>Ga0247774_1001239_pt1 | contig 12933 bp, 11 predicted proteins | sample UWRJL001104B6_FD_179933 | JGI IMG/M metagenome (GOLD analysis project Ga0247774, IMG submission 179933) | Plant litter microbial communities from Arlington Agricultural Research Station in Wisconsin, United States - UWRJ-L001-104B-6 | ecosystem: Environmental > Terrestrial > Plant litter >... | reverse complement strand
AACCTGCCGGCCGCAAGATTGTATAATTCAATCCGCTGTTTTGCAGGTATTTTTCTACTTCTCGCTTGGCTTTGAATACTGCGGAATCTTCGTATCCTCGATCGACTCCCAGTACCGAAATAAAGACAAAGTGCTGCACTCCGGCTTCTTTAGCGCAGTCGATCAATTCTATGTTAGCGCGGTAGTGTACTGCTTGAACGTCGCCGCCGGTGCCGTGGCTGCTGATGATGTATTGCACTCCTTGGCAGGCTTTTTTAATATCTTTGTCTTGTTTTAAGTCGCCGATAAAAATCTCGGCGCCTCGGTTTTCTAGTTCTGAGTAGCGAGATGCGAGGCGAACGAATGCGCGGACAGGCTTCTCTTGCTGTCTGATCTCTCGTACAATTCGGCGACCTAGTGCGCCTGTTGCTCCGGTTACTAAGAACATGATTTTTAGTTGTTGGTTGTTATTAACTGGATCGGGACTTACGCATAGGATCGAGAAACCTGGCTTCTTAAATTTATCGTTGCTAAACCTAAGATTTATGGTAGAAACCGGGTTTCTTTTGCCTTAGTTTTATTTATAACTCATAAATCAAATTTCGACAATTACGGGGGCGTGGTCGCTGGGTTTGATTAATTTTCTGGGAGCAATGTCTATTGTACAGTTTTTTGCTTGTTCGTACAGGGGAGGGCTGAGATAATGGTGGTCGATTCTCCAGCCGTTGTTGCGTGGAAATGCGGCGGCGCGGTAGTCCCACCAGCTATAATGACCTCCTTCTGTGGTGAATTTGCGAAAGGGGTCGTTTAATCCTAATTCTATGATTTCTGTTAGTGCGAGGCGTTCGGCAACAGACAAGCCGACAGAGTTAGCATTAGCTTTGGGATTGTGGATATCTCGATCGTCCGGGACGATGTTGAAGTCCCCGCAAATGCACAAGTTGGGGGATTTATCTAGTGCTATTTTGAGGTATTCTTGCAGCAGTTTGAGCCACTTTAGCTTGTACTCATATTTCTCGCTGCCGACTTCGGAACCGTTGGGAACATATACGCAAATAATGCAGATATCGTCTATAACCCCGGCTATTAGGCGTTTTTGTTCGTCAAAAATACCTGCGGTTTCGTCGCCGAGAAGGGGGGCAAATCCGCTGCTGATTTGCGTTAGGGGCGCTCGGCTAAAAATGGCGACGCCGTTGTAGGATTTTTGACCGGAAATGTAGCAGTTGTAGCCGAGGTTGATGAAGGGTTCTAGGGGGAAGTCTTTGTCTGTAACTTTGGTTTCTTGGAGGCAAAGAACGTCTGGGGAGTTTGTTTGCAACCAGCTAGTAACGTGTTCTATGCGGGTGCGGATTGAGTTGACGTTCCAAGTGGCGATTTTCATTTTTTGTTTGTTATATACTCTCTGATTACTGGCCCGATCGTAAAGTGCGATCGCCCGTTTTGTTTTACTGTTTCAACTAATGACCGTCGTCCTAAAGATTGCATGACTTTCAAGAGTTCTGGCGGTGATAGTTGCAGGTTGGCTGGTATTTTTGATATGTCGGCAGGTTCGGGGGTATTGGCTAGCCATGCGATCGCCTGTTGTTCGGATGCGGTTAGGCGATCGAAATGCTGGTGCAGGAGAGATTCTAAGTCACCTAAGAATAGGGTATCATAGGAGAGGAATTCGGAAACGCTACCGCCGAATAAGTCTTGAATCAAAGTGGCAACTCTATTTAACCATAACGGATTGCCTCGGTAAAGGTCGATCAGTGCTGACCATTTGTCGGGTTCTGCTAAACCTTTTTCTCTAAATATTTCTTGTGCTTCGGGGCCTAAACCGTTGAGTTGCAGCGATTTGCAGGGGCGGTTTTCGCCTTCTAAGGCGGCGATTTCTCTGGGTTTTTCCCAACTCAGGAGGATTAAGCAACTGTTGTGGGATGATTCTGTTATTTGTTTGAAGAATGCGCCGTAATTTTCATATCCAGGTTGGTAATTTCCTGCGAGTTGTTGGCTGCTGAAAATGGTTTGGATATCATCGAGGATGATGAGACAGCGGTGCGATCGTAAATATTCTAGTAGGGGCAATCCCCCCGTGGTTGCCCTTTCTTCGGGATAGGGAACGGGCACGGGGACACCGCCCCTACAGAATTTAATTAAGTCGGTTTGGAGTGATGCCAGGGGTGGAGAGTTGCGGAGACTTCGCCAGATGATGTAATCGAATTCGTGTTGAATTTGTGGGATTAGTTGGAGAGTAAGGGCGGTTTTGCCAATACCGGATAAGCCTAAGATGGTGATGAGGCGGGTGCGACCCAAAATCCAGTTTTCGAGGGTGGTGATTTCGGATGTGCGGTTATAGAATAGGTTGGGTTCTGGTGCATCAGCTAAATCTAAATGTACTTCAGGTTCGGAATTGCTTGTTTTTTCGTTAAATCTATCCTTGTCTTGCGGTTCAGGTTGTGAGATTTTTAGGGAGTGCAAAGTCTCAGCGGAGACGCTACCAATTTGTATATAGTCTTTCCCGAAACATGAGATATTGGAAAATCGCCAATTTTGTAATTTTTCTCTAATATTTGCTTTGCAAACCTCTTCATCTTCTAATGCAACTGATAGAAGTTTCCATAATTTAAAGCCAACCTCTTTAACATATTTCTCTGAACGATTGTGATGCTGTGCAATTTCTTTATATTTCTGATTGTCCCAAGCCCCACGTAATATAGCTTTTTGCAGACTATCTAAATGTTTTCCCGTAGTAGTCAAAGCTAGATGGTCAACAAATTCTAAAGCTTCTTCAACGTCCATCGGTCACGTAGATGCAAGGGGTTGACCTGATTGTAACCCAACTAAATATGACTTTTTCAGTAGCAACCAATTAAATGTGACTTTTTATGGCCTAGTTGGGATGAAAACAACTACTAAATATGACTTTATATGGCTTGACAAGCTTTGGCATTTAGGAAAGAATTTATACTTAAGACAAGAAAACGTTTTGCTAAGCGCTACCGTTATCTACCTGTTATGACACAACCGAATATTTTGGAACTCGCGAAACAGGGAGATGCAAAGGCGATCGCGCTTCTGCTGAACCGCCAGCTACAAGCCAAGGGCATCACCGCCGCAGCTTCCCTTAAGGATGGTTGTTTACAGGTGATGCTGGAAGCCGCAGAAGCGCCTAGTCAGCAAATATTGGCCCCGTGGGTGAGTAAGTCGATCGCTGGCTTGGGGGCTGCATCGATTGAGAAAGTGAAGGTTTACGGGCGACAGACGGGGGCGAAGGTGCCGGCGTGGAGTCAAGAGTTTGAAGTGGCGGGTAAAAAATTGCCTGTTGCAAATGTTACAGAGGGGCGGACAAGTTCTAGTGAGAATACGGAGTCTGATCAACTTAGTTTGAAGGAACGGGCTAAGCTTGGGGATGTGGAGGCGATCGCATCTTTGTTAAATCTTCCGTTGCAAAATAAGGGAATTACGGCGACTGCGAGTTTGCAAGACGGTTGTTTGCAAGTGATGCTGGAGTCCGATGTGGTTCCTGATGAGGAAGCGGCTGTTAGGATTGTCCGCAGGGAGTTGACGAATTTGAAGGCGGGGGCGATCGCTTCTGTGAAGGTTTACGGGCAGCAGGCGGGTGAGGATTTTCCGGCTTGGAATCAAGAGTTTGAGCTAAAAGCAGAGGTTAGTTCAGATTCAAAAAAATTATCAACAGATAAATTTGCAAATTTGACTGATCTATTGACTCCGATTATTGATCTGCTTAGAGAACGAAAATTTAAAGAATTGTTAGACATCGGCCAAAATTATCTTAATGAAAATCCCGAGCGTCAAAAACGTTTGATTGTAGTAGGAGTTATTGTCTTAGCAACTCTAACCTTTAAAGGAATACCTTTTTTAGGTTTCAATCACAATATTAAAGGCTCACTAACACTCAAGGATGACTTCTTCGGTGGAGTGGGTCAATTTTGTAATGGAAAAGGAGGTTACGGGGATATTAAAAGTGGTAGGCAGGTGCTAGTAAAAGATCATAAAGGAGAAACTATTGCGACTGGAGAGTTAGGCATAGGTAAAATAATATCTGATAACCACTGCCAATTTGCTATCGAAGTGAATGGTATAAGAAAAGCAGAGTTTTACACAATTCAGATCGGTAGGCGAGGCGATTTGACATATTCATATCAAGAGATGAAGGATAAAAACTGGGAGCTAAACGTGTCTTTGGGTGATTAATTAATAGTTAAAGGAGAGTAAATTATGTCAGATTTAGAGTACCTTGTAAACGAACTGCCCCAACTTGCTGATAGTATGAAACTTACTATTGGCAACTCTAGCGAGATTAGACGGGAAATAGAGCGAATTAGCAACATTCAAAATAAACTAAATATTATTGAAAATAAGCTTCAAGAAGTATTGGACAGTGAAAGATTTAATAAAGGAGTTCTTGGCGCAATCCCTTTCTTCGGAACAATAGCCAGCTTTTTTATTCCTGGTGGATTTTTAGTAGATGCACTTCTCACGGCAGGGAGTGGCTTACTTGCTGAAAAATTGGGCGACCCAGATAAGGAAACGTCTCTTGCTGACTTAATAGAAAATGTTGAAAACTTAATTGAGTGGGGGGATGGTCTAAAGAATATAGCAGAGAATATTTTAAATGATTCACAATTATTGCTCCAGCTAGAATTGGAAAGGAAATCTCTAAGTCTCCCTGAAGAAGTAAGGCAAATTGATGAAGATTTAAGAATTCACATAGACTTTGATGAAGAGCAAAGTTTAAGGCAACAGGTTCAGCAAATAAAGGTAGCTCAAGAACAGCTAAAACAGGTTCAGCCAAAACTGGATAGTATCGTACAAAATTTTGAACGTAATGTCGAGCCTATTGAGCGCATAAAAGCTTTTATATCTTACTTTGGGGAATCAGTGTTTGCGATAGAATGGTTTGATGAAGAGCATGGGCTTATTATATCTTATGAGGGTCAAACTACAACATTAGGAATTATCTTGAATGAATGTGTATCTTTAAAAGAAAAAGCTAATGCTTTAATTGACCGGGCTAATAGGTTAAGAGGAGAGGCTGAACAATCTCTTAAGCACCTAGAAAAAGAACGCCGTCGCAAGGAACAAAAAAAACCTAGTCGTAAGCAAAGTGAAAGATCCACAGAGACAGGAGAATCTCTAAATTCTATTGACCGTACCATGTCTTCAGAGCAAAGACGCGGGGGTAGAAGTGGCTGGATACTTATACTATCCACACTGACTCTAGGAGTTTTGGGTTTTGTCGGCTGGAAAACTACCTTTCAAATTTCACCGAGTCAGGAGACAATAGCAAATTCGGGAATTCCTCTAAATATTGAGGAGCAAAAACTAAATGCTGAAGCTTCACCCACCTTAACACCGGCTCCTCAGCCAGACCCAACAGCAACAAATTTAGCAGCAGCTCAAAAACTAGCAATGGAAGCTGCCGTTATGACTCAAAATCCACCTCATCCACTAGAAAATTGGCAGCAAGTACAAGGGAAGTGGCAGGAATCAATCAAATTGTTAGAGGCAATTCCAGACAATTCGGCTGTTGCAACTCAAGCTCAAGAAAAGCTAAGTGTTTATCGAACTAACTATCAGGCGATTACTAATAGAATTGTCACTGAACAGAAAGCAGCCACTAATTTAGAAGCCGCCCAAAAACTAGCAGGGGAAGCTGCCCTCATGGTGAATAATCCACCTCATCCTAAAGAAGTCTGGCAGAATGCTCAATCAAAATTGCAGCAGGCGATCAACTTGTTAAGTTCTATTCCTCAAGGTACATTTGTGGAAGCTCAAGCTAAAGAAAAGCTTGCTGATTATCAGAAAAACTACACGCTAGTAAGCAACAGAATTAAAACTGAATCGCCCTGATTTTATCCAGGAAGATTCAAGATTTTAAACCCATCTTTTACTCATAAAATAGCTATGACCGACTATCCTATAAGCGCAACTATTTACACAGATCACTCTAACATAGAAATTACTTCTATTGAGGTGAGTCATAAATTATCATTTAGCCATATTAAAGCAGCAGCTCACTTTGCAAAGTTAAGTTATGACATAGAAGATAAGTATGATGACAGCCAAGATTCATCAGAGTTGTTTGAGAAACATAGATCGTATGTTATAGGCTCCATAATCACTACAGTCTCCTATCTTGAGGCTACAATCAACGAATTGTTTACGGATGTAGCAGATGGCGTTTATTCAAATGGTTTGGATCATAATGTCATAGCATTGATGGCTAGAATGTGGAAACTTGAAATTAAGCCACCAAATAAGACCAAAGTCGCCAAAATTTATAGTCCATTAGATGATCTTAAGCCTTCTGTACTACAAAAGTTTCAAATTGCTCTTACTTTAGCAGGCAAAGATCTGTTCGATACCGGAAAAGCTCCCTACCAAGATGTTGATTATCTAATTCTACTTCGCAACGCTCTCATCCATTATAAGCCTGAGTGGATTGGAACTGGAGAAAAGTATAAAGATACCTTGAGTGAGAAACTCAGGAAAAAGCTAGAAAGTAGAATCCAAACAATTAACCCAATGACACGAGAAGGAAGCCTTTTTTTCCCGCACCAGTGTCTGGGATATGGTTGTGCTAAGTGGGCGGTTGAATCTTCTGTAAAGTTCACTAATGAGTTATTTTCTAAAATAGGCTTACCTTCTAACCTAAATCAAGATGACCTATTAAGTTTGAAATTACCAGAGATTAAGCCCAAACCCTAGCTGCTGATATCCTAGTTACTAGAAATCGCCATCGCCCTTACATCCCAATTTGTCAAAAAGTGCGATCGCCCTCACTTATATTATTTAGAGAAAACACGACCAGAATAATATTTTTTCATCGATTCTTGAGAAATAATCGCATGACAAGATTCGTCTCTGGGTATATCCCCTCTCGCTTCTAACCAAGGCATTTCACTGCAAATCATTCGTTTCAAAGTTTCATCATCATACTCAAAATATGCCTCGGCAACTTCTTCGATAAATTCCCCAATTTTTTGGGGAAGTTTCGGTTGTTCGATTTTCTCTGCAATCGGTTCCCAGCTAAATTGGCGTTGATACTTCTCTAATAAATCAGGAATAACTGGTCCATGAATCCAGGCTTGAAAATCTGCATCAAATAGTGGCTTGCCGTAAACTCCTAAATACCAAGCTTGAGCGTAATACACGAGTTTTTGTAGCTTGTAGACGTTGATTGCTACATCAGTTTGCGCGGCTAACCAAATCAAAGCATTTGCAATATCTCGATCGCTGATTTTTTCCGAATTAGTTGGAACCGCAACAACTTTCAGTTGACCTTCGCCTATCTGTTCCAATAGTTCAGAAACTGACAAGTTAAATTCTCCGGCTATTTGCTCAACTCTTTGCCAGACAGGAGAACTTACAGTTATTTGATATTCAGTTGTTATTGAGTTAGCTTGAGTCATGGCAGTTTTTTGAGCCGACTTAAATAATTTTAGCAAACAGTGCGGAATAATGACCTAATAGCGATCGCCCTTACATCCCAAATTGTCAAAAAGCGCGTAGGCGTAACCAGCCGCAGGCAATGGGCGCAGCATCGCTATGTCTGTAGCAAATCCCCATCAGTCAAAAGTTAACACTAGGAAATATCGCTCTAAAAAATACTTGACAGTGAAAATCTGGCGGTGTATTATAGAAGTAGTGCAAACAATTAAAAACATGAGACTAAAAAGTTGGGAGTCTCCCCGCAGCGAGGGTAGAAACTCCAAAGGTAAAGGCGGCTCAGCCAGGGCTCGGCAACTCAAAAAGCAACAGCAAACTCTGCGAAAACAGTTAAAAGCTCAACACGATCGACAAAACCACCAACAAAACCATCAAGGGAAGGAAACCAATAATTCCTTCCCTTTTTTTGTATCTTTCTGCCCCTCAATCCCGCTGAATGTTCGGACAAATCGTGCGAGTAATGCTCGCCTGCGAGGGTTGCTCTTGCCAGCAGTTGAGAATGCCTTGCAACTCCCTTTTCAAAGTTTCTAAGGCTGCAATTTGCACGGAAATTTCCTCTACCTTAGCCGTTAGATGCTGCTTCGCTTCAGAGCAAGGCAACTCTCCCCGATCGCGAACTTGTAAAATATCCTTAATCTCCTGAAGGCTCAAACCCAGAGTCTGAGATCGTTTAATAAACGCCAACCTGTTGAATACGGTTTCGCCAAACAAGCGATAACCAGCGGGCGATCGCTTTACCGCAGGAGACAGCAAGCCCATCTCCTCATAGTAACGAACAGTTTTCACCGACAAACCACTACAGGCAGCTACAGAGCCAATTTTGTACAGTTTCTCGGCAACAGAAATATTCATAAACCAAGCATCCAAGATCGAAAGACTTTCTTGCCCTATCTTTTAGTGCCTCAGATCCAGGGAGTCGATCGGCACATCGCCCAGTCACCATTGCCCAGTAATCTTAATAAGGAGGATTTTTTTTAGACACATTAAGCACGGGCAACTGAGGTCTAGAAGACTGAGGAGGAAGATAGTATTCAGGAGCAGGTGCGGGTTGTTCGGCTCCAGAGCGGTAAAATTGCCACCAGCGGAGAGCCATCGCCACCCCAGCGGTGCCAAGCCCAAAAGCCAATAAAGAGCCACTCGCACCGATGCTGCCGATGGCTGCATCGACAACGCCCACTGTCACAACAAAGCTGGTAATTGGTTCTCTACGGTAAGCTGACCTCAAAAGTCGCGTCCACGAAGCATTCATTTGGTTTTACTCTGTTCTATATTTATTTACAAGCTCTAAAACTTAGAGTTGGCGGAACGATCGGGATTTCTAGCTCAAAGACTAGCTTCACCTAAATTAATCTTCTCGCCTGTGGGGAATTGTACGGGAGCGAGGCAAAATTGCCAAGCTTGTCAAATCAAAATTCCACCCCATATACACCTCCAAAAGCCAGCTATTGCATTCGGGAACAGATCTCTCTCGGCAGAAAAGTCGCTGGGCTTCTTTGTAATTAATATTTTAATCAATTCCCGAATGTATCGCGGTCAGCAGAAGTCACACCCGCTGCCGGAAGAGTCAAGACAAAGTGTAACGCTGACCGCGCCGTTGCTAAAATTAGTTGAGACCTAACCAGGACAGCAAGCCCTGGCCTGTGACATACTCGATAATTAAAGTTAAAGAAAAACCGATCATCGCGGCTCGACCGTTAAGGCGTTCCGCGTAGCTGTTGAAGCCAAACTTTGGCTGTTCCAGTTTGGGAGTGACGGTTGGTTGTAGTTGTGTCATTGCTTTGGGTACCTGGCGATCGACGCTATTCAAATGTGAAATCCAATGTTAGTTACAAATCTTAAACATTGCTACTTCTATTATAAAGAGGGTTAACCGCCGTCAACCGTCCCCGAAGAGAAAAAACTGCTGCCAACTAATGCCAATTAATTATACCCGCTCAAAATATGACTAATCAGTTAGATAACGATAAGCTTCCTGTTGCCGTACAGCGAGTAGCCTTTGCCCTTCGTACAACAGGCTGGGTTTGCTTCTGGGTACAGTTAGTGCTAGCGGTGGTAGCGGGGATCATTTTGCTCTTTGCCATCCCCTTCGCCGTCCCCAGCACTACCACCACAGCGGGTTCAAACAGTGCCGGCACGGGCGGGGGCGTATTTTTTGCCATTTGCGGGCTAGCCGTACTCGCTTACAGCGTATATCGCTCTTTCCGCTTCACTCGCTTGTCGAGACAACTGCGATCGCCCGCTAACGCTGTCCGCCCTAAAAAAGCAGACACCATCAAAGAGGTGCGGTTGTCACTTTGGAGCAACTTATCGGGAATGGTGCTGACGCTGCTCGGCGCCGAAGCCATCAGCGGCACGCTTTTAGCCAAATCTCTAGCTCAGCCGCAAGCCTTGTTTGGTGCCGCAGTTGATTTGGGGCGATTTATTCAGCCTCTAGATATATTTGTGGTACTCGCCAATACTCACGCCACTGTTGCCCATTTTGTCGGGATTTTCGGGGCTCTTTTTTTGCTCGATCGCATCCACAAGCAATAGACAATCAATAAGTGGGAATTGCGCCTCTCCCACTCTCCCACTCTCTAACTCTCTCACTTTCCCTCACACTCCTACTCTCCCCCAACCCACATCCGGAATCACTGCCAACCTGTCGAAGAACGTACTCAGATACCTTCTACTAAGACAACATGAATATCATGGCACTGAAACCCGAGGCTTATTTTGGGGTGACAGATCACCCAACTATTGAAATTTCTCAAGAAAGTTTTCGTTCTGTCCTAGGTCAAATAGAAACTGAACTCCTCTGTAGCGACACCTATAGCCAAGCTCTAGCAAGCCTGCAAACAATGTTGGGCGAAGCAGCCTCCGCTGCCGAAATTTTAATTAGAGCAGTTAGCAGAGAAGCCGTCAAGCTCGCATTTGACCGATTTCCCAAACAAAACAAAATTGAACCGCAAGTACCCCAAGAGAGTTTTACTGCTGTGAGTCCCGCCATTGAGACGGTGACAGAAATTCAAGAATTGGAGCCACCAGTAGGTGTTCCTGTCTTCTATTGGCGCAGCGCTAGTGTGGAAGCGCCGCCCCAAACCGAGTCCGACACCGAAGAAAATTCCGATCGAGACACTAACACTTCTGAAGACAGCAAACAAGCGCCCCAAGACGAAATTAAAGTCGAGTCGGCTCCACCTGCAACTGTCACCGTCCCCGGAAAATCCTTCCCAGGGTTCGGTTTTCCCAAAAAGCCAAAAAAACTCACCAAGGAAGAAGAAGCAGCAAAAGCAGTTCAAGAGCGAGAAGAGTGCCTGCGGGAGTTGGGTAGAGAATTGCGTAAGGGACGGCAAATTCGCTCCCTCTCCCTGCAGCAACTCCACAGTCAAACTCTCGTGCCGCTGCACCACATCGAATCGATCGAAAATGGGGAAATCGACAAACTGCCCCAAGATATTTACGTTAGAGGTTTTATCCGCAGACTCGGCGACGCCTTGGGACTAGACGGCAGCGCTATGGCGAATGCTTTGCCCAAACCCGCTCCGAGTCCAATTCCCAGTATGAATGTGTCTGTTTCTGATTCCGACTCAAGCGAAGGCTTTCAAATGCGTCCGGTGCATTTGTACATCGGCTACACCGCTTTGATGGCTGGGGCTGTAGGGGGTTTGGGTTGGCTGTCGCAGCAACCCGTGGTGCCAGGAGCACAGGCAGTACCTCAACCGCAGGAGACACCGCCAGCCTCAGTTGCACCAGCTCAGAAGACCCCAGAAAAAGCACCTCAACCCGGCTTGAAGAAGTCTAGCAACGGGGGATTGATGGTGGGGGCTGACATGGCGCCGCCGGAGGTGATTTTTGGTTAGTGTGTGTCGGGCGAGCGATCGTCCGACAACTCTCTTGGCGCAGGTGAACTCGCAAACCCGGTTTCCGAGTTCACCTACATACGGATACTTGCTTGAAGAAATGAGTCCTGGAGAGCAATCACGGTTGAGATTTTAGTTCAATCCCCGATTTTCATCCATCTGTGGAGTCAATTCTAAAATCTTTAATCTAAAATTCTAAAATCTTTAATCTAAAATCTAAAATCGCCGGGCCGTGTACCCAAAGTGATTTTTCTACTGCATCAGGAAACCCGATATGTGCGATAAACTATCTATTTGACCACTCCTCAAAGAGGTTTCCGATAAGATGAGTTCCCCAGCCACCGCTGCTTTCTCCGATCTCGATCCCCTATCGACTCACTCGCCAACAGTCACGAGTTTGGCGGCACCAGACAGTGCTTTGGTAACGGCGGCTCAACTGCCACAAAAATCTTGGACAATAGAAGATAGTGAGAAACTCTACCGCATTCAAGGTTGGGGCGAACCGTATTTTTCGATCAATGCAGCCGGTCACGTTACAGTTTCTCCCAAGGGCGATCGCGGCGGTTCCCTCGACTTGTGCGAACTGGTAGAATCCCTGAAACAGCGAAATTTGGCTTTGCCACTGTTGATTCGATTTTCTGATATTTTGGAAGACCGCATCGAGCGCTTAAATTCGTGTTTCGCCAGAGCGATCGCTCGGTACAATTACAAAAATGTCTATCGCGGTGTCTTTCCAGTTAAATGCAACCAGCACCGACAATTAATTGAAGATTTGGTGCGTTTCGGTCAACCCCATCACTTCGGGCTGGAAGCCGGATCTAAACCGGAATTAATGATAGCTTTGGCGACCTTAAAAAACCCAGGCGCTTTATTAATTTGTAACGGTTACAAAGACCGCGAATACATCGAAACTGCTATTTTGGCGCAGCGGCTAGGGCAAACTTCCGTAATTGTGCTGGAGCAAATAGAGGAAGTAGAACTCGCAATCGCCGCGAGCAAAGCATTAGGAATTAAACCGATTTTGGGAGTGCGAGCAAAACTCACTACCAAAGGCGTTGGTCGCTGGGGAGGTTCCACGGGCGATCGGGCAAAATTTGGCTTGACAATTCCTGAAATTATCCGTGCAGTCGGCGAACTAGAAAAAGCTGGAATGCTCGATTGTTTGCAGTTATTGCACTTCCACATCGGCTCTCAAATTTCCTCAATTAGTGTCATCAAAGACGCCATTCGAGAAGCCAGCCACATTTATGTAGAATTAGCTAAATTGGGAGCTAATATGAACTACTTGGACGTAGGCGGTGGACTCGGCGTTGACTACGACGGGTCTAAAACAAACTTCCACGCTTCCAAAAACTACAATATGCAAAACTACGCTAACGACGTAGTAGCGGGAGTGAAAGATGCCTGCGACGAGCGGAAAATCCCGGTTCCCATTATCATTAGCGAAAGCGGGCGGGCGATCGCTTCTCATCAATCAGTATTAGTTTTTGACGTACTCGGTACTAGCGATGTCCCCAGAGAAGTACCAGAACCAGTAGATGAAAACGCCCACCAAATTCCGCGCAATCTCTACGAAATTTACCAATCTATCAGTCCCGAAAATTACCAAGAAGTTTATCACGATGCTATCCAATTCAAGGAAGAAGCAGTCAGTTTA
>Ga0247774_1001238_pt1 | contig 12938 bp, 7 predicted proteins | sample UWRJL001104B6_FD_179933 | JGI IMG/M metagenome (GOLD analysis project Ga0247774, IMG submission 179933) | Plant litter microbial communities from Arlington Agricultural Research Station in Wisconsin, United States - UWRJ-L001-104B-6 | ecosystem: Environmental > Terrestrial > Plant litter >... | reverse complement strand
GCTCGACGACCACCGTGGAAGCGACGAATTCCTTCTCGGCGATGGCGTAGGCGGTCAGCACGGCCTCGCGGTCCGCCAGCTGAATCGACACGCCGCGCCCTTTATTTCCGCTCTGCGGCTTGACCACCACCGGCAGCCCGATTTCCTCGGCCGCCTCCCAGGCGTCTTCGGCGCTGGTGACGATCCGCCCAGCGGGCACGGGCACGCCCACCGAGGTGAGCAACTGGCGCGTGAGCTGCTTGTCGTGGGCGATGCTCTCGGCAACGGCGCTGGTGGTATCGGTTTCGGCGGTCCAAATGCGGCGCTGCGCTTTACCGTAACCGAGTTGCACCAAGTTGCCGTCGGTCAGACGCAGCGTGGGGATAGCGCGCTTCTTCGCGCCGTCCACGATGCATTGCGTGCTCGGGCCGTAGCAGTAGTCGTCGGCGAGCTTGCGCAGCGTGCGCAGCGATGCCGGCAGATCGTAATCACGGCCTTCCGCGGCCGCCATGATCATCTCACGCGCAACGTTCAGGCTGGCTTCACCGAAACGAAAGTCCAACACCTCGATCGCGACTTTGTATACGCCGCGTTCGCTGGTCTCTCGCGCGCGCCCGAAGCCAACCGCCGAGTGCGCTAGCGATTGGATCTCGAGCGTGACGTGCTCCAGCACGTGTCCGAGCCACGTGCCGGTCTCCATGCGCTGGAAAAACCCGCCGCGCTCGCCGATCGAGCAGCGGTGCTCGACCATCGTCGGCAGCCACCGCATCAGCTTCTCGTTGAAGCCAGGCAAGGTGTTGGACGGGAAATCTTCGTACTTTCCCAAGTCCACCCAAGCTTCGAGAACCGGGTAGTTTGCCCAAATGCTCGGGCCAACGAGGCGTTTCAGTGCGCGAATCTGCATGACGATCTGGACCCAACCGGGCGGGCAGCGGCGCCATGCTTAGCGGGACCTGCGATTTTGCGCTAGTTGGCCGCCTAAATCAGTGACGGGGACGACTTCTTTAATGCGTTTACATTCTTGGACCGGAGCGCCGGGGCCCGAGCCCGACGCGGGGCGTGCGGCGTCGGGCCGAGCTACCTGGGCGTCGACAACTGCCCGGGGCCCGGAGGCGGTGTGCAGCTCGGACCGGCCTTACAAGGCCACGACGATGGAGAGCTCGCGCAGGTCCAGCTGCCCGCGTCCGAGCACACGCAGTAGCCCTCTTTTTGCATGCCGTTCGAGTCTTGGTATTGCGGAGCGAGCGCATTGCCCCCAAAGCACACGATACAGCTGGCGATCTGACACAGCCGACCCGCGCGGGGCACGGTTGCGACCGGGCACTCTGCGGGCAAGCTCGGCGCGACCTTGTAACAGGAATAGTCTTGGCCGGCAGGGAAGGTACAACCGTCCATCAGCTCGTCGTACACACCACCGACGCAGGTCTCGCGCTTGTACCCAAGATTATTGGGACCACAGCTCTTGTAACAGCTGGGAAGGCCGGCGGTGCAGGAGCTGCCCTTGCTGACGCCATCCGCGCACGCGGGCGAAGGCAAGGTGGACGAGCTACCTGCCACACCCGCAGCGCCACCGCTGCTGCTGCCACCGTTCGTCGCGCCACCTGCACCGGCAGCGGTTCCACCCATGCCCGCGCTCGCGCCGGTGCCACCTGCTCCGGCACTGCCAGCGCCGCCGCTGCCTGCAGCGCTCCCTACTCCGTTGCCAGCCGCTCCAGCCGCTCCAGTCCCGCCAGCCCCCGGCCCGCCCCCGTCCGTGCTGCCCGCGCCGGACCCGACGCCGGCGGCTGCATCGTCACCCGCGGCGTCGCCGGCTTGCGCGCGACCCGCGGTGCTGAACGTTCCCGCGGCACTGAGCAAGGACGCGCTGCCCGCGATCGCCAATGGTCCGGATCCGGCGGACGCCCCTCGAATCGTGTAGTTATCGCTCAGGGGGCAACCAGGTAGCAACAAGCACACGGGCACCGTGGCCAACACGAGCCAGCGAACCTTGGCGACTCGTGATCGCAGTCTTCGAGCGGATCTCCCGAGCAAGCCAAGCGTAAGCACTGCTCGGAATTGTAGTTTACTTGCTCGAGCGGGTCTCATCTTCGCGTGGCGATTTTGACTAGTTTTTTCGCCGTGCCGGGGTGTGTCGGGCCAGCCCGAGCGTCCGGACCCGAAAAATCCAGCTCTGTAAGGGCCCACATGGCGGCTCGATGTGAGAATTCGCCGACTGCCAGGCGCTAGCATGGCCGGCGCTCGTCGAAGGCTGGGGTAATCCGCGTGCGGTCGAGCAGTCAGAGCATTCACCCTAGAGCAGGAACGGCTCGAATCGACGCAACCCGCCGCTTCAGGTCAGGGCTCGATCTTCGATCATTCGGGCTAGAGTGCCGCGCCTGCCTCGATGACTGCTTCAGCCACCGCTCCGTTACTGCCCGCATCGTTTCCAGGGCTCGCGTTGTTACCAAGCGAACGGCTGCTCAGCAGCCTGCGTCCGGACCTCGATGACGCGCTGCGATTTTCAGCTGGGCTCGTGCTGCTCAGCGACGCGCACTTGCACGTTCGGCAAAGTGACGGGTCATATCTGAGCATCCCGCTCACGAGCTCGCTCGAGCTCGTGCGCCATGAGCACGCGGGTTTGACTGAGCTTTCATTCTCGGAGCGGGGGCGGCGCGTGCTGCGCGTTCGCTATACGCTGGCGGAAGCCGCCGCGGGCCACGCGTTCGTGGTCGCGTTCGAAGAGACGCGCGGCCGTTCGGGTGCTCACCCAGCGTTGCCCGAGGGGGAGCTCGACGACGAGTTCGCGCTGCCCGAAAGCGCTCCTTCGGGGCATCCGCTGTGGCGACTGCTCGGTTTTGCGCGGCCGCGCTTCGGGAAAATCGCGATCGGTCTCGGACTGACCTTGGCCACCACGGCCGTGGGCTTGATTCCGCCGTATCTGACGATGCCGCTCGTCGATCGCGTGCTCGTGCCTTGGCAGGAAGGCCGCGCAGCGGCGTTCGAGTCCGCGTCTCACGACCTGGAGCTTTACTTGGGCGGCCTGGCGGCGGCCGCGCTGGTAGCCTGGATGCTCGCCTGGGCGCAAGGCGCCGTCTTGGCCTGGGTCAGTGAGCTTATCAGCGCGGACCTGCGCAATCGCGCGTTTTCACACCTGCAGCGCTTGAGCCTGCAATACTTCGGCGGCAAGCGCACGGGCGATCTGATCAGCCGCATCAGCTCCGAGACCGACCGACTGTGCTCGTTCTTGTCCGATACGCTGATCGATTTCATCACCGACGTGTTGATGATCCTGGGCACGTCGATCGTGCTGTTCGTGCTCGATCCGCTGCTCGCGCTGGCGGCGCTGGCCTCGTTTCCGCCCATCGCTTGGTTCATGATGCGCGTGCGCGGCGCGCTGACGCAGGGCTTCTTGCGTGGCAACCGCGCCTGGGCGCTGATGACCAACATCTTGTCCGACACCATCCCGGGCATCCGCGTGGTCAAGGCGTTTTCCCAGGAGCGCCGCGAGATCGCGCGCTTCGAGCAAGCCAATCAAGTGATTGTCGCCAACAACAACAAGGTCAATACACTGTGGACCTCGTTTTGGCCGTTGGTTGCGCTGCTCAATCAGCTCGGCTTGCTGGTGGTTTGGGCGGTGGGCGCCTGGCAAATCTTGCACCACCACATCACGGTCGGCGTGCTCACGGCGTTCATCGCCTACATCAGCCGCTTCTACACGCGCGTCGAGAGCATGAGCCGCGTGCTCACGGTCACGCAGCGCGCCGCAGCTGCGGCGCAGCGCTTGTTCGACATTTTGGATCGCGTGCCGAGCGTGGTCGACGCCAAAGATCCCTTGCCGCTCACGCAGGTCGAGGGCGAGATCCGCTTCGAGCACGTGTCGTTTCGTTACGGCAGCCGCCTGGTCTTGAACGACGTCAGCTTCCAGGTAAAGCCTGGGCAAATGGTGGGCATCGTCGGTCACACGGGCTCGGGCAAGAGCACGGTATCGAACCTGATCTGTCGCTTTTACGACGCCTCGTCCGGCGCCGTGCGCGTGGATGGCATCGACATTCGCCGCATCGGGCTCGAGGACTACCGGCGTCACATCGGCATCGTGCTCCAAGATCCATTCTTGTTCTTCGGCACGATCGGCGACAACGTGGCCTACGGCGCGCCCGAGGCGGGAGCGGCGCGCGTGGTAGCCGCTGCGCGCGCGGCGCGCGCCCACGAGTTCGTGCTGAAGTTGCCGGAAGCCTACGATTCCTTGGTCGGCGAGCGCGGGCAATCCCTGTCCGGCGGCGAGCGCCAGCGCATCGCCATCGCGCGCGCGATCTTGGTCGATCCCAAGATCCTGATCTTGGACGAGGCCACCTCCGCGGTCGACGTCCAAACCGAACGAGAAATCCAGAGCGCGCTCGACAACGTCGTGCGAGGGCGAACCACGATCGCCATCGCGCACCGGCTGAGCACGCTGCGCAAAGCCGATCTGCTGATCGTGCTCAAAAACGGCCGCGTCGCGGAGATGGGCAGCGCCGCCCAGCTGCTCGCCCAAGACGGCGAGTACGCGCAACTCTGGCGCGCGCAAAGCTCGGCTCAATCGGGCGGCCCGAGCTCGGAGCAGGTCGACCACGCGCCGAGCGAGGCCGACCACGAGCCCTTGCCCTTGTTGGAACCAAGGACCCTGGAGCTGACGCTCGACGACGACGGGCAACTGTGGGCGCTCGCGCCAGGCGCCGGGCGGCTGCGGGTCTTCGCGCGCCGCGCCTTCCCGCTCAGCAACCCCGATAGCTACGTGTCACTGATCGACGAACAGCACTTCGAACGCGCCTGCTTCGTCTCGCTCGACGCGCTCTCGAGCGCGTCACGGGAGGTCCTGCTGCGCGCCTTGGAAAAGGGCGATTTTTTACCGAAGATCCAGCGCATCGTGGCCATCGCTCAAGAAGCCACGCTGTCGCGCTGGCAGGTAGAGACCGACCGCGGAACGAGACAGTTCATCGTCGACCAGGAAGACCACGTGCGACCGCTCGAGGACGGTCGTCACCTGATCAGTGACTCGCACGGCATGCGCTACTTGGTGCCGGCGTCGAGCACGCTCGATGCAGCCAGCCGCAAGCTATTGGCTCGCTTCTCCTGAGAGCGTGCCCCAAAGCTGCCAGCTCGCAGCGTATTCGCCGTCCTATCTCGTGCTAAGACGAAAGGGGTTTCTTCGCCAGCGTAACCAGCTAATTTGCTGGAAATGAGCGCCAAGTCCCCCCGCGAAGACTCGGTTCCGCGCACGGCTCCCCCCGAAGCCTGGCGGCCCATGGTCAGGCTCCGACGACTGGCGAAGCGGCCGATCGATCGCTTCTTTCGCATCGAGGCCGCCAGCGGCATCTTGCTGCTCGCGGCAGCAGGGGCGGCCATGGTCTGGGCCAACTCGCCCTGGGCGCACAGCTACGAGCAGCTTCGGCACACGATGCTGGGCTTTCACGTGGGGCGATTCGCGTTCGAGGCGACGTTCGAGTGGTTCGTCAACGACGTGTTGATGGCGATCTTCTTCTTCGTCGTGGGCATGGAGATCCGGCGTGAGGTCCACGACGGTGAGCTGTCGGACTGGCGTCGCGCGGCCCTGCCGGTGGCGGGCGCGGTGGGCGGCATGGTCGTTCCCGCGCTGATGTATCTCGCCCTGGCGCGGGACGATGCGGCAAAGCCGGGCTGGGGTGTGCCGATGGCGACCGACATCGCTTTCGCGGTCGGAGTGCTGGCATTGCTCGGTAAGCGCGTGCCGACGTCGCTCAGGGTGTTGCTGCTGGCGCTGGCGGTGATCGATGACTTGGGCGCAATCTTGGTGATCGCGTTTTTCTATTCGTCGGGCATCGCCGTCTCGGGCTTGGCCATCGCCGCCCTCGCCGTGGCGGCGATTTACGTGTTGCGCGCGATGGGCGTGCGCCAAATTCTAGCCTATGCAATACCCGCGTTGTTCGTTTGGCTGGGCGTTCATTCGGCCGGGATCCACCCCACCATCGCCGGCGTGATCGTCGGCCTGGCGACTCCAGTGCGGGCCTGGCTCGGCGCCGAGGGCTTCGTCGATGCCGCCCGTCAACAAGCGCAGCGAGTTTCGGAAGAGATCGAGCGCGGAAATTCTGGCCCCTCGAGCATCAACCGACCTCTGCGTCGAGTGGTGCTTGCCAGCCGCGAAGCGGTATCGCCTGCCGAGTTTCTAATCGATGCTCTGCACCCTTTGGTGGCCTACGTCATCATGCCCGTGTTCGCGCTGATCAATGCCGGGGTGAGCTTGCACGGCTTGTCCCTCGAGGGCGGCGTGGAGGCGAAAGTAGCCATCGCCATCCTGGCTGCGCTCGTTTTGGGCAAACCCATCGGAGTGATCGTCGCCACTTGGCTGGCGCTCGCCTCGGGCATCTCAGTGCTGCCGAGCGGGCTGCAGCGACGCCACCTGATCGTACTCGGGATCGTCGCCGGCATCGGCTTTACGATGTCGCTGTTCATCGCACAGCTCGCGTTCAGCGACGCGGCGCTGCTCGGCGCGGCCAAGTTCGGTGTTTTGGCGGCCAGCGCGGTAGCCATGATCGCGGGACTGGGCGCCGGCGCCGCTCTGCTACCTCGTGTCCAGCGCGAAAAGCTAGCTGTCGGCGGCAGTTCGACCGACGTTCCCGCAGCAGCGCCCTGAACGGCCGGAGCGCGCCTCGAAAGCACAGAGAAATCAGTTTTTGACGCCCGGGCCAACGCTCGCCGTGCGATGCAAAATCGTCGGCGGACCGATGTCGTGCTCGCGGAATGCCTCGAGCACCCGGAAGTGCACGTCGGTCTCGAACGGCTTCTCGAACTTGCAGTCATACACGTATGGCCGCGCCTTCAGCTGGAAGGCGATGTAATCCTGGAGGATGACCTGCTTGGCCGACACGGTGATCGGTTGAGCCAAGTACACGTACGGGCTGGTGAGGCAAGCTTCGCGAATGAGCTCTGCCGCCAACACGGCATCTTGGTCGATGCCAATGTAGAAATCCATTGGCACCTGCATCTCGAGCGCGCCGTAGTTGCCGCTCGAGGTGACATCGGTAAAGACCTTGTTGTTGGGGATGGTGATGATGTTGTGGTCGAGCGTGTTCATGCGCACACTCCGGATCCCGATTTGAATGATGTCTCCGTACTCGCCGCCATACGCAACGCGATCGCCGACTTGGAACGGTCGATCGAACATGATGGTGATCCCGGCGATGAACGAGGCCACTAGATCTCGAAGTGCAAAGCCGACCGCGAATGCCAGTGTGCCGCCGATGACGGTCAGCGCGGTCGGGTCCAGGCGGATACTCAGGCTCAGCGCCACACCGAACGTCAGTATGTAGAGGAAGAAGCGCGCCGAGGTCTGCACCTTCTGAATGGTGGGGCGCCGGTTCGAGAAGCGTATGGCCAGGTTTTCACCGGCGTTCTCGAGCAGGCGAATCAAGAACGTTGCACCCACGATCAGCGGGATCGACAGGGCGATCCCGCCCCAGCGAATGAATTCGGCGATATGAGCCACATTCGGCGGATCTTGAGCAGACGCGCTGCTGGGTAGCGTCAAGCTGAACGCGACTGCTGCCAGAGCCCAGAGCCTTCGCTGCGAGGTTAGAAGATTCATGAGCTCACCAACAGATGTCGACGCTCGAGCAAGACGATGATCGAGCGCAGCCAAGCCCAGGCAACTCGAACGCTGTCGCCATCCGCCGCCAAATAGCCGCGTTGCACGCCCAGCGTCACCGCGCTCAGCACGTGCGCTTCGGCAACTCGCGTCGACTTGGCGATCTCGGCCACCGTCGCCGGCTCGAGCTGCATGATGGCACGCAGAATGAACAGCGCCGAATCGGGCAAGGCAGAAAGCTCGCCCGAATCCGGGACCGAAAGCGCATGCACGCGTGCGGCCCCGGCCTCGTCTTCGCTCAGAGACGTTCGCCACACTTCGAGCGCCATGGCCGGGTTGCCGCGAGTGTAGTCCCAGACCATCCGGAAATAGCCCACCTGCCGCGCCCAGAGCGCCTCTTGCTTGTCGATCTCGTCGGCGGCAGGAGGCAGCTTTTCGAGCAGATCTTCGAAGGTGGGTGCGACTTCGGCTTCGGCGCTGCGCAGTGCGAGCAGCTCGCCTATCTGTTCGTCGGTCCAGGGCTGCAGCGTCAACACTTGGTCGAAAAGCGAGCGCGAGTCACGGGCTCGCATCAGGAACGGCCAGACCACGGCGTCAATCGCGAATACCCAAAGCGTGTCTGCACTGCGACTTCGAGCGAAGGCCAGCGCTTCGTCGAACGGGCGTAGCCCGCCACGCACGGGCTTGATCAAGCGCTGCGCGTCGTCGAGCAAGACGAGCCGGAGCGGGCGCGCTGCGCTGCCCGCCCCACCGGCTCCTTCGCCAGCACATGCCGCGCGCAATTGCCCGTCCCCGTCACCCCGACAGGCGAGGGCGACGGCCGAAGCGACGCGAATTTCGAGCCGACGTAGCAAGCATGATTTCCCCATGCCCCGGCCGCCGACGAGGGCGACCACGCCTCCCCGGCCCGCGTGGGCTCGTGCAGCCAAGGCATCGATATGGTCATCGGCTAGGCACGACACCCAACCGTCGCTCTGCTGCGTGGGTGAGAGGCGCGACAATGCCTTTTCGTTGAGCGGCAGCGCTTGCTTCGGCGGCTGATCGTTCGCGAGTCGCGCTAGCTCCCGCTTGAACAGGTAGGCATGTGCTCGCCGAGCCAGGTTGAAGTGCGTGAGCCAGTTGCGCAGCGTCTTGTAGAAGCCGACCACGAACAGTTGAACGGCGGCGATCATGGCGGCGAAGAAGCTCTTCCAACCGCTGCGATTGAGTAACACCCAGGCCTGCAGCTCGGATTTGCGGCGAACGCGCTCTACGCGCTGGAACACGACCTCTCGCCACCAACGAATCAAGATCAAGAACACGGGGATGGCTGCGAACCAGCACGTCGAATAGACCCAGCTGTAAACGGTACCCCTGCCGACCAACCGCTCACACACCAGCAAGGCGAGCATGAAGCCCACGACGGTGCGGCCCACCAATCTGAGGGAACGAAGCCTGAGCGCGGGGATTTCGTCGCTTGCGGCTACTTGAGCCGAGGACCCACTGGCAGCCAGCGAGTTGATCACGTTGACGATCAGCGCGCCGCCCAATAGCCAACCAATGACTACCTCTGCCAATTGCACTTCGAGCAGTCCGTCGGCCGAAGGAGGCAGCAGCCACACCGTCAACGCGAAGAACAGCAAAGACTCCAGCGTGCGATAAAATCCCATCAGGAAGCGCACGGCCTTCCTCGGTACGCTGTACGAGCTCCGCTGTTCGCGGCGCTCCAACTCCCCGAGACGCTCATCGATGAGCGAAAGCCAGCGCGGGCTGCGACGTCTGAGCCAGACGAAGCCGACGAAGCCGAGCAGCCAAAACACGGCCACGGCTGCGAAGGGCCAAAACGATACGCCCTGGATACGCTGACGGCTGCGCAGCTCGCGCAACCAGCCCCGCGCGACGTGGGCGTGGTAGCGCAAGATCAGCAGCAGCTGCCGAGCCTCGTAACGCGACTGCTCGAGCCCAACCAAAGTAAAGCCGATGATGCCCGCGCGCTTTTCGGGCGAGAGAGCCGCGAGCAACTTCAGTCGATCGTTGTTCAGCGTATCGACTTCGATCAGAAGCACGGCTGCGCGCAGCGTCCGGACCGCCCGTTCTTCGGCGCGGTTCGCTACGACCTGCGCTTGCACGGCCTTTCGTCGCTTACTCACCTCCCCGAGCGCGATGTTGGCAGGGATGTCGCTGAGCGGGCTCGGACCAATTTCGGGGATTAGCGAATGAGCGGAGTCGACCTCATCGAGTGCGCGACCGAGCTCTTCCCGAGAAACTCGCAGCGTTCGGCGCAACGCATCATAAGTCTCGTCTGCCAGCTCGGTCGTCGACATGGCATCGCCGACCCGCTTTTGCCAACCGAGCAGGCTCTCCTTGCGCGAAGCCAGCGCGACGCGCGCTTCGTTGAAATGATCTTTCCACTTCGACAGCGCGAGCTCGAGCCCAATCAAACGCGCGAGCTCTTTGCCGACGAGCCGTTCAGCTTCGGTGCGTGCCAGCTGGGCCGCCTCCAGAGCGCGCTTTCGGTCCTGCTCCGCCTCGCGCGCGTGACGCTGTTCGTCCGTCTCTTTCGGCTTCGCGGCCTCGACTCGAGCGCTGTGCGCGAGCAGCAGCTCGTCCCGTTGCGGCTTCGATAGCGAGTAATACTCGAGCCGCACACGGTCGAGTCGATCCCGAGCCAACCATTCCTTCGACGACAGCACGGCTGCGTCGGCGCTAGCGGCGAGCTTCGACGCCGAGCGACTCAGCTTGGCTTTGACCTTCACGGAGGGCGCGACTCCGGCATCGGCGCGCTCGTCCACGACGCTGAGCAACGCTGCGAGCCGGATGCGCTCGACCTGCTGCGCAGGCTCATCCGTCACCGGCACCACGAACAGGCTTTGGGGATCGACGCTCACCGGCAATGAACCCGCGATCAGCGCGCGAATCTGCGCGGCGCGGGGCTCGAGCTCCGGGGCGTCGACGGCGAGACCCGCGTCGACGACTGCTGCCTGAACGCCGCCGTCGGCGATGTCAGCGTCGGCGGCCAGCGAGCTAGTCGGAGCCGCAAGGAGCAGGCAGAGCAGCAGCAGCGCGCATCCCGCCCTCCGCCACGACTTACGCTCAGCGCCCAATCGCATGCATGGACCGTACAGCGTCGGAGACAGCGTCACAACTGCCTCGCCCGAGCCAGTCGGAGGCCCGCGAGCTTCGCGCGAGGGAGTGCTCAGAACTTGTAGCTCGCGTCCACGTACATGCCGTTCAGGTGGATCCTGTAGTCGTCCTTGCCGGCGTAGCTGCAAAATGCGCACGCGGCGTTGTCGGGGTTCGTGACCGCTCCACTGCCGAAGCGGTAAGCGTAGGCCAGATTCGCTTGCCAGGCGCCCCCGTTGTAGCCCGTCCCGAGCGTGAATACTTGCGTGGGTCCAGGCGGCGTGCCGAAAGCCGTTGGGTACGTCGCGTTCCCGACCTGCGTGTCGTACACGTAGCCAACACGTACCGGCACTCGATCGAGCTGCGCCGCGTGGTCGCGCAAAATCCGGTACTCAGCGCCGATGCGCAGCGTCTGTGAGTTCTTCCACTCGAAGATATTGGCCACCGAGGTTGCGCCGCCGGAGCCCGGTGCGGGCGTACCCTCCAGCGAATCGCCCTTGTTTTGGCTGTTGAACGCGTATTCGAAGTCGACGGCCAACGACGCGGGGACCTTGAAGCGATCGAAGTCCGCCCGGCTACCGAAGCCGAGCTTGGCGGGTAGCTTGAAGTGCGTCGAGATGTCCGTGTACTCCGTGGCTAGCGCGATGCCGTGCGAGTTGGTCACCTTGGTGTCGACCATATTCCGGAACACGGCGCCGAGCTCGAGCCAAGACAACGCAGTCCATTGCACCCCGGCACGGAAGCCAGTGAAGTTCCAGCCCGACATATCGAAATCGAGCACGGGCACCAGGCCCGAGCTCGGATCCCCCTGGTAGCGCGAAAGGGACACGTAAGTGAAGCGATAGCCGAGACCGAAGCGTAAGCTCGGCAAGGGGTTGAAGGCGAGCGCAGGTGTCGTCTCCAAGAAGAATAGCTCGGTGCTGTTCTGGTAGTTGCCGGTCCCATACTTGTAGGTTGCCCCTGCGGAAGCGATCGGAAATACGCCGACGCCCAGCGTGAGCATCGGGTGCAGGCGGTACGCACCCCCGACCAGAAAGAACGGCGCGATCGTCGTCTCCGAATCGATGTCTTTGCCCACCTGCAAGGCGCCGGGGCTGGCATGAATACCGCCCACGAGCAGCGAGAAATCACCGATCACTTCGCCGCGCTCGATATGGCCGAGACCAGCGGGGTTGTGAAACAACGCCGAGGGATCTTCCACGTAGCCGATCGCCGTTCCACCCATGCCCATGTGCCGCGCCGTATACAGCATGGGCGTGTCGTAGCCGCCCGCTCGTGCGACCCGCGCTGTGCTCAGCAAAATCCCGAGCGCAGCTAGTCCCATCAGGCCACGGTCGATGAGCTTCATGTTCGATCCGCCGCGCTTCAGCCACCACCATCGCCGCCGCCGCCGTCGGACCCGCCCGGCACCGGCAGGCCGCTACAAGCGTAGAACGCAGCAGCGCAGCCGCTGTTCACGCGGCACTCGGCGCACGATGGGCTGGCCGGCGCCGGACCACACGGGCCGAGACAGTGCTCTTTCGCACATTCGATGTCCGCGCCATAGCAGGCCAGGCACTCCTGGCTGAGCTTTTCCGACTTGGGTGACAGGCCATCTTCGACGCAGCCGGCCACGCACTGTGCTTCGTCGCTCATGTTCAAGCAGCTTGCGCCGCACGTCCCCACGATCACGGGCATATTGTTGGCGCACACGGTGCTCACGTCGCTCGCAGACGAGCAGCCCTTGCCCGGCGCCGTTTGAGCCAAAAACTCCGCTGAATCGAACTCCGCGTTGATGCCGACGCACTGCGTGGGCGCGCTGCCGCCCGAGCCCGCATTGTTCGAACCGCCGCTATCGTCGTCGCTGCTACAGCCGAGCAGCGAAAGCGCTGCCATGGTCGCTGAAACCACGAACGTAAAAAAATGTCGCATGCGACACCTCCTCGACCGAGAAGCCTAGTCCGATGCCATTTCGCTCGCTAGCAAAAGCTCCTGGGCCGGTCGTGGCGAGTTTGCCGAGAAACTCCCAATCGCAGACCGCCTGTAAGGTCGAGCGCGTGAGCTGCGTTTCTCATCCGTCGCTAACGAACGGAGAAAATTCAGCATGAAACTGGCCCAAATGTTCGCGTGCCTCTCGCTCCTACCTGTAGCCGCATGTGCGCGTTCTAGCTCGCCACCGGAAGCACCGAGTGCAGCGAGCACTACGCCATTCAGCAACAGTGACTCGGGGAATGGCACCTACGCCAGCAGTCCGAGTGACGCGGCCGAAGCAGCCGCACCTGCGCCGATGCCGAGCCAAGCG
>Ga0247774_1001237_pt1 | contig 12940 bp, 4 predicted proteins | sample UWRJL001104B6_FD_179933 | JGI IMG/M metagenome (GOLD analysis project Ga0247774, IMG submission 179933) | Plant litter microbial communities from Arlington Agricultural Research Station in Wisconsin, United States - UWRJ-L001-104B-6 | ecosystem: Environmental > Terrestrial > Plant litter >... | reverse complement strand
CTTGAAGGCTACCTCGGCCGGGTTCGCTGCGCCGGACTGGACCTCGGGCTCGCGCTCGACGAGGTACTTGCATAGGACGTCAAGGCGCTTCTTCAGCTCGTCGTTGATGATGCGCTCATACTTGAGCGTCTCGATCTGGTGCTTGCGCTGTTGACGCTCCATGTGGATCTGGTTCTGCTTCGCGCGGATAAAGGATCGCTTGTCGACGTTAGGGTGCACTTCGATGTCCGAGTCGTCGCTGAGTTCTAGCGCGTCCTAGACGGGCGTTAGATTGGGATTTTCTAATGTGAATAGACTGAAACCAGCTATGATGGGAGCTCCGGAAGTTTGTTGGTCTCCATACCCATTTGCTGTAGTCGACCGGCATGGCGGGCAGTCACACAAGGCGGATGGCGTAGTTGCTTGCTGTGGATACGAACTGGCAGCTCTCGAGGCTATGTTGGCAAAAACTTATCGATCCGATGCTTTACGGGTGAGAAAATTCTGCGAGAAGAAGTAGCGCGGTTGTGCCTGTGCCGTTCTCGTTGATGGTCTGTGGAAGATTCTGGATTCTTCAAAAGTAACCTTGGTCGATCAGGCATATAACGCTGACCAGCTCCAAGCGGGGTGTCAATGAGGGGCAGCAACAGGGACGCCAGGCAGGCAAGCGTTCGGGGTTGACATGAGGTGCCCCGCAATGCCGGGTGGCGCTTCAGAGGGGTAACCTGAATCGCGCCGCCTGAGCCGACGAAATGAGTGCGACTCTGTAAGTAGTAATATGTACGTCTGTATATTTCCTTATTTCTCTAATTTTGCTACACGGCTACACAGCTATTCGACTTAGATGCGGAATAGTAAACCAGCTCTCGCCTTGCCCTGGCGATCTAAAGATGTTGCCATCATACTGTAAACCTCGACAAGTTCGTGCCAAGCTAGCCAAGCAGTCATTCTTACTATATAGGCAATTTTCACATGGAGAATTGTCTATCTCTCACTGCATTGTCTTTAGGAAGCCATCGAGATCGAAGCTTTCCTCGTACTGCTTGTTGTCCCAGAGCTCGCCCAGGTCATCAAGCCACGGTTTCTTGGCGCCGGGTGCGCGAACCTCGCCTTCGATATCCACCATGTCCTCCTCGCGGCCCTCGATACCTGCGTTCTGCGCTTTGTCGGATATGAGGTTAGGGCCTGCATCGCCAAGGTTGAAGAGGTCGAGAATCTGGTCAGTGTCCATGGTGGCGAGCCCAGCGTTTTGCTGATTGACGACGGTGGATGCTACGTCGATCTTGAATCGCTGGAGATTCAGAATCTTCTCCTCTAGAGTACCGCGCGTGATGAGACGGTAGACATTGACCACTTTCTTCTGGCCGATACGATGGGCGCGATCCATGGCCTGTAGGTCCTTTTGCGGATTCCAGTCGTGCTCGACAAAGATGACGGTGTCGGCGCCAGTGAGGTTGAGGCCTAGGCCGCCGACGCTCGTGGTCAAAAGAAGGACGTCGTACGACGGGTCGCTGTTGAACTTGTTGACAATGTCCTGTCGCTTATTCGCCTCGACGGAGCCGTCCATTCTCAAGAATGACACGGAAGGAAGCATCTTCTTGAGGACGGTATTCTGCACCATATCCAGCATCTCCTTCATCTGGCAGAAGATCAGGGCTCGATGGGGCTTGATGGCCTGGTAGAGAGGATCGTTATTGTCGTCCTCGACGCCAATGCCGCAGTCAACCAGCAGATCTTTCAGGGCAGTCAGCTTGGGGGCATGTTGCGGATCTTCCAAGCTTGTACCCTGCCTGGCCAGGAACTTCTGTGTGTCGCCGTAAAGAGCATGTTCGGGTTTCATCACCATGGCAGGCGAGTTGCACAGTTTGCGCATGTACTGCAACGCCTGGAAGATGTGCTGCTTGGCCTCCTTGTCATCCTTTGCCGCCTCTTCTTGCAACTTCTTGCCCTGCTTCTTGGTGAAATCGTCGAAGAGCTTCCGCTGCAGGTCGCTAAGGTCGCAGTAGTAATTCTGAAGAATCTTGGGCGGGAGATCGTTGAGTACCTCTTCCTTGAGGCGACGGAGAAGGAAGGGCAGCACCTGTTTATGTAGGGCCTCGATAGCCAAAGCGCCGGCCTCCTGCTCCTTGGACGAAGCTTTGCTGAAGCGGCTGTTGGCAATTGGCTTCGCGAAGCGGTCGTTGAACACCTTCTCGGCGCCGAGGAAGCCTGGCATCAAGAAGTCAAACAGAGACCACAGTTCCACCACGTTGTTCTGGATCGGGGTTCCCGTCAGGATGAGTCGGTGGTTGCTCTTCAGCTTCTTGACAGCAATGGTGATCTTCGCCTTGGGGTTCTTGATCAGATGGCCCTCGTCGAGCACAACATAATTCCAGCTGTACCTTTCGAGGATCTCGGTGTCGTTGCGACACACGTCATACGACGTGATGACAACGTCCGTCTCGTTGAGCTTGTCCTTCATCGATTTGCGTTCTGACGGGGGTCCGACGTACGCGGTGACAGAGAGAAATGGGGCATATGCTCTGATTTCTTGCTGCCAATGGCCGGAAAGAGTAGGTGGACAGACGACCAGTGACGGGAGTCTTCGGACGTCAGGCGCTTGGGTCTTGGCAAACTCTTCGGCTCGCTGATGGTGGTCACTTGCCACGATGCAGAGCGTCTGCAGCGTCTTGCCAAGGCCCATGTCGTCGCAAAGAATACCATGAAGATGATATTTGTTCAGGAAGTGCAGCCAGTTGACGCCTTCTTGCTGATACGATCGAAGCTCCGCCTTAATGGCGACGGGGATCTTGAAGGGCTCAACCTTCTTTGGGTCTAGAAGCTGGCCGATGAAGGTTCGCTCTCGGTCTCTGCCCTTGAGAAGCTCCTGCGAGAGGCCAGGCGGGTCGGGAATGCCGGCCTCGAGAGGAACAAGCTTGACCAGGGTGGCAAAGGAGGTGGTTGCAATCAGACGGATGTCGTTGTCGGAATCGCTCATCCGCCCGAGCACCGGGACTATGAGAAAGATGACGTAGGGTAGGATGGCATCGCCCATGACGGCAATGAGATGGTAGACGGCCTCGATGGCGCCTTGCCTGAAGTGGAGGTCGAGTGGATTGCTGATGGATGGCAGCACTTTCTCGACAAGCGCTGTCATGCCGTCAATGGTCATGACGCTGCATATGGTGGCCATGCACTTGGCCGCCATGTATCGGAAGACGGAGAGTTCGGAGTGGAGAGCTTTGATGATGTACGGAACCATTTGCATCATGAAGGGTTGTATAGCCACGTCCAGGGTAGGTGCCAATGTGCGGATAACTGACATGGCATCGACCACATCCTGGCCGAAAATGCTCTCGGGATCGTGCACTTCGTCTGGAAGAGCACCCGAGAAGGCCTTGATAAGAGGATCCTCCATGTATCCCTTGAGGCTGGGAACGCTCGCGAGAAGGTCAGGGCCGTAGGCTCGCGCCAAAACCTCGAGGGCTTCCTTCGCACCGCGCCGCGTGATGCGGGCCGCCTTTGCTTCGCGAGCGAACTTGGCGGCATCAGCATGATCTACGCGATCCTCCTCCTTCTGCATTGACAGGACTACGTCACGCTTTGTGGCATGGGTCGGGAACTCTGGCGTTTCGGCAACTTCGACACACGAGAACTTGACCAGGTTCGCAACCACCTTGTCGGCTGGTGCACGGCGGCCGACTTCGGTAAGAATTTGCACGAGACTTGCAATGGTCGAGGCCGAGCGTCCCTGAAGCTCTTGGTTTTCTTCCGTCTTCACACTGTCCATGATGGCCTTGATGAGAGCGCTGAGCTTCTTAGGGAACACTTTCATCGCTACCAGCGCCGCTGCGGCCGCCGCTTTGATGCGCACGTCGCGGAGGCCCTTCGCCGTCATTGCTTCTTCGATGGCGGCCACGGCAACTTCCCGGGCCTCATCGAGCTGCTTGCTCGCAATGAGGCGCTGGCCTGGAGCCATGGCCTTCTTGAGTCGATCGTAGTCTTCCCCAACCACCTTCTCAGCATTGGTGACGGAGAAAGCGCCAGGGCCGGCGGTTGGATCGCCCTGAACCACGGCGGCCAGGATTGGGAGTTTCTGTTGTGATATCTTCCCGTGGTCACGGAAGAGGTGGAGGAGCGACTGGCACTGCGATCTCACCCGCTGCACATGGCTGACAAGGTCTCGGTAGTGCGACGGCCGATCGCCCTCGACAATATCCTGAAGAGGCTTAACAAACCCACTCGCTTGGTCAGGCGATGCGAGGTTTCGAGCATACTCCTGAATCACCATGGCGGCGGTCATTTGCGTCGACGAGAATGGCGACGAGAAGCCATCCAACAAGAGAGATGCATATGACGACATGGCGCTCGGGGGAAGCGTGGACATCAGCAATCCCATCGCCCGTGACGCCGACACTCGGGATCGAATGAGAACTTCCATGCTAACGAGGTCTACATCGCCCTGAATCATATGGCCATCGACATCGTGCGTATGCGATGTGGACGGAACATCTTCCACCTTGGTCGACTTGCGACGCCGTTTGGTCGGTCGTTCTTGCCCATCTGGTGATGATGTTCTGCGAGCCGGCGCCACAAAACCGGGAAGCGAATAAGTCCCGCCCGAAGGTCGCTGGAAAAGAGTCGGATCCATGGGAATGGGATGACGGGAGATGCCGATTGGATGGAGCGTCAAGTGGAGCATCGCTTCAGCGTGTGTCGCAAACTCGTCGGCCAGGACTTCGGGTTGTTGACTCAGAGACTTGACCAAAGAAGACCAAAGTTCGATGGACATGTCCAAGGTTTCCCTGTCACGTTCAACGAGGACATTCTGGAAAACTAGCCGCAAGAGGCGACCGTTGAGCCAACCCTGGGATGACTCGCCGTCCAGCTTTGCGAAAGTCATAAGCGCCTTGAGGACGGCAAGGCGGACTGAAGTGATGGTATGTCGGAGGAAAGGATACAGCCGTGGCACGAGAAGCGTGAAGGACCGCTCCTCGTCCAGCGCCGCCGACTCCTTCATTGTTTGGAGAACCTCGGGGAATCCGCAGAGCGTGGCTAGTAGATCCATAATACGACCCGTGCTCGCGCTCAAGTCATCGCCGAGATTAGATAGACTTCCCCACACAATGTTGATGAGGGCGTCGAGAGACTCGGGTCGCATGGCGACAAACTCTTTCGCCATGGGGATTAGCGTCGCCGCGCTCACCGATCTGACGTCGTCGTCTAGATCACCGAGGCCTTTCATCACCGCCTTCGTGACACCATCCACCAGCGATCCGTCCTGCAATAGGAGGTCTTTCCGGACCGCCACCACATACCGAAGCCCCACCATCCCACCGTGACAGACGGCCCAAGCGTGCCTATCACCATCTTGCATGACCATTTGGTGAAGAATGTTGTAAATGCCGTACACCGATGTTGCCGGCACATGGCGGAGGGCGGAGCCTAGAGTTTGGCCAATCGTCTCTCGGATCGGAGCAACTGACGTGTCGGAGCTGTAATCGGTGAATCGATCGAGCATGAGCACTGCGCATAACCGGCAGGCTAAGTCGTCAAGCCATATCTTATTCAGCGTGTCATTCTCGCCGCGGCTCTTCCCCCTACACCGTCCCGCTCCTTGGCCGTGAACTCGGACAACCTCTCGCAGAGCCAAGGCTGCTCCGTGTCGAGTTTCCCATTTAGGGTCCAAGAGGTCGACCTTGAGGAAATCGCAAAGGCGCTCGTACGGCCACTCAGCTCCTTCTAAACTCTGCTCCGCTTGGAATTCCGACTTGATGGGAATAACGGGACCCTTGTACTCGCTGACGACCTTGGTATCTTCGTCAACGTCCTCGGGTCGCTCGAGATTGAAGTAGTCGTTCAATTTGGACTTCTTCTTGGAGTCGGCCTCGGTAGGCGTCTCGTCTCCGCCGAATCCTTCCGAGCCCATAGTTCCTGACCGCCGAATAGAGAGATCGCCAAACCCCGACTTGCCCTGCGCCGCTTTCATGGCCTCCTTCTTGCGTTTCCGCTTGAGCGCGTTGAGCTGTCTCGTTGACAAGCCCGAATCTTCGCCCTGGCTTTGTCCATTTGCTGGGACGCTCTCACTCCGACTTGGGCCTTGGCTATTATTCTGCTCGAGCGGCGTCCTATCACCGGATTGGCTGTTTTCGGGAACGGGCATCTCCTCATCGTCGAAGCGTCGGTCGAGAAGGCCAAGTCGACCGGGAAGTGTCTTTTTCAGGTACGCCAAACGAGCCTGGGGATCGAGCGCCGCCAGACCCCAGTCGGCCTGGCCTCCTCGAAGTAGTTCACGGCCATACTTGAGAATCGAGCCGACTGGCAGTGTTTCTAAACTGAGATTGTCATCTGGCAAGGCTGAGATGGAGACTTCGGCTTCTTCCTCATTCTTGACAAAGCCGTTTGTCTCGGACTCTACTTCCACTTTCTTGTGTGGCACAGCATCGCCTTCATCCTCGTTGGGATCGTAGAGGGGGGCATTCTCTATAATCTTCCCAACTGCCTTGGCTGCGGTTGTCCGTGTCTCCCAGTCTTTGTGAGGAAGATAGCCGACAACTCTGGAGAGAAGATTGAATAATTCCTCAGGATGTTGTTTTTGCCAATCCGCTAGTTGGTTGACGGCAGTGTCTCTGATGAGCCTGGTACTGCCCGTCTCCAGCAGTCTAATGTTGGTGGTTAGAGAGGGAGTCGTCTTCACGGGACGGTAGGATAAAGTGGGCACGGCGGGGCATGCGCCTGAGGCATGTGTTTGCTTACGTAACCAATCTGTCCAACCGGGACATCTTGATGGTCCTTGGTGTCACCAAGCAGGCATACCCGAAGCCATAAAAGATGCGTGACCGATTTCAGGTATTTTCTCCTTGTATTATTAGTAGTGCTTCAGAAAAGACGCTGAATACGGCTGAGCAAGTTCTGTCAAGTTTTCTTTGACATTAAATCGTGATGATAAAAAGTCGATGTGAAGCGATGGGTACTGGTTGGCGCGCAGCAGCTGGCACTGAGCAGCAGATGGACGTTCCAAAAAATTTGGCGGGTCTTTGGCAGTATATGAGGAGGCACTTGACTGGTATTTTATATTGCACGAGCTGACCAAAAAAATGGCCCGTCCCTCTTAAGGCCACCCGTGGAGTGGAGCAAACCTACGCACGGACCATATTCCGTTCCTAGGGTTGGTGCCTACGAAGGCACTCTTTCAACATACGTTTTTTTCCGAGTCACGTGGAAACCCCAATTCCCTTGAGTTGGGCCAACAGACGATGAAAAATGAAGTAGAAAGGGAGGGTCCAGCCCAAAAATGTGCCGTTGAGTCTGAACGATGAGGTGAAGATATCCACAGTTGGAGCAAGGTAGATACTCGGACTTTTCCAGTTCCTACCAGCATGTAATGCTTGAAAACTGGTACTAGGCGAGCAAGAGCAATAGCAGGTGCAGATGTGGATCTGCCGCGGTGACCTAAGACAATTAGCGCCCCTGGCCGCACCACAGCTCCACCCTTTCCGCCTCATGGGTGCCGTGTCGATCGGACTCCGGCATTGCATCCTTCGAGGACATCAGCCAGCCTCCAGCTCCCAAGAGCCCAAGGCGTATGAAAACTTTCAGCCCTTCAAAAGCACCTCTCCAACATACGAGTGTCAGTAGTGTATCTTCTTCATCAAGACAATACCGATATCTATCACGGAGGAGTGGAAGTAAGGGCCTTGGTCGAGTCTACGCAGGAAACTTGTCTCACTTGTTGGGATTTTGCCGCAGGAGCAGAGTATGGCAGCTTTGGAAACCATTTAAAGTTGACCTACCACCTGCTGATGAGGAGTCTAGGAGGGTAATTTCGTTAAAAATAAGTCTACGGCATGGGAACATAGGTAAAATTATGGTTGGGACAGAAGATGCAAAGAAGTTATGTAAACGTACGAAACTCGTAGCTCCTAACAATGGATATTCACTAGCCCTCGTCTACGAGTTTGTGTCCAAAAAGTCAGCACTCACTAATCGAACATGGAGGAAAACGTCGAGAAGAAATCGTAAGGCATTCACATCTCAGAGTCACTAGCAAGCTGTCTGATTGCCCGGGCTAACTTCGCTTGAATAAAGGAAATTTCACCCGGCCCTGGTCCAAGGATAAACATGGAATGACCGATGTTTCTCGAACTAATTGAAGCTCTAAAAGAAAGAACAAATACAAGAAACAATAGAGAAGTCCAGTTCACTACTCGCGTAGTTTCGAAAAAAAAAACCCCCCCGTGCCTATGCAAAGGCGAGCTAGGAACAGCTCCAAAGTCTACGAAGAGATAAATGCCAGAGCTTCCCTTGGTACCACTGTACATGGTATAACTGTAAACCAGGCAGCGCTAGATTTAGCGGAGGCGCTGCGATCCTTAAGCCAGGCCATTACGGCATGCAGATTCCAGAGTTGTGGAGGTGACTGGTGGCGGCAGCGTCTACCACGTTCATATCAAAGCACACAGTGCGGCACTGTACAAAATCGCACAAACACCGAGACCCCGCGGCGCGAGCGCGTTATCCATCGTCTAGTAGTTTTTGATGTAGCAAACCTCCGCCAGCTCCGTTAATCTTTCAGTCGCGACATGCCCAACCCAGCACCGATCATCCACTTCGCCTAAAATCGATTGGGACGCGACCATGTATATCAAGCAAATCATTGTGCAGGGCTTTAAGAGGTAGGTTTTTTCCTGTCAACGCGTCTCCAGCTTCGGCCGCCATCCGCGCACGCGCAAGTGACTGACTCCCGCCTCAGTTACAAGGAGACCACTATCATCGAGCCCTTCAGCCCTGGCACGAATGTTGTGGTTGGCAGGAATGGATCCGGGAAGAGTAACTTCTTCGCGGCCGTTCGCTTCGTCCTGAGCGATGCCTACACGCAGATGAGCCGCGAGGAGCGGCAGGCGCTGCTCCACGAAGGTTCTGGCTCAGCCGTCACTTCGGCCTACGTAGAGATCATATTCGACAACAGCGACGACCGATTCCCGACGGGCCACCACGAGGTCGTCCTGCGCCGAACCATCGCCCTCAAGAAAGATGAATACTCGGTCGATCGCAAAGTGGTGACCAAGGCCGACGTGGTGAACCTCCTCGAGGCTGCCGGCTTCTCGCGGTCGAATCCATACTACATCGTTCCGCAGGGTCGCGTCACCGCCCTGACCAACATGAAAGAGTCGGACCGGCTGAACCTGTTGAAGGAAGTCGCCGGAACTCATGTTTACGAAGCGCGCCGCGCCGAGTCGTTGAAGATCATGAACGAGACAAACAACAAACGAGAAAAGATCGACGAGCTTCTGGATTACATCAAAGAGCGCCTCAGCGAGCTGGAAGAAGAAAAGGAGGAGCTCCGAGGTTTCCAGGACAAAGACAGGGAACGGCGATGCCTCGAGTACGCGTTTTACCACCGAGAACAGGTGCAGGTCCAGGAGGCTCTTGACGACATCGAAAGAGCCAGGGAGGGTAGCAAGGACAGCACAGACGAGCTCCGCGCCGAGTTTGTGCGGGGGGAAAAGGCCATTGCCAAGCTCGACAGCGAGATTCACAGGGTCCACAGGGAGATGGACCTGCTCAGGATCGAGAAGCGCCAGCTGGAAGAGGATCGGCGCGAGAACGGCAAGATTCGGGCCAAGGCCGAGCTCAAAGTAAAGGGCCTCTCGGACGGCCAAGCAGCGCAGGAGCACGCCATGTCGCAGCACGAGACCGAACTCGACCTGGTCCGGACAGAAATCGCGGCAAAGGAGAAGGAGCTTGCCAAGATCACACCAGATCTCGCGCGGCGGAAGAAGGAGGAAGAGAAAACACGGAAGGATCTCGAGGCGGCCGATGCCCAACGCAACCGTCTCCTCAACAAGCAGACACGCAGCTCCCAGTTTAGGAATAAGGGAGAGCGTGACACTTGGCTACGGGATCAGATTGCCGATCTGAACACCAACCTTGGAACCCAAAAGGCCAACAGGATGGATGCCGACGAGGAAGTCAGGCGAGTGGAGGGGTCGATCAAGCAGATGGACAAGGATGTTACCACGCTGAGGAGCCAGCTGGAAGGCTGGGGGCAGAATCGATCATCTGCCCAGGAAGTGATGAGAGGGGCTAGCGATGTGGTGGAAAAGCTTCAAGACGAGCGGAAAGCTCTCCTCCGAGCCGACCAAAAGCTGGAGTCCCTGAAGGAAGACGCCCGACAGGAAAGGGATCAGGCCGAACGGGAGCTCGCCCACACCATGGATGGAGCAACATCGCGAGGTCTGGCCACGATTCGCCGCCTGAAGCAAGAGAAGGACATCCCCGGCGCGCACGGAACCCTAGCTGAGCTGCTTGACGTGAGCGATGCCTACAAGTTGCCGGTCGAGCAAGTGGCGGGAACCAGCCTATTCCACTACGTTGTCGACGACGAGCAGACAGCAACGTATCTCGCCAACCACCTGTTTAAGAAACACGGCGGACGTGTCACCTTCATGCCGCTCAACCAGCTCCGGCCACGGCCTGTGAACTTTCCCAGGACCTCGGATGCCATTCCGATTTTGCAGAAGATCCAGTACGATAGGAAGTTCGAGAAGGCATTTCAGCAAGTGTTTGGCAAGACGGTTCTCTGCGCAAACTTGACCATCGCCGGCCAGTATGCTCGAAGCCATGGCGTCGACGGCATCACGGCCGAGGGAGACACGACCAACAAGCGCGGTGCCATGACGGGCGGTTACATTGACCCGCGCAAGTCGAGGCTCGATGCCGTCAAGATGGTTAGCAAGTGGCGCGACGAGTTGGATCAAAAGGTTGCCGAGCACGATGGTATTAGGAGGCAAATCGAGCTTAAAAACCAGGAGATCAATCGCGCCATGGGCGAGCAGCAAAAGGCTGCCCAAAGACTCCGTCAGGTCGAGCAGGGGTACGAACCGCTCAAGAACGAGCTGCGCGTCAAGTTGAACCACCTCGAGAACGAGCGGGCGCAGCTGGATGCCGCCACACGTCGACGCGACGCCGTCGACAAGAACATGAAGGACTTTGGCGAGAGCATCTCTGCGCTTGAAGCCGAGCTGGCAGCCGACTTTAAGAAGGCGCTGTCGTCGGCCGAAGAAGCGCAGCTTGAGGAGCTGGGCCGCCGCGTTGCCGAGTTCCGCAAGCAGTGGGGAGACGCCAGCAAGAAGTGGCGGGATCTCGAACAACGACGACAAATCCTCGAGGTGGAGCTCCGCCACAACTTGCAGCCCAAGCTTGACCAGCTCAACTCGCTTGCATTCGAGAACTCGTCGTCGGCCGGTGGTGCGAGCAGCCTGAAAGAGGCCCAGCGGGAGCTTAAGCGGCTCCAAAAGACGTCGACCCTGCTCGACGGCAAGCTCGAGGAGGCCGAGACCCAGCTCGAGGGGCAACAGGAGCAGATCAGCAGCCTAGAGGGGAGAAAGTCCGAGGCCGAACTGCTACAGCAAGAGACGGCTTCGAAGATTGAACGTCAGCAGAAGAGGATAGAGAAGAATTTGCAGAGGCGGGCTTTGCTTTCGACCCAGGCGGCCGAGTGCGCCAAGAATATCCGCGACCTCGGCGTCCTCCCCGAGGAAGCATTTGAGAAGTACGAGTCGATGGAGAGCAAGATGGTAGGTGACATATCCTTCTCCACGTAGCGCAACCTCCGCGAACGGCTACTAACCATACTTTCAGATCACGTCCAAGCTCAAGCGCGTCAACGAGGCCCTCAAGAGGTTCAAGCACGTCAACAAGAAGGCCTTTGAGCAATACAACTCCTTCACGACCCAGCAGGACCAGCTTATGAAGCGCCGGAAGGAGCTCGACCAGTCCCAAGGCTCCATCGAGGAGCTCGTTGCTCACCTCGACCAGCGCAAGGACGAGGCCATCGAGCGCACCTTCAAGCAAGTGTCCAAAGAGTTTGCCACCATTTTCGAAAAGCTTGTGCCAGCCGGCCACGGCCGTCTGGTCATCCAGCGCCGGACAGACCGCCGCCAGGAGCCCGAAGAATCAGAAGGAGACGAGCAAGCTGCCGTGGAGAATTACACGGGGGTGGGCATTAGTGTTTCGTTCAACTCGAAGCAGTTTGACGAGCAGCAGCGAATTCAGCAGTTGAGCGGTGGTCAAAAGAGTACGTTTTCTCTCTCCCCTCCCCCAGACAGCTTCGGACACGATGAGGGCTGTGGCTAACGATTCTTCTGCAGGTTTGTGCGCCCTCTGCCTCATCTTCGCCCTCCAGCAAACCGAATCCTCCCCCATGGTCATCTTCGACGAAGTAGACGCCAACCTCGACGCCCAGTACCGCACCGCCGTTGCGGCCCTGCTGCAATCCATATCGCGCGAGGCGGGCACGCAGTTCATCTGCACCACTTTCCGGCCCGAAATCGTGCTCGTCGCCGACAAGTGCTATGGCGTGACCTTCCACAACAAGACGTCGTCGATTGACTGCGTGCCGACCGAGACGGCGCTGAATTTCGTCGAGGGCATGCAGAAGGGAAAGGCTTAATGTCGTTCGAGCAATCAAGAACACGCTTGTTCTTGTCTTCTTTCTTTCGGAGCCGGACCCGCCGTGGTATTTGGACTGTAATTATATTGGCTTCGATAGGTTATCAAGCAGGCGAGGCGAGGGCGGCATTGGCAAGGGACGGCGGAGTTTGGGCGTCAATGGTTGAGAATGATGTGTTTTGCGCAATGAAGGCGAAACAAGTTGGCAAGGGTCTTTATGAGACGAATATTTGCCGAGGAATAAGGGTTACGATTTGATTCACTCTCTTTACCGCTTGCCTAGTTCAACAGCCCTCTTATTCATACTGGTTAAGTTCCGTGTTTGCGCAGATGATCCCGTAAAATACCTCAAGAGCTCCCTCTCTAGTACCTAGACGCTGTCCCCTGAACTCCCTAACCGTGTCGCAAACCAGTATTCGTGTGTATGTCTCAAATGACACAAGCATAATGCTGCTGTAATCTAAACCCCATCTCCTTGTTCTGTGGACAAACGTCCGGCGGATTCTTCTGTCTCGCTTTCGATCCAGCG
>Ga0247774_1001235_pt1 | contig 12950 bp, 6 predicted proteins | sample UWRJL001104B6_FD_179933 | JGI IMG/M metagenome (GOLD analysis project Ga0247774, IMG submission 179933) | Plant litter microbial communities from Arlington Agricultural Research Station in Wisconsin, United States - UWRJ-L001-104B-6 | ecosystem: Environmental > Terrestrial > Plant litter >... | reverse complement strand
TCATCCGTGGGCGGCCTACTTCTTCGCCGAGCTCGCCCAGCGGGACGGGTTCGAGGGCCCGATCATCGCGGTGAACACCGACTTCTATGAGTTCCCCGCCCTCGCGCACCCGCGCATCGACCTCTATACGGGCGTGTTCCCCAAGCGCATCCTGCCACCGGCGCACCGGGCCCGGCAGCGCGCGATCGGCATGCCCGTACGGTCCGGGTTCTGCCATGCCGGCCCACCGGTGACAGAACGGGACCTGCTCGTCGCCGCCGTCGGTGCCCGCCCGTTCATCCCCCTCGACGAGATCCTCGCGGCCTGCTCGGCCCTGCAGCGGCGGCTTCCCGGCGTACGGGTCGTGGTCTGCGCCGGCCGGGAACCCGCCGACTCGCCGCCGTTCGACCCGCCGTCGAACATCGAGATCCGCCACGGGGCCACGGATCTGAGCGACCTGATGACGCGGGCGCGGCTCGTGCTCACCAGGCCGAGCGGGGCGACGGTCGCGGAGGCGATCGCCGCCGGCGCCGTGCCCGTGCTGTTGCCCTCCGACGTGCCCTGGGAGGCCGACGCCGCCCGCCATCTCGTCTATGAGGGGCTGGCCGTGCCGTTGCCGGGCAAGGCCGGGCCGATCGTGGACGCGATCGCCGGGCTCTGGTCCGACGACCGTCGCGTCGAGGCGATCGCCGCCGCAGGACGGCGGCTGGAACTCGGCCGGAGTGCCGAGCGCCTCTGGCAGCTCGCCGAGGCGGGCCGGCCCGCGGCCGAGGAGTCACGCGCGCTCATGGAGCCCGCCGAGACGGAGTTGCTGGAGGGTTACCTCCGTACGCTCGACGAGGCGGAGCGGAGCGACCCGATGCCGCGTACGGCGGCGTTCCTGCGCCGGGCGATGCTCGACTGGTACGGAGACTGATCGCGTCGGACCGGATCGGGTGCGGACCTGGCCCCAGCCGCCCGTGTCCGCGGTCACCCGACGGTGACCAGGCCGCCCTCGTAGGCGGCGATCACCAGTTGGGCGCGGTCGCGGGCGTGCAGCTTGGCCAGCAACTGCCCGATGTGGGTCTTCACGGTGGCCATGCTGATGACGAGGTGATTCGCGATCTCGGTGTTGGACAGTCCCTGGCCGATGAGCCGGAGCACCTCGCGTTCTCGTGCCGTGATTCCGTTCAGCACGCGGGCGGGCTGCTGCCGGGGTCGCGGTTGCCGGGCGAACTCCCCGATGAGACGCCGGGTCACGGAGGGCGCGAGCAGTGCCTCGCCGCCCGCCACGACCCGGATCGCCGTGAGCAGGTCGCCGGCGGGGGTGTCCTTGAGGAGGAATCCGCTGGCGCCCGCGCGCAGTGCCGAGAAGACGTAGGCGTCCAGGTCGAAGGTGGTGAGGATCAGCACCTTCACGCCCGCGGTCGGCGCCGCCCCGCAGATCCGCCGGGTCGCCTCGATCCCGTCGAGCTCGGGCATCCGGACGTCCATCAGCACGACGTCCGGCCGCAGCGTGGTGGCCTGCTCGACGGCCTGCAGCCCGTCACCGGCCTCGCCGACGACCTCCAGGCCGGGGGCGGCGCCGACCAGCACCGCGAAGCTGGCTCGGAGTAACCGCTGATCGTCGGCGATCAGTACGCGGACGTTGGTCACGCGGGCACCGCTTCCAGCGGGAGTCGCGCGTGGACCCCGAACCCGCGGCCCGCCAGCGGCCCGGCGGTGAACTCGCCCCCGTAGACGGCGACCCGTTCGCGCATGCCGATCAGTCCGTGGCCTGGGGGATGGCCGGCCGGTGCGCTGTCGCCGTCGTCGGTCACTTCGATGTCCACGGCGTTGTCCGTCCGGTCGACCCGCACCTGACAGCGCGCCGGGGCGGCATGCTTGATCACGTTGGTCAGCGACTCCTGCACGATGCGGTAAACCGCGACCCCGATAGTAGCCGGAATCGTGTCAAGTCCGGCGCCGACCCGCAGCTCGACCCCGACCCCGGCGGACCGTGCCTGGTCGGCGAGTTCGGCAAGCCGGTCGGCGGTCGGCGCGGGTTCGAGCCACGTAGCGCCCTGCGGATCGTCGTCGACGTCGCGCAGCAGGCCGAGCATGCGGCGCAGCTCGCGAGCGGCCTCACGGCTGGTGGCCTCGATGACCGAAAGGGCGGAACCGGCCTCGCCCGGTCGCTCGTCGGCGACGTGGAGGGCCACGGACGCCTGCACGGTGATCACGCTGAGGCAGTGCGCGACGCCGTCGTGCAGGTCGCGCGCGATGCGCAACCGCTCGTCGGTCAGCACCTGCTGGACGGCCCGCGACTCATAGTCCCGCCGGGCGCGCACCGCGCGACCCACCACCCACCCCCCGACGGGGATGATCATCTGGGTGCCGAGCAGGGACAGCGACCTGCCCCAGCTCGGCTTCGGCTCCATCGCCACGGCGAACAGGACCGCCGCGCAGATCCCACCGGCGGACAGGACGAGCGCGGCCGTGGCACGGCGGGCCGGCGCCGTCACGGCCACCGGGTAGAGCGCGAAGACGAGGAGGAGATCGGGCACGACGGCCGCGTGCGGCGGTATCCATCCCACGGCGATGACCAGCACGCTGGTTCCGGCCACGACCGCCAGCACCGAACAGGGCCAGCGGCGGCGTACCGCCATCGGCAGCCCCATGGCGAGCCCGGCGATGAGGGGCAGCGGGCCGAATCCCTCATCCGAGGCGGTCTGCGCGGACAACACGGCGATGACGGCCACGAGTACGGCGATCATCAGGTCGCCGATGAGGTGGAGCGCGGGCCGCATCCTCAGCAGCAGAGGCGGCTCGAGGTCATGGGTCATGGCGGAACGTTAGCCAGTCCCGGCCCCGCTCGGCTCAGACCACGGTATGAGACCCATGATCCGCCCTCGCTCCGATGCCGCCGTCCGTCTGATCCACGACCGTCTACGGCATGAGACAACGACGTGGACGCACCGGAAATCAGGGCATGCTCAAGCACCGCTCCAAGAACAGCGCCAAGAACAGCGGGGCCCGGCGAGGCCGGGCGCGAGGTCTGACGGTCGCGGGGGTGGCGGTCGTCGTGGCGGCGCTCGCGCCACCGGCGGGCGCGATCATCGGGGGGAACGACGCCACCGAGGACTACCCCTTCATCGTGACCCTGCGCGACGGCAATGGCGTGCATTACTGCGGGGGCACGCTCGTCGCCCGGGAGTGGGTGGTGACGGCGGGACACTGCTCACACGTCCCGGTCGAGGACGTCACCGTCAAGGTCGGCGGCACCAACGTCGAGACGGGCGGCAGCGAGCGCGAGGTCACGCAGGTCGTGCGGCACCCCCGCTACACCGCGGACCCTGACAACCTGCGATACGACATCGCCCTTTTCCGGCTGGACCGGCCGGTCGAGCAGGCGCCGATCGAGATCGCCGCCGCGTCCGGCGCTCCGGGGACCCCGGTTCGCCTCCTGGGCTGGGGCATGACCTGCGAGGACGGAAACGAATGCCCGGACCCGCCGGTCACCCTCCAGGAGCTGGACAGCCAGATCGTCCCTGATGAGCGGTGCGAGGGGATCGACGCCGCGAGTGACCTCTGCTCCGAACACCCCACCCGTCAGGCCCAGGCCTGCGTCCTCGACTCCGGCGGCCCCCTGCTGCGCGAGGAGAGGGGACACTGGGTGCTCGCCGGTGTCACCAGCCGCGACGGTGACGAGAAGACCAACCCCAACTGCGTCGGGCCGGGAGTGTGGACCGACGCCGCGGCCTATGCGGACTGGATCAGGGAAACGACCGGGACGCCAGGCGGATACCGCACGAGCTGACCGATCCCCGAGACTGTCGGTGGTCGCCTCTACGGTCGGTCACGTGGCGCGGTCGGTAGGAAGAGGGGCAACACGATGCGAGCATGGGTGACGTTCGTCTCCGGGGGGCACCGTGGTCGTGTCGGTGAGCTCCTCGACGCCGACGACGAGGCCGACGCCGACGAGGACGTACGGGTTCGTCTGACCGGTGCGCGCGGTGAGGAGATCGTGACCGCGGAGCGCTGGAGCGTGGAGCCGGTCGACGACCTGGCCGGGCCGGTACGGGCCTGGATCGAACGTGATCATGTCGAACTGGCCCGGGCGGAGTGCCTCGCGTTCTTCGTGGAGCGGGTCGATCTTCCGGCCGACGACCTCGCCGCCGAATGGGACGCGTACCTGCTGCACGAAACACAGGTGCACGCCCGGATCGACGCCCGCAAGGCGGAGACGCTGAACGGGTTCGATCAAGAGCTGGCGGCGCTGCCTGCGGACGAGCTCATGACGGCGATCGGCGCGAATCTTCCCCACTGGTTTCCGCACTCCGCCCGACAAACCGAGACCGACGACCCTTTCGACGACACGCCCGAGGCGCGGCTCCTGATGGCGCTATTTGATCCTTCCTTGCTGGACGAACGGGAGCGGCCGCTGGAGCGCAAGGACGCTGCCGCGAAGGCGGCCGAAGAACGCGGCCTCCGGCAGTGGAGGGCGGACCTGGCGCGTAAGGAAGGGCACGCGGCGTTGCACGCCGCGGCGACAGAACGGGTCCGGCGGGATCGGCCGGTGATCGAACGGCGCTTCCGTGACGAGTGGGGGGTGGAGCTGCCCGACTCGATCTTCACCTTCTGGGAGTTCCTGCTGTCGCTCGGTCCGGTCGAACGGCAGGCCTTCGAAGAGGACCTGCGGCTGAGCGCGGTGGGGATCATGGACTTCTTCGACGCCCCGGCGTGGCGTCCCCCCGAGGGCGACGCACGTATGCACTGGCGCTACTACTGGGACCCGCCGGAGTTCCTGACGTTCCTGAACGGCTCCTACCCCGGTGAACACTATGGACTGTGGTTCGACGACGGCCGCACCTGCTCCGGCGTCCTCGGACACAGCCCGAAGGACAACTCCGACTTCGGCCTGCCCGACGGCGTCACACCGCTGCAGGTGGTCCGCGGCGATATCGAGATCCACGCCCTGCACGACGACGGCGAAGAGCCGGAGTCCTCCCGCCGGATCTGGCTGCTTCGCCAGCGGCTGATGGAATACGAGACCGCCGAGCGGCCAGAGCAGGGCAGTGCATACGTTCTGCGGCCCTATCCGCATCGCGACGGCTGGTACGACACCGCCGACGCGTCGCGGATCAGCACCCTCGACGGCGCAGGGGCGCTCGTCAACGGCGAAACCGTACTCCCCCGAGGCCCGCAGAAGGCGAGCGAGGACCGTGCCCTGACCGAACGGATCCGCACGGCGCTCACCGGCGACGCCCAGGCGCTGGATGCCCGCGTCGCCGAGGCGAAACGCCGATGCGCGGCCGGTGATCCGGCCGAAGCACTCGCCTTGGGACGGGACCTGCACTTCATCAGCGACGACGGCGCCGTCCACCGCCAACGCCGCGCCGACCGCGAACGCCATGCCGCCGAGCTGCTCGCGCTGGCCTACCGCGCACTCGGCCGGGACAACCTCGCCGAACTCGCCGAACTCGACCATCGCGAACGCAAGATTCCCTGGGCCCAACCCACCTGACCGCTCGCTGATCAGCGCCCGTACCGTTCTACGACTCCACTATCCCGGCCACCCCACATGCTGCGGCTGATCCGGAAGGCGCGGGCCGGCGGTGGGGGTGGAGATCGCAGAGGACGCCGAGTTCGGCGGCGTGGTGGGTGACCGCCGTTTACCGTCCCGGAGAATTCCACCTCGTCCAGGGTGATGATCCGGCCCTCGAACAGGCACGTGCCGAAGTCGACGAACATCAGTCCGATAGGGCCGATCCCGCCAGGCGAGGATGGCGACCGAAACCGGATCGGGCGTCGGATCGCCCCCCCGCCTTTTCTGTCGATGTGCCACCGGCCTTCGGCGTCCGTGAGGCCGGCGAGCCGGCCGCTCGTGCGACGCCGGACCTCATCGAACGTCCTCGTGATCGAGCCGCGGATCCTGTCAATGAGGACGAGTCCTCTTCCGGCGACAAGGCTTCATCATGATCATGCGGGTGACGACCACGGCGGCTCGGAGAAGCAAGGCGTAAAAGAATCAATCGTTTCTCATCCGCCCCTCTTTGCCCTCATATCCCGACTTCCCCTTTCACCTCAGGGAAATGCAAACCGGACATAGGGTTTATCTGACCGCGTGTGGAGGTTTCCATGGGGGAAAAACACGTGTTGCCGGGGCCTGATCCCCCGGTTCGAACCGAAATAGTGCACCAGAGTGAACGAACGCGTGTCACTCGTCTGGTCGTCGCCGGGCGTCCTGTGGTGTGCAAGGAACTGCTGGGACCGGATGTCCAGCGACGGTTGCGGAACGAGCTGACGATCCTGGAGCGGCTGCGCGGCGTCGATGGAGTCGCCCAGTTGATGGAGGCGCCGCGGTATCCGCACTCGATCGTGCTGGCCGATGCCGGTGGCGTGAGCCTGGCCGACGTGGCGAAGCCGCTGGAGGTCGATGCCCTGGTCGGGCTGGCGGTGGAGCTGGCCCGGGCGGTGGCGGAGATGCACCGGCGGGGCGTGATGCACCGGGACATCACGCCGGCGAACATCATGATCTCCCACGGCGGTGCGCCGTGCCTGATGGACTTCGCCCTGGCGTCGTCGTTCGCCGAGATCCGTCCCGAGTTCACGCACCATACCGACATCGTGGGGACGTTGGAGTACCTGGCGCCGGAGCAGACAGGGCGTACCGGCCGACCAGTGGATCAGCGCGCCGACCTGTACGCGCTGGGTGCGACGTTCTACGAATTGGCGACCGGCGCGCCGCCGTTCGGCTCCGGCGATCCACTGCGGCTCACGCATGATCATTTGGCTCGTGTGCCGGTGCCGCCGGCGGAGGTGAACCGGGCCGTGCCCGCGCCGTTCTCCGAGATCATCATGCATCTGCTGGAAAAGGAGCCGGACAACCGGTACCAGACGGCGGAGGGCGTGCTCTACGACCTGGAGTGGCTGCGGGACGCCGGCCCGTGTCCGGTGTCGGCGCTGCGGGTCGGTGAGCGCGATTTTCCGCTGCGGATGCTGCCGCCGTCGCGGCTGGTGGGTCGTGACGCGGAGATGGCGGCGCTGAGGGCGGCGTTCGAGGAGGCACTGGCGGGCCGGTGCCGCGGGGTGCTGGTCCGCGGGGCGCCTGGGGTGGGCAAGACGGTGCTGGCCGATGAGCTGCGGCCGGTGGTCACCGGCCGGGACGGATGGTTCGTGGCGGGCAAGTTCGATCAGTATCGGCGGGATCTGGATTTCGACGCGGTCTACCAGGCGTTGCGTGCGGCGGGCCGGTTGCTGCTGGCCGAGCCGGAGAACGATCTGGCCGAGATCCGCAGGCGGATCTTGCAGGCGGTCGGCATGAACGCGGGTCTGCTGACCGCGGTGGTGCCGGAGTTCGCGGCGCTGCTCGCGGTGCCACCCGATCCGGGGGATCCGCTGACCGCGCAGATGCGGGCGCAGCGAGCGGCCGTGAACGTCCTGCGCGTGGTCGCCTCGCGGGAACGGCCGGTCGTCGTGTTCGTCGATGACCTGCAGTGGGCGGGATGCACGCCATTGGGCTTCGTCGACCTCATGCTGAGCGAGGATCCGGTCGAGGGCCTGCTGCTGGTAGGTGCGTACCGCGAAGGCGACGTGGTGGCGGCCCATCCGCTGTCGGCGCGGTTGTCCCGATGGTGTGAACAGCCCGGAGTACGGCACCTGCGGCTGGTCGACCTGCCCGTGCCCTGCACCATCACGATGATCGCCGAGATGCTGCACGTGGACCGGGCCACGGCGGAGGGGCTGGCCGGGGTGATCAGTCCGTACGCGTCGGGCAATCCGTACGAGATCGTGGAGCTGGTCAACGCGCTGCGACGCGACGGTGTGCTGAGGGCCACGTCCGACGGGTGGTGGTGGGACGCGGAAGCCGTCGGCGCTCATCTGGGACGGTCCGAGATGACCGGCCTGCCGGCCGCGCGGGTCGACGCCATGCCAACGCGGTCGCGCCGGGTGGTGCAGGCGATGGCGTGTCTGAGCGGGCGTGCCGAGCTGAGCGTGCTGCAGACCGCCGTCGGCATATCGGCGGGAGAGGTCGAACAGGCGCTGACCCCCGCCCTCGACGACGGCGTACTGGTGGCGGAGTCCGGGGCGCATCCCGCGACGCGGTTTCGCCACGACCGTATCCGTGAGGCGGTCCTGTGCGGGATGGACCTCCGGCAGCGGCAGATCCTGCACCTGTCGATGGCGCGGCGGCTCGCGGCGGTGCCGGAGTGGTTCGCGGTCGCGGCGGAGCAGTACCTGCCGGTGGTCGATGCGGTCGGTGATCCCGCCGAGCGGCGCCAGGTGGTGGAGCTGTTGCGGCGCGCCTCCGGCCAGGCGGCCTTGATCGGGGACTACGCGCTGATGAACGCGCTGCTCACGACCGTGCTGCGGCTGATCGACCCGGGTGAGATCGCCACGGTGATCGAGGTGCGTACGAGCCGCCATACGGCGCTGTACAGCCTGGGGCGCCTCGAGGAGGCAGACGAGGAGTACGGCGCGATCGAGAAGCTGTGCACCTCGGTCATGCAGCGTGTCGACGCGACGTGCGTACAGGTCAGAAGCCTGACCCATCGGAACCATCTTGCCGAGGCGATCGATTTGGGCATGCGGTCGCTGGGTGAGCTCGGTATCACCGTCCCCGATGCGGACCGGTTCCCCGCCGAGCTCGACCGCCAGTTCGACTATCTGTACCGATGGCTGGACCGCGACGAGGGTGGTGATGAGGTGACGTGGCGGGACATCGCCGATCCCCGGCTGCTCGCCGTGACCCGCCTGCTCAACACCCTCGTGCCGGCGAACTACTTCGTCGCCGACCAGATGACGCTCGCCTGGCTGAGCCTGGAGGCGCTACGGATCTGGCTCGAGCACGGCTCCGCCCGTAGCCTGCTCGGCCCGGCGATCCACGCGGCTTTCCCCGTCGTCGGGATGCGCGGTGACTACGCCGCCGGATACCAGGCGTCGCGCCGGATCCTGGCGTTGGGCGAGGCCCGCGGCTACGAGCCGGACACCTCGCAGGCGCGTTTCCTGTTCGCCTTCCTGAGCTGCTGGTTCGAACCGATCGAGAACGGTGTCCAGGCGGCTCGGCGAGCCCGGGAGGGGCTGATCACGGGGGGCGACCTGGCCAACGCGGGATACACCTACGAGCCGGCCCTGCAGCACCTGTTCGACAGCGCGCCGTCGCTGGACAGCTGTGCCGCCGAGGTGAAGGCCGGGCTGGCTTTCGTACGGCGTACCGGTAGCGAGCAGACCGCCCAGTGGCTCGACAGCTACCGGTGGCTGGCCGGTGTGCTTCGCGGTGAAAGCTCCGACGCGGCCGGTGAGGTGGTGCCCGCACGGTACGCCGGCAACCTGCCGGCGCTGTTCAACGCGCACGTCAACCATGCCATCGCCGCCGCGATCTTCGGCGATCTGGCCGGCCTGACGCGGCACACCACGGCCGCGATGCCGCTGCTGGCGACTTCACCGGGCCTCTATCCGACCGCCCTGGCCCGCATGCTCCGCGGCTTGGCCCTCGCCGGGCAGGCCCGTGACAGCCACGGTGGCGAACGCGACGGTCTGCTGGCCGAACTGGAACAGGTGACGCGGTGGCTGGCCGCCCGCGCCGTGGACGCGCCGGCGAACTTCCTGCATCTTCTGCGGTTGGTCGAGGCCGAGCGTGCCTGGGCGTACGGGGACTTCCGTGCCGCCACCACCGCCTTCGACACCGCACTGCGCGAGGCCGCCCAGCACCCGCGCCCCTGGCACCGGGCCCTGATCGACGAGAGCGCGGCCCGCTTCTACCTCGCCCACGGCGTCGACCACGCTGGTTACAACCTCCTCGTCGAGGCGCGCCGGGAGTTCCTCGGTTGGGGCGCCACCGCGAAGGTCGCCCAGCTCGACTGGGCGTACCCGACCCTGCGGTCCGAGCCTGTCGGCCCGAGCGGAGAGCAGGCCGGTGAGGACCTCCGCCGGCCGGTTCCCGTCACGGCCGGAACACTCGACCTGCTCGGCATCGTGTCCACGTCGCAGGCGCTGAGTTCGGAGACCGACATCCGGCGGTTGCACGCCAGCGTCGTCCAGGTGCTCAGCGAACTGACCGGTGCCACCGGCGTCCACCTGCCGCTGTGGAACGAGGACAGGGGCGACTGGCTCCTGCCGGACCTGGACAGCGACAGGCCCGTCCCGATCGGCGGTCACGAGGACGTCCCGAGGTCCGTGCTGCGGTACACCCGGCGCACGGGCGAGCCACTGGTCGTGGGCGACGCGACCCGCGACGACCGCTTCGCCCGCGACCCCTACTTCGCCGACCTGACCTGTTGTTCGCTGCTGGCCGTGCCCGTCCTCAGCCGCGGCGCCCTGCGGGCGGTGCTGATATTGGAGAACCGCCTCATCCGCAGTGCCTTCACCATCGAGCGGCTCGACGCGGTCAAGCTCATCGCCGGCCAGCTCGCCGTCTCGCTCCACAACGTCAACCTCTATGCGGAGTTTCGCCGGATCGCTGACGAACAGGCCGCTCTGCGACGGGTGGCGACGCTGGTCGCCCGAGGAGTGGGGCCGGATCTGGTGTTCGCGGCGGTGGCCGAGGAGGTCGCCACGCTCATCGGCGCCGACAACACGGCGATCGTGCGCTTCGAGGCGGACAGGGAGGCGACGATGATGGGAGGTCATGCGTTCCTGCACTCCCGGTCGGGTTCGCGCGGCAAGCTCGACCCCCGCTCGGCGATGGCGTCGGTACAGGCCACCGGCCAGGCGGCTCGCCGCGACGTGGACGACCCGAAGTGGGCGGACCTCCTCGCGACCACTCCCGAGGAACCCGGCTCCGCCGTCGCCAGCCCGATCGTGGTGGAGGGCCGGGTCTGGGGCGCCATCGCCGTCGGGTCGCGGCGCGAACGACTGCCCCAGGACACCGAGCAGCGGCTCGCCGACTTCACCGAACTCGTCGCGACCGCCATCGCCAACGCCGCGAGCCGGAACGAACTCACCATGTCACGCGCGCGGATCGTCGCCGCCGCCGACCACACGCGTCGGCGGATCGAGCGGGATCTGCACGACGGAGCCCAGCAGCGACTGGTGACGCTGGCACTGCAACTGCAGGCAGCGCGGGCGGCGGTGCCACCGGAATTCGGCGAGCTCGCCGCCGAACTCGACGAACTCGTCGCCGACACGACCGGCGCGCTGGACGAACTGCGCGCGATCGCGCACGGAATCCACCCGTCGCTCTTGGCCAGGAAGGGCCTCGGCACGGCACTGCACGCGCTCGCGCGCCGTTCGCCGGTCCCGGTCGACCTCGACGTGCGCACGGACGGGCGGCTGCCCCAGCAAGTCGAGATCAGCGCGTACTACCTCGTCACCGAGGTGCTGACCAACGCCGCCAAGCACGCGCACGCCTCGACCGTCACGATCACCGTCGAACCCGACACCGCGGACGCCGTCCTTAGGATCGCGGTCCGCGACGACGGCGTCGGCGGCGCCGACTTCGCCCACGGCACCGGCCTGGTCGGCGTCAAGGACCGGGTGGAGGCACTGGGCGGCCGGATCCTCCTCGACAGCCCACGCGGGGCCGGCACCACCCTGCGCGCGGAACTCCCGCTCACCACCACGAACGACGACGTCACCGCCCCGGACGACTGACTGGGAGTTCCCGCTGTCCCATGCCGCCGAGCTGCTAGCGCCGGCCTACCGCGCACTCGGTCGCGACAACCTCGCCGAACTCGACCATCGCGAACGCGAGATTCCCTGGGCCCACCCCACGTGATCGATCCGGGCCTCGTGGGCCACGAAATAATCCGGTCGCCGCGTCGTTGATCAAGATCATGACCAAGATTCTCGTGACGGGTGCGACCGGCAACGTCGGCCGGGAGGTCACCGCTGAGCTGCTGTCCGCGGGCATCGGCGTGCGCGCGTTCGTGCGGAATCCTCGAACCTCCCGGCTCCCGGGCGGCACCGAGGTCGCCGAAGGGGACCTGAGCGTTCCGGAAACGCTGGAAAGGGCGTTGGCCGGCATCGAGACGGTCTTCTTGATCTGGCCCTTCCTCACCACCGACGACGCACCCGCCGCCCTTGCCGCCCTCACCCGTTCCGCCCGCCGGCTGGTGTACCTGTCGTCCTCAGGAGTAGACGACGCCGTCGGGCGGCAGACCGATCCCATCAACCAGCTCCACGCCGACATGGAAAGCCTGATCGAAGCCTCAGGCCTGGACCGGACCATCCTGCGGGCCGACACCATCGCCTCCAACGCTCTGGGATGGGCGGGGCAGATCCGCCTGGGCGACGCCGTCCGCGGTCCCGATATGGCTCCCACCGCAGTAGTCGACCCACGCGACGTCGCCGCCGTGGCGGTACGGGCACTGACCGACGACACCTCCACCGGCGCCAAGCACGTACTGACCGGTCCCCACGTGCTGAGCAGAGCCGAACAGGTCCACCTGATCGGAGCGGCGATCGGCCGCCCGTTGCACTTCGAGAAGGTCCCCGTGCACATCGCGCGCGAGCGGATGCTGGCCGACGGCAGACCGCCCGCCCTGGTGGAAGCACTGCTGGCCGGCGCGGAAAGACGACCTCACTCGAATCTGGTCACCTCGACGGTCGAGGACATCACCGGAACAGCCGCGCGAACATTTCGTCAATGGGCCGACGACCACGCCGAGAACTTCCGGTGAGGCGGAGGCGACCAGGATGAGCGTGGCGTGTCACGACCCACCGCCGCTGGGGAGCCGGGGGTTCGGCGGGCTCCGGTGAGCGTTCCCTCGGACGCAGGCCGCGGGCCAGGGCCAGGGTGACCGTCACCGAACTCGCGGCCATCACCGCCATGGCCGTGGCCGGTGTGGTGCGCTGGGCCAGCACACCGGCGAGGGCGGCGCCGACTCCCTGCAGGGTGAGCATGCCCGACGAGTGCAGCCCCAGTGCCTGGCCGTGCAGGTTGTCCGGGATCAGGGTCATCAGCCGTTCCTGGAGCGGCAGTGCCGCCGAGTAGCCGACCGAGGCGATCGCGACCGCGGTTAGGGCGACGGGCATCGGGGGGTTCACGAGGAAGACCAGATAGGGGACGG
>Ga0247774_1001234_pt1 | contig 12954 bp, 9 predicted proteins | sample UWRJL001104B6_FD_179933 | JGI IMG/M metagenome (GOLD analysis project Ga0247774, IMG submission 179933) | Plant litter microbial communities from Arlington Agricultural Research Station in Wisconsin, United States - UWRJ-L001-104B-6 | ecosystem: Environmental > Terrestrial > Plant litter >... | reverse complement strand
CTACCCGCGCGGGACGACGTGGAGCAGTCTGCTCGGGTGTGAGGTGACAGAGGGTGAGACGGTAGGCTCTAGAGAGAGTGTAGTCGTTACGACTGAAAAGAATGAGGAAGTGGATTTCTTGCTTGCATGTAATAACCCGTGGGCTGTGAAGATAGTACCAGCCCTACCTCCCAACCAACCTCCTTTCTAAAAACCTCAGCGGAACGTAAGAGAGGGCACTCAACGCCAACGCAACCTCGAACCCAATGTCACCCGTCTCCTCGGCAATCGGTCCCGTCCACCACACCTGTGCCATGCACGGAACCACCAGCCCAAAGCTCACGACCCCAGCCCCCAAGGCCGCCACACCGGTCGGCAACCTGGCGGCGATGTTCCACGCCGCGTGGTCGTACAGCGCGTACCGCCTCTTCTTGAAGACCACATCCTCCACCACCACAATTGCGACGAAGCTCGCGGACCAGTACGCAATCAGCGCCACAAAGTTTTCGAGGTTGACGAAGAAGTCCCTTGCCGCGTAGATGGACACGGGTATCACGACGGCCGTAACCACGACCGAGAATACGTACCGCGGCACGCGCAGCAGCCAGGGCACGAGGGTCTGGAAGTTGAGGGTGATGGCGTACATGGTGCCTGCTACGTTGCCGAGGAGGGTGAACGCCAGGACGACGACGACAAACTTGCCGAAGCCCCGCGCCGGGGCTAGCATGGAGGCCAGCACGCCGCCGACGTTGGTGGTTTGGTAGCCCTCCTCCCAGGCCGGCACGTTGGGGATGGCGCCGCCGATGGCGGCTCCGAGGACCATGAGCGGGGTTGTGGGGACCACGAGGCCGAGGTAGCTGTAGAAGAAGATGCGCCAGCTGGGGGTTGTTTCTGTTGTCAGTTTGAAGAGCTTGAACAGATTTATGAGACCCCGCTGAACCGCACCGATAGAACGTAACGGGTGAAGCGGCGGGCGGCATGGGATGCGAAGTGACCTTACCCAGAAACTTTGGGATCAAAATACGTCGTGAGATCACTCGACAGCGCCGCCCACGGAATCATGTAGCTCGCCACAATCATCCCAAAATTCAACACGGCCGGCGCCGCGGCGCCCTCTCTCTCGGCCTGCTCGTCCAGGAACCGGCCCCCACAGCCCGTCGCGATGACAACGGCTGCCACGGCGGGAATCCACGCGTAGCCTTCGTACAGGTGCAGGACCCGAAAGCCGCAAAACGAAATGAGGAGAGACAGCAGCGCAATGACGATGATGCCCGCGTTGGGGGTGAGCGACCCGTCCGTCACGGCCGAGAGGCACTGCCCGCCTACGACACAGATGATGACGACGAAGCCGGTCAGGGTCGCGAGGTTGAGGAGGACGGGGACCGAGACGAGATAGCGACCAAAACTGAAGCGGGCCTGGATCATTTGGCGCATGCCAGTTTTCGGACCCAGGGTGGCAAGGTAGGCGGGGGCGAGGGTGGACAAGAGGAGGAAGAAGAGGATGACGAGGGAGGAGTCTCGCAGGCTGAGGCCGAAGAGTAGAGGGCCTAGCATGCCAAAGGTGATGCTGCCGCAGTTGTCAGCACAGTCCACTGCAGACAGGTTTGAAGTTTCACCGATCGAGAGTGAAAAACAAAGCAAGGGAAAGAGTGAACGAAAAAGAATGGCAGACAAACGGCAAGATATTCGTATTCATAGACATCCATATCGTAAACACGTTAAAATACCGCCTCGAGGTCCGCTCCTCCAGAGGGACCGGCCGGATGCCTCGCTCCTCGACAAGCCCGACGGTCAAGGCCTTCCGGACGAAGCCCGGTAGCTGGCGTCTCTTGCCGATCGATTCGTCGCCGAGACTGCCTCGGGGATCGGTGGTGGGTGGTTCATGCTCTGCGGGCGCCGCCCCTTTTTCGGGATCAAGGTCGGCCATGGTATTTTTCTCTTGGGACCCACTAATTGAGTTCGGGGATTCGAAGATGCTAAAAATCTGTGATGGCGAAGAAAAACAAAAGCCTCGAGAAGAAAAAAAGGCCGGTTGCACCGCCGTTTTCCTGCTGTCTCCACATGACGGCTTAGATCGACAACTAGTGTCGTCTAATCCGGTGACCCGATAAGGTGCAACAGTGGTTTGCGTTTCGGAACAGCAGCGCCCGCCGCAGGCCGATGGCAGGCGGCAGACGCGGAGGCCGAGAAAAGAACGCGGGAACCCTCCCGGAGAGGTCGCAATGCCAAGCACCGTGCAACATTGTTAATTTTTGGTATTCGCATTTACGTTTTATCCAAACCATCAAAGCATGCCCATCTATCCACACAGCAGTTTTATCTATACAGAACCGATAATCTTCTCACTTCTAAATTGACCTCTGAGTAGGGGCCTCCTTCCAATTCTCCTCCTCGACTTCCTGCTCTTCAACCTGACTCAAGGTCCATCTCTTCCTCAAGCCTTCCTCCCAAACCTCCAAGCTCATCTTACCCCTTGGCAGCAGAATCTCGCCCCGTCCCAGCTTCGTCCTCAAAGGCGGCACCGTAAACCATTCGTGATCCGACCGACACACAACATCCCCCCTCTGATCGGCCGTCGTGTTGTTCCCCACCTTTATTTTTCCCTCCAGGCAATTGCTGCAAAACGTATCAAGACACTTTGCACACACAATCACGTCCTCGGCAATCATGAGGGTGTTCAGGCACTGCCGACACACCCACGGGTGGGCGAGCACGTAGGGCAGGAGCGGCTGGTAGTGGGAGGTTGCCACGGCCGAGTCGGCGGCGGTGGCCGTCTGGATGAGTTCATCGGGAGGACGCCGCATTGATTGGAAGAGGCCCCTGGCGTTTTCGAGGTCCCCGATCGCCACCAGCGCACGGGAGAGATTGTCGAGGGCGTGGGAGTCGTTCTGGGGTTCGTCGTCCTGGAGGATGTCGAGGGACTCTGAAATGATGGGGACGAGGAGGGCGCGGGCTTCCTCGGCGTTGCCGCGCTGGTGATGGAACAGGCCGAGGTAGAGGGATGCGTCGTTGACGTCCATGCCGATGAGGCGTTGCGGCATTTTCTTGTTTCGCTGCTCGCGTTGCTGGTCCCGGAGACGTTCCAGCTTGCCGATGAGCTCGTCTGCCTCCGCCGTCGTGACGCCGGCGCGGGTAATCATCTCCTTGTAGACGGTGGCCCAGCTGCGGAGCGACATGGTGTTCAGGACCCGCACCAGGACGCTGCCCCTTTGGCTCGCGGTTTGCGAAATGTCATAGTGGATGGCCATGGCGGACTCGTAGTCGCGCGAGTAGTAGTGCAGACTGGCCAGGGACAATTGGAGGTACAGATGCTTCGCCGCGTCCTGGAGTCCCGCGGCAACGTCGATGGCCTCCATGTACCGCTGGGCCATGAACTTGGTTTTGCTCATTTTGCTCGCCGTCTTGGGAATCATCCACTCCACAGACACGGCGTTGGACGCTTGGTCCACCAAAAACTCCACCAACCGGCTCGGCCCCTTCTTGATCTTTCCTTTTTTCCCGTCCAAAAACACCAGCAGCTCCATGATCTCGGCATGGAGGTTGTTGTCTGCCAGCGCCGACAGGTACGCCGCCTCGGGCTCAAATTTGTCCTTCTCGTACGAGTTTTCGATGGCCTTCTTGTAGTACTCCAGCGCCTTGTCGAGCTTATCCAGTTTCCGGTAGCACTTTGCAATCTGCAGCTGGTTTGTGTAGAGTCGCCACTGGCTAAAGTCCTTGGCGCGCGGCGTCTTGAAGTGGCCCGAATCGATGTACCGCTCCTCGAGAGTCTCGCACATGAGATTTCTGATCAGGGCCTTTTCGTAGTTGTGCATGGTCATGTAGCAGAAGGCAATGCGGCCGCACGTCTCGACAATGTCGCCGTCGAGAGGAAGGGCGTCGTTGAAGTGCTGGAGGGCTTCGGACTGGAGTCCGAGATTGACGTAGGTGCTGCCGACGCGTCTCGACCAGTGAGCGCACTTGGGCATGTTGGCCCATTCGAGCGCGGTACGCATGCGGGTTTTCGCCGGGAGGCCACTCCACTCGTTGTCCGACTGGGCCCACGAGTGCCCAGCCTGGATGTAGGCGACCGAATGCACAATCTCGAAGCACGTCATGGTCATGATGTACTCGCCAAAATCGGGATCCAGCCACGCGTGCGCATACAGACGTCCGATGGGCTCAACGAGACCTCCCTTGGTCTTCGCCGCCTCGACGGCCCACGCTCGCGCGTCGTCGTCGAGCCCGCTCAAAACGTCGGCGTCCGACATCCATTTCTGGAGACAGTCCATGTTGACGTCGGTGAAGAGCTTGAGGGTCTCCTCCTCCTTAGTCCAATCGAGAATACTCTTGTGGTGCGTGATGAGCATATGAAGACTGCGGCCGATGTCCCTTTTGTCCGAAGGCGACACATGTTCTCGGTCGACGGCCACCAGATGCTCCTGCCAGTACCAAGTTGCGTACTTCCACAGGGGCTTTGTCCGCTTCTTCGGAAGCTTGGTGAGGATGGCGAGGCACTGCTTGAGCACGTGAAGCCGGCCCTTTCTGAGGTCAAAGCCAACCCCGGGACCGCTCGGCGTTGCACCCACGTTGGTCGACTTGTCATGACGAAAGAATTCGGTGACGGAGGCGTGCTGAAAGGTGACGTTGGTGGTCTCCTTGTTCGAGTTGAAGTCGACACCAGGCACGGGGTTGAACGGGTCCGGGCTCTCGCTTGGCCGGTCGCCGGATCTTGACAGCGAACTTGGACGCGGAGACTCGTTGCTTCGCCGGCCACCACCGCTGGCAGGACTGAGATTGCGCCTCTGCTCGTGGCGCTGGTAAATGTCGGCAGTGGTCATGCCGTCGTCCCTGTCGAGCGAGAAGAAGCATGAGTACTGCGTCCGAAGCGTCTCCTCGAGATTGAAGGGCGGGTCTCCAAACTCGAGCGCAAGAGCCGTCTCGACCTGCTCGAGCGTCAAGGGCTGCTCGGCACACGTCACCCAAGCCAGCATTTCGTTAAGATCATTCACCTGCGCAGGCTGCAGAGACTCGGCCATCCGCCGCAGAGTTTCCGTCAGCATGCCGTCGACTTCCTTGGGGTACTTGGCCAAGCTGTCTCGGATGCTTTGCCGGTGCGTCTTGTGGTTCACGTCCTGCAGCATCAGATTGGCTAGGATGAACAGGCCATCCACCCTTTCGACCAGCAGCTCCACCACCTCGGCCCTGAATGTCTGGTCGACGCGCTTGAGGGTGTATGATTTCTTGATCTGATCGGCGATAAAGGCTCGGACGTCTGGCTTGACCTGATGCGTCGTGACGTGGATTATCTTGAGCTGATCCTTCTGGACATCCGGGTCGAGCCTTGTTGCCACGGCCTCGGCCATATCGGTGCGCGAGACGAGGGCAACCTGCACCTTGACCGTCCGGGCTTGATTCGGTCCGCTGAAGCTGTTGAAGAGGTCTAACAGTTCCTCGACCTGCGGCCGTTCGGCTTCGTCGATGCCGTCAAGCAGGATGTAGATACGTCGGCTGCGCGTGTCGGTCGTGCAGGGCAGGCCGAGGACAATATCGAACGCGCCCCGGACGGTTTTGAGGTCGTCTTTGGAACCCAAGTTGTCCAACAATTCCTTGGAGTAGAAGGCATCGTCTTCGCTAAGCTGATAGGCAATGTCTCGGAGCGCCTGCAGGACCGATCGTGTCTCAGGCCTTGTTTCCTGGAAGAAAAAGTAGGCCACCGAGTCGGCGCGCGCCTGATTGCCGGCCGACATGAGCCGGTCGTTGGTCCACTTGACGAGCTTGGACGCGAGGTACGACTTGCCCGTCCCCGGGTTCCCTCGCACCCACAGGAACTGGGCCTTGCCGTCGATCCAGTCTAGGAAGGCGCCGTCCTTGACAATCCACTCGCCCGTGCCCCTGGTCCTATGGGCTTCGAGGTAGTCGAACCGCTCTTCGGCGCATCGCGAGGGCTCGAGAAGGCTTCTCAGCTTCTGTCGGCTGTTCAGGGCCGTCTGTTCCCTGGTTTCGGCCCTCAGCGCGTCTATGTTTTCCGCCATGTGGTGCTGCAGCGAAAGAGCCCGTTTGATGGAAGCCAGCGTCTCGGCCATGACGAAGCCCTCTTCGCCTTTGACAAGAGCCGCGAGCCGGTCCTTGGCCGCGGGGATCTTGCTGTCTCTTTGAAAGACGGACCGGAAGAAGAGCTTGACGCGGCCGCGGTTGATTTCTTCCGTGGCAATGAGCAGGATTTCGAAGAGAAGCGCGAGAATCTCCACCACTCTCCTCTGCAGAGCGGCGGACATTTCTTCCCGAATGTAAAATTCGAGCCGTATGGTAAAGTCCTGGCCGGATTAGCGCGGGTACTTCTTGGGAGCCGACGGGATGTACTCCGAGCGTAGGCACCCCGCTGGCGAGCGGCGCCAGCGTTGCGGGACGAAACTCGCGCAGCGACGGGAAGCACTTACCTTGAGGTCGTTGAAAAGTCCTTCGATAGCATCGTATAGTTCCGAGACGTTATTTGCAGCACCAATGAGGAACGTCACGGCAGCGTATATGTGTGCCGTAGGCGCAAACACCTCTGCCGCGCCGCCTGCCACCAAGGCGCCGATGCCCTCGACCGGCGTCATGATTTCCTTGACCACCTTGAGCAACGGGGCGGCCTTGTCTCGAAATTTCTCGAAATTTCCATTTTCATCCCGCAGCCGCTGTAGCAGTTCCGTGGTTGATGTGATGGACGGGTCAATCCTTTTTTTTGCATCTTTGCCGGCGGATTGGAGATATTCGCGGTAGGCGTCGGCGACGAGACTCGCAAACTGCACCTCAAATTTTTCCCGGTCCATTCTGGCGTCTGGTTCGTCACCTCGAGCAAGGAGAGATGACGGTAAATGGTATTATGATAGGGTTAAAGATTTATCTCAAAAGTCGCTGGATGCCGAACGAAGGGGATCAAGATAATTATAAATAGATGAGGCCGGGAACGAGGTTGTCGGATGCGGCTCTCGGTCCTTATAAGTGTCCCGGACTCGGAGCTGAGCCGAAGACCCACGCGAAGCTGAGACGGTGTGCACGAAATAGGGCAAATGTTTGAAGGATCCGATGCGTGGTGTGGTGGCAAGGTGCATTGGTCCTATCGCTGCGGCGGGGAGGATGCCTGTTAGCCGTGCCGAAAGGTCGGGTTGCAGGCTGCGTGCTTCTCTTAACTTGACTCTCCGTCGCTTCCTATGCTTGGGCCGGAAGCGATGATGTAATATTCGGAAGTCCGGGGTTTTCGAGCTTGATATTTGGTCACGATCTCACCAAAATGATGAGCCAGAGGTGGACAGGCTTGCCAATTTTTTATTTTATTTTTTATTTTTGGGAATAGCAGGAGGAAATTTGAGGTTGAAGGAATCCGATGAAACTGGACGGCGACCTCTTAGGAACCTGGTTCTGAGACTGACCGCCTGCAGGGGCGTGCACCTCAATACTGGGAGGAAGCACCGGCAGGCAGGGGTTAAGCACCGGGAAATACGCTGCCCCATTCCGCTACACCTATTGCCAGGCGTGTTCCTAACTTGACACGCTGGATGAAATTGCTTGGACCGCTGTCAACTTGTGGCATGTTTTCTCACCAATTGATCAACTCCCATTTCGAAGCCGATTTCTCATCGAGAGCAATTTCCGGCCATGAATGCTGCAGCCCCTTTCCTGGAGTCCGCAGGACTTACCAACGTCACTGAAGCAGGCTGCGGTAATGAGTTTATCGTCTTCAAAGCCACGTCACCAGAGCACGGTCCCGTCGCGCTACGCGTAGCTCGGCGTCAAGTCTACGAAAACGCTAACGACCCATTTATCGAGGCAAGTAGACTTTTGCAGCAAGAAATGCGCATTTGTCACCATCTCCAAGGCACCGACGTTCCCGTTGCACGCCACTACGGGCTTGTCGAGAGCGGAGGCAGGGTGGCTTCGCTGTCTGCCTTTATCGAGGCTGATGACTCGATTATCGGTGACGCTGAGATGGGTCGCGTTCTAGGACAGTTGCACAGGCTGCCACCGCCAACTGGTTTGGGATTGGTCGCGCAGGAAGGGCTGGAAACGATGCAGGTTTTGCCCAGGCGGGTCGCACGGCGCTGGGGAGAGATCAAGAAGCTGGTGCCTGCATTACCAGATCTCGTGACCGAGAGCCTCAACGGCGTCTGCAACGGGCTTTCCAGCAGGCACGCAAAGTGTTTGCTTCACATGGACTTTAGGCCCGAGAACCTTCGAGGGAGGAATGGCAAGATTGTTGCCGTGATGGATTGGTCCAACGCGCTCGTCGGCCCGGCCGCAGTTGATCTCTACCGGGTCCTAGAGCTGGTCAAGCCCGGCCCCGAATTTCTGCAGGCATACAGGACGACTTTTAGCCAACACGTGCGGCTGACAGAAGCGGAGGAGACGGTGTTGCGCCTCGATGCCGCTGTGATGTTAGCTCTGGTTTTCCTGAGCGAGGAGCCAGATCCCGAACGAGCGCCTGAGTGGATCCTGCGAGTGCAGGCGCTTAACGACAGGCTGCAGGCGTTGGAGCAGCTGAATAGCGCAAGCCAAAGCGATGGTTAAATCTACATGCAGACAAGCCTAGTCGATCACGTATGCAAAATTTCAACATTCAAGAAGAATCCCTAGCGTCTCCACGCAAAAGAGGACAAACAGAGGACAAAGGAGAGCCGAGAAAACCAAGCCGTGCCTCGGCTTACAAAGGTGCCACAAAACCTTCCAACTCCTTTTCGGTATACTCCCATAGCCTCTTCGCTAGTTCAATATCCTTACAGGCAGCATCTCCGCAAATCTTCTTCCCAATGGGCTCATAGTACTCACCACTCTCGAGCCCCTCCTTCGCCGTGGCGGCCCAGATGGTGTGGTACGCTCCCTCTTTGGGCTTCATCAGACCAAATGGATGCGTGATGTAGACCAAAGCCCGCAACCCGGGACTGGCGTTGTTGACCAGGTCCGTCTTGATAACCCCCGGGTGGATGGCGACACTGGTGATGCTGGGGTAACGGCGTGCAATTTCCTTTGCGTAAATGATGTTCGCCAGCTTGCTTTGGCCGTACGTTGTCCACAAGATGGGAGAGGAGAGAGACTTGACCTCGTTGAAACGGATGCCTTGCGGGCGAGGATGCGCGCGGTGGCCCTGGGAGCTGAGGTTGACGAAGCGAACGTCGGATCCAGGCTGTTCCGCGGTGCGCATCATGACCGGGAGCAGGAGACGAAAAACGGTGGCATTGCCCATGTGGTTGACGCCCCACTTGATTTCGTATCCGTCCGCCGTCAAGGCGGGAGGGCACGACATGACGCCGGCGTTCGCAATGAAGATGTCGAGGCGATCCGAGACGAAGTTTTTGAGGGCTTCTCGGATTGTCGCGCGGGAGCCGAGGTCGCACTCGAGAAACGTGGCTTTGGTTGAGGGGGAGATGCGACTAATTTCAGCGATTACTTCGGTGGCGGCCTTGGTGTTGCGCCCGGTGAAATAGAGGTGGTCGGGATGTGCACCAGCGAAGAGGAAGAGAGCTGTCTTGCCGATGCCGGCAGTTCCTGGTCTTGTTAGCTGATGCCGAAAGGGCAACGGACTGCCATGATAAGATGGAAGACTGACCTCCGGTGACGAGGATGACTTTGCCGTTGAGGCTAGGGATGTCTGACTCTGGGTCGAACTGCATCATGCGGGGTTGAGAAATTGATTGCGATGGCGCAAATGTCAATCTGAAGGGAGGCAACCTGAAGCAAAGGACAAGGCAGAGGTCTGGACGATGAATCTAAAGGCTACAGATGATAGGAACTGCTTGCCGTGGACGGGCTTCCATTTTATATCCAGTCTCCTGGTCATCTTCTGCGTTTTATGCTAGCTAAGGTGGTTTAACAGGTTGGTGGGATACGCGTCCCGGATGGTTCCATTCCTCCGGCACTACGACCGCGGCGATTAAACCCGTTGACGACAGTATTCGCCCGTCTACCTAGCCCCGGCGTTGGCGGGTTGGGTCCGTGCCGCGAGCCAAACGGCCTGGGCATTCGGGAGAATTGACGTCCGGTCGGAAGGGGGGATGTGGAGCCAACTATTGGGAGCGTGCTCGCTATCGAGAGTTATCCCGCTCCAGTGAAATTTTGGTGAGAATCTGTTAGTTAGGGATAATTTTCCCCGTCCGTCTACCTACAAGAGATTCACCGCAAACTAAGATGGTAAACCAGAAGGGGGAAAAAAAAGACAAAGAAAGAAAAGAAAGAAGATGGGTGATTCGGACACGCGGCCTCCCACCCCCTACGCTAATAGAAGAGAATAAGTGAATGTTGGTGATTCTACTCGGTGGACGCTTACCGCCGAGGCAATCCAGCTTGTTCTGTATGTCGTGGGATGCATCGTTTGGCCTACCAGTCATGGTGCTACGGAACCCAACTTGTCCAATTGCATCTATCGCAACTGCGCAGCTAATTATTCAATTACTGGATTGACGACGAATATTCGGAGCTACGAACAGAAAAAGATAACAAATCAAAGAATCATTACGCCTTGACGCAGTCAATCACGGACAACGAGGCCCAAGGACCGCTTCCCTGCGATACTCCCACCAGTTTGAGACCGGCCTTTCCCAAAACATCCTCCCAACACTGGAGCGTCCTCTCCTTGCCGCCGTACGTCATCATCAAAAAGTCCAACACCGCGTTGTCGGGGTCGGGAGGCATCGACTTGACGTCTTCCTGGATCAGCAAGTGGCTATCGGCGGCCATCGCCTCGGCTAGGACGCGGAGGATGTTGACGACAATGGTGTCGCTGTAGTTGTGGAGGCACCGACGAACAAAGTACACCATGGCGCCTTTGGTCGGCTGGTCCGTGTGGAAATCCATGGAGACCTTTTGGACCTTTGCCAAGGACGGGTCCCCGGCAGCCTCGACGGCCTGGATCGACTCGGGGCGATCCTGCAGAACCATACGGTCCAACGGCAGATCGGGGAACTCGCCATGGATGGCGAGCAGGGCATGGCCTTTGCCGCCGCCGACGTCAACAAACACAGTCCGGTCGGATTCCTGCTTCGCCTTTTCAACCAGCCAGCCAAAATCGTAGATGCCCGCGGCGGGCGATCTGCCTTCGATAACGCTCATCCCCTTGAGGAAGCGTTGGAGGTACGCGGGGTCCATGGCCAGGACCTCCCAGAAGGTCTTTTCGGCGTGGCCGCGGGCAAACGTGGCGGGGATATGCGTCTGCTGCTGCGGCTCCTTGCGGCCGTACTTTTCGAAGAAGGCCGGCAGGTGGAAGTAGGGAACCATGCCGTTGTCCCAGGCCAGCCGATAGACGACCCCGGTCGGATCGCCGTTGAGGAAGATGCGAGACTTGGGCGTGTGCGCCACGCTGTCGGTTCCAACAAGCTTGAGCATGCCCGAGGAGAGGAGGACGCCGCTGACGCGCTCTGCAGCCATGGTTGTGAGTATCAGACTCGCGGTACAAGAGTCATTAGGTTTCAGTAGGGCAACATACCGACAACAGACGTCTCGGCATCCAGCTTCTCGGCGAGGTCAGAAAACGTTATGCTGCCTTCCTCGGGGATCTGCTCGAATGCGCCCCAGACTTGGAACAAGTGCGCGGCCCCGAGATTGCCAATCTGCACCGACCTCTCCATCCACTGACTTCCCGGGTCCTTGACGGCGCCGAGAATCTTTTCTGCGGCTGCGATGATCTTTTTCCGACCGCCCAATCCGGCAGTGCCGTCTTGCTCCCCTGCGAGGAAGGAATCCACGGCAGTTTGAAGCTCGCCAGTGAAAACCTTGAGGTCGCTGGCAAGTTCTGAGGCAGGTTCGGAAACAGGTTCGGGAACAGACTCGGAGGCAGGTTCGGCAGCAGGTTCGGCAGCAGGTTTGGCAGCAGGTTCGGCGACCTGCTCGGAAATGGTCTCAGCATCCGGGGCAGGGACCGAGACTTCGGGATCAGGCTGATTGTCATTTTCAGGCTCGATCGTTTCACTGCTCGCTTGGCCAGGAGCCGCCGATTCCCCAGTTGATGCTGCAGCGGCTGCTGGAATCTCTACGGGCGGGTCCTCAACGGTCGGCTTGGGCTCAATGGTAGGCTCGGCAGGAGCTTCCACCGGAGTTTCCTCCTTAATATCTTCAGCCGGGATGCTAACTGGTGGTGTGGAGTCCTCGGGAGCCTCGTGCCCAACCGGCTTGGCCCCCGGGACTTCCTCGGAAGCTACCGCAATATCGACGGCGTCAGCGTCGACCGGGGGTTTGGACTCGGTTGTCGCATCTTCCGCAGACGGCTGGGGCTCTTCGCTTGGCACTTTGGCAGCTGCGGGGACCGCTTCGGTGGTTGTGGCGGGGGGATCGGCTTGCACGTTTGCTTCCTCTCCATTAACGCCGCCGGCGCCAGAAACGTCGGCCGCCTCTACCACCTGAGCTTCTTTCACAACCGCCTCCTCCTGACCACTGACACCTTTGAGGTTCTCAGCAGCAACTTCAGTCGTCATTTTTAAGGAATATGTTGATCCAATTAAGAATTATGAAGCAAAAAAGATAAAGACGCCAAAGAGACGACAATCAAACGAGCCTGCTCAATCAGTCAAAAGAAGCTATACCCAGTCAAGAGCTCGCGAACAAGGACAATGCTTGAAGTCTTCCGTCAAGATCCTGGCATGAAGCTAGGAAGCTAGGAAGCTGGGCCCGAACCCCTCAGTGGGGTCGGGCGACTCGATCCTCTTATCTTTGCTTGCGTCGTCCCAGACCGCATCATCCGCTCACGCCAAGACCGAACAGGATAGTAATCATGAGCAGGCTACCTTCCCTCGTACCGAAGCCTCCTCATGCTCCCCGACAGCGAACCACGGACAGCGAACAGCAGAGCAGAGCTAGGACGCCACCTGCAGGCCGTGCAGGTGGACTGCACCGCATAAAGAATTTGAAGGCAACCACTGCAGCAGACCACCCTAGCGGGCACCCCGCACCGTCTTCCCCTCCTCACCATTGGCCCGACTGGACCTGGTGGCTAGAAGGAGGCTGCTTCGCGCCAGCGCGGAGGCGGGTACG
>Ga0247774_1001232_pt1 | contig 12995 bp, 8 predicted proteins | sample UWRJL001104B6_FD_179933 | JGI IMG/M metagenome (GOLD analysis project Ga0247774, IMG submission 179933) | Plant litter microbial communities from Arlington Agricultural Research Station in Wisconsin, United States - UWRJ-L001-104B-6 | ecosystem: Environmental > Terrestrial > Plant litter >... | reverse complement strand
AGTCTCCGTTATGCAAACTTGTTCGTGTTTTGTCCTGCTACTTCGAAGTCTATAGGACGGAAGCTTCTTCGAGTCTGACATCCAGTTCCGGGCTTGATAGTAATATGCTATCTGAGAAGAAAGAGATGCCGGCGAGGCATAATCGCGAGCATAAGTTCCAGAATCTCCTGGGGCTCGTAGACGAAGGCACCACAGATCTAGCCGATGCCCTGAGCCGGTTCGAAAATCTTCGAGCAATCAAGATTTGGCAGAACTGGGCATGTTCCTGGTTTTGGGGCCTAGAATATAACGAAGCGGAGGCTCTTGCCAGACATCCTATTGGATATCGGTTTTTTGAGAACGTTATGTGCGCTCTTGCTACTAGGCCAACTAGCATTAATAATCTTGTTCTTGGCTCTGATCGCCCATTTTGCCCAGAATGGCCAATCAATATGTTACCGAATCTTACCTTCAAGACTCTCAGTTTATATCGGCATGCATTTGGAAACTTAAAGCGCTTGAAAGTGGTGTTGCCAAAGCTGGCGTATAATGGGGCAGGGGAGTATGGACTAAACGCCCACTCGCTACGGGCCCTACTAGAGTTGTCATCACTACTTGAGGAGTTATATTTATCTATCGATATGCGATTTAGCGAAGAACCCTTTAAGCCCGATTTCACCATCCCAATGCTCCGGCATCTTGTCTTAGAAAGTCTTCTCTTCCAGAACCCATCCGTTTTGCTTACTTTCCTTGGGCGGCATGCAGCCACACTGAGAAGTGTTGAATTTCACTGTCTCTCTCTACTTAGCGGTTCTTGGGAAACGGTTATTGGACAATGCTTCATTACACCGCTGGTAAAGGATTAAGAATCTAAGTATTGTAGCTAGAGCTAAGAGTAGCCTAGACTAGTGCGGATAAAGCCCAGTAGACAAACAGCTGTGGACTGTTATTTTGTTATCCGTAGCCTTCTCTAAGACGACTGTGGATAGCCTTACCCCCGGGAAATTATCTAGCAAGCCGGCAAGTGAATTTTAAGGGTGTCGAATACTCCTGCGGATTGTTTTAGTCGAGGAATGAGTCTATGTAAACTATATCCGGTTCTTAGATTCTATGTTTAGCTACAATTCCCCTTCCCAAACAGCCCCGTATCCTGCCATGTCCAGTTCTGTCTTTGACTTGTTATATAAGATTGCTAGATAGTTCGCCTGAAAGCCCTAGTTTCATAGCCACGAAATTTCCTTCTAATATATCCGGATCACTTCTGAATATGCTGTGCGGCAACCACCTAGCCTCCCTTGACATTCCTGCACTACAGACCGCTTTTCAGGCAAAAAACTCTTGCCTAGTTTGATCCTGTTTAGCGAAAATAAGCTGGTGGAGGGCCGGTGATAACTGAGCAGTCCATACAAGGTTCTGCGTCATTGGCGTGGTGTGTCTGGAGACGCGGCTCTCTCCGGTATGGGCAAATAGCTTCGATATCGCCGCAGTTGGTAGAGCTGACACTTTGTCCTTCTTCGATATGGGTCTCGTAGCAGAAGTCCTGGTAGTTATAGATAACTTCCTGGAATAACAGGAGGAAAAGGCCCAATGGCCAGAGTAGGGCAAGTAGGCTGCAGCAGACACTACAGAGGAACGCCAGGCGTCTGTCCAACTCTGCTCGCGGCCACTTTTTTTTCGCATAAGAAAGGAGGTAAGTTGTGGCCCAGATCCAAAAAACGGCGTACATAGTGAATCCGGCCAATATATAGATCTTATCACTGAGTGAAAATGCCATTCTGGATATTGTTCGTGGTATGTGAAATTTCTGTCGGTGGGCAGTTGATTAACAGATAATTAGGCTGTATCTCAGATGATTTGAATGTTTTAGTATTCTCCTGTGATGAGGGCATGTGGTATTTACTTTATATAGACCTTATTGGCATGCCTCTTTGGAGGCTGATGTCGGCTACTGTGCCTTACTGAAAGTCGCTCGCAGACGTAGCTGGAATCTAAGAAACACAGCCTTCCTTCACACGGTTTAGTGGAATGTAGGTGTCCGCCTTGCGTAAGTCGCTCGGCTGTGCTTGCAACATCCTCCTCTGTCCTCAGTTTACTGCATAGCTCCACCCTTCTCAGGCAGGCAAAACCAGCCAATATCTCCCTGGCGTTGTTGATTGTGCTAGAGCACGGCCTCGATATCCCCTTGCCACCCATTCCCTGTCATTATGCTAGCCTCTGTTGCTTCTCCTTGCAGCCTAGGGTGATGAGGCACAGCACCGGAGAAGCACATCTTCCTGCCTTATGTCATGAATCCAAAGGAAAGGAGCTCCGATCCAGAGATGGTGTCAACAAGCTCCATCACCATAGCTTGTAGGCAGATTTTATACGCTTGGTTTGGTATTTCTGCGGTTAGCAAGTATTCCAGAAGTCCAAAAAAGCCAGTAGGGGCGAAACCAAATTTCACGATTCATAGCACATTTTAAAGTAAAGTCAGAACCTTCCGAGGCCCTGACCAAATCGGGCAACCTTAGGCTGATAATGCACCCATCAAATCCACACTTCTAGCCCATCCAGGCTCTTTGAAGGCTCTGAAAGCAGTTAGTCGCTTAACAAGTTAGCATATGGGACTGAATGGACTTGGCATTGCCGAATGGTGCATGAATTCTCTTTCGATGTGTTGTAACGTTAGGGTACAAAGCTGTGGCCCAGCCCATTGCCCTGCTACTCCACTTTGCTACTGATATGCTCCGGTGGTTGCCCAAGAAGAGGAAGACTGTCAGGGAGTTCCACCTGCTCTTCTGGTGGAAGCTCTTATTTAACATTATCTTGTCCAAATTAAGCCCACTGAACTTTTAGTTTATGGAAAGTTCACTTACATGGTCGTGAGAACATCGCGAAGGCGATGGCGGGGCTCTTCGTGCTTGCTCTCTGAGGTTGGAATGCTCCTGGTAACTCACCTTAATTTCTAGAGGTGCAATATAAAACTTTCTCATCTGTTTGAGGTTCCCTATAACTAGCACTCTCTAACACGCTAAGTTTTTCCGTTACTGAAGCTCTCTCGTCTATTAATTCACTACTTTCGCTGGCAATACCCTGGATTTCATCACCTGTTCCGGTTAGCATACTCTTGTAGCGACTTAATCCTAACATACCCTATAATAAGCTTATAAGGTGTGGGCTGTAGAGAATTAGGGTCCGCGTGCCCGCCTATCCAAATTTTGGCTGGAATTTGGCGGTGGGCGGCCAAAGAGCCACCGCATCCGTTTGCTTCAATATGGCTTCATATATTAACAATCTAGTTGAAACACTTCAACATAGCCGTTGGGACGGGAATAGGCGGTGATGCTTGACCTCAACCTAAGGAATCTTTTGTTTGTGTTGGGAGACTGCCCAATGAGCCGCGCCGTTCCGCAAGAGCCAAGCTGCTGCAAAGTAACCCGAAGCTGTTACTTGTTTGTTGCCCGGGCACAGTTGTGCCGCAGGTTCTTTTCCCGAGGTCCTCCCGAGGGGGCCACGAAACTGGGTCGTGACATATATACGCGGCCATAACCGTAGTTAGATTTACGTAGTTAAAAGTTGAAATGCAAGATGAGGTTAAACTAGGAATTTATATCATATGTCTAAAGAATGTGCTTTATGTTACATTTCTAAGTCCTTAAACTGGTTCTATATTTATGCTTTCTGATATATCTTATGGGTAAGTAGGTATAAGAAGTTTAGGGTTAAGGCTTATAGCATTCCGCATCACACGTCTAAGCCTATGATAACAAATCTAGAGAATTTGCTACTAATTAATAGGTATTCCACCTGTTTGCTGTTGATTATATATCTGAAGAGTTCGTAATTTTGCTAAATGCGCCGATGCAAGATTCTGGAATAGAATTGAGATATATAAAGTTAACGGTTACCCCAGACCCATCTTTTGCAAAGATAGAAAATATAACTAGAGTTGTTATGATTAAAGTTTCTCATCCATCTCAGCCGGTCTCAGAGGCTGCTGCATGGCCATGTCGTGCCAATCGTTGGCCTTGGCGTTCGTATCGGCCCCGGCCGTGAGAAGCTGCTACACCACCGTATCGTGGTCGTTCCGGGAAGCCACATGAAGCGGCGTCGAGCCAGAGTTGGTCTTCGCGTTCGCATCAGCACCGGCTGTGAGAAGCTTCTGCACCACCGTGTCGTGGCCGTTCTCGGAAGCCTCGTGAAGCGGCGCCCAGCCATCTTCGGTTACCGCGTTCGCATCGGCGCCGGCCCCGAGAAGCTTCTGCACCACCGTGTCATGGCCGTTCTCGGAAGCCACGTGAAGCGGCGTCCAGCCAGAGTTGGCCTTCGCGTTCGCATCAATACCGGCCCCGAGAAGCTTCTGCACCGCCGTATCGTGGCCGTTCTCGGAAGCCCAGTAAAGCGGCGTCGAGCCATAGTTGGTCTTGGCGTTCGCATCGGCACCGGCCTCGAGAAGCTGCTGCACCATCGTATCGTGGCCGTTCCGGGGAGTCACGTGAAGCGGCGTCGAGCTAGAGTTGGTCTTCGCGTTCGCATCAGCGCCGGCCCTAAGAAGATGCTGCACTACCGTATCGTGGCCGTTCTCGGAAGCGTCATGAAGCGGCGTCGAGCCATCGTTGGTTTTCGCATTCGCATCAGCACCGGCCCCTAGAAGCTGCTGCACCACCGTGTCGTGGCCGTTCCGGGAAGCCCGGTGAAGCGGCGTCGAGCCATCGTTGGTCTTGGCGTTCGCGTTGGCGGCCGCCTTGAGAAGCTCTGCAACTGCTTCTTCCACCCCGAAATACGCCGCCACGTGAAGACCGGTCATCTGCCTCGGAAATTCTTGACTGTAGTTGGAATGTCTGTACCATCGCTTGGCCACAAGCGGCGCTTGACTTGATGCCTCGACCAAAGCAGGGCTGCTAAGAAACTGCACCATCTCTAGACTTGACATTGCAGCCTGTCGGGCATGGTGCCCCCAGTTCCGTGCCGTATAGTCGTATAGCGGGCTGTTTTGTAGCCGCTGCTCGAATTCGTCGTCTGTGTCGCATGCTCCCGTCTCGAATTCGCTAAATGAAAGGTACGTGATGCAAACTGCCAAGATCTCCTTTTCAGCATTTGAGAGCCATTTCTTTTTCGTCTGCTGGAAGTACTCCTGCGTCGTGAAGTGAACTAACCGAATAATAGCGGTCTCTACGTCGATCGTAACTAAACCAGCACACACAACGATCATTTCATCAACCTGGAGAAGATCGTCTTCGTCTAGTTCCGAGTCGCCCCCTTCAACTGTGAGAGCATACTGAAGTTCGGCTGCAGTGACTGGTCGTTTAGCGCATGTGATCCATGATAGAACCTGATATGCTAGATCTCGGCAACTAGGGTCTTGCTCGTTAATTCTCGCCATTGCATCGTTGTAGGCATGGCTCGGCACTTCGAGCCTCTGGTTCTCCTCTGAGCCGGCGATCTGCTTCCGAAATCCTTTCAGTATGCTCCGGATCTTCTTGGGTCTCTTCTCGCTCTTGAGCGAGTCGAGGTAAATCCGTGCTAAGAGAAACCTATTTAAATTAGTTTATAGCCCGCTATATTTCCCACTAGCAGGGTACATACATGCCATCAACGGCGTTTAAGATTGTTGCTTTGATCTCTTCCTGCATTTTTTGGATCGTAGATGATGATTGCTTGATGTGATTTTCGAGATATCTTTCCACATCCTCCTTGGTAGCACGAATTTCCAACCAGGAGGATTTGTCGAACTTGTCGGTGATCTCGGGGATGAATCTGGATGTCATAAAAAAATTCACTCCACAACGCGCTTGGAGGCTGAACACTTCCTCGATTAATCGCGCCCGGCATCCATTAGATACTTGGCACTCGTCAAGGGCGTCGACAAGGATAAAGACTCTTGAAAAAGATGGAGCAACTAGCTGTAGAGCCTTTATAAGCTCGTCGGTGGATGCCCGTGTCCGCTTCGTCTTGTGACGCTCGTAGAGCTCCGTGACGGGTATTGGCAGACAGGGCGGTGACTCGGTAAGCTGTCTGAGGAGGCTGGCAAGCAAGTCGTCCAGAGTCTGTTCGTGGTTTCGCCGGAAGTTGCAGTAGATGTATGCAATGGCGACATTCGAGTCGTTGTGATACTGGTTGATGAGATGTTCGATAACGATGGCCGTGAGAATCGTCTTACCGGCTCCTGGGATACCGGGACAGAAGAGTGTTTTCTTGTCGGACTCTAGCCATGCTTGGAACTCCGGTGAGTGTAATAGCCATTGGCCAGTTGCAGACTGGCGCCTTTTGATAAAATCAATCTGTTGTGGAGCGTAGTCGGTTGGGGTAAGCCATTCGAGGATAAGTTTTTGGTCCTCTTTCTTCTCTCGACTGAGTTGGTGGTATTGTACTTCTTCTATTGTCTTGCGAATCTCCACAACTTTGCAATGTGTATTTGCACCAATAGCAATCGCGTCTATTGCCGCCATGCTATTAAGAGCCTGACATTGTCGATTGAGGTTCTCCACTGCTTCTCGCGTCTTCTTGGCAGTGAATGCTCCTTTCAGTGTCTCCCAACTCAATCGGCTACTCTGGGCTTGCTTTGTCAAGTCTTTGACCATGTATTTCAAGTCCACTTCGCAGGCTTATAGCATGGACTTGGCAGCTGTCTGCAGTGACGATTGGTCGCCCAATTGTGATAGAATTATCGAATGGCGACCTTCAAACGCATCGATGAAGTCCGGATTCTGGTTGATATTCTTGTTTGTTTCTTGCAGCACGGCTCGAAGCGTTTGGAGTTCGACCATGAATGCTCTTGCATCTGATGAAGCGTCCTTCCAATCCAGCCCAAACTGGACAGTCATTTGGATGAGCTGAGTCGCGACGCCTATGACGCCAATGATTCCGAATGGGTCAGCCATGCCAGCTACTTATATAAGAGGAAATTGGTTGAAATTAAGGAGGACTGAATGTTTTAGGCGGACGTTTCTATGCGTTAATTTTTGCATCGGGCAGCCAGAGCCTGGTGGTCAAATAAATGGCCATCAGCAACGAGACATTTTACAGGTCACGAGTCATCCGCCTCAGCCACAACGCTACGCCCAATCAAATAAGAGCTATAAGTCACATCATTCTCGAATGCGAATCGAAAGATTCACCCGGAAGAAACTCGGAAGAATAACTAAACGCATTTCCTCGGGTAAATTTAGTTTTATAACTCTGCTAGCTACAGTGGAAAGCGAAATGGGTGTCGCTGGTATTTTAGTTAACATTTTTAAGGACTGCGGGGTAGACCTGTGCCTTGTGTGGCTTTGCAGGATACACTTGTGCCGCGGAGGTACCGAGGAAGCTTCCAGAAGTCAAGCTTCTAGAATCAAGGGCGGTACAGTGGAGTTCTCGTTCAGCGTCCTGCTTATCTCAGTACTGCTCTCATCACGTGCTAAGCAACAGGCTTTTTAACCCCACGACAAGACATTCTTCCAGCTGAAGCCTGGCAAATCCTTCAATAAAGTAACAAGAGCATTACTGCAATGGCAGCAAACGTTGTTGCCGACTTTCAACAGACCGTCGAAGAGCAGATCGCCGACTATTTCGACAGAGTGTGTAAGATAGCTGTCTCCCCGCAACAAGACGAAGCAGCCGTAAATCGCATCTTCGATCTCTGGATTGCGTCGGCACGCGGCGTCTGGGACGAAACGGCTGCGGCAAGCCGCACCTATGCAAGCAACTACTTTCGTCGCGATGGGGATATCTCCATCTGGTTTACGGGAATGACTAGCGGCGTGTTGGGAGCTGCCTTTGCCAACTGCACATCTGGACGTGCGTGGTGTCTCGACGATAGCGACCAGGCTGGGCGCATCCACCCGGGTGCCGCCGTGATCTCAACCGCTCTCGCCATCGCGCAAGAGCAGGATTCCAGCCGTGAAGAAATAATCAGGGCCATCGTTGGCGGTTACGAGGTTGCTGGCGAACTCAACTCCTGCTACGCCGTGGTGTTCACCGCTGCGTTATTATACAAAACTTCGTTACCGACTCTGCTATGCGCCTTGAGGATGGCTGAAACTCGGGCCCCACCTCATATAACCGTTAGAAACGATAAGACATTTCCGACCGAGACCCTTGAGGATACCCCATGGTCCGTCATCACCGGCCTGTCTACGCTTTACCAAGCTAAGCATGGAGGCGAACCGTTCTACATGGCCGGCCTACTTTCCAGCAATACGCATCTCTCTCTCGGATCAGCGTCGCATATCTGTACCACCTATTCTAAACCCTACGGGTGCTCCCGCTACGCATATGCACCGCTTGATGCGCTGCTTCGGTTGGACGATAAGCACAGATTCGATAGACAGGCAATTGAAGAGATTAAAGTCGAGACCCATGGCATACCGCCGGAAATCGAGGGGCTTGCATACCAGGAAGAAGTGGACAAGGTGCAACACAGCATCCGCCACTGCCTTGCCCTTGCCTTTCTCGAAGGGCCGGAGTTTCTGCTCCCGATCATGACGGACACGTTGACTGATGAGGTGTCTGCGCTGGTAAAAAAGATCAAGATCGACAACGCGACTCAACTGGAAGGAACACTAGCCCGCGTCACGGTCATCTACAATGGCACGTCCTTTGAGTCCGAAGTCACAGCAGCTAGAGGAGGTCCAACCACTCCATTATCCTGGGAGGATCTAAAAGAGAAGTTTGGAAGCGTAATTGGAGAGGCAGCAGGCGATAGAATAGGTGAGATGCTCACAAGCAAGGACGAGCAGGATCAAATTCTCAGCGCGTTTGAATCTTTCAAGAAAGACAACGACCTAACCCACCTATTCCGAGTTTGTAAGATTAATTTACTAGCTAGATAGGGCAAGTAGAATCGCAAAATGGGCTATCCAATTCAATATAAAACTGTGCTGGCGTTCTTTCTGTGCGGCAAGAAAATGGACCGCATTGCGTACAGAGGATGGTTTGGCCCGGCAACAAGCATCGGAGGGCTCGCGCAGCGGGTTGCAGTGGACAAGACACTCTCACAGTGTAAAAAATTTATGCACTACTGTATCCGTACCGGCAGGTCATTGCGAGCGCACTCGCCAAAGACACGTTGACTCATCAATATCCGCCGCCATTTACAGTAGAGGTTCAGTGTCCGCACGTCGCTGTATGAACCTGCCTGCTCACCAAGGATCACATATGACTAACCGAGAGTACTTTTGAGGTACAATCTGTAGAGGGGCAAAGCCACGAGGGTCCATTTTTGGACCCTGCTAAAAAAAATTATCTCACAAAATCCGCGACAGCCATTTCGCCTTTTACTGTACACGCAACGATTTATAATGGTCGTAAGTCGCAACTCTAGACCTAAATACAAACGACAGAGGATGTCTTGCTCTAGTCATATAGGCGTGTTTTCTTCCTTCCTGCGGTGTCCTCTTAGCTTTAGCTGGCCCAGAAGAGCCCTCCTCCCTCCGCTTACGGCTTGGAGTCTAGCTTGGAGAGCCAGTTGCTCGTCCATCAACTGGTCTGTGGCGGAATTACTATCATCGCTGTCTGCTATCATCGCTGTCTGCTATCATATTTACATACAGTAGAAGGCGAAATGGGTGTCGCCGAAATTTTTGTTACCATTTTTAAGGACCGGGGCGCAGCCTGGGCTCTGCGGATTGCAGTTGTACTGGAGAGGTACAGTACCTGTGGGCTTAACCGGCGCGACACGGACTGCTTTCAACTCGAAGCCGTAACCCTAATAGAGACGTTCTAGGCGGTGGCAAACAATGGTCTGCAGCAGAAACAGCACTTTATTGTTTCACGGAAACTGGTTCTGCAACCCGTGTATTTTGCAGCACATTAATATTAAATTATCGAGTTATGAATTTAAGGTACTGCTGAGAGCGAAACCGGCTTTCTCTTTCAATAAGACTTTAAAGAAATGTTTCGGGCACACGAACCTATCAGACTCTGCGAATGACGATTTATCCACCCGTAACAAGTGGGGTGCAAAAAGTTTGGCCCCCCTCGATGTTCCAAATAATGGGCCGAGTATTAACCGATGCTTTTAGGCGCGTCGCCTCGCTCCGATACTGAAGAGACACGTCTAAGGATCATAGCTGCAGCCCAAGAATGCTGGGCAGACATAGAAGTCGAGATTCTTCGTCATTTATCAGATACAATGCCAAATAGAGTGGCTGCTGTATTAGAAGCAGAGGGTTGGTACACGAAATACTAGATCTTTATTTGACGACTGGTGGTGCTGGCTTAGTCATGATTTGGAACATAGAGGGGGGCCCAAACTTTTTGCACCCCACTGTACTTCTAGTTATCCGTACTGAGTTGGTTTCTCGGATGTATAATCGACGAATTCCGAGAATTAGCCGAGTTTCGGAAGTAGGCCCAGGAGTCCGAAAGGAAAGGTGCCTTCCGTCTTCGCCACGATCATGGCGCCACAACTGGATGCTGCACAGCATATTCTGATAGGGGTTCTACGAGGAAACTACAAGCAGTCCTACGGCTGGTCGCTAGTGAATCTCAACTGGACTTGTATTCTTCTCAATATGTACAATAGTATCCCCTCGAGCGGCAGATGGCTACATGAAAAGTATCGTGAGTTATCGATCTTGGATTACTAGGGTTATTGGCAGTGGATGTCTGCGTGAAAGGCGAAAGCACCTTCCATGTAGCCACCCGCTGTCGGGCGCAGTGAGACAGGGCCGCGCCCGATTTGCGAAGAATGAAAAGAATGATTGAATTGTGTCTGTCTCTCTTACAAAAGATGAAGGGCAAATTGAGCCCTTAATATATGCTATAAAGACTGAGAGGGATGAAGGAAAACTCCTATTCCTCCTGGATGACAGACCCTGTAGAGCTGAGATCAGGGAAGGTAAAAAATCTCAAATGGCCACTTCTCTGGCTCACTTTCTGGCAATCTCTCCAAAGAAATTCTCGCATCCTCTAACCCATCCACCCAAGTCTCATGGAGGGCTCGTAGGTTCTCATTATAGCCTCCATCACAAAATAGAAAGAGCCCATTATGCCCCATGAGAGCACATATCTTGCTTGATTTATGGAGCCGTTTTGGGCCAATTCCCATACGGCCCCCTTCTGTGACAAAGAAAGAGCGATGTTCCATAACGCGATTGATTACAGACTGAGTCTCGGACGTGACCCATCCATCCTCTGTACAGTCGCGGTTCTTACCAGCTGTAAGTACTCGGAGGAGGACTTGCCTTAGGCCACTGTCATCGACCCTGGGAACAAGAAATTGGTCCGCACCTAATTTCCTAACAAGTCCGACATAGTCATACTGACTATTTCCAGTATTGTAGAAGTCATACGCATCATACACCACCTTGACCGTATCAAGACGCTTGCCCAGAAGCCGAATAGTCTGAGGTTGCGGGAAGATAAAGCTGATACCCATGACCTCAAAGATAGACTTGCCAGCACAAGGCTTGCAAACAGTCCTGTCTTGAAAGTCGTCGATATCCTGCAAGTAGAGCGGAGTGTCGGCATAATTGAGGAGTGACAGACACCGAAGGTCACCGTCTTCGACCATCATCATCTGGATATACTTGATCCAGACTTCGCCCTCACGGATGGTGTAATCTGGGCGATAATACCTCCTGTTCTGGAGATTGGCAACTCCTAGTAAGGCGTAGAAGTGGTCCCGCGGGTCGCTACAGTGATGCGTTGCCGTATGCTGCATGAGTCTCGACAGCCTGAAGTGATCGCTACCTCGTGCTGTGATTTGTCCGTGGCGTAGAGACCAGTAGAAGACTTTGGCTCGCACGCTGGGATTCACTTTATCGATGACCCATTTGTATGGAGTGGACGAGAGTTTGCGAGTGTATGCGGCGAACGCTTCCCATGGAAGCGTAAACCACCCGCACCGCATCTCGGCGTTGCGAGATAGGACGACTTCTTGAAAGGTCCAGAGCCGGTGGAACCAGGCTCGTAGGAGAAACGCCTGGAAGAGCGCGATGGCACTGTCTTCTAACATTGAACTCGGGAGTGCATCTGCGTGGGGCTTCAGCTGTTCGAATAGGAACTGGGTAGAGTCGTCTGGGTCGCCGAGCCAAATCACCACTTTGGACGAACGGCCGAATATATCTGTCATCATCTCGACCTGGGAAGCGCGCTCGTCCGGATCTTTCTGGTTAATACAAATAGCATCAACCCAGAGAACCCTGTCTTTGTCAGGTAATCGGAGGTGATGCAAAGCGTTGTAAAGCGATGGTGTGATGTTTAGACCCAGTGCTAGGATGGGAACAGAAGGTGTCTGGGTACCCCATGCGTACGAGAGAGCCTCGTATGGCAGGTTCTTGTCGTCCGTTTTCTGCGACTTGAGCTGAAGCTGCAGTTCCTCCTCTTGGAGCCCGCGTGTGAGACGAAGCACTCGGATCTCTCCGTTCGCGAGAGGTTGATATTGATCTTTAGTTGTGATCGACGAGTCCTGAAATATGGCCAAATCGTCGAACTGCTCCATGATGCCGGATACTGACATATTTTATATGGATCGAACGTCGAGTCTGTGGCGCGCAACTGGGTAGCCTAGTGTCACCGAACCAACTCGATTCGGCGAGGGTTCAAACCTATAGGCTATGCGAATACTACATTCGGGCGAGGTCGTCTGCGAATGGCCACGAAGGCTGTGAACGAAGACGAGACTACGACGGAAATACCGATTAGCGACAGCACACTTTATAAGCAAAGTAGGAAACTGGGAAGAATTGCATACTCCCCATTCGACTTGCCACCGCCGAAGTAATCCCTCGATCCACCGCCCGGATCTTGCTGCTTGCGACCTCAAAGTGTCCCGCAATAGATCGTGGATGAACTCTGCCTGGCAATAACCAAGCTCTAAGCAAATTAGACGGCGTTATTTAAGCCAAGAATTACCCATTCGCGACTGTAAGAGTTTGTGATTGTGCAGAGGATGATGCGGATTCCTGCAACTGTTTAAAACCTGCTTTTTGTCCACCGAAGCCTATAGATACTCCAAAAGGATTTGGCCAGCCACGTGGCCTCGTCCGGTACCAGCATAACAGGGAGGCGTCATCCTTCCCTTCTTAGTTAGTCACAGGCCTCTTCTCTCT
>Ga0247774_1001231_pt1 | contig 13001 bp, 13 predicted proteins | sample UWRJL001104B6_FD_179933 | JGI IMG/M metagenome (GOLD analysis project Ga0247774, IMG submission 179933) | Plant litter microbial communities from Arlington Agricultural Research Station in Wisconsin, United States - UWRJ-L001-104B-6 | ecosystem: Environmental > Terrestrial > Plant litter >... | reverse complement strand
CATCTAACGCCCGGCTATTGAGAGCATGCCCAGCTCGTGTGCTTCGGCTTTCTATAACAAGATTCCAACTTGCTTTTTCGTCCTCCATGCCCGGCAATGTTCCCCCCGCGCATCGTTTGCCATGTTCACGATGCCGTCTATCGTGAATTTTCATAACTGAATATCAGCAAATCATAAAGCTACTATCCATTCCACCGCATATGAAGACCGAGCACGGCATCGTGCACTGCTCGTGGCAGCTTGGTCGCCTTCTCTGTATATTCCGGCCGAACGGTCCGCTCTGTAGCACCAACACGCTTTCAAGATATCGAGAGACAGACACCACCTTCCTGTATCTCCTTAGCTCAGTCTGTCGGAGAACTATTAATTCATCTTTTCGCACCTTTGCTACCTGTTCTCCTGACTTGCACTAAAAGGGTCGGAGTCGCTGCCACCAGGCATGTGAAGGAAAGAGAGCAGACTTTCTCGGTGTTGCCCTTTCGGTATCTTCTGCCTCGCACCAGAACAGGTCATGAGCTTGGGAAATCATGAAAATGGACAGCCCCAACGCGGCTAATCCGGTCCCTAGGAGGCCAAAGCTGACAATGTCGACGGCCTACCCCCATGAGCACTCTCACGCCCCTTCTGCTTGCCCCGTTGAGCCTCATTATCCAATGCAGGAACAACAATATAAAGATCATTCACCGACAAGTTCGTACCCTCCCCGGTCCGAAGCCTTCAACCACGAAACCTTCGACATCGACCCCGCCCAAGTACAATACAACTCCCACCCCTTGTACCAGAGACCTGGCATCCAAGATCTGGATGGAGCAGAATCCGTTTTTGATGGTCCTTCGGTGCAAGGTGGGTCGAGAATGATGCCAGTTCAGAACGGCTTGAACCAGAGGCTTTCCATGGACGGCCAGCCGAGGAACGGTGACATGGCCAGCATGGGTCCCGCCACCCCCATGTCACCTCAAGCGGCGGCCGCGTTGGAATCACTGGTAGCGTGCGGTGGAGTTGAAGGGCTTTTCAAGAGATTCAGTCTATCGCAAGGTTTGTTTACTTCTTTGCTGCACAGATATCGCCCTTCCGAGACTAACTGTATAAACAGCAACCCGCGGGACGGCAATGAATCCGACTCCCCACGAATCACCAAGGGATTCCTTTCAGAGCCTTGCCAGTCCCACGACGCACGGAGCGTATCCGAACGTACCAAGTCCTCCATCATCTATCGCAGCCGGGTCGGTCTGCTCCAAGACTTCGTCTGTGAAAGGAGGCAGCAGCCCCCGACTGGAGGCCACAATGCCGGCCACGAGCACTGCTTACGCTTACAGCCCAAGCGTGCCCAAGTCGCCTCTGCCCAGTCCTCAACAGACGCAGCCAAATGGTCGTTTCAGTGACCGTCAGGCTCCGAACGTTCGTAGTGCTAGGTCGTCCTCAAAGCCGCAAGACGCCGAGATGGACATATTCGAGAGAGCCTGGGGGAAGCTCTTCGATGAGAAGGGTTACGCGACAGAGAGGATGGGGTTGGTTCTAAGAGGAATTGCCAACCACATTGTATGATCTATTGAGTGATCCTCTAATCGCCTTGGAAGGCCGCTAATATTTTGTCCAGGCAGGCTTACATTCCAATGAATGCGCCGTTCTTACACCCTCAAATATGGCCGAGTTTTACATGGACCATCGCCTATCTGAAGAGAGGCACCCGTATAGGGGTATGTTTCTAGCTTGCACGCCATATCCCCTCCTTGAACGCGATGCTGACCATTCCACCAGATGTCTTCAGATGTGAGGAGGGCAACAAAGATCACTACGAAAGCCTGGGCCGCCTGTTTGACGAGATAGAGTGTGACTACCTCCTCGTCAAACCGACAAAGGAGTCACGTCCCGTGATGCCAGCTCTCACTCCAACAGGGTTCGTCCAGTGGTTCGTCACGGCCATCTGGGCATATCCAGACGAGGAATCGAGGCGCCTCAACAGCATCTGCAAGGCAGGCATCGCCATCCACAGCCCCGAGGGCAAGACGAGGCTCCCGGCCATGCTCCCGCGCCGGCTCCTCCCTCAACGCGCCGAGGTTAACGCCAAAGAAATTTTCGAAAAGGCCATCCGGGACCACCTTGCCGCCAAGGGCCGGAAGCCGCGAGTCGTCGTCACCCAGCACCGGCCGCCAAGCCCGCCTCACCACTCGTCGCATGGGCCCCGGAGACAAAGCTCCGCTCGGGGGGATCCGCACGGACGGACGTCGGACCCCAACATCCACCGGACCCGGGACAGGGAGCCCGTCCGAAACGACCGCGACGACGACGAAGACAGGCGACGCAAGAGCGTCTCGTTCAACAAGAAGTACGAGAAGGGCTCGTCCCGCATCGAGGTCCCGATGCCGCGCCACAACTCCGAAGGGGGCGGCGCCAGCAGGGGTCGGACATCCAAGTCGTCCCAGCCCGGCGACCAGGCCGCTTCGTCGAAGCACGCCACCAAGGAGCGAAGCCAGAGCCGGAGGCGTAGCAGCATGGCCTTCGTGGGAGAGGTGCTCCGGGACCTCAACTACACGCTCTCGCCGCCCTCGGCCAAGCAGACGTCGTCGTCGTCGTCGTCGCACGACGAGCCCGGCCGCGGTGGCGGGAGGGACAACAAGAAGGACAGGCACCGCGGGCGCGGGGAGGATGGCTTCGACTACGACGGCCAGTACAGCTACGGCGCGGGGGACTTCACGCCGCGCCAGGGGGCCGAGCCCGAGGTGGACAAGTCGTCGTCCACGAGGCGGCGGCGGCGGAGGAGCGGCTCCCAGGGCGTCAGCATCGTCGACCAGAGGAGGAGCTCGAGGAACCTCGGGGGAGGGGAGTACGAGGACGAGTAGGACGGCCGCGAGTCGTGGGCCTTGCTGCGGCGCCACGGGGGGAACGATTGAATCGTGGTAGTCGCCACCCTGACGCCGCTGCGTTGCGATCATTACGGCTTACAACATGCCTTGACTTTCATCCTTCTTCATTTTGATGTATTACTCATGGAGTTTTCTTTTGTCGGAGGGGGGCTTTTCATAATATGTGTCTGAGTATTGACGTATGTCTACTATATTGGCTTGGGAGGAGAAAAAAAATGAAGTTGAATGTATGTTTTAGCATAGGAGCGTGTCAAGTTAAACTAAGCTAGAGGGGTTGGCGGGAGCAGGCTTGATGGAAAGGTTTTCAGATCAAGTTGGATTCTTCGCATTCGTCATCTTCCCTGGTGTCATTCATTTTTCTCTTTCAGTGTCTGGTAGTATCTTATTCTTTATTTTTGTCTTAACTTAAGCTAATAACGGCAAGTGACTAAATTAACCCCAAATTACTCGGTTGCGCGTTTCTTAATTACGGTAAAGCCGAACACCAGTAGATCAAGAGCTTAATCGAGCCGCGACTCAACTGTGAGGGGGCGGCATGCAGAGATGGTTAATAGCTGGGCAGCATGGTTTCGTGCTATTAGGACGAGTGTTTCCTGTCGCTCTCCCAAGTTTCCTTTAGCGTGATGCCTTCCCCCGCAGAAGTAACGTCCTGTCCAAAACATCCCGTAGACCTATTCATGACTTGCATGAGTTCCGGTCCGACTCTCGAAACCCTGCAAGTTTTCTCTTCTTGATTTCCGAACTAAGAGAGGAAAAGACATAGGAATGGGGCACAGATAAAGGTGAGAAGGCTGGGCGTCGGTTCCCTCGCCGGAAATGGCCAGCGAAGTGGAGATGCTATCTCACCAGCCATCTCGTGTTGTTCTCGACTGTGGTGGAACTTTCCAGCCAAACGCAGGATGACTTGTTAGCCGAGATCTACATCGTCCCTTGGCTTACCCAGGTCAGCGTGGGAAGATTCCTAGCTCGTAAAGATGTTTAATAGAGCCATCTGAGGCAGGCCACCTTAGTCACCTGTCAGGGTATACTCTAGCCTCCTATTAAGCTCATTCCATTTGACTTGAGCTCCGAAATATCGCATGTTCGCCCTCGTGAATTTCTTCAAGCTGCTCTCTTTTGGCGTTGATCAAAACCCTCCGAGTTCTCCGGGTCAAGCGACCAAATGCTTCAATACAGCCTCAGCCACAACGCCCGAGAGCTTGAAAGAGAGAGAAGGCCTACCAACCGTTTGATGACCAGATGACCTGGAGAATCCTGCGTGGTCTGATACTGGTGAGTTCTATCTATCGCTCCATCTGACGAAAGCGTCGCTACTCAACTCACATCTGATAGTAACGTGAGGAGCCATCTCTTGTCTTGTAATTTGCGATTTCAGCCTTCCAGCGCCGCCTCCTTTTCTTTCCTATGTCGCAATACTTTCCCTAATTTCTTTCCTCGTGTGTTGCTTTGCTTTACCCAATTCTTCCTTCCACTTGTCTCGCCCTTTGCACTTCCTTACTTTCCTGTCCCCTTCCCATCCCTTGCCTAACTTTCTTGTTTTTTTCTCTTTCAATACACTAATTCTTGCTCTTACTCTTTCTCTCTTCTCATTGACTGAATGCGCGGTTTTAACCCTCACGAGGGTCGTCTTAGGCTGCCCCGACCAGATGTATGGAGCAGAGGATTCACTTCCTTAGCCCCGAAATCGCACTTATCAAGGATATAAATGACGATGCGGGTCATTCTTGGCACACTCTCTTTATTTCTTCTATGCTGCCGTGAAATTGGCTATGATACCATTACCCTACTCCGACAGGTGGATCGGCGGCCGGTTCCTAGTCATGTGGACCTGATCGTTGAGCCAATGCTCCAGCCCAAACGGCATGGGAACCCGCCGCATTCGCAAGCATCGTAGGCAGTCCGTCCTTACGACAGAAATGCTCAAGTGCTTGTACGGCCAAAACAGGGTTCGGTAGCGTCTGGGGACGGCAACTTCGTAATCTCCGTGGAATCCCCCAGCCCTTCCCATTCTTTTCCCGGATGTGTGAAGCCCACCCATATTTAGACGTAACCCAATCGCACTCTTCTTTCTCCACATGTTGCCATCTTTCTGAACTTGATGGTGCTAAAATTTTTACTCGGTCTTATTGCTGACAGTTCAGATATACTACCCTATACGTCATCATAGTTGAGCGCACACGACATGCCGGGGTCGAAGAAAGTCGCCACCGATCCCAGCCCGAGGATCAGAAGCGGCAGTAGCAGCATCAAATCCGCTGTAGCCCTCAATGCCTCTCAGAGGATTGAGCATCCGTTGTACGGGCTATCACGCGGACAGCTCATCGAGCGCGCAGACCAATACTGCAAGGTGCACGGAATCGATGGTGCGGAAGACATTCGCGCATTCAGGATCGGCAGCCAGCTGGCCGGCTACCCTACCGAGTGGGATGCTATCGACGAAATCACAGACGCGGAGAAGGACCTCCTGAGAACAGAGGTGGAGAAAAAATGGCGACAACCGCTCATGCTCTACTTCATCGTCGTTAGTACGTGCTCCGTTCTAGTAGTCGAAGCTGTGGAACGGGTGAGTTTTGCTAATGCTTCTCGTTCTAGTCTGCTCGCTTTGCGCCACGGTCCAAGGGATGGGTATTTTGATGATTATCTCGAGAGAGGCGGCAGAAGGGATGTCTGACACGTGAAATAGACGAAACGGTTGTCAATGGCGCCCAGGCGTTTTACAAGACCCAGTTTGGAATCAGCGGGACCTCGGCGCGGGATACGTGGCTCTTGGGCTTCACCAACGGCGCTCCGTATATCGCTTGTGCTCTCATTGGGTGCTGTAAGTTCACGCACAGTATCGACCGGTTGGTTGCTTTGAATGCTAAGGGAAATCGTCTTCAGGGCTGACGCATCCTCTCAACAAGTTCCTGGGTCGCAAGGGCACCCTCGCCGCCTGTCAGGCCCGTATGCAATGTTGACCAGTCATTTCGGGGGCTCCCTTCTAACCGCATCGCAGTCATGGTCGCTTGTTGTCTCTGGCAAGCCTTCACAAATAGCTGGTGGCACCTGGCAATTTCTCGCGTTTTCCTTGGCGTGAGCCTAGGTCCCATCTCTGCAACGACGCGTGAGTCCGCATTGCCAGAGAAACGATTCAGGGATGGTACCATGTGCTAACCGGTTTTGCCCCCCTCAGCCATGTTCTCGGCTGAGTGTGCTCCTCCAAAGCTCCGAGGCGCCCTAGGGATGCAATGGCAGCTGTGGACAGCTTTCGGTATCATGGTAAGGTCCAGACATGGTATGGAAGCCTCTAGGGTTTATCGACGCCGATCTAACGGATTAAAAGCTTGGCTACGCCGTTGATCTGGCTCTTTATGACATAAAAGACCCTAGCGGATGGACGGTGGAGGGTCTGAACTGGCGCCTCATGCTCGCCTCAGCTGGAATACCGGCCCTTCTGGTTTTTTCTCTCATCTGGCTCATCCCAGAGTCGCCGCGGTGGCTCCTTGGCACGGGACGGCATCGGGAGGCCTACCATAATCTTCTCACTCTGCGCTTCTCCCGTATCCAAGCCGCCAGAGATATCATCCTGGCCGATGCTACAATTAGCGCCGAGAAAAATTCAGAGCTGACTGGCAGCCTCAAGGAGCTGGTGACGATACGCCGCAACCGCAACGCCTTTATAGGCAGCGAGCTCTGCATGTTCATGCAGCAGTTTTGCGGCATCAACGTCGTGGCCTACTACTCAACTGAGATTCTTCTCAAGGCCAATTTCGAGGTTAAGCTTGCCCTCATCTGTTCGCTTGCCTTTGGTGGTTGTGGCTTCATTTTCGCCTGGACGGCTTTCTGGACAATCGATACGTTTGGCCGACGTAACCTGCTTCTCTCGACGTTCCCGGTATGCTATGTTCAAAGCCGCTATTGTGCAGCTTGCGCCTCAATGTGTTGAGCATTGGAGAATAAATAGGATCTAACGTCTTGATTAGTTAATGGCTATCTTCCTATTGTGGACGGCGTGTTCTTTCTTGATACCGTTGGAGCAGGACAAATTACGAATTGGCATGATTCTAGCTGGCCTAATGCTGTTCGGCTCTGTCTACGCTCCCGGCGAAGGTTTGTTGGCTTTTCTCCCCACAACTCCTCGTGTTTCTCTGTACACCTGATATGACCGTGTCTAACGCTTTACAGGACCCGTGCCCTTCACCTACTCGGCCGAAGCCTACCCCCTCTACATCCGTCCCAAAGGTATGTCGTGTGCGACGGCCACGACGTGGTTCTTCAACTTCGTTCTGGCCGTGACGTGGCCATCCCTCGAGCAAGGCATGACCCCGACTGGCGGGTTCTCCTTCTACGCGGCCTGGAACGTCGTCGGCTTCTTCCTCGTCCTCTTCCTCCTCCCGGAGACTAAGGGGCTCAGCCTAGAGGAGCTGGACGCCGTATTTGACGTGCCGTTGCGCGATATTGTGCGTTACGGCTGGAACCAGGCGTGCTGGTTCTTCCGACGAGACGGCCAGAAGCCCAGCCCGCCCCGCCATGTCCACAGCGAGCGGCGGAACGAGTCTGCCACCGACGGTGCTAATACTGGAGTCGAAGTAGCGCATGTCGAGGTGCCGCACGAGCCAGATAACCGGGTCTAGACGGCATTGTGTCCTTAATTGATCGGACCCGACCAGAAATGTGTCCATGGGATGAACATGACACCCTTAGATACATGGGAATGCATGGAATGGCTGCGCGGATCAAAGAGTAGCGGGCCGTGAGAGGATCTTTCCGTACCTTGTTTAGAGTGTCGCTACCCAAAATGAAATGATGCTTCATTGTCAATATGCGCTCTTGCCTTCTTCCCTCGTTTCATCTTTTCACATTGCACGTCACTTTCTTGCAGAGGTAGACAAATAACTTTCAAAATCTGCTCTGAACTTCATTTGCAATATCCACTCAGCTATTGCGATGCCAAAACGCCAGATTCAAAAGGGGTATACCCAACGCCTATTCATGACCCTGTCGTAGTATCACATCGGGAAAACCAAATTCTCTAGTTTTCTCATATCCACCTAGCAGCTCCAGCAAACGTCATGCTGTCATCACATCATAATCATCATCAAACCCAAGCCCCACACATGAACCAGTCATTCATGCGAACTTTCAATGGCAGAATGCTTCCTTCTCAACTACCGTGACTTTCGCGGCGTAGAAAGTGTCGAGACCTCGCTCCCGCTCCTCTTGGCTCGCATCTCCTTAAGGCTCTTCCAGTCCGTCTTCCAGTTCTGGATGCTCTGCCGGAGCTCCTCGTCCATAGCCTCAGGGGGCGGGCACTGCACTTCAATGGCCTTGAGGGCGATACGGAGGGCAGTGAGCTCCGAGTCCGTCTCCTGGAGTTCTTCTTCGCTGTGAGTAGGGCAGGGGGGGTCAGTTGGCTTTCTTCTCGGTTCCCTGTGTTATGATGCCCCTTCTATCGCTAGAGGTCAGGGGGCACGGTGGGGTATTCTGTACAACAAACTTACAGGTCTGTAACTTGGCCCTGTAAAAATATGATGCGCTGAGCCGCGCGCTCAGCTCGTTCGATGAGAAGGGCGTGGATGTGCTAGCGAAGAGAAAACAATGTTAGAATAAAGAGATATAGCCGAGAAGCTGTTGCCTTCTACGCGAAACGTACATCAGACTCCTCTTGGCGAGCCTTCAACTTTATGACTAGACTGGCCAACTCAGCATTGAGCTTCTCAGCCTCTTCTGCAATCCGCGACACTTGCTCCGTCGACATGGCCTTTCTCGATTTCCGCTCCGCCGGGGATGATGCCGCGGCAGGAGCTGGAGTGGGAGCTTGTGCCTCCCTTTCCGGCGTCAAGGTCGCGGCAACCGACAAGTCCGACCTCCGCGGCCTTAGCCACGGACTGGGCCTCCCCCACAACCCTGCGGCCTCCGCACCAATTAACGGCGACGCGTCCAGGTCCAAGCTCACGGGGCGGCGCGACAGGGCCATCCTCTTCCGGGGTGATCGTGCCTTCTTTCCCGCAAGGACAACCCCCTCCATCTCATCCGCCTTGCGGTGAAGCGCTGTGATGGCTTCGTCGTTAAGGTGATCGTCACCCTGTGTTAGCCTCTTCATGAGGTCACCGAGGCGCTGGACGAGGACGTCTCGGTTGTCCTGTGTTAGGTCGTCCGACTCCGATGCAGATGCGGCATCCGCGCTACCATCATGCTTAGACCTGCCGGTGCCCGGTGATGCCCCGCCATTGTTCCCTGAATAGGAGGATACTCTCGGCGAGAATGCTGCGGCTGGCGAACGCGGAGACGAGAATTGGCGCCTGAGAGGAGAGAGCTGCGTGATCCCAAGCTGGTACAAGGAGACCGGCGAGGATAAAGTCGGGGATGGGAGATACTGAGGTGGATGTGGAGGTGGTGTGACGACGGCGGAGGTGCGATTTAGCGGTTCAATCTCATCCTGGCTCATGTCCGGCGGCGTCCCGCTCGGCCCCGGAGCCGGGACCATGTCATCCTCATCGTCAGGCATGGACGTGACGCTATGTCGTAGTTTCTAGTTCTTTTCCTGGTCATGGATCCGGACCGCGGCTCGCCGAATCTCAGTCCGGAGTTGGAAGCTCTATTTTTGCGAGGTTAGCGACACCGCGACCGTGCCAGTGATTCCAGCGGTCCAAGATGATTGTCCCAGCAACGGTTGGCCAGCCGGTCACCAACACAGTGCCCGCGCGGTCACTATGATTTTCTCCTACACCAGTTTGATGCCACAGCGGTTCGGCTTGCTTGATGTCGATTGTTGAAGGCGGCCGACCAAAAAAGACCAAGGCTGCCGGTCGTTTGTAAGTTTGTTCTGTAAGTGAGGTGGCTTGGACATACGACAAATGACGAATGGCGAGACTGAAGACTTTCTGGAGAGCTTCTTCATTGGGCTGGTGAAGATCTGTGTGGGCGAGGTGGGTCAACCATACCCGGAAGCAGATGAAGACTGGTCCCCTCAGTCCTGTGATGCGAGCGGTTCCAATTTCAGCGCATTGCTAGGCCTGTGTGCGGTAGAGTTACCCCGCTATCGACCGCTAGACGAGCTGGAATGAAGTTATGCAAGTACTTCGGCGGCAATGTTTCACCCGCCGTGAAGCTGGAAAACCGAGTCACGCCCTAACGAACGCGCTGTAGATCTTGTCCGACGACCCCTCGAGCTCCGGCAAACGTCACACCCGCATTCGTAAAGCGACTTTCATCCGAGGTGCCTCCCGCGGTCCCTTCCAAACTTGCCATTCTCGAGCGTGACTAAATGGACAGACGAAACCCAAGCTTGTGCTGTCTTCTCCGTCCCCCATAGAAGCAGTTCGACAAGCACGAGATCAATTGACGAAGTCTCCACCTCCGGATCCAACAGGTCCTCCATTATTGCGCTGCCCGTCGCCGTTTGGGACGAGGCATTTCTGCCAGTCCTCAGTCCCCATGCTTCGGTTGGAGAGCCTCGGTAATTGACGCATCTCTGACCGACCCTGGACCGCGGGGTTGACTCACCTTTGCTTCAACCTCTCCCCCCCCCCCAGCTAATTCCCAGCAAGCCAATACCCAAGGCGACAATTTCTCTGACGAGAAGGAGACCAGTTTAATTGGGAGCATTCAATCATCACGCCAATTCGACGCGAGCGCAACCTTAACGCCACCGGACACCACAAGTCGTGATAGAGCTTGATTAATAACGTGGTGCTCAATGACGAACACGTTCGAGGCTTGAGCCTGGCTTTTATCTCCCTTCCCCCTTGCCGGAGAAGAGAGAGAAGAAAACAAAGGCATTTTTTGCTTCTTGGCTTGTCGTTTTTGTTACCCAAGAGGGATCAACCATCGAGATGTCTTGGAGGAAGACGGAGAGGCTGATGGACACCATCAAGCACTATGCTAGCTTCCCTGCGACCGGCGTGAGCTTGCGGCAGATGGTGCAATTCGGCGAGCACCCCTCTGTCGGTAAGTACATACCACGATGCGTTCCCGGTTGATTCTTGAGGGTCTGGGCCGAATTGGCCTCATCTGGTTGTGCGGGTGCTAATGCATGTCCTATCCAACGTCAGGTACCATGTTCAGAGCATCACAGTTCCTAGCCGAAGAACTTCCCATTCGATTGGCGCACAGGGTTCGGGAGCTTGACAGCTTACCTGATGGTCTCAGCGAAATGCCCTCAGTCCGCAAGGTACAGGATTGGTATGCACAATCATTCGAGGTATGAGTCTTCTACTGCAGGCAGAACCCTCGCCTTTGCCCAAGTATTTTGTGCTGACATTCAGGTCGTCGCGGATAGGAAATCACCGATCTACCAAGACCAAAGCTTGACGCCGACACACGAGAACGCCTCATGAAGCCAGCGAAATCGGGCAGGACTCGAATGCTTCCCGAGGCAACGCCGAACCCGAGTATCGAAGAGGGCCAATACGTCTCGTGGCCCAACCAAGGCGGGGCGACTGGTGGGTGGTCTAAGAGGTATCACTCCACACGAAGATACTTCGCGTCTGTGGATGACGCGGCAGATTGGCCGCCCGAGCTTCAAATGTACAACCTCAAGTTTGGCGAGTGTCTAAAGAAGATTAAGCGACGCCACGATGGTGTTGTGACGACTATGGCACAGGGCATTTTAGAATACAAACGCAAGCGGCAAAGATTGCAGATCGATAGGAATATCCAGTCTTTCTTGGACCGGTTTTACCTCTCGCGGATAGGAATACGGATGCTGATTGGGCAACACATTGCCCTGACAGACAAGGACCACTTCCAGGATCCGACCTATGTCGGCATCATCTGCACAAAGACAAACGTCCAGGAGCTGGCGCAGGAGGCCATCGAGAACGCACGCTTTGTCTGCGAAGACCACTATGGCTTGTTTGAGGCACCGCGGATACAGCTCGTCTGCAGCCCCCACATCAACTTTATGTATGTGCCGGGTCACCTGTCGCACATGCTTTTCGAGACGCTCAAGAACTCGCTGCGTGCCGTTGTCGAGACACACGGCCAGGACAAGCAAGAGTTTCCCGTGACCAAGGTGATCGTGGCGGAGGGCAAGGAGGACATAACTATCAAGGTCTCGGACGAAGGAGGGGGCATTCCAAGGAGCGCCATCCCCCTTGTTTGGACCTACATGTACACCACGGTCAACCAGACACCCATGCTGGATCCCGACTTTGACAAAAGCGATTTCAAGGCACCAATGGCAGGCTTTGGATATGGACTGCCTATCTCCCGTTTATACGCAAGGTATTTTGGTGGTGACCTGAAGCTCATTAGCATGGAAGGGTAGGTCTCATTGCACACATGGCTCCATTCGCGAATTGCCCCTGGCCTTCATTTATCCGTTCGCATGCGCTGTCTCCGGACCGCATTCTGACCAAGTCGCACGAAGCCAAGAACCCTGCACTAACTGATAGCATAGGTACGGCACCGACGTCTACTTTCACCTCAACCGACTATCTAGCTCTTCGGAGCCTCTACCATAGAAACGGTCACTATACTTCGCATGACACGCGCCCACCAATTCATACGGGAACGGAGCATTGGGTAGAAGAAAGCACAACACATTACATTTCAAGGGGAGCGGAGCACCATGGGACTGCTGTGGCATTGACGCTGAGTGGAGCAGCGCAAACCCATCCAGCGTCCTGGAAGTGTATTGGAGATATAATTCCCAAGCAGCCACCGAGACGATGGCCACTACTTGTAAAAGGAAGAAAGCATGAGAGAAAGCTGTAATAATCCAGTGTCTGCATTATACTATGGTGAAGTGTCCTGAGAGAATTGATTGCCCGTCGAACTCAAGATATCCTTACACAAGCGACGCAGCTCGATGCGGGCGAGTCTGTAGCGGAGAGGACAATAAAAAGTCGGTAGAATTTTGAAAATGGCGAAAACTTAAGAGAGCTTAATGAGTTTTAATACAGTAAATACGCGTACAGTGCGATTTCAACTTCACACCTTCACAGAACTCAGATACCACCTGGCCTTCTCCTCGTTGTTTTGTCAGTCACTACAAATGATACTCTCGCGCCTTCAGTTATTCTCTTTATTCACTAAGTGCTACCTACCCAATTATATGCTAATATCTGATAATTCGCCCCCCACTACCAATCCTTCCTACCCTCTTTTCCATACTTGTTCCCCCCCCCCAAATCCAATCCCCTCCTAGCCACT
>Ga0247774_1001230_pt1 | contig 13010 bp, 13 predicted proteins | sample UWRJL001104B6_FD_179933 | JGI IMG/M metagenome (GOLD analysis project Ga0247774, IMG submission 179933) | Plant litter microbial communities from Arlington Agricultural Research Station in Wisconsin, United States - UWRJ-L001-104B-6 | ecosystem: Environmental > Terrestrial > Plant litter >... | reverse complement strand
GAAAAAAACCTGCGAAGACTCGACACTGAAGTCGAGAAACGAAGCATGTGCCGAGGCCCAGAAGCCACAGAAGGAGCCGCAGAAGAAGCCGCAATGACGCGCCGAAGTCCCACGACAGCAGCAGGGCCGCTCAACTACATCAAGGCACGTCGCCTGCATTGAGCAACGCCACCATGCGCGCCTTGAGCGCCTCATCGGTTTCATCTTTCACGGCGGCGCTGAGTGCAGCACGCACAGAGCCTTCGCGCAAATAAGGCCCGCCCCAGCGCACCAACGTTTCGACAGCAGCACGTCGAACTCGCGGGCTGATGTCGAGCAGCGAGCTGTCGACGAGCCCCATCCCGATACCCGGCGATCTCGCGACCGACTGCAGCACCACCTCGAGCGCTTCATCGGAAGTGTTCGCGCGATCCACCGCTCCCTGTGCGAAGCGTCGTTGGAATGTCTTTTCCGCCACGTCCATCAACGGCCGCAGCTGCCGTGGATCGGCCGCCGCGAATGCCAGCCGCCAGCGTTCGGCGACGGCCCCGTTCCGGCCCAGATGTTTCAGGTGAATGGCAAACGTCTCGATGCCCAGCCCGTGCGCCACGACCTCCGCTTGCGTGAGATTCGCGCGATCGTCGCCGAGCGCGGCGAGCACACGCTTGCGCCAGCCCTTGTCCGCAACGATCGGCGTCGCGAGCGCTTCGATGGAGGCCTTGTCATCGGCCGACCAGGCAGACTGCGGCGCATGGTCCTTCAACATCTGCGCAGTCAGCAGAAAGCTCAACGAGTCGCGCCGCTTCTGCGCCTGCTGCAGGAACGCGATCGCCGAACGTGCAGTGCCTTCGTACAGCTGCGCGTCTTTAGATGGCGGCGGCCGCACCAGGCTTTGCAGCAGGTCCGCGATGCCCGACAGCAACTCCATGTCCGTCGCCGTGGGCATTTCGCCCTCGAGGGCCCCTTCGAGATTGCCGATTGTCGCGCAGTGAAATGCCAGATACTGCGGCGTCACGTCGTTGCGAAAGGCCTGAGTCAGCAGCCATCGCCGCAGCTTCTGATCGGGCGTGGCCGTCATCAACGTCACCGCCTCGATGCGCCCCCAGCCGCTCAGATGACTTGCCATCTGATACAGCGATTCCTGCCGATCCGGTGCGAGCTCCGCGATAGCCTCGGCGGCATACAATCCGAACTCGTCGTGAAGCGCGAGTCGACGCACGATGTCGAGGTCGCTCGGGTCGCCCATCGAGCCCAGCATGGCGATACCGAACTTCACTGGCCCGCGATCTTTCGACTGCGTGGCGAGCTTGCGGGCAAGGTCGTGCAGCCTGGGTTCTGCATCGCCAATTCTCGCAGCCGCGATATCCAGCGTGTCGTTGTAAAACGTGACGACATCGTCCGCGCGCAAGAGCTCATAGAGAGCGGCCTCGGCGGATGAATCGCCTTCCGCGTATTGCTCGAGAAACGTGCTGGCCTGCGAGGCTTTCGCGGAGCCGTCCCACTGCATGTGCCGCGTGCCGAGTCCTTCGAGCGCACCCGGTACCCAGCGCAGGCGGCTGAAGCGACGCGCGGCGGGCTCGTCCGGCAGCGTGATCGCGTCGGATGACATGCGGCCGCTGGCGCCATCGATGTTCATGCCGATGTACTGGTAGATGGACGGGGGCGCAGTTGGCGCCTCGTCCGCATGCGCCCAGTGAGCCGATGCGATGAGCACCAGTATGCTCACCAGCGCAGACAGCAATGTGCGGCCGGCTCCTGGCAGTGAGCGCGGCCGGAATCTCACCGTGGCGCTCCGGGCACGGCGGCAGGAAGGGCCACTTCGACCACTCCGTCGACGACTCTCGTTTGATACGCGGCAAGCGGTGTGCCGGTCGGCCCGCCGAGAACGCGGCCGGTGCGCACGTCGAAGGTTGCTCCATGCAGAGGACAAATGATGCGCGTCCCTTTCAGATAGCCTTCGCTCATGCGCGCGAACGCATGCGTGCAAGTGTTGTCTATCGCGAACACTCCGTCTCGCGTGTGACAGACCACGAGCTCGCGCTCGCCGAGCTTGCAGGACTTCATGCGACCGACACCCACGTCGGTAACGGGGAGTGCAGGCTGGAACGTCAATTCGACCATGCGGACACTGTATCATCCGCGAAAAGAACCAGGTGAGGCAGGCAACGATGGCGACCGCGAATCCCGCTCGTTCCCCTGAGCCCGCTGGCGTTCCGGGAAATACATCGGCGGATACTGCGGGCGGCATCGTCATGCTCGCCGCGGCTGCGGTCGCGCTCGTGTGGGCCAATTCACCTTTCGCCGCGTCTTACGAAAGCACTTTGGCGTTGACGTTCGGGCCGGCGGCGATGGGCCTCAGCAAATCGCTCGGCCTGTGGATCAGTGACGGGCTCATGGCGATTTTCTTTCTGTACGTCGGCCTGGAAATCAAACGCGAGATCGTCGGTGGCCAGCTCTCGAGCCGTAGCAGCGTTGCGTTGCCGGCGATCGCTGCCCTGGGCGGCATGATCGTCCCGGCGATTTTCTTCCTTGCATTCAACAGGGATGACGCCTTGGCCGCGCGCGGGTGGGCCATCGCATCGGCGACCGATATCGCTTTCTCACTGGCCGTTTTGCGGCTCGTCGGCAATCGCGTGCCCGCTTCGCTGCGGATATTTCTCACCGCGGTGGCCATTCTGGATGACATCGGCGCCATCGCGGTCATCGCCTTCTTTTATACGGACTCGCTCGCGCTCGGCACGCTCGCAATGGCGTTGTTGCCCCTTGCCGGGCTCATTGCTTTGAACCGTCTGCGAGTGGATCGTTTGTTCCCGTATCTGGTGCTTGGAATTGCGCTGTGGGTGTACATGCTGAAGAGCGGTATTCACCCGACGCTCTCGGGCGTGATCGTGGCGCTGACGATTCCAGTCAGCACCGCGCGTGGACGGATGCTCGAATCGCTGGAGCATTCCCTCAAGCCGTGGGTGATCTTCCTGATCCTGCCGTTGTTCGCTTTGGCGAATGCGGGCGTGTCGCTGTCGAACCTCGGCTTTCGGGCGCTGCTCGAGCCGGTGGCGCTCGGCATCGTGCTCGGGCTGGTGTTCGGCAAGACGCTTGGTGTCGTGCTCGGCATTCTGTTTGCGCGGATGCTGAAACTCGCACGGCCGCCCGAAGGGGCGAACTGGCTGCAGGTGCTGGGGGTGGCCTACCTTTGCGGCGTGGGTTTTACGATGAGCCTGCTCATCGCGGTGCTCGCGTATGAAGCGCAAGCCCCACAGTTGTTCGAGCTCGCGAAATTCGGTGTGCTGGTAGGGTCGGCACTCGGCGCGATCGCTGGCGTTTCGGTGTTGTTGATAGCGCCGCGATCGACCCCGTCGCCGACCCGCGTGGTGTTGTGATTCGCGCCCACTCGGTTCATTTCTAGGCGAAACCAACAAGCACCGCGATTCAGCATCGCGCGAGGGCTGCCTAGCCTTCGCGCATGCCTTCGCTGCTGCATGAGTCTCACCTGCTGCTGTTTCGGAATCAGCCGACGCTTGCGCCGGCCCTGATGCGTGATGTCCTGGGAGTCGAGCTGCCTTCGTACCGGGACGCGCGAATTGTCTCGGCCGACCTTCCAGACTTGCAGCCTGCGGAATATCGCGCAGACATGGTCGTGGAGCTGCTCGACAGCGAGTCCGTCTGCGGAATCATTGTGGAAGTGCAGCTTGCGGTGTCAGCGCGTAAGCGATTCGCTTGGCCGGCTTACGTAGTGAATCTGCGTGCGAGATTGGAGTGTCCGATACACCTGCTGGTGGTGACTGCGGATAACTCCGTGGCGAAGTGGGCTGCCCAGCCTGTCGAGATCGGCGGCGGGAACTGGTTCAAGCCGCACGTCGTAGGCCCTTCGGCGATTCCTGAAATCCTCGATCAAGTTGTGGCGTGCAGGAATCCCGAGCTTGCGGTGCTGTCGGCGATGGCTCACGGGCGGGATGCGAATCCCGAGCGAAGCGCGCGGATCGCGACGGTGGCGCAACGTGCCAGTGCGCCTCTCGACGACGATCGGGCGCGGATGTATTTTGATTTCATCGTCAATTCTTTGAGCGAGGCGGCGCGTAATGCGCTGATCACCATGGATCCACAGAAGTACGAATATCAGAGCGACTTCGCACGGAAGTATGTGGCCGAGGGGCGCAGGCTGGGCGAGGAGCAGGGTGTCGTGAAAGGGGAGGCACTCGGTCGTGTGGCCTTGCTCGCCCGACAACTCGCGCTTCGATTCGGCTCGGTGCCCGAGCACGCGCAGAGGCGAATTCGCGCAGCCTCCATCGACGAGCTCGATACGATCGGCGAACGTCTGTTGACGGCGCGCACGCTCGAAGAAGCGCTGGGTTGAGCCTGCGCGCTCAGGCTCATCCAGTAGAGCGTGCACGTGCACTACAGCGCGATCCCCGTTCCAAAGATCAATAGCGCCACCGCAACTCGACGCATTTCTAGCCGAAACCAACAAGAACGGCGATTCAGCACCGGGCGAGGGGTCCTTAGCCTTCGCGCATGCCTTCGCTGTTGCACGAGTCGCACATCCTTCTGTTCCGTAATCAGCCACAGCTCGCGCCGTCGCTGATTCGCGAAGTGCTGCGTGTCGATCTGCCTGCGTATACAGAAGCCAGAGTCGTCTCGTCCGACCTGACCGATGTTCAGCCTGCCGAGTATCGCGCTGATCTCGTCGTGCAACTGTTCGACGGCGAATCTGTCTGTGGGATCATCGTGGAAGTGCAGCTCTCGGAGTCGGAACGCAAGCGATTCGCCTGGCCGGCTTACGTCGTGAATCTCCGTGCACGGTTGGAGTGCCCAGTGCACCTGCTGATAGTGACTGCAGATGACGCTGTAGCCCGCTGGGCGTCGCGGCCTGTGGATCTTGGCGGCGGCAATTGGTACAGGCCGCACGTTCTCGGCCCTTCTGCGATTCCGGAAGTGCTCGATGAGGATGTGGCGTGGGGGAATCCGGAGCTGGCCGTGCTATCGGCGATGGCTCACGGGCGAGACACGAATCCCCGTCGAGGCGCGCAGATTGCGCGGGTCGCGCAACGGGCGAGTGAGTCTCTCGACGAGGACAGGGCGCGGATGTATGGTGATCTGATCTTCAATTCACTCAGCGAGATCGCGCGGGAGGCGCTGATTAGTATGGATCCACAAAAGTACGAATATCAGAGCGAATTCCTGCGCAAGTATGTCGCAGAGGGGCGCAGGCAGGGGATGGCGCAGGGCGAAGCGCTCGGTCGCGCGTCCTTGCTCGCCCGGCAACTCGCGCTTCGATTCGGCTCGGTGCCCGAGCACGCGCAGAGCCGAATCCGCGCAGCCTCCATCGATGAGCTCGATACGATCGGCGAACGTCTGTTGACGGCGCGCACGCTCGAAGAAGCGCTCGGATGAGCTTGCGCGCCGACGCTCATCCGCGAACCCGTCGCCGTCGCAGACCTCGCTCTACAACGTAATCACGGTTTCGAAAATCGACACCGCCTGGCCGATGATCCAAACCGCATCGATGTGCCCGTCGCGGAACTCCAGCTCCACGTCAACGCGCCCAGGCCGATGCAGGTGATGCCCCTGCGTGCCGCTGAACGTTGCGCGCTTCCCGTCGTGCTTCAACAGCCCGCATTCGGCGAAATACGCACCGAGCAGTCCATGCGCGTTGCCGCTCACCGGGTCTTCAGGAATCCCAAGGGCCGGGCAGAACATGCGCGACTCGGTGAAGAACTCCGCATCGTGCGGCGCGAGCGTGAAGATGAAATATCCAGCCGCACCGAGCTGCGCGGATAACGTCGTCAACCGCCCTGAGTCCGGCTTGAGCGCTTTCAGCTGATCCGGCCCTCGCACGCCGACCATGAGACGCGTGCTGCCAGCGCCGGCAATTCGAATGGGACAGCGCAGGTCGAGGTCGTCTGTCGCCAGCGCGAGGGCATCGAGCACCGCCATGCGTTCGCGATCGTTCAGCTCGCGGCCCACCGGCGGACGCGGTTGGCGAATGGCGATGCGCCTGTCTTCGCCACTGCCGCGCACATCGATTTCAACGATGCCGGCCTTCGATTTCTGCCGCACGCGTTCCGTGCGAGCGCGATCACGTGACAGCACGTAATGCGCGGCAACCGTCGCGTGACCGACGAAGCCGGCTTCCACGCGCGGCGTGAAGAACTTCGCGCGCACTTCGTGATCGCTGTTGTCGGGCGAAAGGATGAACGCCGTATCTGCGTTGTTCAGCTCACGCGCGATCGCGAGCATCTCGGCGTCGTCGAGTGAGTCTGCATTGAGCACCACCCCGGCCGGGTTTCCCGTGAAGGGTGTGCGGGTGAAGGCATCGATCTGGTGAACCTGAATCTTGCGCGTCATCGGCCTCGATTCCTGGCGGGTTGGAGGTCCGCTCCCGCGGGCGCCTCGGCATGAGCCGAATTCTACTCGGGGCGGCTGCGGATAGTGTGCTTGCAATGCGCGCGCCGATCCCTAACATACGCGGGCGCAAACCTCGGGGAGGCTCTGAAGCGAGCCTGAGATACCGCCAGCAGCGGTGAACCCGTCGAACGTGATCCGGTTAGTACCGGCGAACGGACAGGTGCACTCCCGCATCCCCCTCCATCTCGCCCGCACGCGCCAGGTCCAGCCAAGTTGGGTCGTGGAGAGTGGACATGCGTTTCTTTCAAGCACTTGCGTCAGGCACAGGCCTCATCGCGGCCGCAGTGGCCGTTACCACGATTTGCGTCGCCCCGGCCGGCGCCGCGACGCCTGCGGATGCGCCCATCGAAGAGGTCATCGTCAGTGCCAGTCTGCTCCGCGACCAGGCGCTCGAAGACGTGCCCGCGAGCGTAACGGTGCTCGACGAAACGACGCTCCGGCGCGCCGGACAGCAGCATTTCGCAGACGTGCTCGCGCAGGTGCCGAATCTCAACTGGGCCGGCGGCACCTCGCGGCCGCGCTATTTCCAGATTCGAGGCATCGGCGAACGGGAGCAGTACGAGGGCGCACCCAACTCGTCGGTGGGTTTCCTGATCGACGACGTGGATTTCAGCGGCATCGGCATGGCCGCGTCGCTCTTCGATGTCTCACAGGTCGAGGTGCTGCGCGGCCCGCAAGGTACGCGCCTGGGCGCGAATGCACTGGCCGGCATCATTTCCGTGCGCAGTGCCGATCCGTCGATGACCCCTGCGCTCTCCGTGGAAGCGACCGGTGCCGACTACGACACGGGCTCTGTCGGACTCGTCGCCACCGGGCCGGTCGAGAGCCTGCGCTCCTCCTGGCGCCTGGCTGTTCAGCAATACAAGAGCGATGGCTTTCGCGACGATGCGTTTCTCGGTCGCAAAGACACCAACGATCGGGACGAGCTCACCGCGCGCCTGAAGTGGCGCTTCGAGATTTCGCCGGACACGCGTCTCGATGTCACGCTGCTGCACGCAGACATGGACGACGGCTATGACGGCTGGTCCATCGACAACTCATGGCACTCCCAGGCCGATCGTCCTGGTGTCGACACACAGAAGGCCACCGCCGGCTCCGCGCGTTTCACGTCAGCCACCCCGGGCGTCGGCACGCTCACTGTCATTGGTGCCTATGCCGATTCGCGCAGCGTGAACAGCTTCGACGGTGATTGGGGTAATGCCGAGCTCTGGGCGCCCTACACCTACGATTATTTCGCGTGGTCGAAGCGGGACCGCACCTCCGGCAGTCTCGAAGCACGCTTCGCTTCGGAAGAGCCGACGTCTGCGGGCGATTTCGCCTGGCTCGTCGGCGTTTATGGCCAGACGCTGCATGAAGACGGTCGCGACACGAGCGTCGGCACCTACATCGATCCGTTCTTTCCGGAGTTCAGCGGCTCGCTCGACGAATTCCTGAGCAGCCGTTATCGCGCCGACAACGCCGCGGCGTTCGCGCAGCTCGATGGCCTCATCACCCGGCGGTTGCGGTGGTCGGTGGGCCTGCGCGGCGAGCGTCGCGAAGCAAAATACCGGGATGCCGGTTTCTGGCAGGACCTCGATCGCGTCACCGATCTCAAGTCCGACAGCAGCATGTTCGGCGGTCAGTCTTCGCTGAGTTTCGATCTCACCGACACGTACACGACCTACGTTTCCGTCTCGCGCGGCTATAAAGCCGGCGGTTTCAATCTCGGGGCCGTGCCTCAGGATCGACTCGAATTCAAGCCGGAATACCTGTGGAACTACGAAGTCGGCTTGAAGCGTGGCTCGGCCGACCATCGCTTCTACGCGGATATCGACGCGTTCTATTCGAGCCGTCGTGACGTGCAGGTGCGCACGGGCGACCAGCTCGATCCGTCGGATCCGAACAGCTACGTGTTCTTCACGGACAATGCTTCGCGCGGCTACAACTACGGCATCGAGTCGAGCCTGCGCTGGCAGCTCACCTCGCAGTTCGACGTGAATGCATCGCTCGGCCTGCTGCGCACCCGCTACCAGGATTACGACCAGGGCGGCACCATGCTTCCCGACCGCGAGCAGGCGCATGCGCCTCACTACCAGGCCGCCTTCGGTGCCGGCTGGCAGCATCCCACCGGCTGGAATGCGCGTGTCGAATTTTCCGCGCTCGATAGTTTCTATTTCGACGTGCCGCCGAACGACACACGTTCCGACTCCTATGTGCTCACGAACCTGCAGCTCGGCTACCAGGCCGAACGCTGGTCCGCGACGCTCTGGGGCCGCAACGTGTTCAACCAGACGTATGCGATCCGCGGCTTCTACTTTGGAAACGAGCCGCCGGACTTTCCGAACAAGCAGTACATTCAGCGTGGCGACCCGCGGCAGGTCGGCCTCACGTTCCATTATTCGTTCCGCTGAGGAAAGAGCCATGAGCGCACCGCTCGAGATCGGCGTCGAGATCAGCCTGTATCCGCTGAACGCGGACTACATTCCGACGATCCAGGATTTCATCGATCGCCTGAACGCGGCTGGCAGGTTCAAAGTGATCACCAACAGCATGAGCACGCAGGTGTTCGGCACATACGACGATGTGTTCGGCGCGCTCCAGCGCGAGATCCGCGCCACATTCGAGCAGAACGAAAAGTCCCAGCACAAAGCAGTTTTCGTGATGAAAGTACTCGGGCCGCTCGCGCCCGCGTGATCGAGGCCATCCTCGCCGGACTGCGCAACACCTCACCGGCCGAAGCGGTGGCGGTGATACTGGGCCTCGCCTATTCGATTCTCGCCGTCCTGCGCACGCGCTGGTGCTGGGTCGCGGGCGGCATCGGTTCCGCGATCCTCGTGGTGCTGGCGTGGGAAGCGAAGTTGCCGATGCAGGCCGGCCTGCAGGGCTACTACGTTGCCATGGCCGTCTATGGTTTCTGGCACTGGTCGAAAGCAGGCGCGAAGGACAAGCCGGTCAGCACCTGGCCGCTTCGTGCCCACCTGATTTCGTGGGCCGTCATCATTGTGTTGAGCGCGCTGTCGTCGCGCTATCTTGCGAGCGAAACGCAGGCTGCGTGGCCGTTCCTCGATTCGATCACCACGTGGGGCAGCCTGCTCGCCACCTGGCTGACCGCGCAGGTCAAGCTGGAAAACTGGCTCTACTGGATCACCTTCGACGCCATCGCGGTGTTCCTGTTCGCGTCGCAGGGCCTCATGTTCGTGGCGCTGCTGTTTGCGGCGTATCTCGTAATCTCCACTGTCGGGTTCGTCACATGGTTCAGGAGCCGCCGCGCTCCCGCGCCCTCGGGCTGATCCCCGAGGAAATCCTCGCGCACGTGCCCGGTTTCACGCGCAGTGGAACGGCATGGGCTGCGCGACTGCCCGGCGGCACGGTGAACGCGAGTTATCGCGTGGACACGAGTGCCGGCCGCTTCGTGGTGCGCATTCACGATCCGACGGCTGCGGCGCTCGGCGCCGATCATGAACGCGAGGCGCGCTTGCACGCCGCCGCTGCGGCAGCCGGCCTCGCGCCGGCGCTCATCCACGTGAACGAGCTCTACCGCTTCCTGATCATGGAGCACATCGGCGGCACCACCTGGAGTGCGGACGACTTCGGCCGGCCGGAGCGGCTCGGTCAGCTCGGAGCCGCCCTGCATGTGCTGCACGCGATGCCGGTGCCGCCGGTCACTCCATTCGATATCGAGACATTGATCCAGCGGCATTACCAGCGCCTCTGCGAGGCGTCGCCCGCCGAGCGGCCGCAACTCGATGCGCTGATCGATCGCGCCCGGGAAGCGCTCACCGCGAGTGGTACGGCCGCGCGCGCGAAGACTGTGGTCCACAACGATCTCAACCATACGAACCTGATGGGCACCGAGCGGCTCTACCTGCTGGACTGGGAATACGCCGCGGTGACCGATCCGCTGCTGGACCTGGCTGGCGTGCTTGCCTACTACCCACAGGCCGGCGCGCATGTCGAAGCCCTCCTGGAATCGAGCCGCCTCGCGGGCGATGCGACCCCCGAAATGCTGAGAGCGACCACCTGGCTGTGCGTGCTGTTGAGCTATCTCTGGTATCGGGTTCGCCGGCTGGACAGGCTGGCCTCCGCCGCAGACCTCGAGACCGAGCAGGGGCTGTTCCGCCGCCTCGGGTGACGAAGGCTGTCAACGGCCTCCCTGACAAACGTCATGACGGTGGCTGCGGCCGTAGCGCGCCCCCTTCGAGGCTGGCGCTGGCCATCCGACCCCGGCAGACTAGCCGGCCTGTTTTTACTCAGGTCGGGGAAGGGCGAGCGAATGGCGTTGTTGAAAGTCGTGGACCGGGACGGTGTCGAGCACGAAGTGGAGGCCCGCACTGGTCTGAAGGTCATGGAGACGCTGCGCGAGCTCGATTACGGTGTCGCCGCCATCTGCGGAGGCATGTGCTCCTGCGCCACCTGTCACGTTTACGTCGACCCGACGTGGGCCGACAAGCTGCCGCCGCCGCAGTCCGACGAGCGCGAGCTGCTGCAGGAGCTATCGCACTACACCGACCTGTCGCGCCTGTCGTGCCAGGTGGAATTCACCCCGGCACTCGCGGGCCTGCGCGTCACGATCGCGCCCGACGAATAAGCCAGACGAAGGGATACAGAATGTCAGCTCCGACCGTTCAAGTGGAAAGCCGCGGGCCCGTCGCGGTCATCACGCTCAATCGGCCGGACGTGTCGAACACGCTGAACCTGCAGACCGCCATGGATCTGCTCGCCGCCGCGATGACGTGCGGTCGAAATTCAGCAGTGCGCGCAGTCGTGCTGACCGGTGCAGGCCGCAATTTCTGTTTCGGTGGCGACCTGCGCAGCATGCTGAATCGGGGTCCGGGCGCAGATGCGTACCTGCGCGAGCTGACCACCTACCTGCACGAAGCGATCTCGCATTTCGCCCGCATGGATGCGCCAGTGATCGCAGCCGTGAATGGCACGGCAGCGGGTGCGGGTGTCGGGCTCGTCGCGATGGCGGATCTCGCCATCTGTGGACAGAGCGCGAAGTTCAATCTCGCCTACACCGGCGTCGGCCTCACGCCGGATGCCGGGACGTCGTTCCTGTTGCCGCGGGCGATCGGCGCCAAGCGCGCTATGGAGCTGTTCCTGCTGAATCGCCCGCTCAAGGCCGATGAGGCGCTGAGCTGGGGACTCGTGAACAGCGTGGCGCCCGACGACCAGCTCATGACCGAAGCGATGAACCTCGCCGAGAGTGTGGCCGTCGGACCGACGCGCGCCTTCGGTCGCACGAAGCGCCTGGTCGCGGCGTCACTCGGGCCGCTCGACTCGCAGATGGTGCTCGAGAGCGAGACCATCGCCGCGCAGGCCGGCAGCCCCGAAGGGCTCGAAGGCATCAGCGCGTTCCTCGAGAAACGCCGCCCCTCGTTCGATTGACGGGCCGGGGAGCGTTCGAAGCATGAACTGGGTGCTGGTGTTCGTGGTGCTGGTCGGCGCGGCAGCCGTCTACAAGATCATTTCCAGCATCCGCAAGAACAAAGAGCTGCACGATCAGGACTGGGACACCAAGCTGATCACCGAGCTGCGCAAGCGCGGGCAGGATCCCTTCCAGCCGCACGACGTGGATTTCTTCTTCGCGCTGCCCACCGAGGCAGCGTGCACGACGATAAATCGTGCGCTCGAAGCGGAAGGGTTTCGGGTAGACATCAAAGCCGTGCCCGAAGACAAGGAATTCCCGTTCAGCCTGCACGCGACAAAAAACATGCGCGTGCACGGCCCCGACATGAAAGAGCTGAGCCGCCGCTTCAAGGAGCTCGCGAAAGCGCAGGCTGGCCGCTACGACGGCTGGGGCAGCACTTAGAAGACTCGAGATTCGCGGCAGCGCTCCGGAAGCGCCAAAGCGTCGGGTCGTTCGCGAGGCATCCCGGCGGGGGTTTCAAAATACAGGGATGTATTTTGAAAAGCGCCCATGGATGGCTCGCAGCGTCCCCCGCCGGGATGCCTTGCGAGCGGCCCGACGCCGCGCAAGCCTCAAAATCCAGCTTCCGCCCGCAACGACGATATGCGCTGCTCGACGCCGCGCAGGCGCCAACTCCAGCTGCTATTTTTTCTCAGTCTGGCGCCGAACCGCCTCAGCCGCCGCCGCGATCGCCGCCGCATCCCCGAGATACCGGTGCGACAACGGCTGCAACTCCTGATCCAGCTCATACAACAACGGCACGCCCGTCGGAATGTTCAGCTCGGTGATGTCCGCCTCCGACACGTTGTCGAGCATCTTCACCAACGCCCGCAGGCTGTTCCCGTGCGCGACCACCATCACGTTGCGACCTGAACGCAGCTCCGGAGCAATGCGGCTGCTCCAGTAAGGCATCACGCGTGCCAACGTATCCTTCAACGACTCCGTCGAAGGCAGCAGCTTCACGTCGATACCCGTGTATCGCGCATCGAAGCGCGGATGCCGCGGATCGTCCAGCGAAAGCGGCGGCGGCGGAATGTCGTAGCTCCGGCGCCAGATCTTCACCTGCGCCTCGCCATGCTTCTCCACCGTCTGCGCCTTGTTCAGACCCTGCAGGGCGCCGTAGTGACGCTCGTTGAGACGCCAGGAGCGCTCGACCGGCACCCACATGCGATCCATGCCGTCCATGATGATCCAGAGCGTGCGAATCGCGCGCTTCAGCACCGAGGTGAACGCAAGATCG
>Ga0247774_1001228_pt1 | contig 13016 bp, 11 predicted proteins | sample UWRJL001104B6_FD_179933 | JGI IMG/M metagenome (GOLD analysis project Ga0247774, IMG submission 179933) | Plant litter microbial communities from Arlington Agricultural Research Station in Wisconsin, United States - UWRJ-L001-104B-6 | ecosystem: Environmental > Terrestrial > Plant litter >... | reverse complement strand
TCGACAGCGGTTGTTTAGCTAACATCTCTGTTAGTTCTCTCATTTCAGCTATTTGCTGGCGATATAAAGCGATTTCCTCATCTTTATATTTTAATTCTGCCTTGTATTTTTGGGCGATCGCCCTTAGAGAGGCCACATCCTCTGATTCGGCGATCGACTCATCTTCCTGACTGGAATGAGCATCGGTTTCAAGCTGTGTTAAACTTTTAGAAACTGCTTCGGAAATAGCTATCTCTTGACGGTACATGGCAATCTCGCAATCTTTGGCTCGCAATTGGGCTTGATATTTATCTTCAATAGCCTTTAAGAGTAGTTCGTAGTTTTGCTTTAAGTCGTGATAAATTATAGATTGCTTATCATCGGTCAGAGCATTGACAAAGATTGCAATAACTCCCTTTTCGGAATTTTCTATACTCTGGATTGACAATTCTGTATTTTCATTGGCAATGGCAGCTTGCAATTGCAGCAGTAATTCTTTAAATTCCGGTTTCTCTGAACCTACTGATACGCTCATAGCTTGGATTTCCGCTGTTACCAGAGTTTGACTAAAATTATAGCATTACTCACTTTGTGATTAAGGGCGATCGTCTTCGAGGGCTGCGCTAACGGCTGGATCGGGCAACTCGTCGATCGTGTTGGCTGTTGTACCGCCATTATCTCCTAAACTTAACGATCCGGCACCGGTAGTGCTAATCGTTCCTCCTGAAATTTCAACTTTGCGACTTTGGTCGATGTTGTCGCTTCCTATTTTATTCTCGGCTGTAGCTTTAACTTCTATGGTAACAGGTTTAGCAGCCAGTTGGAGAACGGCAACTTCAAGAAAAGCTATTTGCTTGTCTTTATCTTCCAATCTTGCCGCCATTAGTTCATAACTCTGTATAAAATTTCTATGAATATGCTCCTTATTAGCATCAGGTGGTACGCTAACTTTGACAACAATCACTCCATCGCCTTTATTTTCAATACTCTGGATAGTCAGTTCCGTGCCTTCATTTTCCACTTGCACTTTGTTGAAGGCAGCAACAAAAGCTTTCCAGTCAATACCGTTACGAAAAATTATATCGATGGTGTTCAAAACCTCCTCAAACAGTTTGGTAAATTCTCCCGGTGCAAATTCGCCACTGCTGGGGCGGGGTTCGCGATCGCCAGTTCCCGGTTTGGCGTTTTCCAGAAGAAAAATAAACCGACAGTTAACGCGATCGAGCTTTGTATTAGCGTCAATGTTCCAAGCTTCCAAACAAGCACCTGTAAAACAAGCTGCTGTAAAATCTGTTGCTAAGGCTTGAGTTTCAGTTAGGTTTGCCCATTCCAAATTAGCTTGATCCAAAGTTGCTTCGCTGAGGTTGGCCTGTTTGAGATTAGCATAGCTGAGATCAACATCGCCTGTCAGGTTTGCTCCTTGGAGATTCGCACCAACATAGGATTTTTTGTAGCCCTTGCGAGTGACGAGTAATTCTCGGACGCGGGTATCAGCTAATATCGTATTACCGACTCGCGCGCGATCGAGTTTTTCTGTATTGCGGAAGCAAGTGCGAGTGAGATTGGCTGTTCTAAAATCCGTACTTTTGAGGGTTGCCTTAGTGAAATTGGCATCAGTTAGATCGGCATTGCCAAAGCTAGTGCCACCTGTAGCGGCAAAGGCAATGACAATGGTGCGAATCAAGGCGTGTTTCTCATCTCCAGCCAGGGCACGGCGCATAATGTAAATACCTAGACAGACTACAGCCAAAGCCCAAAACACGATCCCTTCCTGCATTCCAGAGTCAGCCGAAGCCGAAATATAAGCCAAAGCTAAAGCCAAAGCAAAAATCATAGCCATAGCTACAGCCAACAACCCAGTTAAAGCTAAATCCAAAGCTACAAGCAAAGCCACAGCAAAAGACACAAGTAAAGTTATAGCCAAAACCAGGGTTAAAGCGGCAGCCGCAGCGCCAAAATAATCAAACCAACTTGGGACGAACTTACCAGAAGGCGGAGGCGAAGCCACAATCCCAGCTAAAGCCACAGACCAAGCCGCAATTGTAACCGAAGTCCAAGTTCCTAAACCCGCTGTCAGTCCTTGCTTAACCGTGATCGCAAAACAGAAGGCTAAAACTAATGAGACGATCCCACCCAGGACAAAAGCGCTTTGTTTCAATGCCTCAAAGCTATGTAGCCAATACTGCATGATCCAGCTCGCACTCATGGAGGCAAACCCTGTTATTGCTGACAGAAAGAAGGTAACTGCCACTAAAAAAATTGTCCAGCGACGTTGAAGTCCAGCTTTGGCACGGGTGAAGTCAGCTTTTATGAGGATGGCATTGGTGAAGTTTGCACCTCGGATGTCTGCACCGATGAATTTTGCACGTGTGAGGTTTTTACCTTTGAAGTTGTGGCCTCGGAGATTTTGACCGGAGAAGTCTTTGGGCATGATTTTACCCAGGGAGATAGTAGTTACTTTTTCATTTTCCTTAACAATAGTCCGGACAGTTTTTATAATATTGCTGAAGGGCTTAGGCTCTAAGACTTCGCAGCCCCTGTGGATAATTAAATCAATGTCAGCTCTACCCCTAACTTACATTTAATTGACTTTGTTATGCTCCTTGCCCTGTAAAGCTTGTAGTATCGTTCCAAAAACAGTCCGGAGTATTGCCTTAAAACAAAGTGATAATGCCACTCTTAGGAGCGTCACTTAAAGCTGCGATCGCATCATAGTTCTCTCTGAGCAGCCCCTCGATATCCCGCGTCGAGCAATTTCCGCGCCGTATCCAAATTACCTTTGGAGGAAATCCAACAATAGACTCAATTCCCTAAAATCCGCATCCTTGGTAACGACAATATAGTCCTGCTGACGAGGATAATCCCAAACCTCGCGATCGGGTGCGGTAGGTAATCCAATCCTATCGACATGAACGGAACCCGGATAAATGTCAGCAAGGATATTGATAAGACGGGGAAAGAGTTTTTGAGCGAACAAAAGTAGTTTCATCACCCAACAAATAACATACACTGCTCTCGTTTAGCCGCGAAACTCAAACAAGCCAAAATATCCTGCGTAAGATAGGGAAAATTATCTAGGATTTCTTCATAACTCATTCCAGAAGCGAGATATTCCAAGACGTCATAAACCGTAATTCTCATGCCTCGAATACAAGGTTTACCACCTCGCTTACCGGGTTCGATCGTAATGATATTAGCGATGTCTTGTTCTGAGATAGCACTTTCCCTTTAGCTTATTTTCTCAATTCTAGGCTAAAAAAGGGATAGAGCGCTCGGAACTTTTGGTAGTTTCCAGCATTTTATTAGTTCCTTTAGTTTCCTAATTCACTTTAACTCAATCCCCCCACAGCCAGCACTCGCCTCAAGTCCCATCAGGGGCGTGATCCGAGTCATTTTGGGTATCTTTTCGCCGATCGCCCTCCATCGTGCAATAATAAAATGACTTGCACAAAAACTCTATTAGTAGGGTGAGCCTTGCCCCCCTTACTACTACAGGTAGCGTCTCAACTGTCAACCCGTGCAAATTCCCACTTAAACCGGCTATTGCACTACACAAATTTTTCCTAATGGCAGAAGTCCCCCTAAATCCCGCAGAACTTGCAGAAGCCCTCAACGGCTTTACCGATATCAATTTCCAATTGCCAGACCCCGAAGACGAACAAATACCAGAGTTTGACTTTGAAAATCAAGTTGACAATGCCTGGAAAGTGTGCGATCGCTTCGACTTGCAAACCGACATTTGGCGGGGACGCATTCTCCGAACAGTCCGAGACAGAGAAAAAAAAGGCGGCGAAGGACGCGGTACAGGCTTTTTGAACTGGCTCAAAGAAAGAGAAATTGGCAAAAGTCAAGCCTATTCTTTGATAGAATTAGCTAATAGTGCCGATACTCTCATCCAGCAAGGAGATTTAGACCCAGATTCCATTAGAAACTTCAGCAAAAGAGCCTTTGTAGAAACCGCCAAAGCATCTCCCGAAGTCCAGCAAATGGTAACAGATGCAGCAGCAAATGGCGATCGCATCACCCGCCGCGAAGTCAAACAACTCTCCGACGAATGGATGGCAATGAACTCAGATTTATTGCCCGAAGAAGTCAAAGAAAAAGCATCTACCGGTTCTCTACCTTCCCGCTACCTCGCTCCTTTAGTCAAAGAAATGGAGAAACTCTCCCCATCTCACCAAAGCGAAATTCAAAAAGAAGTAGCAGAAAATCCCGACGTAGATACTGTCAAACAGCTAACTTCCGACGCCAAGAACTTATCAAAATATCTCGACGCCGCCGCCCAAGTGCAAGCTCTCAATCAGCCTCACTTAGACATGGAAATGGCCTTAGAAGAATCTTTGCGAGTCGGCTGTTTGGGAACCACCGCCGACGTTGTAAAACAAGCCGCACAGCTAGAACAAACAGTAGTCAAACTCTACACAATTTGGAAACGTTTAGGCAGTTTGGCCGATAGATTGTACGTGGATACAGGAGCAAGTACACCCAATTTGCGGTTGCTTTTGGGATGCTTGGACACTCTTTCGGGAGAAAAGATAGAAGTGGATTTCGGAGACGGAGAACGCTCTATTCGCTTGCAAATTTTTAGCGAATAGCTCAACCTTGACCGCAGATAAACGCCAACATCCCGGCTCATTATCTGCGTCGATTCCGGTTCATCTGCGGTTAAAATTTCTGATTTTTTTCCAAAGATAGCGGGGATGCAAATAACGCCGATATTTGGTAACTACTTCTTTTCCCAACAGCACCACGCTAATCCAAAAACAAACTTCTGCCCCAACACCTAGAACTACAGATAAAGTTGCTTTTTGGGTAATGTCCAGCGGCAGGAACGGCACCACAAACAAGATTACCAGCCAGGGCAGAAAAGATAGGACAAATAACAACAAACCGAGCTTTTGCATAGATTCACATAATACAGCTTTGATCTCCCCTTTATCTCGCTTGTGGGCTGGGAGTGGACGACAGTTTGTATAGTAGCGATTTCAATCGCCGAGTGACTACAAACTCGCATCTTGAACCAATGTCAGCAACAGGCAAGATGCCTGTTCCACAAGAACATTTAGTATTGGTGGAACAAGCATCTTGCCTGTTCTTGAGAATGGTTCAACATCTGACGACAAACTTAATTGCCAAGCATCTCCACCTCAATTCTTAATCCCCGTCGCCGCAATCCCCCGAATAAACTGCCGCTGACCGGCCAAAAACAGCAACACCACAGGTACAGTTCCAATTACCACCGCCGCCATTAACAACTGCCAACTGCTAGTAAACTGTTCCTGAAATTCCGCCAAAACCAACTGTACAGTCCGCAACTCGGGCCGCGTCGTAAACACCAGCGGCTTAAACAAATCGTTCCACTCCCCGATAAAAGTAAACAAAAACAGCGTCACCAAAGCAGGGCGGGCCAAAGGTAACATCACCTGCCACAAAACCTGCCAGCGGTTAGCCCCATCCAGCATTGCCGCCTCCTCCAATTCCACCGGAACAGTCATAAAATACTGGCGCAGCAGAAAAATCCCAAAACCGTTAGCAGCCGTCGGCAAAATCAGCGCCCCGTAAGTATTCAGCAAATGGCCCCACTTCAAAACCAAGAAAATCGGAATCACCAAAAGCTGAAACGGAATAGCCAGCGTCGCCAAAACCCCCAAAACAAGGGCCTGTCGCCCCCGAAACTTCAGCCTCGCCAAAGCATAACCGGCCAAAGCAGAAGTCACAACCTGAAAACCAGTCACTGCGATCGCCACTAGAGTAGAATTAAAGAATGCCAACCAAAAATTACCCCGTCGCCAAGCCTCCTGATAGTTCGCCAAAGTCAGGGCTGTGGGCTTGAAACCCACACCAGAGGCTGAAAGCGAAACCAAAAATACAGCAGCCAGCGGCAGCAGCACCAGCGCAGCCCCCGCCAGCAACCAAATAAAACTCAGCAATTCCAGCGCTTGAGACCTGTCAAAGGATTTACCCATAAATTTGTGAATTAACCTAAAATAATAAGCCTGTGAGGTTCTCCAACCCGATCGCCTCCCAGATTCCCATACAACAACATAATATGTCGTAGAGGGAAAGAAGGAGTACCAAGGGAGGAAGTTGTGATTAGGATATAATTTTAGAGATAGAGTTGGTACTGTAAAACCCTTAAAGGTGGAGACCTAGACCGTATTTCTATCATCTATTTCCCGGCAACAGATAGACTAACGACTAATTCAAGTAATTAGTAAATAGATAGCATTCTAGCGATAGTCTTTCTGGAGTGTTCGACGGCAAAAGTCCGGCACACACGTGCTCGGACGCCAGTTTTTCCCGGACCGTCAAAGAAAAGTTCTTTGTCGAAAGAATCCTCAGCTATAATCTTTGATTTAGATGGGGTGCGTTCAAAAGAGGTAAAGTGTACTGTCACTGACCCCAATTTTAAAGCGGCTTCCAAACATCCCAGAAGCTTATATAAGGAGACTACATATCTATGCCCCAGCTTGAGGCCAGCCCAACAATTGACTTTCAAACCGAAACTTACAAAGATGCTTACAGCCGTATCAACGCCATTGTGATTGAAGGCGAACAAGAAGCTCACGACAACTACCTGACACTGGCCGAACTGTTGGCTGACAAAAAAGCAGAGTTAATTGGCTTGTCCAAGATGGAGAACCGCCACATGAAAGGCTTCCAAGCTTGCGGTCGGAATCTCAAAGTCACGCCGGACATGGTATTTGCCAAGCAATTCTTTTCGGATTTGCATAGAAACTTCCAAACGGCCGCTGCTCAAGGTCAGATTGTAACTTGCTTGCTGATTCAATCGCTAATTATCGAGTGTTTTGCGATCGCAGCTTACAACATCTACATCCCCGTCGCCGATGACTTTGCTCGCAAAATCACCGAAGGCGTCGTCAAAGAAGAATACAGCCACCTCAACTTTGGGGAAGTCTGGCTGCAAGCTCACTTTGAGGAATCCAAAGCCGAACTAGAAGCCGCCAACCGCCAAAACCTGCCCATCATCTGGAAGCTGCTAAACGCTGTCGCAGACGATGCCCGCGTCTTGGGAATGGAAAAAGACGCTTTAATCGAAGACTTTATGATTGCCTACGGCGAAGCCCTAGGCAACATAGGCTTTAACAACCGCGATATCATGCGGATGTCAGCACAAGGCTTAGCAGCCTAGTTAATTAGGAAATAAGGAATGGGAAAAAATTAAAAATTAAAAATGGGATACCTCATTTTAAAATATAAATTTTTAATCTTCCCATCTTCCCTCTTCCATTTTCAATTTTCAATCTTCAATCTTCCTTCATTTGACAACTTAATGTTTGGTCTAATCGGTCACTTAACCAGCTTAGAACACGCCCAATCAGTAGCTAACGAGCTGGGCTATCCAGAATATGCCGATCAAGGTCTCGATTTTTGGTGCAGCGCGCCGCCCCAAATAGTTGATCATATCACCGTAACAAGCATCACTGGACAAAAAATAGAAGGTCGCTATGTGGAGTCCTGTTTTCTGCCAGAAATGCTAGCCACTCGCCGGATTAAAGCAGCCACTCGCAAAATCCTTAATGCGATGGCACACGCTCAAAAAAACGGGATTAACATCACTGCTTTAGGCGGCTTTTCTTCGATCATTTTTGAGACTTTCAACTTGCAGCAAATTAAGCAAATTCGCAATCTCAAGTTGGAGTTCGAGCGCTTCACAACCGGCAACACTCACACGGCTTACGTCCTCTGCCGCCAAGTAGAAGAAGCAGCCCCCAAATTGGGGATTGAACTTTCAAAAGCCACTGTAGCCGTTTGCGGTGCTACTGGCGATATTGGCAGTGCTGTGTGTCGCTGGCTGAATGTTAAAACAAATGTAGCAGAATTGTTACTCATTGCCCGCGACAAAGAACGATTGCAAGATTTGCAATCGGAATTGGGGCGAGGCAAAATCATGGATTTGGAAGAAGCCCTGCCAATCGCGGATATTGTAGTGTGGGTAGCCAGTATGCCAAAGGGAGTAGAAATTGACCCTAAGACATTGAAGCAACCCTGTTTATTGATTGACGGTGGCTATCCGAAAAATCTGGCAACTCAGGTTCAGCATCCCGAAATTTACGTACTCAATGGCGGCATTGTGGAGCATTCCCTCGATATTGAGTGGAAAATTATGAACATTGTCAATATGGATGTACCGGGCAGACAGTTGTTTGCCTGTTTTGCTGAATCAATGCTGCTGGAATTTGAAAAAATGTATACCAATTTTTCTTGGGGACGGAATCAAATTACAGTGGAAAAGATGGAGCAAATCGGTCATATTTCTGTCAAGCACGGTTTCAGACCTTTAATGTCATTTTGATGTTGACAGTTAACTGTAGGAGTTAGGCAGAAAACGGGTTTTTAGGAGAATACTGCTTTAAGGCTTTTAATTCTCATAAAAACCCGGTTTCTAGGGGTCAGAAATTTTAATATTACTCCCTACGTTTTATGCTCAAAAAAACAAGGTAATACTATTCAGTGTTAGTCTGTATAAACGCCCGATAGTAAGGTTAGGCAGAAAAATTATGTCTAATACATAGGGCTTGCTGAAAAAGTCTACAGAGCGAATAAGCTCGGGCCACACAGCTTAAAAAATAGTAGGTGCGTCGCTTATTTCTCAAATTTACCCAGCGACTTGCCACGAAAGTGCAATGGTTTTGAGCCTCGCTTATTCTATAATTTGCACTTGCGGGTGTCAAAAAAAGAATAAAACCGTTATCTCGCTTGCCTTCTGCTTTTATTCAGCAAGCCCTACATAAGTTATGCGACAAGAGAGTTTTGGGGGAGTCAATGAATCTGACGATCGCCATAATGCAGCTTCTTTCCGAGCAAGCCTTAGTCTCTTCGCAGGCGCGTTACTGACAGAGGCCCTGGTAAAGACTAGATAGTGTAAAAATGTGGTATGTTTATTACTGTTTTGAGGGATTACAGTGGAAAAAAACCTTAAAAATAAACAAGTGCTAGTGACGGGTGCCTCCGGTTTCACGGGGAGCTGGTTGACTGAATATTTGTTAGAGAGGGGTGCGAATGTTACTACAATTTTGGCGCACTGGAACCCGAATACGCATTATGTGGGCAGTGGCTTGCTGCATAAAGTACATAATGTGATTGGCGATCTCTCGGACTATGATTTGATCGATCGCGTGATTAAGGAAAATGGTATTTCTACGGTTTTTCATTTGGCTGCGGTATCGATTGAGAAGCTGGCGTTTAATGCACCCAGAATTGCGTTTGAGGTCAATGTGCGGGGAACTTATAATTTGCTGGAGGCCTGCCGAAATAGCCCTGATCTGATCGAAAAGGTGATCGTTGCTTCCAGTGATAAAGCCTATGGAGATAGTCCGCATCTTCCCTATACCGAAGATATGCCATTGAGTGGTCGCCATCCTTATGATTGCTCAAAATCATGTCAGGATTTGATATCCCAGTCCTATGCTCATAGCTATGGGTTGCCGGTTGCGATTGGACGCTTTGGCAATATTTATGGTGGTGGCGACTCGCATTGGACCAGGCTCATTCCTGGCACTATTCGCCGTTTTTATAAAAGGGAAGCGCCGATTATCCGGCTGCCCCAAGTTGGCAATTTCAAGCGCGATTATCTGTACATAAAAGACCTGATTCAGTCTTATATGGCTTTGTACAATGGATTGGATCGGCCCGAAGTGCGGGGGCAGGCATTTAATTTTGCGATGGGGGGAAGCTGGACGGTGCTGGAGGTGGTCAATCTGATTGCGGCTGTCATGAATTGCAGTGATATTGAACCGGTGTTTGTGCAAACGGATCGTGGCGAGATTTTGCATCAGAAGGTATCAGTGCAAAAGACTGCCGAGATGCTCAATTGGCGTCCGCAGTACACGTTGGAACAAGGCATTGCCGAAACAGCGCAATGGTATTGTAAATATTTTGAGGATCGTGTCTTGCTTGGGAATGATATTAATGATTTGGATGTGAACTATATTTAATCTGCCTGAACTAGCGCCAGGGATGAAATGAATAAGGCTTTGGAACGAACCATTGCCTTTGAACTTGGCTCTGGTTCGTTCCATCTGGATGATAAGGTCTATGACAATGGGAGGAAGTAGCGATGGGTAGTCGCCTGCTTATTTGGGCTTGCTGCCAACCACAATGGAATAATAGCCATAGGTATTTATTACCTTGAGATCGGTGAATCCGGCTGTGCTGAGCATCTGGAATAGTTCCGGGGCTGAATACTGTTTTCCCTGTGTCATCAATATCAGGATTAGGGAGAAGGCCTCTTTTGACCGAAAGCAGCTAGGGTACAAGCCCCCGGATTCATTCGTGGAGCGAGAAAAAAGCTCCGAATCCTCATCACGAGTCCCCGGATTTATGTGACCAATGTTGTTTACAATGGAGAGCTAGTATTTAAGGACATTCAGGAGCATCCAATTTGTAAATTAATGATGATTTTTTTGAGTAGCTTGTGTTGGGAAAATTCAGCGCGAGGCCGATCGCCTATGTAGTTAAAACAAAATGACATAATTCTTACTATTTTCAAACGAACAAGCGCTCGAATAGGCTGAGGCGCTTAGATGTTTTGACCGCAATTTTTGATAGTCATGACTTCGATAATTTTTTTGCCCATCTCGTCCGAGATTTCTAAAGCTTGGGCAAGTTCCACTAAGAATTCCTGTTCTTCTTGAGTGAATATTCCATCTACCAAAACTAAATCTGTGGCGATCGCAAAAGCGGTTTCTCGAAGCTGAGGAGTTAGGGCATTTTTAGCAGCTGCAAATACCTCAGCCGGATTGTAATGACGGCTCAAGTTCAGGACTTTCTTAAAAAGCTCTTGGAAGTGTTCCCCTGAATAAGAGCTGAACAAGCGGAGGTGATTCGCGGCAAGGGTTTGTCTTTCTTCTTCTGAGATTTGACCGTCGGCGGCAACAGCTAATACAGAAATGGCTGTTAAAGCTTCCGAGGGAGTGAGTTCGATCGTACTTGTGTCGCTTTTTGTAGGAACGAACAATTCAGCAGGATTTGGTCTTTTGTGGCTGTTTGCAGGCATAGGGGCGCGGGGAAAGCTCCGGGTAAAACTCTGAGCTGAGCCATAACAGTTTACCACAAAACGAACATCAAGCACCAGGTTTTCAACGGCGTCCGGCAGCAAATCACTATTCAAAATTCAAAACTTTCGATTTTCCCTCTTTTTCAGCATCCCCTGACAGGGTAGGATCGGGAAATAGTCGATCGACAAAACATTAAAACCTTATAGAAATTATCAGCGTGCCAAACTCAGACCGCAAACCACTACTCCTAGATTTTGAAAAGCCGCTGGCGGAACTAGAAACCCGAATTCACCAGATCCGCGAACTCGCTGCAGAAAACGGCGTCGATGTCACCGACGAAATTCGCAAACTCGAAGCTCGTTCAGCCCAACTGCGACAAGAAATTTTCAGCAGCTTGTCCCCCATGCAGCGGCTGCAACTCGCCCGTCACCCGCGCCGCCCGAGCACCCTCGATTACATTCAGGCAATTAGCGACGAGTGGATCGAGCTTCACGGCGATCGGCGCGGCACAGACGACCCGGCCCTCGTCGGCGGAATTGCCCGCATAGACGGGCGTCCCACAGTCATCATCGGCCATCAAAAAGGGCGCGACACTAAAGACAATATTGCCCGCAACTTCGGCATGGCTGCTCCCGGCGGCTACCGCAAAGCCCTGCGGTTGATGGAACACGCCGATCGCTTCGGAATGCCAATTTTCACGTTTATTGACACTCCGGGAGCTTGGGCGGGCTTAGAAGCAGAACAGCTCGGACAGGGAGAGGCGATCGCCTGCAACCTCCGAGAAATGTTTCGCCTCGACGTTCCCATCATCTGCACCGTCATCGGCGAAGGAGGTTCCGGCGGCGCATTGGGTATCGGTGTCGGCGAGCGGCTGTTGATGCTAGAACATTCCGTCTACACCGTCGCCACCCCCGAAGCTTGTGCGGCCATCCTCTGGAAAGACTCTGGCAAAGCTAACTTGGCCGCAGAGGCCCTCAAAATCACCTCCTGGGATTTGAAAAACCTCGGCATTCTCGATCAAATAGTACCCGAGCCCATCGGCGGGGCTCACTCGAATCCCCTCAAAGCTGCGTCCATACTCAAACAAGCTTTGTTAGAAAACTTAGCAGAACTGACACAGCTTACTGGTCAGGAGCGGCGCGATATCCGGTATCAAAAGTTTCGCGACATCGGTGTATTCACTGAACTTTCTGCTTGAGCCGATCGATTCAGAGTTATCAGTTAGGAGTTAAAAATCTCTTAACTTTAAACTGATAACTCACAGCTCATTATTCTGCGGATCAGTCAGCAGTGTTATAATTTCTCAGGTGACACCGGCTTAACAGTTCTTAATGTTAATCTCATAATTAACTGCGATCGCCTGCAGCAGACAGCTTTCTAATTTGCCGAAGAAGGCTGCAACGCTTGAGGGAGTTGCCGAGCGAAAGTATTTAGGACAGTCAAGAACCTCAGCTATCAAGGCATGAGGCTTGAAGGAGAAATCTAGCAAGCCGTTCTGACGGGCCGAGCGTCTTAACTGACTACGTTTTTTGAGTCACGACACCCGCTTGATGCGTAGCTAGTCCTTTGCTCTGTCGCTGAAGGTTAAACAGTTCGGTATGTCACGCTCGACAGTGCTTTGGGCCTAACAAGCTCTTAAAACAAAGGCGCGTGCTAACTTTACTCCGAAAGGAGATTGAGGCAACCATACCTCATCGGAGGGGCAACCATACCCCTCCACCCCGCAAAGGTTTTAAGTCAATGTAAAAGCGTCCTAAAAGGACGGGGTTTCAACCCTCCGCTACGCTCCGCCCATATTTCTGATGAACCATCCAACAAAAAAGCAGGCTCTGATTACCGGAGCCAGCAGCGGTATTGGCAAAGCGACGGCTCTAGCCTTCGCCGCCGAGGGCATAAATCTGGCCTTAGTTAGCCGAGAGTCAGAAAACTTAGAAGCCGTTGCCGCAGCAGCCCGAGAAGTCGGAGTGAAAGCAGAAGCTTATCCCTTAGACTTGGCAAAAATTGAGCAAGTGCAAA
>Ga0247774_1001227_pt1 | contig 13021 bp, 13 predicted proteins | sample UWRJL001104B6_FD_179933 | JGI IMG/M metagenome (GOLD analysis project Ga0247774, IMG submission 179933) | Plant litter microbial communities from Arlington Agricultural Research Station in Wisconsin, United States - UWRJ-L001-104B-6 | ecosystem: Environmental > Terrestrial > Plant litter >... | reverse complement strand
GATGAGACTTGTGGGGACATGGAGATTGGAATTGGGTTCCTGGTCGGATCCCGTTATTATACCGTCTTCCCCAGATCCGTCGATCAGCTCATCTCTTTGCTCCCGCTCTGCTCTTCTTCTTCTGCTACTCCTCATGGCCACTCCGGATTCCTGGTTTGGAAAGAGTCTTCACCTCCACCGGAGTTGAGTGGCGAGCGAATTCTACTGACATTATTTACTACCACAACGTCGACGGGCCAAAAATGGTGCCCACGCTGAATTGCCGGCAAGAAGGAGCGGGAAGCGGAGGTTCGACGACGATGGTGAACTCGACGGGCACTGCCGATGATGGAGGTAATCTGAATTCGACGCAGGCAATCGCGGCAAGCCCCATCTTGGATGAGGTCGACTACGGCCCCTTGGTCAACTATTCCATCTGGTTGATGACGGTAACGGCCTTTGTCTTTCTTGTCCTCCGGGTTTACTGCAAAGGGGTGCACAAGCGACAGCTGTGGTGGGACGACCACGTTCTTATTGTGTCCTGGGTACGTTGATCCTACGCGCCGTCCGTTGCTTAGCCTGCTGACACGCCGACTCTGCAGATTACGCTTGCCGTGGCTTCCTCCTTGACTTCGGCGGCAACAGAGGTGGGCTTTGCTCGCAGCATTGACACTAGCGGATGGTCGGAAGAGGCGCTGGTCCGGCTATTCCTCATTTCCAACACGGCCGGTTTTTTCTCGGTGCTGGCAGCCTTGTGGAGCAAGACGTCGTTTGCTTTGACCCTCTTACGCATCTCAGATGGTTGGGTGGCCCGCCTTATCTGGACAATCATTGTGTTGATGAATCTGGTCATGGGAATCAGCTGCGTGCTTCTCTTCTTCGAGATCGACATGGCCGCAAAGGTGGGATATTATATTTTCTCCACATGTAAGTTGAGACACGAGCGTCCGCTACTCTATTGATCGTGATGCTAACTTTAGCCAGCCTTCTCTGGAGCCATGGATATCACTCTGTCCATCATGCCATGGAAAATTATATGGAATCTGAAGATGACTATGACCAAGAGAGAAAAGGTCGGCGTCATGGTGGCGATGAGCATGGGCGTCTTGTAAGCCTCTCCAACGTCTTGCGCATCGGTCCCGGGTTCTATCTAGGCAACATTGACTAACGTGTGTTTTCCCAGCGCCGGTGCAACGTCCATCATCAAAATTACCAAGCTTCCCTCTCTTCGCTCTGGGGATCTCCGTGAGTGTTCCCTCTGTCGTATAACTTTTGAGACGGAACCCCGCTAACACCAATTCAGTGGGAAACGTAGAACTTGTCATATTTGGCATCGCCGAAGGCGCCGTCACCATCATCGCTGCCTCAATCCCTGTGCTGCGCGCCCTGCTCAGGACCAACGAACCCCGCCAACCAAGCGTCAACTTCAACAAAACGGCACCTCCGCCGCTACAAAAATCCTCTACTTGGCGATCCAACTCTTCTTTCTGAGTTGACTCCATTCTTCCCATCGAAGCGTACCATTACGCTAGCTTTGCTCGAATGAGCCCCATTCACGTCGGGTCTTGTATCCAGTACCCATGTACAACAGGAACGGAAATGAATCTCAGTGTCTACTTTGTACTTTTTACAGCGCAACCTAACCAATTCCGGAGTATATCATCTGAAGAGCTCAAGGCTCTTCTGTAGGCACATTGGCTTGATACGGCTAGGTCCTTAGCTGTCTTGATAGAATATCGATAACTTGGCGGGAATTAGGGACGGATGGACTTGCCTGGGCATGTGTCCCTGGCATCATGTACGAATTAGTAGCGTCAATACCCCGAATATGAATGTTGCATGTCGATGAACTCTACAGTTGATTCCTTGTCTCACTTCTCACTGTCTCACGGTAGTTGCTAGTCGCCGCCTCGTTTTTCTCATCGGTAGAGCCTGGTACCTCCTCCAGTCTTTCTAGAAGCGCAGTTTCGTCCTGCTGCTTGGCCCGGGAAAATACAACTATGGGGCTGTACAAAGCCGAGGGAGGCGGCCCGAGTGAGCAGGAAATGGCGGACATGTCAGAATGATGCGACTCTTGCATGGGCCGAGGGAGAAAAAGCAAATACAACCTCATTTCCCAGGATTAAGACCCAGGTCTGCCTCTGCTTCCGGCTCTGCGTTTGGTCTGCCTCGCCGGTGTCGAAAATTCACTGACTATCCGTGCTTTGGTTGATGATGGACTAGGAGAAGATTCAAAAATGGAAATTTATCGATATTTATCGATATTTGTACCTAATTGGGGTTGCAGCAGGTGAGGGAAGATGACGAGGTCTGATCACAGCCAATTCGTTCTCGTTTCGGTTATCAAGCCGTGGGCGTGGAGCGCGCTCCAATGAGTCCGCCAAGAGGCCGCCGCTATGAGCGCCATTTGCCCACCCGCGTGCTACCTGCAAACTGTGCAGGCCTCCCGTCACCATACCAGTTCAAACGGCCTTGATACTCTGGGAGCGAAGTTGTACAAAGTACAGTTCCGCGACAAGCTGCATGCCCCAATGAAGGCTTCGAGGCTCTCACCGGCCTCACCTATACACACAGTCCGCGGTAGCCTTGGACGATCGGCTCGCGTGCGAGACATTTGATGCAGGCAGTCGGAAGCCTCCTCGTAATGCGCCAAGTTCCTTCGAGCCACGAGCTAACGGATTTATTTCCTTAACGGCTTTGCGGCTTCTTTTGAAGGCTTGGTGCCACTACCTCCGTATCCATTCGCAGCGGTAGTCGGTGGCGGCCAGTGACAGCCAATGTTTTCTGTAGTGCTGCACTAGTGGCTCCTGCCGCCACCCAACGCCATCGACCCAAAAGCGAACTAAATTCCTGGCCGCGGTCACCTCTTCTTCCTCAGTTGCTCATTCCACGATTCATCCGCCTTCCCCTCTCAAAATCAACATTTTCCGATCAACGATTGAGCTTGTCGAGGCTGCAATTGCGGTGTGGTAATGATGCATCCGGTTGCGATTGTCGGGCGGAGGTGATATTGCCATTTCGACTTCACTCATCGCATTGCATCAACGAATGTTCGGATCCATCATATTTGTCGGCCCCGCCAACTCGAATTCAAAATGAGTTGGCATTCGCCGCTGTTCAAACGACTGGTAAGTCTTGCTATGCTCAGGTTTTCCAGCAGATTTTCCTTCCCGTCATGCTCGGCAGCTAACAAGTCTGACAGGACATCGCCGGCGCCGTGGACCAAGGCGACGACCCGCGAGTAGGCTCGGCGCGCGACAACAGCACGGGTGGAACCTTGAGTAAGGTGAAACTGCCCGGCGCCGATGACTCGGCGTCGCTCATGTCCCTCGTCAGCACGCTTGTCCCGGTGACCATCTACGCCGTCGTCTGTCTGTCCATTTTCTGGATCTTGCGACACCGATGTCCGCGTGTCTACGCCCCCCGAGCCATCTTGGGCCGCTTCCTGCCTCAGGAGCGTAGCGCTGCTCTGCCGGCAACGTGGTTCTCTTGGGTCAAGCCGTTTTTCGGTGTTGAGGACCTCTCCATTCTTCAGCATGCCGGCCTCGACGCCTATCTCTTCCTCCGGTACCTCAAAGTTCTGGCCCTAATCACATTTGTCGGCTCTCTCCTGACATGGCCCGTTCTGATACCACTGCACAAAAGGGGCGGCGGCGTGGCGACGCAACTTGATGCCCTCACAATTGGCAATGTGGTCAACCCACGCTTCTACTATGTCCATGTTGGGGTCGCATACTGCTTCTTTAGTAAGTCTCTCCCGCTCGCTTGTTGACGTGGGAAATATGCTAATGTGTCAGGCTTTATCCTCTTCACGATCTACCGTGAATGCATCTTCTACATCAACCTACGCCACGCCTACCTCATGTCGCCGTACCATGCGAAGCGCCTCTCCTCTCGAACCGTTCTCTTTGCCAACGTGCCTAACAGGTACCTCGACGAGCAGCGTATTCGAAAAGTCTTTGGCGACACGGTCACGAATGTGTGGATCCCGACGGACACAGACGAGCTGGAAAAGCTGGTCAAGGAGCGGGATCAGACGGCGAGACGGCTGGAGAAGGCCGAGATCCGCCTCATCAAACTGGCGAACGAGCTGCGGAGGAAGCAAATGGCAGCAACAGGCCAGAATGGGTCCGTCTCGCCACCGCCGCCATTTCCTTCGACCGTCGCGAGTCCGACATCAGCCGTGGCGAGCTCCATGGCTGAAGATCTCGAAAAGGGGGAGGGAAGTGGCCGAGTTAGCACGTCGGCGACGCCCATGTCGAGACTACCAGACGTCAACGGATCGGTTGCGGCGCAGTGGGTTCCGGCCGAGAAACGACCGTCCCATCGGCCCATCGCCAACTATCTGCGCCGAGTCGACACCATCAAGTGGACTCGCAACCGGCTCAAGATTCTGCGGCCGCAGATCCGCAAGCTGAAGCGTAGCCTCATCAAGGGGGATGGCGCCCCGCTCGGGGCCGTGTTTGTCGAGTTCTCCAACCAAGCCGATGCCGAAAGGGCCTTCCAAACCGTTGCCCACCATCGACCCTTCCACATGTCGACTCGGTACATCGGAATCCGGCCCGACGAGGTCGTTTGGCACTCGCTAGGACTCGGCTGGGGCCAACGAATTCTGAGACGCTTCCTCGTGCTCGCTCTGGTGACGGGTGGCATTATTTTCTGGTCCATTCCCGCCGTCATTATCGGCACTATTTCCAACGTGAAGAGCATTGCCAAGTACGTTCCGATACTATTTTGGCTGCCGAAGCTGCCCGGGCCAATTCTCGGTGTCATTCAGGGCCTTCTCCCAGCCGTGGCTCTCACGCTGCTCATGAGGATTGTGCCGTGGATTCTGCGGGGCTGTGGGCGTCTCATGGGCCTTCCGTCCTTGTCGATGATTGAGTTGTTTGTGCAGAGTGCCTACTTTGCCTTTCAGGTGGTGCAGGTGTTCCTCGTCACGACCCTCACATCCGCGGCGTCCAGCTCCGTCATGGCGGTAATCCAGGACCCGCTGTCGACCAAGGATCTCCTCTCCCAAAATCTGCCCAAAGCATCCAATTTCTACATTTCGTACATTCTCGTCATGTGCTTAGCCGTTGGAGCTACATCTCTCCTGCACATTGTTGACCTCTTCCGCCATCATATCATGGCAAAGAGCATGAGCAGTCCTCGCATGATGTTCAACATCTGGAATCGCGTCAAGACGGTGCACTGGGGCGGCCTGTTTCCCGTCTTTACTAACCTGGGAGTGATTGGTAAGTTTCCTTTTTTTTTGTCCGGGTCTGGGCGATGCTAACGTGTCCGGCAGCCATCAGCTACTCGTGCATCGCTCCCCTCATCCTTGGCTTCGCATCTGCCGGCATGGTGGTTATCTACGTCGTCTACCGCTACAATTTTCTCTTCATCTACAACACCAACATTGACACAAGAGGCCTCGTGTATCCCAAAGCTCTGATGCAGCTTCTCATGGGACTTTACCTTGCCGAGGTTTGCATGATCGGCCTCTTTGCCATTCAGAAAGCCATCGGCCCGATGATTTTGATGGTTGCTTATTTCATCGTGTCCATCCTCATCCATATGTCGCTCAATGACGCTGTCAGTCCCCTGCTGTACAACCTTCCCAGGACGTTAGCGTTGGAAAGCGAGGAACTGGCGGCAGGGAGCACTAATTTTGCCATCGGCAAGAACGACACCATTGTCGGCGGTGCCGAGATGCAGGATCCAAATCCAACGCCGCCCGTGGACGACTCGTCGGATGAGGAAGAAGAGGATGAAGGGCCAGAACACATTACAACGGGCACCCGGGCCGTCGAAGGAGCCGATACGTTTGCCTCCACCATGATGGACTTTGGCAAGGGCGCCATCCGCAAGCGCATAAAAGCAAAGGCCGACGCTCTTGGCCTGCATCACGTATACGGGCCGTTCGTGCGGTGGATCAACCCTGATCCGTCGATAGAACCTAATTTTGCCCTGCGGTGGTTGCATCCAGGAATCTTTGACGACTTTGCTCGCCTACAAGCGACCATGCTCCCACCCGAGAACCTCATGCCCGATCCGACGGCCATGTATCCGGCAGACTACCCGACCAGCGCTTACTGGCCGCCCGTCATGTCGACCCCTCTCTCCAAGCTATGGATCCCGCGAGACGAAGCCGGCGTGAGCACCCAAGAGGTAGCGCACAGCTCTAAAGTCATCGAGATTACCGATGAGGGCGCATGGCTGGACGAGAGCGGAAGGGTCACGGCGGACATGGAAAAGGCCCCGTTTTGGGACCCTAAAATACTATATTAGCCGCCACCTACGTCTAGTTGCATCTAGACGCATGTTTGATGGAGTCGTGTGTAATGGATACCCATTGTAATCTACAAAATTCTAGAGATGTATGTGCCTTGCTCCGAGTGGGCGCATGATCCTTGAGGGCTAAGTTCCAACCTCCGTACAAATGTTCGCGTAAACCCGCCAGTGAAATATCAGAGGAGCCAGGGTTGGACCAGCCAGCGCGTGGATATAGAAAGGTTAGAGACTGCGCCTGCATTCTTTCCACGCCCGACGAAAGCATATTGTAGAATTAGATTCAAAGCCGTCATAGCCCCCAACCCAGCGCCATGTTGGTCACAGCTCTGCTTGGCCGAGCTGATAGCTTGGTTTCCACCGTCTGAACTCTGGTAGCAGTGAGCACATGTTGGAGGTGAAAATAGCCACTCAGATGACTGCGTGGTCGCCAAGAGCGCGGGGAAATTCAGAAATCATGGCCGATCCAAACAACGCCTGCAGTTTGCGGGCTTAGCTATTGTGCTGGAGGAATCAGAAGCATTCTCCCGCGCACCAATCCTTCGGAGACATCATGATTAGGCATCATGGTTGAAGCCAGTGTGCTGAAGACATTCCTGCCAAGGTTTGGAGGAGCTCCTCAAGAGATAAATAGATTCGAATCCCTCTTGAAATTTGAAAATCTGAACTTATCCCATCATCTCCCCACCTCTTCACGCTTCTGAGAAATTCCACACAGCCCGACACTCTAACGCAGAAACTTACCAGGTAGAACACCCAAGCGAGCATACCAAACGGCCACAATGAAGATCAACATCTTTGCCCTTCTCAGCCTCCGTGAGTTACAATACTCCTCTTGATTCCTTCTAGGACACCCCTCACAGACAATAACTACAGAGATTGTGTACTAATGCATCAGCAAAAGTGGCCGTCAACACTGTAAGCGCTGTTGAAGCTATCGAGAATGCTGACTCTGCCGCGAACCGGGAAGGCGCCAGTGGTGCCGAGGGCATAGGTGCCTCCGACCAAACCAAGCAGCAGCAGTGGGGGCAACCCGGCGGGGGAAACGGTGGTTGGGGTCCTGGTGGAGGAGACGGCGGTTGGGGCTCTGGTGGGACCTATCGACGGCAGAGGTGCATCAGAGATTGTCAGAGGAACTGCTGGGGCGTTCCGTATTGGCGACAGCAAGATTGCAATAGGAACTGCCAATGGCGTGAGTTCCTTTCCCAGTGTTCCGTTTTCGTGATCCGCTACCATTGCTTTCTCTGCGATGAGTTCGGAGAGAACGTCTACTAATCAGATACCGCCCTGGCTACTAGAATGCCCCTACTGAGTCCATTTCGATCAGCCTTCTCCCTCCAATGTGGCCAAATTGAGAACCCCTTACACACTCATTGTGGGGTCAGGCGTAAATCGAGGGGAGGATCGCGGCCTAGAACTACAACAGAAATAAAAACACGTATAATTCTTGCCAACAGGGGACAGGGGACAATGGATGGGGATAGACGAGGATTGCGAGGTCGTAAATAGTTCTCTTGGCCGGGTTCAAGAGGGCTACCTTCCTTAATATTACTAGCAGCTAATTATCACACTCCCTAATATATAATACACTTTCCTTAAAGTTTGCCTCCCAATGAATTCAGGTTAGATGTAACCCAGCTGCACACAACTTCCATACTCGGCCCAAGACCTCTCCTCTTTTTTTATCCTCGCGAATTTCCCATTCTCTCTTCCTAATCTGGAAGTGATCATCCAGGTTAGGGTTGAGACATTCCGCCCCTCCGGCAGGGGGCGCCACTAGAGCATACAGTATGCAGCCCGATAACAATGATCCGATAAGAGCACCCCGCCAAGTAAAAAAATTTCTTGCTCGACCACTTGTGGAATAGTTTACAACCAACCGAGAAGTCAAGCTCTAGTTCAAGAGTCAATTCGCTATGATCTCCGCCGATTTCGAGGCCGCCGCGGCCGTAGATATGACTAGCGACCCAGTCCAATCGAAGAAGGCCAAGCAATCGAAGCGGGATAAGTCTACCGGCGACGACTCTGGCACGAACGGCCACAAGGTCAAAGACAAGGACTCCGACAAATGGAAACGGGAGAAAAAAGAAAAGAAGGAGAAGAAGAGAATGAAGAAGGCCCGGGAGGCTGGTGGAGGCCATACAGCGGATTCCGCAAACGGTGTCAAGCCTGACGGAGATCAGGATAGTGTCGCCAACGGCTCGGACTCTGAGCAAAAGACAAAGGAAAGGCGCGAGAGTCGTGAGGAGCGGAAGAAGCGAAAATCGGAGAAGAAACAGAAGGGTGAAAAGAAGCGCAAGCATCCCGAGGCCGAGAATGGCGCGGATAACGGCGCCTCAGTAGAGCGGCCAGCGAAAAAGTTCAAGTCGGACAAGGCTACCAAGCAAAACGGCTCCTCGTATCAGGAGACCGCTTCACTCTCGGCCCTCTCGCAGTCCAAGGTAGACGACTTTCTTCAGGCAAACCTTATTACCGTCAACGACGGCACCGGCCTTCTGAGCCATCTACGACCCATCATCGACTTCGACCATCTCCCACGTACGTCGCTCCTCGCAAAGAACCCCTTCAGTGCCTTCAAGTCGCCGACGCCAATCCAGGCCTCGTCTTGGCCCTTCACTCTGTCGGGTCGAGATGTAGTAGGTGTCGCCGAGACGGGCTCGGGAAAGACGATGGCGTTTGCCCTCCCCTGCGTCTACAGCGTCCTGGCGAAGCGGGAAACAGGAATCACGGCAGCCATTGTGGCCCCTACCCGCGAGCTTGCCATGCAGACCCACGAGCAGATCTCGCAGCTCGCCGAGCTTGTCGGCATCAAATGCATATGCATCTACGGCGGTGCTTCCAAGGATGACCAGAGGCGGCTTCTTCGCAAATCACCCGACGTCGTAGTCGCGACCCCTGGCAGGCTCAAGGACTTCATGGCTGAGGGCTCCTGCGATCTCAGCAAGGTTCGGTTTGCCGTTCTGGACGAGGCCGATCGGATGCTGGATAAGGGATTCGAGGACGACATCAAGCAGATTCTCGGCAGCATGAACCCCCGAGGCCAGCGCCAGACCCTCATGTTCACGGCCACGTGGCCGACGTCGGTGCAGGCACTCGCATCCACCATGATGCTTGACCCGGTCAAGATCACCATCGGCTCGGCCAAAGAGCAGCCTGATGGTCCTACCGCGCTCCAGGCCAATATGCGCATCACGCAGAGCGTCGAGGTCATGGAGTCGTATGAGAAAGAGGGTAGATTGATTCGACTCATCCAGGAGAAGCAGCGCATGTCTCGCGGGGAGCTCCACCGTATACTAGTCTTTTGCCTCTACAAAAAGGAGGCGGCTCGGATCGAGTCATTCCTCAGGTACAAGGGCATCACGGTTGGTGGGATCCACGGCGACATGAATCAGTCGAATCGAACAGCTGCCTTGGCCGCTTTCAAATCTGGCACAGTTCCCGTTCTGGTGGCTACCGACGTGGCGGCTCGCGGGCTGGACATTCCCGAGGTGAAGCTCGTCGTCAACTGCACGGTAGGAAAGCCCTTGGAGTGTTCTCTCTTTACATTACGACCAAGCTGACGCGAGATTTGCATACTAGTTTCCCCTGACCATCGAGGACTATGTCCATCGCATAGGACGAACGGGACGAGCGGGGAAGTCTGGCGAAGCAATAACCTTCTTCACAAAAGATGACAAACTACTGTCAGGGGCGTAAGTATCCGATACGCCGGAGCGATTTATTGGGTTTCTCGGAAACTAACTAGAAAATACAGCCTCGTCAACGTGCTCAAGGCGTCGAACCAGCCTGTGTCCGAGCATCTCCTCAAATTTGGCACTACGGTCAAGAAAAAGCTGCATCCAGTCTATGGTGCCTTTTACCGCGAACCGGCCGCCGAGCCGAGTGATGTCCCAGCCAAGATAACGTTCGATGATTAATCGGGCGTCGTTATTTGTCCGTTCTGGGGTGGGTTTGTGGGGACTTTGCCGCCAAGGGAGAGATAGGCCTGAGTCAAAAACTGCCGCTCTGCCAAGCCGCTGCTAGGGGTTAGCCACGTGTTCATGAGTTGGGGATCTTGATAGAGAGATGGGTTCGAGATACAGTAGAAATAGGATGGGCAGCGCGGCAGCTGCCGTCACTATGAGCGCCATAAAGGGGCTTCCTCCTATTATCGTTGATGTGAGGCTAAGAGCGCGCCGGATCATGAAAGGCGCCGCCATGGTGGACGCCATGGTGATCGCATGCGGCTGTAGAGAGATGATATCAAAGTTGACGCCTCGCTTGTCGAAATACTTGGTGATGAAACCTGCGCACCAAATGATGCGACATGCCATGTTGACGATGTTGGCATACACGAGCCCTGCTGCCCCGAGTTCCAAAACTCGGAGGAAGACGAACCCGGCTACGCCAAAGACAAGAGAGAAAGCACCCATCCATACCGACTGGACATGGACCTCAGACTCGCTCGCGACCGACGCGACAAAGGCCTCGGCAACGCCGTTGATGGCGAGCATGGGGACGTAGTAGCAGTACGTTGCGAGAACGCTTCCGGCTCCCTCGTCGACCCAGCGCCGCCCTGCCACGAGAGCCAGGAGATTGGGAGCTGCTGCCGGACCGATGCCGACGACGACAGCTGAAAGAAGCATGTAGATCTTGAGCAGAGAGTGGAGATGTCTAGCTGCGCGCTTGGTCGTTTCGGCTGTACTGTTGTGTTCCCCTTTTCCGTGACCCCGGTTTCCCTCCTGCCCCCCATCTTGTTGTTTGGCAGAAAGCAGCCGGCTGAAATAACTACGACTACTTTCCTCGATGGGTTGAAAAACGAGTCGAGCCAGCAGACCGCCGTAGTTGTTGGCAAGCGCATACACTCCCTGGTCCTTGGTGGTTGAAAGAACAGACACAAGAAGCGTGTCGCCCTGGGTGAGAAAGTGCTTGACAATGCTCTGCGCCATCAGACTTGCACTGAGGCTCAAGGTAGGCCGATAGAATCTCGACAAAACATAGTCGCCGCCGGATTGCCGCAGCTTCCGGGGCAGCAATGAGAATTCCGTCTCCGAAGCAAGCCTACTCCCATGCCAAACGTAGACGAGAAGTAGAGACACTCCGTATACAAGCTGGCCCAAGGCGAACGGGAGCACCCCAAGTTCGTGCTGCTTTCGAGATGCCCAGACGGCAATAGCCAAGGTGACGGTACACCTGAGGAAGGTGGCGATGGACTCGGCCGCAGCTCGGGTCCCAAAGCGCAGCCTAAGTTGCATCAGAACAAACGATGGTTCGGACAAAAGCTCCACAACGGCAGCCATGGCGTAAACCCTTAGCGATGTTGCTAGGTACGGCGTTGCGCGACCCTCCTCTCTGTACCGGAGGAATGCCCATCCCATCCCGGCCGCGACCAAGACGCCCAGCGGAATGGCCAGGTAGCCAAGATTCACGGCCGCCTGGCTTTCGTCGCCGGGGCCGGCCTTGGCGGCTTCGGGCCTGTCCCGGGTCCCCGCCGCGCCGTCCTTGACGTCCCTGTCGTGCTGGGGCTTCTCTGCGACGGTGCCGATCGGCGGTCCGACCGGCGCTGCGACGGGCTGGCGCTGTATGGCGACTCGAAGGCTTTCACGGGCGAAGAAGAGAACCGAGAGGTAATAAACCTCTAGCTGGGTAGATATGCCGAGGAGGTGAGCTGTCAAGAATCGGACGAGGACCTGGTTGGCGATGAAGGTGACGGCGCGTGACAACACCTGCAGAATAATGAGTAGAGACGCGCCTCGGATGGCAGCCGTTCCCGCCTTGTCTTGGCTGGTAGACATTGCGTCCCTTGGATTCAGGAGATTAATTCCATGGAGGGAATTGCCGGTTTACTAAGGAGCGAGACTAGTGGTGGGGAAATGGGCATGACGAGACAATATCCCGAATGTGAATTGACAAATGTAGACAGCGAAGAGCAATTTTCATGAGGTGTGAAAGTCGAACAAGCACTGTGTTAGGTTGTGTGGTTGAGGTCCTTTTAGCGCCTGCAGCGGCGCGGCTGAAGTGTGGATAGGTATATGTAACCGTACAGAGGAGTGTACCTGGAGCCCAAGAAGCAGGTAATATAGTGTCGGATATCTATTCGCACTGTATTATACACGAGTATCGAAGTATATCTCAGCACAAGTCGGGAGATGTTGCTCTAAACTTGAAACCACCGCTCAACAAGCCAACATAAACGCCTTCCCAAACCACATCCAGACCACATAACTCATAACCCGCCTAGTTGTTTTGAACAAAGCCTCCGTTCAAAAGAGACCAATAGGCCGTATCCACACCTTGAAGCAACCAGTCATTTGCATCGGCAATCAAGCCGGGCATAGACACACTGTCGCCCCCCTCTCCTAGGAACTGCCCCTGACTGTCGTCAGAAACCTCGAGGCTCCCATCGTCGAATTCGACCCCCATAGCTGGATCCATGCCCGAAAAGCCAGGGTCGAGGGACATATACAAGGAAGGATTCAGCGGGCCAACAGAATCAACGCTGGTCTTGCCCGCCGTGGTTGAGCCAGAAAACAAATCACCAGCAGCAACGGACTCAGATTGTCCCAGGGCGACGGTCGGATTGCCCGAGGAAAAATCGGACTGTGACAATGCCATGGGTATAGGAGCAGGTGCACCCGGAAGTGATGCTGCGGCAGGCCGATGAGGTGCCGGGGTATGGCCTGACGAGATGGAAGGCGCGATCGATGGTTCAGATAGTCCAGATTTGCCAGATTTGCCAGATTGGTCAGATGGGCCGGAAGCAGGATGGTGGGGAGATGCCGACGTCTGGAAT
>Ga0247774_1001226_pt1 | contig 13032 bp, 9 predicted proteins | sample UWRJL001104B6_FD_179933 | JGI IMG/M metagenome (GOLD analysis project Ga0247774, IMG submission 179933) | Plant litter microbial communities from Arlington Agricultural Research Station in Wisconsin, United States - UWRJ-L001-104B-6 | ecosystem: Environmental > Terrestrial > Plant litter >... | reverse complement strand
CAGTCGGAGAAACTCGGCCGGTTGAAAAAGAAACAAGAAAAGCGACAGCTGCTGAAATCAGTGGACAGGCTAAGAGGTGGGCAAGTGACTCAATAAAATATTGAACGATATAAAGACTAGGAATCTTTTATTAAAAAAAAAAAATTAACTACATGAAGCATATCTACATCTAAAGTCGAAAGGAAATGCGCAAGCAAGCACCCACAAGGAAAGAAGCAAATTAGTTGTGGCGCCAGTGGCTTCCACCATGGCACAGACGCCTAGCAGCAGGACATGATGCCACAGTTGCAATCTTCGACATAAGGCTTGTTCGAAATCTTTGTGCACCAGCGATGTAGACGGTTTGTACCACCTCGATGAATGGAAGCTCATATCGTTAGGGTAGACTACATTTATGTCGACATCAGCACAAGATGTTTCAGCCTTACTGTTACGTCCATGAACATCTCACCTTTGGACAAATCGACTCCAGTTATCTCCGAAGTGCTGGTTGAATGTAAGTGTATTACCTGCCAACACGGATACAGGCGGATGATCGACCTGGCGGCACCGACGGAGAAAACCTTGGCAAGGACCGTTGAAGTCGGGAAATGACTGTGGGCCGATGCGCACCGTGCAGAATTGGCCTCTGGGCGGCGAGGCCTTTGCGGGTCTATCGCACACTCGGCTAATTTTGCGGCGAAATTGGTAATCTCGGCATAGACCACAGTGTCTACACTTTTCTCCCACCGCCGGCACGAAAAAATTCTCTTTTTTTGCCCGGATCTAACCAGGTTTCCACGCGTCTTCTGGCCGACAGCTGTAGCCATCTGAAAGCGTGATTGATGGTACCTACAAGGCCGAGCAGAGACTTGCTCTTTTCACAGGTGAGAGAGCGAAAATGGTAGCTACGAACCTCTGAACCCCACGCTGAAGTTTTAGTCAACCATCCACTAGTAGCAAGCCAAAACTTGCAAGGGAGAGGCGGGTCGGCTTCCACCAGCAGCGAAAGACCAAAAAAAATTCGTCGCTACACAGAGACCAGCAGCAACACCACCGAAGGTCGAAAAATCGGCCATCGCGGAACGCAGCGACCATTCAATAGCGCAATCACCACAACCACGAACGCATCAACGCCGGGCCTTTCCATCGCTTTGGACGGCGGTTTCCATCTCCCGAAAGGCCGAGCAAGTTATTTTCGACGTCCGTTTTTCGTCAAAACGGATGTCGCGGCCACGGATGCTATGAACCAGGTCGTGCCTCCCGGCGGCCCTGCTATAACAGATCGGGATCATTACGAGAAAGAACGACGGTGAGTATTCCCCTTGCCAGCACAATAATGCCACCGCGTCCGCATTCCGAGGGCAAATTTCATCGGCGCGCGATAGAAAAAAATTCCTCGATCAAAATGATGGGATTTTCGACAAGCTAACGTGCAGCAGCTCAATTTCGTCGAGGAGGAAGAGGAAGTTTTCGCAATTCTACTCGGCCGCCGCAGCGACCGACGGCCTCCCCAACAATGACATCGCGAACCTTAACGCGCCCAACCCGGAAACTGGCGAGGTCGGCCACTCGGAGGAGTCTCGGTACGTTTATATCCTTTTTAACAATTTTTGGTCTCGGTCGCGACCGCGTGTGAATGGCCTGTTGCATATGTTAGGCGACAGAGCAACCTTTGTCGCCGTCCTCGTTTGGGCAGGCTTGACTAACGTTGACTGTTTGCAGGAGAGGACTTCAGCCACCTCTATTAGTTCACAAGTATGGCGACATTACGAGGTTCTTCGCTACCGTCACGCTATGGGAACCAGCTGTCGCGATCCAACCCGACCCTACAGTGGATGCGAAGGGCGTGTTGGCAGCGAAGACAAGGGCGTCGTCGAGTCGGAAGGCCAGCGATGATGGCCCACGGCCCGGGGCAACGACAGAAGCCAAGAGGCTCGACGTAGTTCAAAAAGAAGCGGCACGGGACTCTGCCAGCAACCAGACCAAGCAGTCTGCAATCAGGGAAGGAAATATCGGGTCATCCGTCGCGCCACAACCTCGGATTGTTTCTACAAGTCCCGTGCCACTTCCTGCTCAGCCTGCGACATCTAAAGAGAATAGGACTTCCGGAGACAAGTCAAACGCATCCGAGATACGCGATGTATCCGTTAAACCCGACGCAGGACCAGCGTTCCAGCCCACGAAGCGCCAAAGGACCACGCTCGATGACTCGACCACCGATGAACCGACGGGTGTAAGAGATGGCAGCGTGTCTACTAGAGCAGGAATAGAGGGGGCTGAAACTGGTGCCGGACGGTCGTTAGTTACATCTGAGCCACCCACCGAGGAAACAGTGCCCTCGGCGACGAAAGCGCAGGAGCCGACTCGAGCCGCTGAAGCTCTCTCTTCCCCGGGATCGACAGCGCACAGCGCCACGACGCCTGCGGTGCATGACCTATCGACCAACACGAGTCCTGACAATGACGGCGTCCAGTACGCCGAACCTGGCGAGGAAAAGGCCGAGCAAGCGGAATCGGACGACGTCGTTATGGAAGACACGGTGCCTGCTGACGATGTGGAGTCGACCCTCCCGGCCGTCACTGTCGAGAAGACTGCCGCGAACGATGCGGCATCACAGTCAAAGATCGTCTTAACACCCCTAGCTGGAGAAGGTCAACCCCGCAAAACTTTGGACAAAGATTCACAACAAACAAACCCTGGAGCATCGCCAACCCCAATCGCCGCGCCAGAAGTCGAGAGGAGATCAAGAAAATCACAGTCTCCCCTCCCTGTCCAAACCACAGATGCAGCGGGTCCCTCTGGTTCGCGCTCTGAGATACCGGATAGTCATGAAGGCTCACCTGTATCTCCTCGAGATGCTGTGGACAAGCAGGGCTCACAAGAGAAGGAACCCTCTGGGAAACCATCGTCTTCAACAGATAAAAAAGTTGCACAACCGTCACAACTAAAGTCTCAGTCTCAAACATCTATCTCAGCATCACAACCTCAGACTACCGAAGCAAACCCAGTACCGGAGCGGGCAGTCACCAGGGTGTCTTCAGGTGCAATGCGGCAAAAGTCGGTATCCGAAATCCTTGGCGAGACCCCACGACCTTCGCCATCTGCAGACAAACACGGCGCCACGGCCAAGGGCCAACCATCAGCGCCAGCAACCCCATCGGGGATCCCTCGCAGGGGAGGCGGCATCACCAAGAGGAAGCCTAAGGATAGGAAACATATATCAACAGTGGTGTTTGGGAAGCAGGTTGCCAGGAGACCAGAGGGCGAGAAGGGGATAGTTGCGTCGAAGCAAGATGACCCTTCAGACGATTATTTTACGCCCCTATTCATCGAGGCATTTACGTCGAGGTCATCATGGATGAAACCACTCGGTACTCTACTCGGCCAGGCACACAAGACGGTATCTACCGCTGATAGCCAGCTTGCAATCGATGACGACCAGGCCTGCAAACTCCTCAAGAAGGTGTACATGGCCCAGCATTCGAACAAATGGTCGTTGAGACAACGAGAACGATGCCACGAACCAATTCGCCCACCTACTCATTGGGATCAACTTTTGCAGGAAATGAACTGGATGCGAACAGACTTCCGCTACGAGCGAAGATGGAAGATGGCGCAAGCTTCCATCCTCGCCCACGCTTGTGCGGCGTGGGTGGCTGGAACCCCCGAGGAGAGACTGGGTCTCCAGGTCCCTATGAATATCCCCCCCGCGGAGGACGATTCGGCGGCGATGACGAATGACGGGAGGACAGACGAAACATCGCCGATCTCAGGCTTGCTACCCGATGAAGCAAGAGACGACGAGGGGGTGTCGCCCTCTGCAATTTTTGGTCTGCCAGAAGATCAGATCGTCTTCCCGCTTCAGCAGTCAGCCGCAGCCGACATGATCCTATCTGAGCTTCCAATGTTTGGGTCGCCTCTGAAAGTGACCAGCGGCGATCCCCTCAATCCCGAGTACGATCCCGATGCCACTTGGCGCCGTCCTGCACTACCTCTGAGCAAGTATGTTGAAGGTGGCATCAGGCTAGTGACGGATGGTAAGCCGGCTTGGAAGAGTGCCTTTGAGCACGACCTGGAGTCGGATGACGAGGAAGAACGACAGGAGACACCGGGTCCGCGGAAACGCGCGTGGGCAGCGGCGGAGACAAACAACGTTGCCTTGTTCAAGCCCGAGTTCAAAACTATCAGGGACCGTCTCCATGCCAGCCACCAGTTTCGACCCCCGACAGAGCATCCGATGCCGAGCCAGTCCTTCTATGAAAACAGAGTCGCTTCGCAGTGGACGATGGAGGAGGATGAGCAGCTGCGGTCCCTCGCGGGCGAGTACTCATATAATTGGAGTCTCATCTCGGACATCCTCACGCCCAATACGCTATTTGTCGGCGGTGCCGAGAGACGGACTCCCTGGGAGTGCTTTGAGCGCTATCTACAGCTCGAGCCTCTGCCTCCGGATCTTGCCAAGACTCAGTTCTTCCGGGCATACAACCAGCGGATTGAGAATTCGCAGAGGGTCTTGGCACAGCAGCACCAAGTTGCCGCGCAAAACGCCGCGGCCCAGGGATTGCCGCCTCCTAAGCGGAAGCAGAGCGTGCCTGTGCGAGTGGAAAAGCGACACAACCGCCGACACATTAATCTCTTCAACGCAATGGTAAAGGTCCAGAAGAAACGGGAATCGGTGCTTCAGAAGCAACAAGCCCAAGCGAACCTGATCGCGATGCGAAAGAACAACGAGAACGCGCAGCAGCAGCAACAGCGACAGCCCACAATAAACAAGACACCGAGAGACTACAGCTTGTTGAGGTTTGAGCGGGACCAGCAGATGGCCGAGAGAATGCAAGTGTATGCACAGCGCCAGGCTGCCGAGAGAAGAGTGAGTGACGCGCATGCAACAGGCGCCAAAGTCGTCGCCAGCCAACAAGTAGTTAACACACTCCAGCACCAAGTCCAACAGGCCAGGCAAGTTCAGCAGCAAGCCTCGTTAGCTGCCAGCGCCGCCGCAGGTCAAATGCCCCAGAATCTTGCTCAGCAAATCGGCCAGGCCAATCTCGCCGCCGCAGCCGCGGCGGCTGGGAGGACTGGTGTCCCGAATCAGTTCGGGGTTCCCGGTCAAGCCAGGCCCAGCATTCCGATGCAAGCCAACGTCAATGGAATTGCGGGTCTCCCAACGCACATGCAGCAGAACCTTTTGCGTCAACATGCCATGAACGGCATCAACCCTCAGTTGCAGGCCATGCAAGGGCAGCAGCACCGCCTTCCAATAGCAACTCCGCCAGAAGCTCACGTCATGATGCAAGCCAAACGGATATCAGAACAGCAGCGGCAGGTGCAGATGCAACATCAACAAGCCCAGCAATCACAGCCCGGCCACACCGCAGGTCCGTCCCCAGTGCCACAGATGGCTCAGCAAACTGCTACCAGTCTCCACGGGTCCCCTCCCAACATTCGAAATGGGTTGAACGGCATCAACGCTCAGAGCTTCATGTCTAATGCGCAGTCGATGCTGGCCGCCTCGTTCAACCAAGGCCACGCCACCATCCCCCCCGGAACGCCACCAAGCGCCGGCCTTCACATGGGAGCCTCAGCAGGCGCAGGCTCTCCAGCTCCAAGAAACCCGATAGGGCAAATACCCCCCGGGCTCTTAAACCAGATCCAAGCCCTCGAGGCCCAATATCGGCAAAAGAACCCCGCTGCAACCCCAGAACAAGCTAGGCAGTTTGCCGTAGAGCACTTCAGCAGGCTTATGGCCGCCCAGCGCCAAACGCAACAGCAGGCAATGAACGCTGCCGCCGGGTCGCCACCCCCACTACCGAACGGCCTCAGTCCCGCGCAGTATGCAGCGCTCGTTAGGCAGCAGCAACTGCAGATGGCCATGCACGCAGCGCAGATCGCCCGTGATCCACAGACCGCAGCAGCCGCGCAAGCACAGGCCACACAAGCCGCGCAAGCACAGGCCGCGCAACACCAGCGGAGCTCTAGCGGGAGTGCCACACCGGGGAAGTAGAACAGACGGGGGAGAGTAATCGATCTAAGCTGCTTGGTCCGAGCTCCCCTCCAAACCTTCCCCGGCGCACAAGAAGCCGCCTAGACAATGAAGAGGTGCACTTCCGCAACCTTTTTGCTTTACTTCCGGCGCAACATTTGGTCATCATAGACGAGAAGGGTCATTCGGGAATAGAACACGGGGAATCTATCGGCATCGCCGGGTTCGGTTTACTCGGTTGCTGGGTTGGACGGCACGGAATTTTTATCGCCGACGATTCCTATTTGGACGCAGCGCTATTTGGTCTCATAGATAGACATGCTGCTTACTGCTCCCTTGCAAGGGGGGAGAGATGGTGCTTTTCCCCTGGGAAGGGAAATGGAAGGCTGGCAATTGGTGTTGTGTCGGAAACAGACTTTAGGTTTTGTAGTGATACTCGCATTGGTATTTTGGGAAGGGAGAGGATGAGGAGATCGTGGAGCTGGCTTTTCCCTTTACTGCTGCGAGGGGAGCAACGGGAGAGGAGCAATACACATATGAATGTATGCTTAATGTACAGCCGAGTCCACTCTGGAGTATCACTAGGAGTAAGTGGCGTGTGGTTGGTTGAGAAGAATATTATTTTGCGCCAAAGCGGCGATTTGCAACTGTTCCGTGCTTCATTTCGTAATAGTTGGCTGGATGCAGTTTTCATAGATGTGGATGCCTATTTCGTACTTCGTACAGATTCCTCATCGTACGGAGGAGTGGGAAGGGTGTCGGCAGGCAATGCATCTGATAGGGGCGCGTGCTTCTGGAAAGGCGTATTCGTAATCGAAGGCGTTCGTGTTGTGAATGAAGCTGGTCCCCTTCCAGGCTACCAGATTACCCGTACGGTGATGATGACCAGATTCTCCGGCTATCTTGACAAGTTAGGGTACAAAACAGTCAACACAAATAGCAAGCGGTTTCCCCAAGATAGCGTGAGGAACGAAAGTGGGTATGCAAGTAGCGATTTTCAAGATTTTACAATATCGATTTGCAATCGCCTGATTACATTGTGGGCATTGTAAGAGCCACCTCACACAACTTCAATTGCCTCAGTTGGCTGCACTTTATGTTTCGTTGCCGTCGTCTGAATATGGCTGTGATGCTGGAATCACCCTGTTCGTGGTTGGCTGAAGGCGGAATACCCGTCGTCCTTTGGGGCTTCCAGATTTGGGTCTTGATGACTAATTAGGCTTGTAACTCATGCACTGGAACACCCAGCTGCAAATGACAATCCTAGGTTGATACTCTGTTTTGGGATTGTGGTCAGTCCTATTCTCTTGCTGCTCGATTTCAACTGGTTAGATACGCCGTCTCCTGCCGACGCTAGTAGCTGCGGGCAGTCGCACTAGTTGCTGCACCTCACAAGAGCTACAGCTTCGAATGCACCACAAGAAAGGTGTGCACCAAAGATGGTCCACATTCCCAACATCTCCCCGCGAAGCTACGATGCCCTGTCCTGGATAGAGAGCCTGCTCGTACATAAGTCTCAGCCAGAGAGCGCCATTCTCCGCCCCCATTTTAGATCCATTTTTGCCATGCTTATTATCCTCGCATTCGGTGCAGTAGTCGTGCCTAGCATGCTCATCTGCGGCTTTGTTCAACATTGAGCCTCATGAGGGCTATCATCGGTCCTCGACCTCCGACAGCAGGAAAGACAGCAAGAGTTGTTCCCGCAATAGCAAGGGCAGTCGGAGTACTGTAAAGTAGGTTGTTCGAAATCCCAGCGCAGGGTCCGATGCTTATCTATGTTTTTCATTTCGTTCTACCGGTTCCTTTTCTTCCAAACGTACACTACATGAAAAATTTTGAGTTTATTGAATCCAAGAAGCTGCCATCCCCCCCCCCCCACTGAACCTTGAAGCTCTATAGCACTGGCCCACAGCCGTGCCAACCGTCTCGTGCAGACGCCACTTGCTACGCTCAAGCCGTACCAGTCCTGATCTACCCAACTAGAGCTGCAGCGTCATATGCGAAGACAACAACAAACAGCTTCCAAGTTGCTCAAGTCCATATGCCGATGTCTCATCGTTCCACAGTTGTGAGGCCACAAGGTCAGGCCACACAGCGCGCGGGGGTATTACAATCAAGTATGAGCACGAGGCCTAGCCAGCCCCCAGCGCCGCTTCTTCTCCAAGAAAAACCCGGAAAGGCCTTACATCTATCCAAACTTCACTAAGAGCTCTACACATAAGGCTTAGAATACCCTCCAAGGGCATCCCATACTACTCCGAGCTCAGAGTGGCATACCGGTCGCCGCACAAACGAAATTGCTTATCAGCTTATTGCCATGAATCCCGTAAACCGCTTGAAAGAGGCAAAAGCAATCGGCCTGATATTGCTGTGCCTAGTACTGGTCTTTTCTGCAATCGTTATGGGACTTTCTGCGGCTATCGTTGCGCGAGACCAAGATAGTAAAATCGCGATAGCCCACCTAGTCATGGTACGAAAACATAATACATAGATATTTCTTACGTGCTCTCGCTTTGGTTGTGCAGTATTCGCTAATTATCCCCTTTAGTCTTCGCTTGGTTTCGTTGTGTCCCTGATTTCCTACTTCTTGATCGATAAATGCAAAGAAGAGGTGGCAGATGTACTTGGGCTCATGATGAGTATTCTGACAATCTTTGCCTATACTGGCCTTGTTGTTTCCCTAAGCCGCGACCCAGTGGCAAGGGACTATATATTTCACAGGTCCCATACAAGTGCCGGCAAACCGACATCCAATCCGTACCACAGCATGTTCATCGCGGATCTTATTTTTATGTGAGTATCATATCATTATAGCTCTCCTCCCGTATATATTCCTAGTTTCTTTCCTATATTCTAATTTTTTTGAACCAGAGTTGCATGTATTGGCATGACGATTTTCACGTTCGTTGTTGAAAAACTATAGTGGTTTTGGTACTGCTGTATGAAGCAGCGCTTGGTTAAAATGGGCGGTTTCTTGAGAGGGCTATGTTAGTACATTTCTATTCTATTTTGAAGCGTCACTTTCCGCATCGCCATCATATCCTTGTGATGAATCAGGCATACACCAAAAGCACGTGCACAAATTCTCTTGCCGTGGTCGTTGGACGGATGTAGGATAATTATGGGTTGATAGAGGCTCAATTGCAGAGCCGCCTTTGCGTCGTTTTCTCCGATGAAAGCCTTTCGGACTCCTTCCCACGCCGTGTCAAACTTTCTTGTCAATGCTTTTGGAAACCCCAAGATGTGTTCTCTATCAGGTGCTCGAGTACCAAGCTCGGATGAGCGAACCTCGGCGCTCCGATTGGCTTCCTATAACCGAGTTTCTCCATTAGCTTTATCAGCGGCCGCGATATGAATCCAGCCGGACTTGTCCAAATCGTCCCATGTATGGACAGTGACGATGCCGGATGGATAAGGAGATTCTCAGTGGAAACCATACGGCTCCTCGATAAGTGTCAAACTGGTGGGGGTATTCTCCTTTCGCTCTGCTTCCTGGCGTCGTCGCATGACGACCACAGGCAGTTGCAGCTAACAAATTTGGCCTATTTGGTCACTCGAGATGAGGCTCTGGATGGAAGCTTGGAAAGTATTTATCATGAACAATCGGCCTCGCGATCGTTTATCAGTGTTGTACCACCATGTCCGGATCGAATAGACGAGCGGCATAGAGCTTCTTCTTCCGCATAAGAGTTTCACCAAGCCAACCACCTCATAGCAAGCTACGCTATCTGAATCTCAGGTATGTGCCGTCAGAACTTACCGGAAGCGTCACTAACTATCTAGTCTCAATACCTCCCCCTCAGAGATAGAATAGTTCGGATAGGCGTCGAGGATACGAGTCTTCAACAATACAAAGGAGGAATTCCACAACGATCACCAGACTCCAAAAACGACGAGGTGCGACACGTACACAGTCTGACATGGGACTAGATGCTAAATCATGGAGAGGGGCAATACACGCAATGCTTTACCGTCCAGCGATGTGAAACGAAACACGATAAACTATAACACCAAAGGATAACGCAGAACTAAATAAACACTTCGCCTATATAAATAATCTATAACAATAATAATCCGTCAGGGTTGACAAATAGCATCATGAGATTTTTCCATATCGCCTTAATTCCATTCGTCCTGCCGTAACGTTCTCCGCCCATTTAACGATGTTTTTGAACATTTAACATTGTGAGTTCAAGGAACGAGCCCATCCTCAATTCGAGTACAGTGCAATTCCCTGAATGGTCCCCGTCTTCGTGGTGCCAAGCGTGACGCCTTCTGGTCGACCATGTTAAGGCCCGTCGAGGCTCTCGAGCTCTTTGATCGTGTACTTCAAACTAGTGGTATCCCCATCTTCCCAACGCCATGTTTGATGGGCTGCTCTTTGTGCAAAAATCCGAATCCCCGAACTCCCCACGAGTAGAGCTCCATTTCTGGCTTCGTGAACAAGTCCAGAAACGGGGATCGAAAAAGTAGGAAGTTAGAATTCGGCGGCTTTCTAGGTTCCGGCGCATTATGTTAGATGGTAGTGGTCGGAGCGGCCCCCAAATAGAGCCGCTTTGCGGCCTGTATTACCACCCGAATGGGTGGCAGAATCCACTAAAAATGGTGGACAAGCCGTCACGTCTTTAATAGCCAGAAGCAAATCACTGGTGTAATTCCGCTGTAATGGCCGGGCAATGCTGGACGAGCTAGGTGGAGGTTTGATTGTCGCGAGGCATTTGCCAAAGGTATTACGGAAGAGTACAGATATGAACAACATCTCTTCAATATCTGCGGGGACTACCAAGCTCAGAGAACGTCACCCTAGTCGGCCAATCAGAAGCCGCGAGAATCCGACTGTGCCGGCCCGCGACATGCCTGACTAGGACCCATGCAACATTGAAACCTGTCGTCTTCGTCAGCGTCATTCTACGCAACTTCCAACGCTCGGACAAAAGCTACCCAGAGCTTCCTCGCGACATCACCTCGAGATTCGTGTCGCTATTCAACACCAAACGTCTACGTGCAACGCCGCAGCGAGAAATACTGGTTCATGTGAAAGGCGGGTGACTTTTGTTGTTACCAGATGGTGGCGGATATCGCAGGCACCGCCTGGCAGCTCATGCGTACGTTTTGAACACAAGCTCCCCAAGGCGAGGGTTTCTGGATGACGCTGTTAACCTGTTTGGCTTTGGGAATACAGGCCGGGCGGTCGACGATGATTCAGATCCGGGCTCGGGCGACTCAGCCCAGAACGAGACGTTGTCGTCATGGGCCATCTTTATATCGATATTGCTGCTCATCACGGCGTTCTTGACGAGCTACCTCTTGCAGCAGAAGAAGGTTGAGGCAGTGCACGAGACGGTTATTTCCATCTTTGCTGGTACGATAAGATACCCTCTAGATCTAGGAAGGAGCTTCCACCGCATGTGCAAGATGGCTAACGAGAGGGAAACACAGGCATGGTAGTCGGCCTCGCACTCCTCGTGACCCCCGGCGATTCGATCCGAAATATGATGAAGTTCTCCCCGTCAGTCTTCTTCAACCTCCTTCTTCCACCGATTATCTTATCGTCGGGGTACGAGCTGCATCAGGCGAATTTCTTTCGGAATATCGGCGTGATATTGACGTTTGCCTTTGCCGGCACCTTCTTGTCTGCCGTCGTTATCGGGCTCATCCTCTTCCTCTTCACGCTCCTCCCCGGGACGCTGAAGCTGACCTTTGTCGATGCCATCTCCGTCGGCGCCACCCTCTCGGCCACGGATCCGGTCACGATCCTGGCCATTTTTACATCCTACAAGGTGGACCCGAAGCTGTACACCATCATCTTCGGAGAGTCGATCCTCAATGATGCCATTGCCATTGTTATTTTCGAGACGGCGCAAAAGTACAAGAAGGGCGAAGGGAGCACCGTGGGGATCCTGAGCTTCTTCGAGGGCGTGGGTATTTTCGGGCTGGTCTTTTTTGGGAGCTTGTTGGTGGGCGTCGCTGTGGGCGTCGCAACTGCGCTGCTGCTCAAGTTTACGTATATCCGGAGGTTCCCCAAGCTTGAGAGCTGCCTGGTGGTCATGATTGCGTATATGACGTATTTCTTCTCCAACGGCGTGCATCTGTCTGGTAAGCTGGACTCATCAAGAAGCCCCGGTGCATGTTGGGAGCTCGACTAACGTCAACAGGCATCGTGTCGCTTCTCTTCTGCGGCATCACGCTCAAACACTACGCCTACTTCAACATGTCCCGCCGTACGCAGCTCACCACAAAGTACATGTTCCAGGTTCTCGCACAGTTATCGGAGAACTTCATATTTATCTACCTCGGCCTCTCGCTCTTCACCGACAATACGCTGGTTTTCATCCCGCCCCTGATCATCATCACCGTCATTGCCGTGTGCGCGGCCCGCTATGTGGCCGTCTTCCCGCTCTCGCGTCTGATCAACTCCATTATTCGGTACCGCGCCCGCCATCGCCCTGCTACGGCAGATGTGGGCGAAGAACTGCCCTACAGCTACCAAGCCATGCTCTTCTGGGCCGGCTTACGAGGTGCCGTCGGCGTGGCACTAGCGGCTCTCTTGGAAGGCCAAACAGCCAACGCTTTACGCGCGACCGTGCTAGTCGTAGTTGTCCTGACGGTCATAATCTTTGGCGGCACCACGGCGCGCATGCTTGAAATCCTCGGCATCAAGACAGGTGTGGTGGAAGAAGCAGACAGCGACGACGAATTCGACATTGAATCCTTCGGAGCCGGCCACTACTACAAACGCACCGCCTCGGGAATAGGTTACAACCCCCGCCGCAGCGGCGGCGGCGTCTCGTTGGGTCCGCTCGACACGCGAAGACCAGGTGAACAGCCTCAAGGGTACGCATCCGGGCATCGCAATCTCAACGCAGGGCGGCCTGGCGTGGCGAGGAAGAACTCCCGCGGAGGCGACGAAGCCGACCGAACTGATTTGCTGGGGAGGAGTAGTACCACGAACTCGGATATCGATTCCGACATCGACACGTCCGACCTGCCCCCGCCGGCGCGTCGGTCCCCGGGGAGGAGATCTAGTCCCATGACCGCCGAGAGCAGCGCGAGTGCGTTCCTGCAGCCAT
>Ga0247774_1001225_pt1 | contig 13039 bp, 7 predicted proteins | sample UWRJL001104B6_FD_179933 | JGI IMG/M metagenome (GOLD analysis project Ga0247774, IMG submission 179933) | Plant litter microbial communities from Arlington Agricultural Research Station in Wisconsin, United States - UWRJ-L001-104B-6 | ecosystem: Environmental > Terrestrial > Plant litter >... | reverse complement strand
ATATCAGAAAGGGTCTGCCGGCTCATACCATATAGCTGCTTAATCTCTACAGCAGTTTTGGCACCACTTGACCATAAGGTCAAAGCAGTACAGCGGATGCCGTCATCCCAGTTTTGCCGTCTTGGAGCCATAATGCTGAATATTGCGAGTCACGAAAAAGTGTCCCTCTTTTTTTCCTGCCCTAAATCCGGACACAGTAAAATTCATATTTCATACCGTTGTTGCACTGTATCAGGGGGTGGGTCTGTCCGTAACTTTTTGTCGCCAACCTCCGTAAGACCTGAATAACCTCTGACCTCGAGGTTGTCGACTCCTCCAGCCATGGCATGTAGTCGGATATCTGCGCGCCATGCTTCGTGAACCAAAACACCTGCCCATTACGCAACGCCGTCTGGGGTCTGCGCTACGGGAACCGGGGCGACTCTTCTCTTCTTGGGCTCTTGCGCGTCCTCCTTTTCACTTTCGCTGGCGTCTCCAGGTCGCTTCTGTCCGGCCACGGTGTTGCTACTCCGAGGGGTCTCGGGCGGAGTCGTAATTGGCACACCCGTTACCTTGCCCGAATTTGCCGCCGCTATGCTAGGGACACTGCCTACGATGAGTGACGGATTTGTGACGATCGGTGCGGGCGATTGCGCTGCCGCAGAGGATGTCGAGTTCGATCGAGCTGGAGAGCTTGGCCGTGCACCTGTGACAAAGGATGATGCGATAGAGGGTGGCGATGGAGCAGTCAGGGAGCTGGCAGAGTTCCTGTGCTGATGGCCAGCACCGTGGAAAGGCGAAGGAGGGGCGAACTGTGACGTAGGAGTCGGGGTTGGCGTGTTCTGGCTTGACGACGACGCTACCCCGGTGCTGACTGGCATGGGATGCTTGAATGTTGGTATTTCGCCTTTGTAAATCTCCCCAAGCTCACCAGGAGAGAAAGAGAGCGTAGAGCAGAATCCATCCGAGGAGGTGACCAGCAGTGTTAGGCCGTCACTCGACCTGATAGCGATGGATTAGTTCGAAAACCAAACAGCATGATGCCCTCCGGGGACTTACCAGGCGAGATCTGTAAAAGTGGCGCAGTGCAAGTTGCTCACCACGCAGATTGGCGTTTGCTGCTGGGTATCGTACAGGAGCACCGAATCTTGCGTTGCCACGGCGTACACCATCCTGTAGGGCAACGAAAACGTGGGCTTCGGATTAGGGTTCACGGCCGAGGCATCCGCAGTCGCCGCTGGCTTGACTGGCGTTGACGACGGGTCTGATGGGTTCGAAGTCGGCGGCGGCGGCGGAGGCTCCATGGCCGGAGCTGCTGGTGAAGGCTTCGATACGGGTTCTGGAAGCAACGGCATCGGATCGTCCGAGGACGTGTCGATGGTGATATGTTTAGTCGCAGACGGTGTTGTTCGGACCGTGTAGAAGATGGGCGAGCACCGAACAACTACAGAGGGTTTCTTATGCCCTGGGAGATGGGCGACCGGCGGCTTATTGATGCCTCCCCTCGTGTAGATGTACACGGTGTTGATCACTTCGTACGTGGGTTTACCCTCCTTGCCCTCCCTGCCGTCCCTTTCTGGCTGATGCTGGGTTTGGTATTGGCCTGACGGGGTGAGAAGCAAAGCTCCGTCAGGGGTAAAGGTGAGGCGCCGGAAGAACGAGGTCAATGTCTCATTTGCATAAAGACTGGCGTTCTTAATGCCCATGGCCATCCCTGACGTGTGGGGCTTTGGCGAAGCTTCTATCGACATTACTGCAGGGAGTGGCATGGATGGGGCTGGCGAAACGGAACGTCTCGAGGAGAAAGACGATCGTCGGCTGTGGTTAATGACGCTGGGGGGGTTCATGGGGAACGAGGTCGGCGTTCCTGGTGCCGAGGGGACGGGGGACCCCAGGTTGACGGCAGATTCGACAGAAAGCTGCGCGCGGAAGCCAAAGTCTGGCGGTGCCGGACTGCTAGACGATATCCGCCGGGGTGGAAGATCTGCCTTGGAGTGGCTAACAATCTTGGCCGGCTTGCCATCATCATGGCTGTTCAACGTGTATTGTCCATCCTTCGTCTTCAGCGTGTAGATGTGAACTGATCGATCCGACGATTGCGTGGCGATGTATTCGTTAAGGGGATCCCATGCCACACCTTGAACATAGTGGCTATGCTCTGCAATCTGTCGAACAAGATGACCTAGAGAGTCCTTTTAGTAAACGGGCCTGCGGCTTGCGTGACAAGGTGCAGTAGAGATTCGACCTACCACCAGTAGTGCTATAAATGCGGGCGACATTGTCCATGCTTCCTATGATGAAGTGACTTCCGTCTGGAGACCAGGCAAGGTCGTATATTTCCGCACCGCTAGTACGGTGCATGTGCCGAACACGCCATGTCTCCTTGTCGTCTATATTGTCGGATCCGAATGCAGGCGCCTGAGTTTCCGATGGCACCCAAAGAATCACGTTTCCATCGTCACCGGCTGAGGCGAGGAGCTCTCCTACCGTGAAACAAGAGTTAGTCACTTTATAGATGCCAAATATTCGCCTCGGCGTTGTGAACCAACCTTTGGGGCTCCATCGAACTACGTTTACGGCTTGCGTGTGTTTGGCAAGCGTCGCCAGATAGTCCGCCTTTCGTTCCTCGCCTTCGCTGTCGACCTTCCAGAGCTACACAACCTGTCAGCCCGTACTTTCCAACCTCATTGTCGCAGCAGAGCAGAACAGGAGCCAAATACACACCCTGACATTGTTATCACCGCCAGCAGTTGCCAATCTGCCCCTGCCGTGGGGCTCGAAATGGGCAGAGTACACCGGCGCGTTTTGGTCATGCCAATTGATGATGAGCGGCGTGCTTTTCATTTTGGTAAAGTATTATCGGCGGAAGTGGTATTTCGTCTTCATGGGAGCTCGGCTGTGCGGAGCGATATAATCCCTTCGTCCGTCGAGGAGGCAATAAGGCTATCGGAGGCAGCTCTGCGGTCGAGAGAAAAGTGTCAGCAAGGAAAGGGCCGGCCAGCGAAGATGAGCAGGAAAGGAATCGTGCTCGATTGGCGTGATGACACGACAGCATGTTGTAGCGCTTACCAGCTCTCCCCGTCAGAATTGGGTTTGGTGGAAAGTGGGGAGCAATGGCTCGTGGAGTTGGAGAAGCTAAAGGAGCTTGAGGCTATTGATTCAGAGGTCGGTCCGACGAGACTAAAAGCGGCGGCAGAGTATTCGAAGCAGGAAGAGAGACCTAGTTACAATTGAGCAGAAGCTTTTCAGCAAAGAGCCTGGCTAGATTGCCCGAGGGCGATTAGAATTGGATCTTGATCCGTTTGATTGTGTCGAACGTCGAATGTCAAGAAGCGGAGAAGGAGAATGGTACGGACTGTACGATTGTAGCAGTCTCCGACGTTGGTGATCCTCCGCGTTTCTCGCGTTTCGCCAATCAGAGCCAGTCGTTAAAGCCCTGGCGGTGCTGGCGGGGAAGAGCCCGCGGGTCCCACTCCGACGCTAACGATGCCACCACTGTACAATAGGTGCACAACAGCCGCGACTCAATCGCCTTCACCTTGTACAAGCCCGGCCGGTTGTGCTGTTTTGGTGTGTGAATGTTGGAAGAAGCTCATGGCCGAGAGAGAATTCGTCCACAACCATGCTTCCTTTTTGCCCTGCTATTATTTAGCTCTACATGGCGCTCTCTTGATTCGATGGATTTAACCACGGGGAGCAGGCTCTGGTGCTGGACTGCTTCCCGTCTGCTGGGCATGTGCCCAGGTGATCGACGATCCCCGTGTGCACCTTTTGATGCACCCTTTGCAGCAAAAAGCAGCGTCCTGTGGCACTGCATGGAAGAGAGAAGTCTAGCATTATCTCTACACCACTTGTGCACATCAGCCCATTTAATTCGTTGCTCCTCTTGCATCCGGCCCAGTCTCATGCTCAAAAAATCGGCAGATCGAGGCAAACTTGCCCAACCACTAGCTGGGATTCAGATCGATGCAGGTCTCGCCTGGCTCGGCCAGATCTAAGTCTGCTTCGGCGACGGAAGGTACCCAACCACCAACTTCGTATTTTGGTACTAGGAATGGGATGAGAAACCCGTGCCCGCTAATTCGACGGCGGAGTCGATACGCTCAACCAGCCTCGGACAGCCCGACATTATGCCCGCACAGCTTCTCGAAAACTTAGATGGGACCCGCAGTTGAAACTGTTCATGCCACTGATGCGCAGGATCTCCCTTGTCTCGGCTACCAATTGGCCGCTTACTGGCGAAACACTGCGGATGATCTCCAGCGCTCGCCTTCGAGAACCCCGTCTGCCTGGAAAAGGTCATGGAAACTTGGAAGTTCGGCAACAAATTTCCGGACCTTACTCTTTCTTGGGGTTCGGTCCCATCGAGTGACAATTCCGCGGGCTTCACATTTTCTACGACAGATTAGGGTTGTGTTCGCCCTACCTTAACCCTATTTATGGTAAAATGTCCGGCTGGGTGCTACCATGATAGAGCAATAGTCTCCCAACGAGGCGTGTTTTCAATATCAAAAATCTGATCTCGAACGAGATACAAAAGTGCAAAAAAATTAAAGGATGGACCATCTGGGAATCGAACCCAGGACCTTCAGTAGAATTTATGCAAATGCAAAACCGACGTCATACCTCTAGACCAAAGGCCCCGTTGAAGATATGATAGCGTCGTCCCTTATTCGTGCCTATCAAGGTTATCGACGGTAAGAAGCACACGATGAATGCCAACTGGCATTTACCGAGGTTAACGTGGATCGTCGCGAGGTCCCACCACGCTACAACTTAGGCAGAGCGGGACGGGGCACAATCGTGTCTTGGAGGGGATGAGTAAGCGGGCATGAAGTCGAACGGGCGATGCCGTAACTACCTTCGGAGGACATGCAGCGAAGATACAGTAGTTCTTGTCGATGGCAATGTGTTTGGTCTAGCGCGAATTAGGGTATTCATGTCTACCTTGCAAAGTCTAACAAGCCAGCGCGAACCGGCAGAAACAGCAATCCCAGACCCCCAACGCCGTCAGCCGAAACGGCGAGACAATCTACAACGCCTCAATGGCCTTGAGCAGTACCTCGATCGCCATGCTGCCAACATCATGACCCCTCAGCAAAGTCCCCACATCGCTCAGGATTCCGAGGGGAATGTAACATCCCGTCTTCGCCTTCTCAAGGCTCTCCTTGAGCCTGCTGGTGTGCTCCCACTCCTTGGCCGCCTTCTCGGCGTAGTCGATGACCTTGCTGGGGATGCCGCACATGGCAGCGCAGTGCATGCCAAACGATCCCTCGGCAACGCCCTCTTCAAGCTTGTACAGGAAAGTAACCTTCCTCTCGTCCTCGTCGACGTGAATCTGCATCCGCCGCGGGCAGATTTCAGGGTGATTCTCAAACTCGGCCGCGAGCGAATGGTAGTGCGTGGCAAAGAAGCCGATGCAGCCGACATGAGTGGCAATGTGGTGGAGAACGGCCTGCGCAACAGCCACGCCGTCGTACGAGCTCGTGCCGCGGCCCAGTTCGTCGAGGATGACAAGCGACCGCGGCGTGGCCTCGGAGAGGATCTTCTTCGTCTCCGAAAGCTCCACGAAAAAGGTTGACTGGGCCGCAAAGATGTTGTCGTTGGCACCGAGACGCGACATGATGCGGTCAACCGGCGTCAGCCGCGCCGAGACGGCAGGGACGTAGCAGCCAATCTGGGCCATGATGATCGCGACGCAGGACATGCGGAGGATGGTCGACTTGCCCGCAGCGTTGGCGCCGGTGAGGAGACTGATCTTGGCTGCCTCGCCTCCCAGCTTGATGTCATTGGGAATAAAGTCGTCAACCGCCGTCATGCAGGGGTGACGGAGCTCCTCGAAGTCCATGACGCTTCGCTCCTCGTCGACAAACTGCGGACGGCAGCTTGGATGGCCGAGCGACGTGGACGCCTTGGCCAGACCCACCAGACAGTCAAGCTGAGCCATGATGCGGATGGCGAGAAGCCACGTTCCGTAGTCTTTGTCGAAGCGCTGGAAGAGGCGGGAGGCCGTCTCCTTGGCGACCTGCGCGTGGGTTTCCTCGGCTTCCTGCAGCTCGCGGACGAGGTCCGTCAGCTCGCCAAAGTAAAATCGCTTGACGCTTGCGGTCGCCGACATCTGCTTCCAGCCTGCCGGGACCTTGAGAGACTTGGGAGCCTCAATCTGGTAAATCTCCTTGCCGACGTCGGTAAACTTGAGGTTCCTGTTCTTCAACTCCGCCTTCTTCCGGTCCAGGAGGGATCCAAGCCGACCTTTGATCTCGTCGATGTTCTCCTGGCTCTCGTCGTACTCTGCCTGAATTCCAGGCTCTGGCACAAGGATCTTTTCCTCGCGAGCCCTCTTCTTGTCAAAGGCATTCTTCCAGTACGAGAGAGGGTCGGAGAGATTGGGCATGCCTGAAATCAGCCTGTCAATCAAACCATTGCCGCCCTGGAATGCCCCGAGGAGGCCCATTGCGTGCTCAATCTGCTCAAATCCATCCAGAACCTTCACAAAGTCTTCCGCCTTGATAGCGCCGGCGTGAACCCGCGAGATCAGCCTCTCGAGGTCCGGCATCTTAATCATCAGCGACGTAAACTGATCTCGCAGGCTGCGGTCCTTGTTGAGCATGTCGACGGCATCCAGACGCTCGTTGATGCGCTTAATGTTGCAAAGAGGGTGACACACCCACTGGCGGAAGAGGCGCTTGCCAAACGGCGTAACACAGCGGTTGAGAAGGCTGAACAGAGTCCCCTCGGATCCGGCGTTGACCGTGTTGGCAAAGATTTCGAGGTTGATGAGGGTCTGGCCATCCAGGATGAGCGTGCCGTCACGCTGAATGGGATTGTACCACTCAAAATTGCCTTGCGTGACTAGACTCCGCTCGAGCAATAGGCTCTGCAAGTATTGAAGCAGGGCGCCCAGAGCAGACATGAGAAGATGCTTGTCGTGGGCGCCCTGTAGAACTTCCGGCCAAGCTCCGTCGTGGTTGTCGTCCCTGGCAAAGTAATCGCCCGACTTGAGCTCGCTCCGCGTCTGCTCGGAATCCCAGAACTCGCTTCCCGACTTTCTGTAGTTCCAGATGGTTGTTGGGGACGTGCTGTTCTTCAGAATCCGCAGAGCCTTGGAAGAGATGTGGCCCTTTTCTAGAATGAGCTCGCGCGGGCTGACTTGAGCCACAAACGTTTCGAACTTGGTAAGGTCGACGTCGTCTTCAAACTCGGAAACGGAGAAGCGGCCGGTGGCGGCATCCACAAAGCCCACGCCAAACGACGGCTTACCGTCAACAGTCGACTCCTTGATCGCGGCGCAGTACGTCGCCATGTCATCCTGGAGCATGCTCCCGTCAACCAGCGTTCCGCCGGTCAGGACGCATTTGAGCTCTCGGCGGATGATCTTGTCAACCTTCTTGGCCTTGGTGGTATCATCCCGCTCACGCATTTCCTTGCCAAGGGCAGACTCCATCTGGTCGACCCGGGCAACCTTGTACCCCTTGGCGACGAACTGGTTGACCCACATGTCGAGCGAGCTCTCTGGGACGCCCACCATGCGCATGTTCACGCGGTCCGTGAGCTTGAGATCGAAGAGCTGGTGGCCAATCGTGGCATCGTTCTCGTATAGCTCGTAGAACTTGCCCTTTTTGAAGAAGACAATCGTGTCCCACAGCTTGTGCTTGATTTCCCAGTATTGCTTCTCGAAGGGCGAAAACTTGCTCCAGGCGTAGCCAGGCACGTAGACCGATGTCGGGTCATAGTCAGGGTGGCTAGGGGGGTTCTTGTTGAGATCCACCATGTTGGCCAGCCAAGTATAACGTTGATCAGGATCCCTTTCATGCGGCTTAGCATTGCGCTTCGATTTCGACTCAGCAGGCTTCTTGACCGGGTGATGGCTTGATTTGTCATTCTCATCAAACTGCCACTGCTGGCAAGCTTTAGATGAGAAAGTGTCGATAGCCATGTCCTCGTCATCCAAATCCACATCTTCCGCTGCTCTCAAAGGAGATGAGGTGTTGGACTTCTTTCTAGGCATCTGGGTCTTTGACTCGCGCTTTCTCTTCCGCGTCTTGGACGGAGCATCAGACTCGTCATCCGAGACGACGAAGTCGGCCATGTCATCTGCATTTTGTGTTAGCTTTTGGCACCATGTGCGACTGGGTAAAAGACTCACCATCCTCGGCATAGTCAGCCACGTTAGTGTCTCCATCCTCATACTCATCCTCATCATCATCGTCGAGTACGACGCGTTTCCTATCGCGCCGAGGCCGCGATGCCTTAAGTCTCTCGAAAGGGTCCTCATCACCGTCGTCGTCAGATTCGGCATAGTTGACCATCTTTCGAGCCTACAGTAGGGTCAGCATGGGTATGAGTCTACACGGATGTGGGCCAGACACACCTTTCGAGATGGGCTGCTGCTGGGAACTGCTGGGGCAGGTTTGTTCGAGGTTGAAGCCTGCTGCACCAGTCGCTCAGCAGGAGTCAATGGCGAGGGTAGAGATTGGTTCACTACCTTGACGCTTGTGTGAAGATTCTCCTGCGAGCTGGGAGGCTCAATTGCATCGCTGCTAGGGACTGGGGTGATTGGGCCGCGTTTGTTTGCAAAGGAGTTGGACTTGTTGGTCACGTCAGTCAAGCAGGTGTTGGGTTTAGTTCTAGAGCCGACACTGCCAGCGGTCGGCGGGGTGGAGGCAGCCTTGGAAAAGAAACCGAGAATGCTCTGCTGCTTGCCGGTAGACACAGCACTACCCAGCTTCTGAGGTGCGGGCGTCTTCGCGGATGGGGTGCGCGCTGGCACCGACGAAGCTTTGCTGCCTGCCATCGTGATGGGTAATGACAATTGAGCTCGAGGGGTGGTGCAAACTAGCAGTTCATGACACGACAAAGGCTGGCAAGAGCACTGGCATGCAAATACCGAAGAAAGATCATTAGGTAGAGCAATCAAGAGACTGATTGAGGAGTTGGAAACGATAGCTCGTGGGTTTGGAGGAAGTTGTGGAATGTCCCGGTATTTGAGCGACCCGCGTTCTGGACGCGGCACACGGTCGCCAAAGTTATAGCGCGTTTTGCAAATTAGTTGCTAGTGAAGAACCCATGGCGCTGGTCCCCCAATAGGTGGGGCTGTCCTCGTCTGCGTGCACAGACTAGGTGGGGTCCACTCGGGGAACCATCCCGGAGTTCTTGGCGTTCAAAGACTTGGTGGAAAACCTGCGAAGAGTTGGACTTGGGTTTCTTCCACGCAGCCGAAACTCCATAGAGTGCCTTTGCTTCATAGCCACGAGATAATCGCCATTCCTTCTTCGAACAGCTAGGTTTCGTTCAGAAAGAATGTACTGAAGCACCTCGCCCAGATGCTTTGATAGGGACGTGACTTTTGGGATGGTTGTAAGAGCGGCAGTCAACTGGCATGGGTTCGACCTCGGACTTCGCATATTTCGGTTGTCCGAGCTGTGATGACGCGTGCCACGTCGTGTCATTGAGCGTCGTGGACATCGTGTACGAAGCCTCCAGCTCAATAGTCTAGTCGTGAGAGAAGACAAGGCTGATAGTTCTATTTAAACATCTTCTCCTCTACATAAAATTGTCGACTTCCGCTTCTGCCCAACCTCATTTCCGACCCATCAATGCCCCCGCAGCGCGAGCGTAGAGGCACTGTTCAAAACGCTTCAGCCATGGAATCTGCGGCTCACTTCCTCGCCGGCAAGAAGGTCATAATTGCTGGCGGCGGCATTTCAGGTCTTTCATTTGCGGCAGCCCTCCAAAAACTTTGGCCCGCGTCTCTGGACCGGCCAAAGGTGGTCATCTACGAACGGGACACGAGAGACGATGCCGAAGGTCGTGAGGGCTACTCCATCTCTATAGCTGGGCATGACGACACAGGCGGGTTGTATGCATTGAATCAACTCGGTCTGCTTGATAAAGCCCTTGAACATGCTGTCCTTGGCCTGGAGCCGGACAGCCGATTCAAGTGTTGGGATTCGAGCTGGAAGGAGCTCATCAGCGTTCGCTTCAAGCCTGCACGTGGACTTCCGACCTCGGGTATCCGAATTGGAAGAAGAAATCTGCGGAAAGTCCTTATCGACGCAACAGCAGACGAAATTACTTGGGATTCGGCTTGTACCGCGGCGCGCCTTCTCGACAACGGCAAGGTGTCGGTGACGGTGGTGAAGGGAGACGCCGAGTTCGAGGACGAATGCGACCTTCTCATTTCCGCAGATGGCGCCAACAGCCGCATTAGACGATGCCTTCGACCTGACGACAATCTCCGCTACGCCGGAGCGGTGCAGCTTGGAGGACTGGCCCATTTCGACAAGATCCCGGAGCCGGTTGAGAGGCACTGGGGCCTGATCATCACTGGCAAGGGCGTTACCTGCTTCTTCTCTCCGGTAGATAAGAACAACCTCGTCTGGGGCCTCAGTCGTCTCGAGAAAGACCCACGGCCTCCCCTTGACAAGTCAGACAACGAAGCCCTTCAAGCTATCATTGAAGAAAGCCGTCAAATCGGCCACATGATTGCCGAGCCCTTCCCGACCATCGTGGATGCTACCCCGTTGGACGAGGTTTTCGCCTTTCCCGCTAGAGACAAGGAGGCTTTTCGACATGACGCCTCGACGGGGCCTGTTGTCTTTATTGGAGATGCCAACCACGCCGTGAGCCCGTTTGCCGGTTACGGAGCTAGCCTCGCGCTCAAGGATGGGTGGGACCTCGCTGAACAGATATGCCAGTCCGGGTCTCTGGCGGCAGCCCTGAAGACATACGATGACATTAGCGTTCCCCGAGCTCGGAAGATTTTGAACACGTCGCGAGGGCGCATTAGCACAGGGCACTGCACTGGTCTCCGATACTACTTCTACCGTTGCTTGTTTACCGTAGGCGGCTTCATTCTTTGGTTGACAGGACAGAATTGACCAGGATACCCTTCTCTTGGAAAGCTCTCACATGTTCCATGAGACAGCATGCATTAGTAGAACATCTAACTCTCCGTTCCTCAATTGATCTAAAATATCCCCTCTCAGTCAACCTTGTATGACACCGCATACTTGCAGATGATCATCCCGGACTCATTTAGCTTCTCGATACTTTCCAACCTTAGCTCCGCCATGTGCTGCTTGGATTCTTCGGCGTCTGCAATCATCTTCACGCCGCCTCTCAAGAGCACAGGGGCAATTGCAACTTCAACATTGTCGACCAACCTAGCGTCGAGACAGATCCCACAGAGCTCGCCACCGCCAAAGAGCCAGATGTCCTTGCCGTCGAGCTCTTTCTGCTTCTTGATTTCGCCAATGACGTGGTCGGAAATGATGGTCACGTCCGGGCAATCCTCCGGGTTAAGCGTCTTGGAGACAACGAGGACGCTCTCCTTTGGTCGGCCCTTGAGCGGGTTCTGCTCGCCTTGGGACTTGCAGACCTCGTAGGTTTTGCGACCCATGATGTAGGTGCTGTACTTCGCGTGCATGGCTACAAAGTCGACTGATGAGTCGTGGGGAATCCAGTCGAAGGAGCCATCGTGGCGGGCAATGTAGCCGTCGAGGGATGCGGCGACGCTGTAGCGGAGCAGACGCATTTTGACAGCTGGCGATATCAGGAAAGCTGAAGGTATGGCGATGAATTAGTTCAATCATCGAGTATCGAGCTTTTGAGTTTGGCGAATTGGCCCTCATTGCCTGCGGGTGATTTTCCCTCCCGGCATGTGTGCTGGTACTTTTCCTGTGCAGTGCAGCTGCACTGCAGTCAACTCGTTTACTGTGAAACAATGTTAGGAATGGCATCGCGTTCACGTACCGATTCACGGCCTCTCTGTTCCGCCAGAGATTCGGACATTTGAATTCTACAGTGGTGATCAACAGCCGGTATGGCTAGTAAGGATGAATTGATTAGAACACGAGTCGAATTCCTCGCGACCATTCAGAAAGTTTCCACTTCATGTCATCTAACTTCACAGCCCAAAGGTGGTTGACAATGTACATCTAGCCACGGTGCAGTAATTAAGCCAGCGGAGTGAACTAGAATACGCAATGTCAGGTTCATTCCTAGCACGGACTGCCAAAATTTCGCCCTAATCAACAGCAACATTCCTACACTGATCCGGTGGCAGCGACAACTAACTTTTACAAGATTGCCCGATATGCCTTCCTTTGCCGAGGTGCAACAAATCTCTGCTAGGACCCGGCTACGCACATGCACTATAGGATGCTTTGTCATTTCTACAGCCCTGGCGCTTCTTGCGAGATTCCATTTTTGATCGCGCCAGGGAAGGTTGCAGCGGGCCGGCGCAGACGAGCCGCGTCGCCCTGGAGGCTGCGGGAGGGTTCCTAAGGTTCCTTCTTCCCGCTTTCGATCCCCCACGTCTTCATCTTCTGATCGCTAGCCGAGTGGTGGTTGGAAAACATCAGATATTGCTCTGCCACACCCTTGCGGGAATGGCTTTTTTATTTTGCTGTAATACATTGACTAAGGATATGCCCCCTCCAGAATTCTGAAGCCCCCCCCCCAAATTGGCATCGTACTTTATATGGTTACCTACCCCACCTTCAGACTTCTGATGGCGCTTGTAGCCAGGTTCTCCAACATTTCGGTAATCATAACAGGCTTACTGTAGATCGCACACGAGAACGAACCCTTTCCCACACTCAAGTGCCGTACCAGTGTTTTGGGCGATCCGAAATTCTCCACCTTCTGGTCCGTTCGTGCTCGATGATGCTTTGTCTCATTACGAATTCTTCGAGATTGCTTCGCTGCACGAAGCTCGTCGCTGTGTCGCGGCGATCATGAATGCCTTCGAAACGATCGTACTATGCCGAATCTGGTATACGGGCCGAGTATTGGTACATTCCCCGACACGTGGAAACGTAGGCGCATGAAGAATACCGATCTTCCCTTTCTCGATGGGGATATGGAAACGGGCGATCACACCAGACAATACCTGACACCGCCCGACACAAGCTTGCGGAATTTCGTTTCCCCAATCCGGGTGCTTCGAGAGCGCACACATACTCTCATCAGATTTCTTTCGATAATATTAATATTATAGCTGCTGCATGTGGTGGTACCGCAGAAGTGAGCTCTCGACTCGGATGCGGCGACCGAT
>Ga0247774_1001224_pt1 | contig 13040 bp, 6 predicted proteins | sample UWRJL001104B6_FD_179933 | JGI IMG/M metagenome (GOLD analysis project Ga0247774, IMG submission 179933) | Plant litter microbial communities from Arlington Agricultural Research Station in Wisconsin, United States - UWRJ-L001-104B-6 | ecosystem: Environmental > Terrestrial > Plant litter >... | reverse complement strand
ACGGCGGTAATGGCAACGATACCATCTACGGCGGCGCAGGTAACGATAGCCTCTCTGGCGAGAATGGTGACGACATCTTGTATGGCGATGGACTGATGGATGGCGGCGCGGGTAACGATACCCTGACGGGTGGTAATGGCAACGATACTCTCAAAGGCGGTGGCGGTACTGATTACCTCTATGGTGGTAATGGCAACGACCTGCTTTATGGTGGTCTTGGCAGTGATTTCCTCACAGGTGGCAACGGTAACGATATATTTGCCTTTGCTGCCGGCTCCGGGACTGATACCATTACTGATTTCTCAGACGGTAATGATTTGATTGGACTCTCCGGCGGTTTAACCTATGCTCAACTGTCCTTCTCTGGCAGCAACATCATTGTTACCAGCACCAATGAAATCCTGGCAACGCTGACGGGTATTAATACCACTACCCTCACATCTGCTGATTTCTTAACAGTCTAGGATTATAGCCCTTTTGGGTGATTGGTGATGCGATCGCATTTGAGAACAAAAAAAAATGCGATCGCACTTTCGTCCAGAAAGCGTATTTAATCAAACGCGCTTACAACAACAGGAATCACCCCATGCCTCCAAAAATCCATTTGCGATCGCGCCCAACGATTTTACCGCCAGATTTATTTACCCAGTTTAACCAGTTGTCTTTTTGGACAAATACTAGCAATAGTTTGGCGAATTCGATCGTTCCCGGGCCCAGAGAAGCAACGGTTCAATCCTAGTTTCTCTTTTTAAGGGACGAAAGTTTCACTCACTCAAACAGTAACAAAGCGATCGCTATATAAGCCATTTTGCCTCATCAAAAATTTAGACAACTGCCTAGCTAATTCTTTATTAAATAATCAAGTCGCACCATGTCGCGCCTGTGGGAGCATTCAACGTTCCAGGGTCACAAATCAAAGCTAATTAGTCTTTTTTAAACCAACAACCAATGCAAACCCCTGCTTCTGCCCCTAGTGGACTAGAAATCAACGCTTCTAAGCAATTCGGCTCTTGGCTATGCGAGCAAAATCTCAGCTTGGGATTCACAACCTATCAAACCAACCGCCTTTTTTTCCTTGGTAGCCAAGCGAACGGACAGATCAAGCTCAACGAAAGACTATTCGACAAACCAATGGGGCTATATCTAGCAGGCAAAAGCCTCTACATGACTACCCGCTACCAACTCTGGCATTTTGATAACTTCTTGGGTAATGGCCAAAAGTACAAAGAATGCGATCGCCTCTATGTCCCCCGCACCGCTTACACCACCGGCGATGTCAACGCCCATGAAGTAGTGTTAGACGATGCCGGAAAATTGATTTTTGTCAATACCGACTTTAGTTGTTTAGCTACCCTCAGCCCAGACTACAACTTTGTCCCCATTTGGCAACCGCCCTTCATCTCCAAACTCGTCGCCGAAGACCGTTGTCATCTCAATGGGTTAGCAATGGTAGAGGGCAAACCCGCTTATGTCACTGCCTGTAGTACCACAGATACAGCCGCCGGGTGGCGTAATCATCGCCATGACGGGGGAGTCGTCATCGACGTTACCCAAAATGAAATCATCGCCACAGGCTTATCCATGCCCCATTCTCCCCGTTGGTATCAGGGGAAATTATGGTTACTCAATTCCGGCACAGGGGAATTAGGCTACATCGAGGATCGTCAATTCCATCCCATCACCTTCTGCCCTGGATTTGTGCGTGGATTAGCCTTTTGGCAAAACTTCGCCTTTGTGGGACTGTCTCAACTACGTTCCCAGACTTTTACCGGATTAACCCTAGAAAACCGCTTAAATTCCCAAGGAAATCGCCCCCAGTGTGGCTTAATGGTAATTGACTTGCAGACAGGCACAGCCCTGCACTGGCTATATTTTCAGGGAGTAATTGAAGAACTATTTGATGTCGCAGTTCTGCCTGGGGTGCTACAACCCCAAGCAATTGGTTTACAGTCAGACGAAATTCAGCGCCTAGTCACATTTCCCAACAGTGGCGGCATTGTCACCACCAAACCCACTGCCAAACGTCCCAGTTTAGGTGCAACCCCCCCCGTCGCTGGTTTACCCACACAACAAATTACCCCCCTTAATCCCCCCGAAGAAAGGGGGGAAACCAGACAATCTAGTTCCCTCCCGTTAGAAAGGGGGGAAATCAGACAATCTAGTTCCCTCCCCTTGACAAGGGGAGGGTTAGGGTGGGGTAATCCCAGAATTAGTAGTGAAGCAGCCGTTTCTAGGGGGGAGCAAATCCGTTACCAACGGGTGTATCACCTCAACAGCAGCAACGCCCTCGACTACAATCACCTCACCTATCCCAACCTGCAAAAACGCTGGCAAACTCAACCGCCCCAAGGTGAATTAACCGGGCTTTCTGCTTCCCTAGACGGTGCAATAGTCGGCTTTGCCATTAGCGAACGTTTAAACCCACAACAAGCCGAAATCATCTCCCTATTCGTCTTGCCCGAATACCGTAGTCAAGGAATTGGCACGAGGTTACTCGCCTATTTAGAACGAGAATTAGCCCAACAGGGATGTGTTGAAATCATCCTCAGCTATTCCACCAGTACGCTCACCAATGTAGCTTTAGAACCGCTACTGCAAAAGCTACATTGGCAACCACCCCAAATTAACTTGGTGCTAGGCAAAACCGCTACAGAAAAAATTGCCCCAGCCCCTTGGTTAAACAAGTATCCCCTACCTCCAGCCTTTGAGGTGTTTCCTTGGTTAGATGCGGGTTTATCCCTGCCGCCATCTGTCGAGGCACACCGCTTAGAACCCCTAAATAGCTTGGGATTGCGCTATCGGGGGGAGGTAATTGGTTGGGTGTTAACCCATCGGGTAGCACCTGACACAATTCGCTATACCACTGTTTCAATTGCGGAAGCATTTGAGAAGCGGGGGCGAGGGGTTTCGCTGTTAGCGGAGGCGATTCGTCGTCAAGTTGACAGTGGTGTTCCCTACCTCACGGGTTCGGTTTCTTACCGTTACCCGCGTTTGTTGCAGTTTGTCGAACGACACCTGACTCCCTATTTAACTGGGGTGGGGGAAGTGCGGCAAACGAGTAAGTTGATTAACCGTACATTTGAATCAAGAGAAAACTAACATGGCTGACCCGAATTTTAAAGCTCCAATTACCAACCCCTTCGGACTGACGGATGTAGGGTTTTCTGCGAAACCCACCTTTGCCGATATCGATGGCGATGGGGACTTAGATGCTTTTGTGGGTAATAACTCCGGCAATACCCTGTTCTACCGCAACAGTGGAACTGCCACGGCTCCCGCCCTCACCCTGGAAGCCACCAATCCCTTTGGACTGACGAATGTGGGGAATTTTGCTGCACCCACCTTAGCCGATATCGATGGCGATGGGGACTTGGATGCTTTTGTGGGGAATTTAGACGGCAATACCCTGTTCTACCGCAACAGTGGAACTGCCACGGCTCCCGCCTTCACGCTGGAAGCCACCAACCCCTTCGGACTGACAAATGTGGTGTATGTTGCTGTACCCACCTTAGCCGATATCGATGGCGATGGGGACTTGGATGCTTTTGTGGGGAATGGTTACGGCAATACCGTGTTCTACCGCAACACTGGAACTTCGGCTGCTCCCAGCTTCACCGTGGAAGCCACCAATCCCTTCGGACTGACGGATGTGGGGAATTCTGCTACACCCACCTTTGCCGATATCGATGCTGATGGGGACTTGGATGCTTTTGTGGGTAATTATGAGGGCAATACCCTGTTCTACCGCAACACCGGAAGTGCAACTGTTCCCACCTTCACCCTGGAAGCCACCAACCCCTTCGGACTGACTAATGTGGGTTTTTATGCTGCACCCACCCTTGCTGATATCGATGGCGATGGGGACTTAGATGCTTTTGTGGGTAATTATTACGGCAATACCGTGTTCTTTGGTATTAACGATGCCCCAACAGGTTCACCCACAGCCACTTTAAGCAACACACCAGAAGATACAGCCATTAATATTACTGCGGCTGACTTATTAACAGGTTTTACGGATGTGGATGCGGGTGATATCCTCTCAGTTACCAACTTAACTGCCACTAACGGTGCATTGGTGGACAACTTGAATGGGACTTATACCTTCACCCCAACTGCTAACTTTAACGGCGCAGTTAATCTGACCTACGATGTCACTGATGGCACAGCAACCTTAACTGGACAAACCCGCAGTTTCTCTGTTACCCCCGTTAACGATGCGCCTGTTGCTGTTGATGACAGTGCTTCCACATTCTTTGGTACTACCATCAACATCCCAGTTAGTAGCCTACTAGCTAATGATACCGATATCGATAGCACCTCGCTGAGTATCACTGGTGTCAGCGGTGCTAGCAACGGTACTGCCGTCCTGAATAATAACGGCACAGCCAACAACACCGCAGATGATTTCGTTTCCTTTACGCCAAATCTTCTGTTCTTTGGTAATGCCAGCTTTAACTACACCCTCAGCGATGGTAGCCTCACTGATACTGCTACGGTGACTGTGGCTGTCGGTCTGAACCTGTTTGGCACTATTTTTGCGGATAACCTGGTTGGCACCATCGGTAACGACATTATCAACGGCGGTAATGGCAACGATACCATCTACGGCGGCGCAGGTAACGATAGCCTCTCTGGCGAGAATGGTGACGACATCTTGTATGGCGATGGACTGATGGATGGCGGCGCGGGTAACGATACCCTGACCGGTGGTAGTGGCAACGATACCCTCTACGGGGGTGGCGGTACTGATTACCTCTCTGGTGGTAATGGCAACGACCTGCTTTATGGTGGTCTTGGCAGTGATTTCCTCACTGGTAACAATGGTAACGATATATTTGCCTTTGCTGCTGGGGAAGGGACTGATACCATTACTGATTTCTCTGACGGTAATGATTTGATTGGTCTGTCCGGCGGTTTGAGCTTTGGTCAATTAAGTTTCTCTGGTAACAATATCCTGGTGACTTCCACGAATGAAATTTTGGCGACGCTGACTGGTATTAATACTACGACGCTGACTGCTGCTGATTTCGTAACGCTTTAATCATCTCGGTTCATGCAACGCCCACTTGAGTTGCATAAAGAAGCAACTTTGATGCATCGAAAAGCACCTTTGTTGCATCGAAGAGCAACTTTAATGCATTGGCTTGCACCTTTGATGCCTGAGCGTTGCAAAAATTGGCTTTGCTCAGTCGTCATGGGGTAGAGGCAGGAGGCATCCTTGTTTCAATCCCACGTTTTTAAGCGTGGGTTCCTCCTGCCTCCTGCCTCCTGCCTTCTGCCTTCTGAACGTTATCCGCGTTTGTTGAAATTTGTCGAACGATACCTGACTCCCTATTTAACTGGGATGGGGGAAGTGCGGCAAACGAGTAAGTTGATTAACCCTACACTTGAATCAAGAGAAAACTAACATGGCTGACCCGAATTTTATCGCCCCAATTACCAACCCCTTCGGACTGACAGATACGGGGTCTTTTGCTACACCCACCCTTGCTGATATCGATGACGATGGGGACTTGGATGCTTTTGTCGGTAAAGTCGATGGCGATACCCTGTTCTACCGCAACAGTGGAACTGCCACGGCTCCCGCCTTCACCGAAGAAGCCACCAACCCCTTCGGACTGACAAATGTGGGTTTTTCTGCTAAACCCATCTTTGCCGATATCGATGGGGATGGAGACTTGGATGCTTTTGTGGGTGAAACTTACGGCAATACCCTGTTCTACCGCAACAGTGGAACTGCCACGGCTCCCGCCTTCACCGAAGAAGCCACCAACCCCTTCGGACTGACAAATGTGGGGAGTTCTGCTGCACCCACCTTTGCCGATATCGATGGCGATGGGGACTTGGATGCTTTTGTCGGTAATCGCGCTGGCAACACCCTGTTCTACCGCAACAGTGGAACTGCCTCAGCACCCACCTTCACCCTAGAAGCCACCAATCCCTTCGGACTGGGGAATGTGGGATATAATGCTGCACCTACTTTTGCCGATATCGATGGCGATGGGGACTTGGATGCTTTTGTCGGTAAAGTCGATGGCGATACCCTGTTCTACCGCAACAGTGGAACTGCCTCTGCTCCCACCTTCACCCTAGAAGCCACCAACCCCTTCGGACTGGCGGATGTGGGTAGTTTTGCTGCACCCACCCTTGCCGATATCGATGGCGATGGGGACTTGGATACTTTTGTGGGTAATGGCGATGGCAATATCGTATTCTTCGAGAATCAACCCATTTCTACCCCAGTCAACAATCCTCCCACCGCCAATAACGACACTGCTACCATCGGCGAAGATACCTCTGCCACTGGTAACGTCTTAACCAACGACACCGACCCCGATGCGGGCGATATCTTGACAGTAGCGGCTGTAAATGGCTCTGCTACTAATGTCGGCAACCAGATTACCTTGGCATCCGGTGCTTTATTAACGCTCAACGCTGACGGCACATACAATTACAACCCCAACGCTCAATTTGAGTCCTTGGGTGTGGGTGCAACTGCTGGCGATAGTTTCACTTACACTGTCAGTGATGGTAATGGTGGCACTAGCACAGCCACAGTTAACTTGACCATCAACGGTGTTAACGATGCGCCCACAGGTTCACCCACTGCGACGTTAAGCAACACACCAGAAGATACAGCCATTAATATTACTGCGGCTGACTTATTAACAGGTTTTACGGATGTGGATGCGGGTGATATCCTCTCAGTTACCAACTTAACTGCGACTAACGGTGCATTGGTAAATAACAACAATGGGACTTATACCTTCACCCCAACTGCCAACTTTAACGGTGCAGTTAATCTGACCTACAATGTCACTGATGGCACAGCAACCTTAACTGGACAAACCCGCAATTTCTCTGTCACCCCCGTTAACAGTGCCCCTGTTGCTGTTAATGACACTGCTTCCACATTCTTTGGGACTCCCGTCAACATCCCAGTTAGTACCCTACTGGCAAATGATACCGATTTCGATGGCGACCCCCTCAGCATCACTGCTGTTAGCGGTGCTACCAACGGTACTGCCGTCCTGAATAATAACGGCACGCCTGGCAACTCGGCAGATGACTTTATTGTCTTCACCCCAACTACTGGATTCAGTGGCAATGGCAGCTTTGACTACACCCTTAGCGATGGTAGCCTCACCGATATTGGTAATGTCACCGTTGCCGTGGGGACTAACCTCTCTGGTGGTAACGCGGACGACTTGCTCAACGGCACAGCAGGCAATGATAACCTCTCTGGCGGCAACGGCAAAGACACCCTCAATGGCAGTGCCGGCAATGATACCCTCAATGGCGGTAACGGCGCAGATAAGCTGACTGGCGGTACTGGTAACGACATCTTAACGGGTGGCAGTGCTTCTGATACTTTCATCTTCGCCGCCTCACACGGCACCGATACGATTACCGACTTTAGCGATGGACTTGATTACATTGGTCTGTCCGGCGGTTTAAGCTTTGGTCAACTGTCCTTCTCTGGCAGCAACATCATTGTTACCAGCACCACTGAAATCCTGGCAACGCTGACGGGTATTAATACCACTACCCTCACATCTGCTGATTTCTTAACAGTCTAGGATTACAGCCCTTTTGGGCGATTGGTGATGCGATCGCATTTGAGATCAAAAAAATGCGATCGCATTTTCTTCCATAAAGCCTATTTAATCCAACGCGCTTCAAACAGCAGGAATCATCCGGTATCAGTTGCGATCGCGCTTCTTAAGTCTTCTGGGTCTTTAATTCCCGAATCAATCATTTACTCATCAAAGGAAAAAAACCATGGCTGACCCGAATTTTAACGCCCCAATTACCAACCCCTTCGGACTGACGGATGTGGGGTCTTATGCTGCACCCACCTTTGCCGATATTGATGGCGATGGGGACTTGGATGCTTTTGTGGGTAATGATGACGGCAATACCGTGTTCTACCGCAACACCGGAACTACGGCTGCTCCAACCTTCACCTTTGAAGCTGCCCAACCCTTCGGACTGACGAATTTGGTGGCTTCTGCTAAACCCACCTTTGCCGATATCGATGCTGACGGGGACTTGGATGCTTTTGTGGGTAATAGTGGTGGCAATACCCTGTTCTACCGCAACATTGGAACTCAGACGGCTCCAACCTTCACCTTTGAAGCCAGCAATCCCTTCGGACTGACGGATGTGGGTACTTTTGCTGCACCGACCTTAGCCGATATCGATGCTGATGGGGACTTGGATGCTTTTGTGGGTAATTATAACGGCAATACCCTGTTCTACCGCAACACCGGAACTACGGCTGCTCCAACCTTCACCTTGGAAGCCACCAACCCCTTCGGACTGACGGATGTGGGGTTTCTTGCTGTACCTACCTTTGCCGATATCGATGGCGATGGGGACTTGGATGCTTTTGTGGGTAATACCGATGGCGATACCCTGTTCTACCGCAACAGTGGAACTGCCACGGCTCCCGCCTTCACGCTGGAAGCCACCAACCCCTTCGGACTGACAAATGTGGGGAGTTCTGCTGCACCCACCTTTGCCGATATTGATGGCGATGGGGATTTGGATGCTTTTGTGGGTAACAGTGACGGCAATACCGGGTTCTTCGAGAATACAGCCACTAATACCCCAGTCAACAATCCTCCCACCGCCAATAACGACAGTGCCACCACTGCCAAAAATACTGCCGTGACCATCTCGGCAAGTACCCTGTTAGCTAACGATACCGATCCCGACAGCAACCCCCTCAGCATCACTGGTGTCAGCAATGCTACCAACGGTACTGCCGTCCTTAATAATAACGGCACGACTGGCAACACGGCAGATGACTTTATTGTCTTCACTCCGACGACTGGCTTTAGCGGCAATGGCAGCTTTGACTACACTCTCAGCGATGGCAGCCTCACCGACATTGGTAATGTCACCGTTGCCGTGGGGACTAACCTTTTTGGTGGTAACGGCGACGACTTGCTCAACGGCACAGCAGGCAATGATAACCTCACTGGCGGCACCGGCCAAGACACCCTCAATGGCAGTGCCGGCAATGATACCCTCAATGGCGGTAACGGCGCAGATAAGCTGACTGGCGGTACTGGCAACGACATCTTAACCGGTGGCAGTGCTTCTGATACTTTCATCTTCGCCGCCTCACACGGTACTGATACGATTACCGATTTTAAGAATGGAGTAGATTACATTGGTTTGTCCGGCGGTTTAACCTTTGGTCAACTGTCCTTCTCTGGCAGCAACATCATTGTTACCAGCACCAATGAAATCCTGGCAACGCTGACGGGTATTAATACCGCTACCCTGACGGCTGCTGATTTCTTAACAGTCTAGGATCGTAGCCTTTTTGGCCCATTGGTGATGCGATCGCATTTGAGATCAAAAGAAAATGCGATCGCATTTACGAGACGCTCCGCGTAGCTTGCTTCGACGTTCGCGTAGCGTGCCGTAGGCAAGTGGTACGGCTGCGCTCAGTGACCACTGTAGGTATCGCAACTCTCATTATTCAACATAAGTATTAATTATATAGGACAAAGATCCTAGTCAAAACTAGGATCTTTGTCCGATGCGGCAATTAAGGCGATCGCTGTACAATTCATTTGCCCACAGAACAAGTACAAGTATTCGATGCAGCGATCGCCTCGATCGCTGTAAATAGCCTAAGAACTGCTGTTGACATCCACCCCGACCTGAAGGTACGGGGATTCCCAAACCTCACGATTTGAATTTCTGCTTCGGGGCAACTGCCTCCACCCTAAAAGAGATTTGGTCTTATGTTCGCTCCACAGACTAACCCCGCAAGCCCTGCGGTTTTTACGTGTCGAATACCAAACGGAATTCTTCTCCTGTTTTGATTCTAGGGATGTTTACCATTGCCCTATCCTCTTTTCCCGGTCTACCGATTTTGCTTCGCCGCCAGCACAAGGCTGAACTTCGCTCGTATAGGCTGTGTGATCCATCGTCTCGGGTGGGTCGTTGACCAATTATATTGTAATATAAAGCCGTCCTAAAAGGACGATGTTTCTACCCAATTTTCTGATGAAAAACTATATGTGGGTTCTAGTCGCCTGGTGGAAAATTAAAAATAACTCAAAACAGAGATAGTAATGGCTAAATCTGCAAACCAACCTCAACCTAATTATGGCTAAAAACTGCCAAAACCTCTGGCAACAAGCTCTAATAGCCCATCAGCAAAATCAATTAACTTTGGCGATCGCACTTTATCAAAAGGTGATTGCCCAAAATCCTGAATTTGCTGATGCTTATGCAAATTTGGCAATGGCTTTATCCTCTAATTCTCAGCATCAAGAAGCGGATAGAGCCTTTTGTCGCGCTTTGGCTTTGCAGCCCGATCATGCCAATAATCACAGCAATTATGGCTTTTTTCTCCATTGCCTGAAACAACACCACAAGGCGGAGCAACATTTGCGGCAGGCGGTGCAGCTCGCTCCGCAACTGGGAATAGCTTGGTTTAATTTGGGCAATGTCTTACGCTCCCTAGAACGCTGGGAGGAAGCAGTATCTTGTTACCAGGTGTCTTGGCCTTTGGACTTCACAAGGCTGGAAATCTTAAGCGATTGGGTTTTTGGACTGAAAAAAATCTGTCGTTGGTCAGCCCAGGAAGCTGTAGCCTTGACTTTACTCCAAGCTTCGGCTTATCAGTTGGAACAAGGCAAAACTTCCCCGATCAATCCCTTTCTTGCCTGTTTGTTGCCTTTGTCCTTGGCAGAGTTTCAGCAAATTTGTGCCAGCCACGCTCAAGACGTATCTCGTTTGGTGGAACAGCAAGGTCTTCAGGGACGGTTTGATCTTTCTCAGCGCCGCAGCAACAGCAAAATCAAGGTGGGTTATGTTTGCGCCGCCTTCAGTCGTCATCCCACAGGACATTTAATTGAGGGAATGTTTGAGCGTCATGACCGCAGTCGCTTTGAAATCTATGGCTATGCGGTTTCTGCTAGTGATGGTAGTTCCTATCGGCAACACATTCAAAACGCCATCGAACATTTTCGTGATGTGCATGACTTATCAAGTTTAGCGATCGCCGAAACCATTTTTCAAGATGGAATTGACATTCTGGTGGATCTCGATGGTTATACTTCCAACCACCGCCAACAAGTGTTTGCCCTCAAACCCGCTCCTATTCAGGTAACTTGGTTGGCATTTCCCGGTACTACTGGGGCTACTTATATAGATTACTTGATTGCCGATCCAGTGGTTGTGCCACCAAAGAGCGATCGCTTTTATTCCGAAGCGATTGTGCGTCTGCCCCACACCTATCAAGTTAACAACCATCGTCAACTTTCCCCGATTCCCCAGCTGCACCGCCCAACAGCTCGTAAAGCTCAGGGATTACCAGAAACAGCGATCGTTTTTTGCTCTTTCAACAACAACACCAAAATCGATTTCCCCACTTATCAAGCTTGGTTGGCGATTCTCAAAGCTGTTCCCGAAAGTGTGTTGTGGATTTTGGTGGATACTGGCGAAGGGTTAGAAAATCTCCGTCGCGCCGCGCTTTCAGCAGGTGTCGCTCCCACAAGAGTGATTCCAGCCTCAAGGATAGAAGAGGTGCTAGAGCATATTCAACGAATACAATTAGCGGATTTATATCTAGATTGTTTTATTTATAATGCCCACACCACCGCCACCGATGCACTTTGGGCAGGTGTACCAGTTTTAACGTGTGTGGGAGAAACCTTTGCCTCTAGGGTGGGAGCGAGTTTGCTCAAAGCAGCAGGCTTGCCGGAATTGATTTGTGAATCTCCCACTCAATTTGTAGATAAAGCAATTCATTTGGCGCAAAATCCCCAAGAATTACAAGTCTTTCGCAAGCATTTGCAACAGCACAAGTACCATCTGCCTGCCTTTGATACCGATGTTTGGGTGCGAGACTTTGAGGCAGCAATGGTGATAATGTGCGATCGCTTTTTGTCTTCCCAACCGATACAAGCGATCGAAGTGCCTGCTGAACGCCAAGAAGGGCAGGACAACGAAAACACAAGCTTTTTAAAGCTTTTCCCAACCACGGAGAAGATTAGAAAGGGGAAAGACCCAGAAGATTAAATCAAGGTCAATCCCAAATATTTATTAACTTCATAGAAACAACAAACAAAAATATGGCAAATTCAACCTTTAACCTCTCTTCTCTCAACGGCAGTAACGGCTTTATCATTAACGGCATCGCCGCGTATGACGGCTCAGGCAGATCAGTTAGCAGCGCTGATAACAATCACTCAAGTTAATAGCAACAACCTCACCGTTAACACAGCTATTACCTTGGTCTGTCCGGCGGTTTAACCTATGCTCAACTGTCTTTCTCTGGCAGCAACATCTTTGTTACTAGCAGCAATGAACTCCTGGCAACGCTGACGGGTATTAATACCACTACCCTCACGGCTGCTGATTTCTTAACAGTCTAGGATCCTAGCCTTTTTGGCCCATTGGTGATGCGATCGCATTTGAGAACAAAAAAAAATGCGATCGCACTTTCGTCCATAAAGCGTATTTAATCAAACGCGCTGAAAACAACAGGAATCATATCAATTCCGGTTGCACCGAAATGATATAGAGGACACGGCAGTGCCGTGTCCCTACCGCGATTAATCGTAGGGACACGGCACTGCCGTCTCGAAAGCTGCGGGTAATATTAATTCCGCTGCTTGAAGATATCCGAAAAATTTATTGACAATCTTGGGTAAGTTTGATATCATCGAGCTAAACAGTGGGAATAGTGAAATGAAATTCACTACCTCTATCTTTTCCTGGGGAATCTACCCAAATTTTACCTCCCCAGCCGGCAACAATCTGCTTGCAAATTGCCAATCCCAAACCGGTACCGCCCGTGCTGCGCCGCAAAGCTCCTTCTTCTTGATAAAATCGATCGAACACTACTTTTAAACTATTCGCCTCGATTCCCCTCCCCGTATCGGCTACGAGCACTTCCACCATCCGAGAACCGTTGCATTTCGCTCGCACTGTCACGCTTCCCTGGGGTGTCGTAAATTTGCAAGCGTTGTCTAGCAGTTTCGAGAGCACCTCCACCAACCACTCTC
>Ga0247774_1001223_pt1 | contig 13044 bp, 12 predicted proteins | sample UWRJL001104B6_FD_179933 | JGI IMG/M metagenome (GOLD analysis project Ga0247774, IMG submission 179933) | Plant litter microbial communities from Arlington Agricultural Research Station in Wisconsin, United States - UWRJ-L001-104B-6 | ecosystem: Environmental > Terrestrial > Plant litter >... | reverse complement strand
CGGAAAGTCGTTTCTCACGGAAAGCTGAGGAGCTGCGGGTATGAAGAGGCAAACAGTACCTTCGCTCACCTTGACCGCGCTCATCGTAACTTCGCTGTTCGTGGCGGGTTGCGGTGGCGGCAACGGCACGGTGGGGCCAACGAATACGTCGAGCGGGAACGGCAATCCCGGCGGCTCGACGCCACCCGCGCAGAATGATCCGGCCACGGCGCTGTTTCAGCCGTTGCAAGGCGTGCTGCCTTATCCAACGGATGTGTACTTCAGCGGCTCGACCGACGGCACGCTCAACATCCAGCCCGCCAACGCGCTCATGCCGTTGCAGTCGAGCGTGAATCAGCTCGACGGGTTTTCAACCAACGGCGTCATCCGCACGCGCTTCGCGAGTCCGCTCGCGGCAGGCTCGCTCTCGGCAACGAGTGTTTACGTTGCGCAGGTTGTCGTCGACAGCGCGACGAAGGCGACTGTGGGCTTCACGCGCAAGCTGGTGCTCGGAAGCGATCCCGCTACCGCAGACTTCAGCGTGGGCCTCGCGACAGACGCTGGTGTCGGCAACACGATCCTCGAAATCAAACCCCTGAAACCGCTGGTACCGAGCAGCGGGCCCGGCGCAACGAATGTCGGATACCTCGTGGTGCTCACGAATGGCATCACGACAGCGACTGGCGCGCCTGCGGTGGCAGACACCGATTACGCAGCTTTCAAAACCGCGCTACCCACGTGCGCGACGATCACCAACGCTTCGCTGAATGGACTGTGCAGGCTCACCGGCGCACAACTTCAGATCGCAGGGCAGGCACTCGGAATCAATCCCGCGAATGTCGTGCTGTCGTTCAGCTTTTCGACGCAGAACACACGAGACACGATGAATGTGCTCGCGAGCCCGCAAATCACGACGGCTCGGCCGATCACGGTGGTGAACACCGGCGCGACGACAACTGCGTTGAACGCCGCGTTGCCTGGTCATGCGAACCTCTATCGAGGCACGTTTCAAATTCCGTACTACAGCTCGCGGCCGTCGCAGGCGAATCCCACGGCGCCGCTCACTGCGACCTGGCTCGGCGGACCGTCTGCGCTCGATGCCACCAGCAAGCTGCTCACGCGATTCAATCCCGTGCCCGTCGCGACAGAGACGATCTCGATTCCGATCTTCGTCACGGTGCCGAATGCCGCATCTCCCAGTGCAGGCGTGAAGCCCGCGGGGGGCTGGCCAGTGCTCATCTTTCAGCACGGTCTCACGCGCAATCGTCTCGACGCCGCAGGCGTAGCCGATTCGTTCGCGGACCAGGGTTACGTCGTCGTCTCGATCGACCTGCCTTTGCACGGCATCGGTGGCGCAACGGCGGCGGCGAATCCGTTCTACGACGCAGCGAACGAGCGCACGTTCAATCTCGACCTGGTCAACAACGACACGCTCGCAACCGGTCCGGACGGCCAGATCGACGGCTCGGGCACTCACTTTGTGAACGTGCCGAATCCGCTCGTCACGCGCGACAACCTTCGTCAGGGCGCGACCGACCTGCTCGCGCTGGTTCGATCCCTCGGAAACCTGAACCTGGACGCGGATCCGGCGGGCGACATCAACACGTCCCAGATCCACTACCTCGGCCACTCGCTGGGTGGAATCGTCGGTGGTGTGTTTCTCGGCACGGCCGGCGCGACGGAGCTGGTGACAGGCGAGCTCGCAAATCCAGGCGGTGGTGTCGCGCAGACCATCTTCGATTCACCGGCGTTCGGCCCGCGCATCAAGGCGGGGCTGGCAGCACAGGGCATCACCCAAGGCTCCACGCTCTACGCGCAGTTCATTCGCGATGCACAGACCGCTGTCGACGCGGGCGACCCGATCAACTACATCGCCTCGGCGGCCGGGGCGAGACCGTTGCTGGTGCTGCAGGTCGTGGGCGGCGGAACTTTGTCGAGCGGGGGTGTGTCTCCTTCCGATCAGGTGGTCGTGAATTCGGCGACCCAGCGGCTGATCGACGCCGCGGGGCTGACGAGAATTTCCTCGCCCGGACCGAATCCAGTGTCGCGCGGCTACGTGAACTTTCTGTTCGGCGACCACGGCTCGATCATCGATCCGACGTCGAGCTTGCTCACCACGGCCGAAATGCAGGGTGAATCGATCAGCTTTGCGAAATCGCAGGGAACCGTGGTGCTGGTGGGCGCGACGGGCGTCGTCCAGCCCTAGTCCATTGCACACGCCCACGTCACCCACCGACTTCTCCGGCCCACTCAAAATACAAATTTTTTGATGGGCTCGGGGGCGCCGGCGGCCGCTAGAATAGGCGGCATGTTCGGACGAAAACCCAAGACCCCCGCGGACAAGGCCGGCGAAGAGAAAGAGAAGCTCGGCTTCATCGGCCGCCTGCGCGCGCGCCTCAACCGCGGCGATTCCTTCCTCACGCGCGACCTCGGCGAGCTGTTCCGCGGCCGCCAGATCGACGCTGCTGCGCTCGAGGAGCTCGAAAGCCGCCTGCTCACTGCCGACGCAGGCGTGGATGCAACGGAGTACATACTGGCGGGGTTGCAGAAGCGCGTCGCCCGCAAGGAGCTCGGCGACGTCGCGGCGCTCATCAACGCCCTGCGTGATGCTGTAGCGGAGATCCTCACGCCTTGCGCGCGGCCGCTGGTGATCGACGATGCGAAAAAGCCGTACGTGATTCTCGTCGTCGGCGTGAATGGCTCCGGCAAGACGACCACCATCGGCAAGCTCGCGCGGCGGCTCGGTGAAGACGGTCGCAGCGTCATGCTCGCGGCGGGCGACACGTTTCGTGCGGCGGCGATGGAACAGCTCAACGTCTGGGCCGAGCGTTCCGGCGCGGCATTTGTCGCTCAACAGGCTGGCGCAGATCCGGGCGCGGTCGTCTTCGACGCTCTGCAGTCCGCACGCTCGCAGAAGATAGACGTGCTCCTCGCCGACACGGCGGGCCGCTTGCACAGTCAGTCTCATCTGATGGAAGAGCTCAAGAAAGTGAAGCGCGTCATTCAGCGCGTAGACCCGACAGCGCCGCATGAAGTGCTGCTCGTGCTCGACGCGAACCAGGGCCAGAACGCGCTCTCGCAAGCCATGCAGTTTCACGAAGCGGTCGGCGTCACAGGCCTCGTGCTGACCAAGCTCGATGGCACGGCGAAAGGCGGCATCGTGCTCGCCATCGCGCGCAAGCTCGGGTTGCCGATCCGCTTCATCGGCGTGGGCGAACAGCCGGAGGATTTCGGCGAGTTCGACGCGCAGGCCTTTGCTTCCGCGCTCGTGCAAGGTGGAACGGCTACTCGATGATCGTGTTCGACAAGGTGGCGAAACGCTACCCGAACGGCCGCGAAGCCCTGGCCGGCGTCAGCCTCCGAATCAATCCCGGCGAGATGGTGTTTCTCACCGGGAAATCCGGCGCGGGCAAGAGCACGGTGCTCAAGCTCATCGCGTTGCTGGAGCGGCCTACGCGCGGCACGGTCCTCGTGAACGGCAAGAACACCAGCACGCTGCGATCCGGGCTGATCCCCGCTTTCCGCCGCAACATCGGCGTGGTGTTCCAGGATCACAAGCTGCTCGCAGACCGGCCGGTGTACGACAACGTCGCGCTCCCGCTCATCGTGTCGGACACGTCGCTGCGGGAAATCGACAAGCGCGTTCGCGCGGCGCTCGACCAGGTCGGGTTGCTCGGCAAAGAACGCGTTTCGCCGCTGGAGCTGTCCGTCGGTGAGCAGCAGCGTGTCGGCATTGCGCGCGCGGTGGTAAGCAAGCCGCCGCTGCTGATCGCGGACGAACCCACCGGCAACCTCGACCCCGATCTCGCGCGCGAAGTGATGCGCCTCTTCAAACGCTTCAAGGACGCGGGCGTCACCGTCGTGGTCGCCACGCATGACGTCGACATCGTGCACGAGCTCGGCGAGCGCGAGATCAAGATCGAGAACGGCCAGGTGCACGGCCCGTCGGGCGACGAGCTGCCGAGCCTGGTCGCCACCCGATGAGCATTTCGTCTTACGCCACGCGCCACGCGCAGGCGTTCTTCGGCGCGCTCGGTCGCCTCGCCCGCAATCCGCTCGCGAGCATCCTCACGCTGCTCGTGGTTGCAGTCGCGCTCGCTTTACCGATGAGCCTGAAGTTGTTCGTCACCAACGCGCGCATGGCGACGGGCGATTTCCGGAATGCGGTCGATCTGTCGGTATATCTGAAAACAGATGTGGCCCTTTCGAAGGCCGAGCAGCTCGCCGCCAGCGCGCGGGCGCGCAGTGGCATCGCGGACGTCACGCTCATTCCGTCGGACAAGGCGCTCGAAGAATTCAAGACCTATTCGGGGTTCGGCTCGGCGCTCGAAGTGCTGGAGCAGAATCCACTGCCGCACGTGCTGCACGTTCATCCTGCGTCGGACGCGACCTCCGCTGCTGCACTCGAAGCGCTGCGCCAGTATTTCACCGCCTGGCCGGAAGTCGACATCGTGCAGATCGACTCCGAGTGGGTGACGCGCTTCAACGCCATCCTCGAGGTGATGCGCAAGCTGCTGCTGATTCTCGCAGCGCTGCTGGGCCTCGGCGTGCTGGCAGTCGTCGGCAACACGATCCGCCTCGAAATCCTGAACCGGCGCGCCGAGATCGAAGTGACGAAGCTCGTCGGCGGTTCGAACGGGTTCGTGCGCCGGCCGTTCCTCTACACCGGCATGTTGTATGGACTGGGTGGCGCGCTGCTCGCGTGGGGCGCGATCGGCATCATGGTGCTGACGCTATCGGGCCCGGTGGCAACGCTCGCGCAATCCTACGGGAGCCATTACGTGCTCGGCGGCCCGAACGCTGAAGACACTGCGATTCTGCTCGTCGGCGGCGCGATGCTCGGCTGGCTTGGCGCGTGGATCTCGGCAAATCGGCATCTGAGGAGCATCGAGCCGCGCGCGTGAGCGAATTCGTTCCACTGTGCTGGTTCATTTGGCAAAAGTCGCCTGCGGCGCTTTTGCGGACGATAGCTTCGTTCCGGCCTGCACAGCGCCGCCGTAGTGTGAACAGGCCCTAGTGCGCAGCCTCGTGATAGCCCTCGCCTTCTTTCAGCTTGCCGCGGAACGTGTGATACACGAACACGGTGTAGCCGAAGATCACCGGCAAGAGTATCGCCATGCCGATCAGGATGAAGACCTGCGACTCGGGCGCGCCGGCCACATCCCAGATGGTCAGTGACCACGGCACGAGGTACGGATACGTCGAGATTGCGAGCCCCACGAATGCGAGCGCGAACATCGCCACGGCGCTGAAGAAAGCCGACGTCGAATGCCTGCCGCGCAGGCCGCGCCAGCACAGCACCATCAATGCGGCGGTGACGATCGGCAGGGGCGACAGATAAAGGAGGTTCGGCATCGTGAACCAGCGCTCCGCCACCTGCGGATATTCAATCGGCGTCCACACGCTCACCAGCACGATGAATGCTGCGAGTCCGATCAACAACGGCTGGGCGAACTTTCGCGCTTTGTTCTCGAGATCGTCGCTGGTTTTCATCACGAGCCAGCACGCGCCGATCAACGCATAGCCGACCACGAGGCCGAATCCGCACATCAGGCTGAACGGCGTGAGCCAGTCGAACGGTCCGCCGGCAAACCTGCCATTCACGACGTGCAGACCATCGATGAGCCCGCCGAGCATCAGGCCCTGGCAGAACGCCGCGATCGTCGAGCCGGCGGCGAACGCAATGTCCCATTTTCGATGATGCGGTTTCGCGAGCCACCGGAACTCGAACGCGACTCCGCGAAACACGAGCGCAATCAGCATCGCGATGAGCGGCACGTAGATCGCGGGCATGATGATCGAATACGCGAGAGGAAACGCCACGAACAGGCCGTTGCCGCCCAGCACGAGCCACGTCTCGTTGCCATCCCAGAACGGTGCGACAGAGCTCATCATCCGGTCCCGATCCGCTTCGCGCGGAAAGAACGGGAACAGGATGCCGATGCCGAGATCGAATCCGTCGAGCACCACGTAGAGCCCGACGGCGATCGCAACGATTCCTGCCGCGATGAGCGGCAACCAGAACGCGCTCATACGACCCCGTGCCCCATCGTCGGCGGTGTAACGGCCTCGCCTTGCGGTCCGGTCCTGATGAGCCTGCGGATGTAATACACGCCGATCGAAAACACGGCGAGATACGTCACGACGAACGCGATGAGCGAAGCCCCCACCGTCGCACCAGCCACCGGCGACATCGCATCAGCCGTGCGAAGAATTCCGTAGGCGACGTACGGTTGCCGCCCGGTTTCCGTCGTCACCCAGCCGCAGAGAATCGCGATGAATCCGAGCGGCCACGCGAGGCCGGCGAAGCGCAGGTACCACTTCGTCTCGAACAGCTTCTTGCGCCACCAGAGCCACGCCCCGATCGTGCCCAGCGCAATGAACGCGAGGCCGATGCCCACCATGATCCGAAACGCATAGAACACGTTGGCAACGGGCGGACGCTCTGCTGGCGGAACGTCCTTCAGCGCCGGCACGCGCCCGGTGGCCGAGTGAGTGAGGATCAGGCTGCCCAGCCGGGGAATCGCTACCTCGAAGTGATTCTTCTCGGCCTCCTGATCCGGCACACCGAACAGCACGAGGGGCGCCGGGCCCTTGTTTTCCCAGTGCCCTTCCATCGCAGCAACCTTGGTGGGCTGATGATGGAGAGTGTTGAGGCCGTGCTGGTCCCCCAGCAGCAGTTGCAGAGGCGCCAGGATTGCGACCATTCCGAGGCCCATGCGCATCATCGTTCTGGCTTCGGTCGGATATCTGCCCGCGAGCACATATCGTGCGCCGACGGCGAGCACCGCGACGGACGTCGTGAGATAGGCCGCCGTCATCATGTGCGCGAAACGATAGGGGAAGCTCGGATTGAAGATGATCGCCAGCCAGTCCGCCGGATATGCGACGCCATCGCGCATGACGTGGCCGCTCGGGGTGTGCATCCAGCTGTTCGCGGAGAGGATCCAGAACCCCGACAACATCGTGCCCGTCGCCACGAGCACCGCCGACGTCACGTGCAGCCAGGGCGGCACACGCTTCCAGCCGAAGAGCATCACGCCCAGGAACGACGCTTCTAGAAAGAACGCCGCCAGCACTTCGTACCCGATCAGCGGTCCAATCACGTTGCCGACGACGCGAGAGAACTCGCTCCAGTTCGTGCCGAACTGGTAGGAGAGCGGAATGCCGGAGACGACGCCCATCGCGAAGGAGACGGCGAATATCCGCGTCCAGAAGCGCGCCAGGCGGTGGAAGTGGTCTTTTCCCGTCCGTCGCCACAGCACCAGCAGGGTCGCGACGAACGCTGACGAGCCGATCGAGAAGGCCGGAAAGATGATGTGGACCGCGATGGTGAACGCAAATTGCAGGCGGGCGAGGAGGAGAGCATCGGTGTCCATGCGCGTTCTCGTTTCAGGTTTCGCGAGAATTGACGGGCACCGGCGACCCCACGCCTCCCCTTAGAGGTACAGGCTGTTCCCCCTCCTGCGCCGAGGGGTCGTCAGCTAGGCAATTTCCCTGTCGCATCAGGAACTTATACCGTACGCGCACGTTCAGAAGCCAGGTGAACTCGTAGCGCCCTTAGCACTCTAATTCCCCGACTGCTAACATTCGGTCTACGTAATTTGGGGCCACCCCCCATAGGAGTTCAAGACAGCGATGACTACAGCTACGGCAGTGGTGACTCGCAATGCCGATATGGCGCTCGCCGGCCCTATCGGAAGTCTCGACGCTTATCTCGACCGTGTCAGCCGCATTCCCGTGCTCACCCGTGAAGAAGAGCACGAGCTCGCGGTCAAGTTTCGCAACGAAGACGACCTGGACGCGGCCCGCAGGCTGGTTCTGGCTCATCTGCGCTTCGTGGTGCACATCGCACGCGGCTACGGTGGCTATGGCCTGCCCATCGGCGACCTGATCCAGGAAGGTAATGTGGGCCTCATGAAGGCCGTGAAGCGCTTCGACCCGAACCTGAACGTCAGGCTCGTGTCGTTTGCGGTTCACTGGATCCGCGCGGAAATTCATGAGTACGTGCTGCGCAACTGGCGGTTGGTGAAGATCGCCACGACGAAGGCCCAGCGCAAGCTGTTCTTCAACCTGCGCCGGATGAAGAAGAATCTCACGTGGCTGTCGGCCGAAGAAACGAAGGCCGTTGCCAGCGACCTGGGCGTGACCACCGCCGAGGTTACGGAGATGGAGCAGCGCCTCTCGGCTCGCGACATGTCTTTCGATCCGACGCCCGAGTCGGACGATGAAGATGTCTACAGCCCGGCCGCCTACCTCGCTTCGCCGGATTCAGACCCGGCCGCGAGCGTGGAAGCGGACGAGTGGGAAAGCGACTCGTCGGATCGCCTGCAGGCCGCCATCGGGCGCCTGGACGACCGCAGCCGCGACATCCTGCAGAAGCGCTGGATGACGGAAGACAAGGCCACGCTGCACGAGCTCGCCGACAAGTACGGTGTCTCGGCAGAGCGTATTCGCCAGATCGAGGCGAATGCCCTCGGCAAGCTGCGCGGCTTCATGTCGCCCGCCGCCGCATAACGCTCAAGGTCAGGCGGGCCCGAAACTGGCTGCACTGATCTCACAGAGCTGACAGACGATGCCTTAGAGGCCCGTCGTTCGAGAAGAACGACGGGCCTTTTGTTTGGAGCGAGGCCCGGCTGGCTCAGCTCGTGATTGGCTCGAGGCTCAGCTCGACACGACGGTTGGCCTGCCGACCTTCGGGCGTCTCGTTCGTCGCAATCGGATGGCTCTCACCTGCGCCCACAGTGATGATTCGCTGCGAATTCACGCCGCGCGTCGAAAGGTATTGCGCAACCGTCGAGGCGCGCTTCTCAGAAAGCGTCTGGTTGTAAGCAGCGGCACCGGTGTTATCGGTGTGACCGGCCACCTCGAGCAGCGTCTTGTCGTACTCCTTCAACACGAGCGACACGGAATTCAGCACGTCGAAAAAATCCGGACGAAGGTCGGAGCTGTCCGTCTTGAACGTGATGTTTCCCGGCATGTTCAACGTGATGTTGTCGCCGTTACGGGTAACGCTGACGCCCGTTCCCTGCAACTGCTGGCGCAGCTTGGCTTCCTGCCGATCCATGTAATTTCCGGCCGCACCGCCGGCCAGCGCCCCGACGCCGGCACCGATGAGCGCGCGCTTGCGCCGCTCGCGAGAATCATCGCCCGTCAGGATGCCCGCTACGGCACCGACGGCGGCGCCGATGCCCGCACCTGTCGTGGTCTTGCTGACTTTTTTCTCGTTGCTATAAGGGTCGTACGTGTAGCAGCCGGCGAGCAGCGTCGCCGCGGCAATGCCCATCACCACGATGCGCGTGAATCGGGAATCGAATCTCATCTGTAGCCTCCTCGACTGGCGGGCCAAACTAGCTGGCCCATAGCAATTACTGTGCGAAAGCCTCGGCTGGGCCAAAAGGCCCGGTCCTCGACTCCGCCGGATCTGACGCGCGCGGTTGCACCCGCCCTTGGATGGCGCGTAGCTTTGGCGAAGTCTGCACTGGAGTCGACTTCCATGCGAACTGTCGCCGATTGGCTAGAGGAATACGCCGAGAGCCATGCAGACCCGACCAACAAGCTGCTGCACTGGATCTGCGTGCCGCCTATCGTGACGGCGGTGATGGGGTTGCTGTGGTCGATCCCGACGCCAGCCGTGATGAGCGACGTGTCGCCGTGGCTCAACTGGTCGACGATCGTCGCGGCGCTGGCAGTCGTGTACTACATCGCGCTGTCCCGACCGCTCGCCATTGGCATCACGATTGCGTTCGTTGCCTTGTTCGGCATTCTTCACGTCCTGAACGAGCTGCCGTGGCCGCTCTGGGCCACTTCGCTCACGATCTTTGTCGTCGGCTGGATCGGCCAGTTCACCGGCCACGCGATCGAAGGCAAACGCGCTTCGTTCTTCAAGGACATCCAGTTTCTGCTGATCGGCCCGTTATGGCTGGTAGCCGCCGTGTATCGTCGGCTCGGGATTTCTTACTGAATGCAGCAATGAAAGAGACTTCATGCGCGCAATGGTGATTCGCGAGCACGGCGGCCCGCACGTGCTCACCCTCGAAGAGCGGCCCGAGCCGGAGCTGCGTGACACCGACCTGCTCGTCGAAGTGCACGCCACGTCGGTGAACCCCGTCGACACGAAAGTTCGTCAGCGCAGCGGCAACCGGCAGTTTCCAATCATTCTTGGATACGACGTCAGTGGCGTGGTGGTGAAGTGCGGACCACGCGTGAATGGCTGGCAGCCTGGCGACGAGATCTTCGCGACGGCGAACCTGTTCCGGAACGGGGCGAACGCGGACTACGTCGCGCTCGACGGCCGCAGCGCTGCACGCAAGCCTCGATCGGTGGATCACGCAACCGCCGCCGCTCTTCCACTCGTGAGCCAGACAGCGTGGGAAGCGCTGCATCTGCGCGCTCGCATTCATCCTGGGCAGACGGTGCTCATTCATGCGGGCGCAGGCGGCGTCGGCCACATCGCAGTTCAGCTCGCGAAGCTGCATGGCTGCCGCGTCATTGCCACGGCAGGTCGTCCGGAATCCATCGCATTCTGTCGCGACGTATTGAAAGCCGACGAAGTCATCGATTACCGCTCGACCAACGTCGTCGAACGCGTGAACGAGATGACTGGTGGGAAAGGCCTTCCTGTCGTGCTCGACACCGTTGGCGGCGAAGTCTTCCTGCAAAGCCTCGACTGCGCGGGCGTCAACGGACAGGTCGTAACGATACTCGGCGCAACAGCGAGCACCGCAGATCGCGGCCAGTCGCTGCTCTACCGCAATGTGAGCGTGCACTACGAGTTCATGGGAATTCCGACCGCGTATGAAATCGAGCCGGAACGGCCGGGCCAGATTCTGGCGGGCATCGCGCACCTGGTCGATGCCGGGCTGCTGGTGCCGAAAGTGAGCCACCGCTTTTCGCTCGAACAGGTGGCAGAAGGGCATCGGCAGGTCGAAACGAGTCGCACGATCGGCAAGGTCGTGATTACCGTGCGACCGGACAGTCGTTAAACTCCGGGCCCCCGATTGAGGACCTCGCCATGGCCAGCGCCCCGCTCGATCCGTTGGACCTGTTCGACGTTCGCGGGCAGCTCAGTGAAGACGAGCGCCTGGTGCAGGACTCGGTTGCACGGCTCGTCGACGATCGCGTGCTGCCGATCATCCAGAAATGCTTCGAGGAACATCGCTTCCCGAAAGAGCTGATTCCCGAGCTTGCGGCGCTCGGCCTGTTCGGCTCATCGCTCGAAGGCTATGGATGCGCCGGCCTGAACGGCGTGAGCTACGGCCTCATCTGTCAGGAGCTGGAGCGCGGCGACTCCGGCATTCGCAGTTTCGTGTCCGTGCAATCGTCGCTGTGCATGTATCCGATCCACGCGTTCGGCAGCGAAGCGCAAAAACAAAAGTACCTCCCGGGCATGGCACGCGGCGAGCTCATCGGCTGCTTCGGCCTCACAGAGCCGCAGGGCGGCTCCGATCCGGCCAACATGAAGACGCACGCCAAACGCCGCGGCAAGGACTGGTTGATCAACGGCGCGAAGATGTGGATCACCAACGGCGCCATCGCGAACCTCTGCGTCGTCTGGGCACAAACGGACGAAGGCATTCGCGGCTTCATTGTCGAGAAAGGCACGCCCGGTTTCGATGCGCCGGAAATCGAGCGCAAGTTTTCACTGCGTGCGTCCGTGACCTCCGCGCTGTTCTTCGACAACGTGATGGTGCCCGAAGAGAATATGTTGCCTGGCGTGGTGGGCCTCAAAGGTCCGCTGTCCTGCCTCACGCAGGCTCGCTATGGAATCACCTGGGGCGTGATCGGTGCCGCGCAGGCGTGTCTCGCGCAGGTGCTCGACTACACAAAGACACGAGTGCTGTTCGGCCGGCCGCTGGCAGGAAACCAGGCGATCCAGCTGCGGCTCGCCGACATGGCGCGCCGGATCACAACGGCCCAGCTCCTGTCGTTGCAGCTCGGCCGGCTGAAAGACAAAGGCGAAATGAGGCCGACCCAGGTATCCGTCGCGAAATGGAACAACTGCCGGATGGCACTCGATGTTGCGCGGGACGCACGCGACATGCTGGGCGGCGCAGGCATCAGCGCTGAGTACGTACCAATTCGTCACATGTTGAACCTCGAAAGTGTTATTACTTACGAGGGCACGGAGACGATCCATCAACTCACTGTCGGTCGGGAGCTGACAGGGTTGAGCGCTTTCTAGGAAGCTGTGACCGACATGCGCCTTAGCGAGTGCGCATGTCAGTCAGGCAGCCTCCACGGCAGACGTCAACGATATAAGCCCTCAAAAGGCACAGGTCGGGGAAGCGCCGCCGCGCGAGCCACTCGTCGCGGCGGCGCGTACCCGTACAGAGAAAGGCCATCGAGAGACAGGCCAGCGACCGCGGAGCGAGGCTCGCTCAAATTCGCGGTTACGACAAAACGCAGCGGCCCGCCGGGTTGAATCGCATCGAACGGATAGCACGTCACCAGCGTGAGGCGGGACGGATCGCCGTCCAACGCGAGCCGCACGCGCCGGCTATCCACCACTCTAATGTCTGACACCGTAAACAAGTACGTTCGGCCGTCTGCGCGCTCGACGCGAATGCCATCGCCCAGCCGCGTGTGCCGTAGTCCATGAAAGTGCGTGTCGCGGTGAGCGGAGATCACGCTGTTCCCAGGCTCACCGGGTAGCACGCTCGCGGCGTCGTGGCTGGGTGCGAACGCCAGATTGCGGCCGCTCGAGCCTTCGAGCACCACCATCGACTTCCAGTCGTGGAACGTGATGCGTGCCACCGGTGTCGTGTCGGCCCACGGCCAGGGACGCGTGTCAGCAGCGCCGTTCCGCGCGCGTTCCCAGGCCGAGTTGATCAGCACTTGCGCCGCGAAGGCTTTCACGTGGATCCAGAAGGCAGCCACGATGCAGGCCAGTCCGATCGCCGCGAACGTGGCGGATGCCGCAAGCTTTGCAGTCATGATCGGCCTCCGAGGCGCACCGGCACGAAGCGAATTCCGACACCAAGAGCGAGCGCCAGCAATCCAATGACAAACAGCAACGGTGCAGGCGTTGCGGTGGACGCGAAGCCAGTAGACCGCTGCGCCCAC
>Ga0247774_1001222_pt1 | contig 13044 bp, 11 predicted proteins | sample UWRJL001104B6_FD_179933 | JGI IMG/M metagenome (GOLD analysis project Ga0247774, IMG submission 179933) | Plant litter microbial communities from Arlington Agricultural Research Station in Wisconsin, United States - UWRJ-L001-104B-6 | ecosystem: Environmental > Terrestrial > Plant litter >... | reverse complement strand
CCGCTTTGCGCTGCTCTCGGTGGCGTTCCTGCTCCTCCTCGCCCTGCCCACCAGCGCCTCGGCCCGCCCGTTCGAAACCGGGATCTCCGGGATCGGCGACTACAGCCCCCTCTCCTTCGAGCGCACGCGGGACGCCGGCGCCCGCTGGGTCCGCCTGGTGGTCGACTGGCAGGGCATCGCCCCCAATCAGAAGCCGGACAGCTGGGACCCGACCAACCCGGGGGACTCGCACTACAACTGGTCCTATCTGGACAGCGGCGTCACCGAGGCAGTGCGGCAAGGGCTCAACCCCCTCCTGCTCGTCGATGGGGCGCCGAAGTGGGCGCAGCGCTGCAACTCGCCGATCGGGCAGACGACCGAACTCTGCGATCCCGACCCCGCCGCCCTCGCCGCCTTCGCCACCGCGGCGGCGCGCCGCTACAGCGGCACCTTCGGCGGCCTGCCGCGGGTCCAGTACTGGGAGGGGCTGAACGAGCCGAACTACACCGGCTTCTTCTTCCCCCAGTTCAACACCGAATTCAAGGCGCTCTCGCCCGGGCTCTACCGGACGCTGCTCAACAGCTTCTACGACGCGGTCAACGGCGTCGACCCGAGCAACATCGTGATCGGCGGCGGCCTCGGACCGACCGAACAGAAAGGCATCAACATCGGCCCGCTGCGGTTTACCCGCGAACTGCTCTGCATGAAGGGCAGGGAGAAGCCGAAACCAGTCCCGGGCTGCGAGAGCGGCGTCCGCCTCGACGCCATCGACGTCCACTCCTACACGACCGGTGGCCCGACCCACGAAGGGCGGCCCAACGACGTCCAGATGGGCGACCTGGCGAAGATGCAAACGCTGCTGAAGGCGGCTGACAAAGCCGGTCACGTGCAGGGCCAGTTCAAGCGCACCCAGCTCTGGATCACCGAGTTCTCCTGGGACTCCGCCCCGCCCGATCCGAACGGCCTGCCGATGGGCATCCTCACCCAGTGGACCGCCGAAGCCCTGCACGAGGCCTGGGCCAACGGCGTCACCCACTTCTTCTGGTACCTCCTCCGCGACCAGCCGATGACCGGCGAGGAAAGCGTCGTCCAGTCCGGCCTCTACTTCCGCGCCGACAACCTCGCCAACGACCAGCCGAAGGAAGTCCTGGTCAGCTTCCGCTTCCCCTTCGTCGCCTTCGCCCGCAAGGGCAGGAAAGGCGGGCTCGAATACTGGGGCCGGACGCCGACCAGCCAGCCGGGGACGGTCGTGCTCGAGGCTTTCCGCAAGGGCGGTTGGCAGCAACTGGCCAGAGTCAAGGCCGACAACGTCGGGATCTTCCGCGGCAAGCTGAAAAACCGCTACGGGCGCAACAAGAGAGGCGCCGTGCGGGCGCTCTTCGCCAATCATTCGAGCGTTCCGTTCCCGATGAAGCGGGTCGGGGACTTCCGGCACCCGCCGTTTGGATAGGGTTCCGCGCCGCGATGCGGTTCTACGAGTACGAGGCAAGGAAGATCGTCGAGCTGGCGGGGATTCCCGTCACCAAGTACGGCTTCTGCACGAGCGCTGAGGAAGCGCGCCAGGTCGCCGAGGAAATCGGCGGTCCGGTCGTGATCAAGTCGCAGGTGCTGACCGGCGGTCGGATGAAGGCCGGCGGCGTCAAGTTCGCCGACACGCCCGAGGAGGCGGCCCGGCACGCCGAGGAGATCCTCAAGCTCGAGATCAACGGCCACATGCCGCGCGGCGTCCTCGTCGACCCCAAAGCCGAGGTCAAACAGGAGTACTACGCGGGGGTCGTCTGGGACGGCACCGCGAAGAAGCCGCTGATGCTGTTCAGCGACATGGGCGGGATCGACATCGAGGAGGTCGCCGAGACCCACCCCGACCACGTCGGCAAAGGCCACGTCTCCAACCTCCTCCCCGTCTCCGACTTCGAGGCCAAGCAGGTGGTCGCCGCGACCGGCGTCACCGGCTCGCAGCTGAACCGGGCGACCCCGGTCCTCGCCCGCCTCGCCCGCCTCTTCCGCGAGAACGACATGACCCTGGCCGAGATCAACCCGCTGGCGGAGCTGACCGACGGCAGCTTCGTCGCCCTCGACGCCCACATGGAGATGGAGAACGAGGCGGTCGGCCGGCAGAAAAAGCTTCTCCGCAAGGAGCTCGCGATCGCCGAGGACGACACCCGCGAGACCTACGAGCCCTCCGACTTCGAGAAGAACGTCGCCGCGATCGACGCCGCCGACCACCGCGGCGTGATCCAGGGCAAGGACCACGGCTTCATCGGCAACCTCGGCCTCGTGATCGGCGCCGGCGGCGGCTCGCTGACCCTCACCGACGCGGTCCGCAACCAGGGCGGGCAGCCGGCCAACTACTCGGAGATCGGCGGCAACCCCTCGGTCGCCAAGGCCTGCGGCCTCGCCAAGGAGGTGCTGGAAAAGGACGGCGTCGAGAAAATCGCCGTGATGATGTCGATCGTCTCCAACACCCGCGTCGACATCGTCGCCCGCGGCGTGATCAAAGCCTGCCTCGAGCTCGGCAAGGACCCGGGCGAGACGATCGCGATCTTCCGCATCCCCGGCGCCTGGGAGGAGGAGGGTTTCAAGATCCTCGAGAAATACGGCGTCGAGTACTGCGACCGCTCGGTCTCGATGTGGGAGGCCGCCGGGCGCGCCGTATCCAAGATTCAAGGGGCACCGGCATGAGCATCCTGCTCAGCAAAGACACGACTTTCATCGTCCAGGGGATCACCGGTCGCGAGGCGGTCAACCTGACCAAGGAGTGCCTCGACTACGGCTCGCAGATCGTCGGCGGCGTCACCCCGGGCCGCAAGGGCCGCGAGGTCCACGGCGTGCCGGTCTTCGACACCGTCGCCCAGGCGGTCGAGCACCACGGCGGCCCGATCGACGGCTCCGTCGTCACCGTCCCCCCCGCCTTCACCAAGGACGCCGTCCTGGAGGCGATCGAGAACGGGATCAAGCTGATCGTCATCGTCACCGAGCGGATCCCGCGCGGCGACGTCGCGCAGATGGTCGAGCTGGCCGAGATGCGCGGCGCCCGCATCATCGGCCCCAACTGCCTCGGCCTGATCGTCCCCGAGGTCTGCAAGATGGGCGGCATCGGCGGCCCCGCCAAAGACGCCGCCAAGGCCTACCAGCCCGGCCGGGTCGGGGTGATGAGCCGCTCGGGCGGGATGACCACCGAGATCTCCTCCTCGCTGACCCAGGCCGGCCTCGGCGTCTCCACCGCCGTCTCGATCGGCGGCGACGCGATCATCGGCTCCACCTACGCCGAGCTGATGCCCTACTTCGAGGCCGACGAGCAGACCGAGGCGATCGTCATCTACACCGAGCCCGGCGGCCGCATGGAGGCCCAGCTGGCCGAATGGGTCAAGGACAACAACAGCCGCCTCCCGATCGTCGCCTTCATGGCCGGCAAATTCATGGACGACGAGGAGATGAAGGGGATGAGCTTCGGCCACGCCGGCACCATCGTCGAGGGCAAAGAGGACACCGCGACCGAGAAGATCGCCCGCCTCGAAGCCGCCGGCATCCGCGTCGTCGAGCGCATCGACGAGATCCCCGACGTCGTCAAGGAGAAGCTGGGAGCGACCGCCTGATGCCCGAGCAGCTGAACCCCGAATCAATGAACAAGATCTTCATCGACGTCGAGGTCGAGGACTCGATCCGCAACGACGCCGCCGTCGCCGCCAAGCTGGAAGAAGTCTGCCCCGTCGACATCTTCAAGGACGCCGACGGCAACGTCGAGATCGTCGCCGAGAACGTCGACGAGTGCGTCCTCTGCCGCCTCTGCATCGAAGCCAGCCCCCCGGGCACCGTGCACGTCAAGAAGCTCTACGACGGCACCGAGCTTTCGTAGCTCTCCCTTCCACTTCCCAAGAACCACGAAGACCCGCCGAAGCGGGTCTTTTTTCGTGCGGGGGAGCTACCCCCGGAACGGTTGATAACCGGAACTTAGGATAATTCCAAGAGTCCGGAGTAGCACTTCGGATGGGGTTCGAGTCCCCCGTCCTCCTCACAGTTTGCTGTTGGGCACGGGGCCACTGGCGAGGCCGCCAAGATCATGCGGCCGATGGGTAGCCCCCATTCGATCGACCAACCCGTGCCCCTCAGCTAGTGGCGCAGGCTCTCGCAGGCGATGCCGTCGTGGTCGGCGTCGAGGCGATGGGGATCGCGCTGGGGGCCGCCATGGCGCTTGTAGAACCTCTGGGCTTCCCGCCAGGTCTTGAAGTCGGAGCAGTCCTTGTCGCCCGCCGAAACCGGCGGCGCGGCAAAGGCGAGGACGATGGCGGCGATCACGGCTGCAGTTGCGGCTTTAAGTCTCATGGAACCCCTCTGACTAGGTTTGAGCTGGGATGTAGAACATGGCGTACCTAAAGGTTCTACACGACGCCACCCGCGCCCTCCTCCGCGAAAGCCCACAAGTCCCTGTGAGGTGCATTGCGCCTGAACCACGAAGACCCGCCGAAGCGGGTCTTCGTGGGGGGAGCTACCGGCTCTCGCCTAGCGTCTTCCTTTTTCCAAGGGAATCCGCGTACCAGCCCACGGTCAGGCAGCCAGTCCGGCAGGCGACGCCCTCGAGGATCGTTTCGGTCGCCCCTTCTGGATTCGGGGTGGTGTCCAGCACCCAGGCGCTGCCGTTCCATTCCTGGGCCATCGGCTGCCAACCTTTGCCGTTGTTCCAGTCTCCGACCGCCACGCAGGGAGAGCTCGCAACGCAGGAGACGCCTTGGAAGACCGTGTTGGTCGACCCAACGGGATTCGGGCTGCTTTGGTAAGACCAGCTGGTCCCGTTCCAGCGCTCGACGAATGAAACCTGGACGTTTTTGGAGGTCCGATAAATGCCCACCCCCGTGCAATCAGAAGCGCTGGCACAGGAGACGTCGAGGAGAGCGCTGCGCAGCGAGCCAGCTGGATTCGGAACGGACTTGAGCGTCCAGGTGGTGCCGTTCCAGGTAGCCGACCAAGCCCACTGCGGTTCGCTTTCGCTTTTGGCGTAGCTGCCCACCGCGACGCAGAAGGTGCTGGTCGGACAATCGACCCCAAGGAGTTCGACGGAGGTGGCGCCTTCGGGTTCCGGCATCGTCTGGGTCGTCCAGACGCCTTCGATCTTCCTCACAGCAAAGGCCGTTTTTTTGCCACTTTTGACGCTGTAGCCAACCGCCACGCAGGCACTGGCGTTTCTGCATGAGATGCCTTTGAACGCCGTTTCGCTGGCGCCTTCGGGGTTCGGCGTTGCTTGGATCGTGGAGAGACCACCACTACCCCCGAACACAATCAGGGATTTAGTCACCCCTGCACTCGTGTAGGAGCCAGCGGCGGAGCAAATGATGGCGGTGAGAAAGGAGGAGCACTCAACTGATTGCAATTCTGCCGCGCTCGCCCCTTCCGGCGTGGCACTGGCGATGTTCGTCCAACTGGTTCCGTTCCAGGCTTGGGCGTACGTGGAGCTGGTCCCACCGCTGGCCGTTTGCTTCCCGACCGATACACAGGGAGTTGCCGCCGTGGGGTGGCAAGCGATGTCGTAAAGGTTGCTGTGTTCAGCACCAGAGGCGTTCGGCGTCGTCTGGATCGTCCAGGTCGCCGCCGAGGCGGAGCTGACCGCCAGCAAAAGGCCGCATAAAGCCAGACCAGCGGCGGCGAGGGTGCGGCTGCGAGTTAAAAGGGAAGGCATGATATTCCTTTCGGTACGAAGGAAGTGCTCAAATGCCTCAGCACTACCCGCAGTAAAAATTTCTTAATCAACCAGAGCCCTGTGAGGTGCATCACGTTACGCCGGTATAAATTTATATTGCGGTAACGTCTGCATCGATGGATGCATCGGTGCGCACCAGGCTTTCGCGGGACGACCGCATGGAGCAGACGCTCGAGGCGGCCCACGGGCTGTTTGCCGAGCGCGGCTACGCGGCGGTGACGATGGATGAGATCGCCGGCGCGATCGGGGTCACCAAGCCGCTCCTCTACAACTACTTCGGCAACAAGGAGCGGCTCTACATCGCCTGCATGGAACGGGCGGGCGACGCGCTGATCGCGACGATCGCCGACGCGGTGAAGGAAACCGGCAACCCGGGCGACGCGCTCGGCGCCGGCGTCCGCGCCTTCTTCTCCTTCCTCGACACCGACCGCTCCGCCTGGGCCGTCCTCTTCGACGAGACCCTCCCCCAGGCCGGCGAGGTCTTCGACCGGGTCGCCGCCTACCGCGGTCAGATCCTCGACCTCGTCTCCGCCTCGCTGCTGGCGCAGTTGCCGATGCGTAGCCGCGAAGTGGCCAAGGTCGAAGTCGAGGCCCTCTCCACCGCTCTTCTCGGCGCCTCCGAGGCGCTCGCCCGCTGGTGGCTGCGGACCGAGGCGATCAGCGCCGAGGAAGCGGCCGAGCTCTTGATCTCCACCGTCGAGCCCGGTCTGCGCGACCGCTCGACCCCCCCTTCGACTTCCAATCCCCAAGGAGGACCCGACCCCAGATGAACACCCAGACCCGCAAAGTCGCCGTCGTCGGCGGCAACCGGATTCCCTTCGCGCGCTCCAACAGCGTCTACTCGCACGCGAGCAACCAGGACATGCTGACCGCCGCCCTCGACGGCCTGATCGACCGCTACGGCCTCCAGGGCGAGACGCTCGGCGAGGTCGCCGGCGGTGCCGTCCTCAAGCACTCGCGCGACCGCGACCTCACCCGCGAGAGCGTGCTCAGCACCCGCCTGGCTGCGGAGACCCCCGCCTACGACGTCCAGCAGGCCTGCGGCACCGGCCTGGAGACGACGATCCTCGTCGCCAACAAGATCGCCCTCGGCCAGATCGACTCCGGCATCGCCTGCGGCGCCGACACCACCTCCGACGCGCCGATCGCCCTCAACGAGGGCCTGCGCGAGACGCTGCTCGAGGCCAACCGCGAGCGCTCGACGATGGGCAAGCTGAAAACGCTGACGAAGGTCCGCCCCGGCCACATCGTCCCCTCCATCCCCCGCAACGAGGAGCCGCGCACCGGCCTCTCGATGGGCGAGCACTGCGCGATCATGGCCACCGAATGGGAGATCGACCGCGCCGAGCAGGACGAGCTCGCGGTCAACAGCCACAAGAACCTGGCAGCGGCCTACGAGCGCGGCTTCTTCGACGACCTGATCACCCCCTACGTCGGGCTCGACCGCGACCAGAACCTGCGCCCGGACTCGAGCCTGGAGAAGCTGGCGAAGCTGAAGCCGGTCTTCGGCGGCCCCGAGGGGACGATGACCGCGGCCAACTCGACTCCCCTCTCCGACGGTGCCTCCGCCGTCCTGCTCGCCTCCGAGGAGTGGGCGAAGGAACACGACCTGCCGATCCTCGCCTACGTCACCGAGGCGCAGACCGCCGCCGTCGACCACGTCCACAAGCGCGAAGGCCTGCTGATGGCGCCGGCCTACGCGATGCCGCGGATGCTCGACCGGGCCGGCCTGAAGCTGCAGGACTTCGACTACTACGAGATCCACGAGGCGTTCGCCGCCCAGGTCCTCTGCACGCTGAAGGCCTGGGAAGACAAGGGGTTCTGCAGCGAGAAGCTCGGCCGCGACAAACCGCTCGGCGCGATCGACCGCAAGAAGCTCAACGTCAACGGCGGCTCGCTGGCGGCCGCCCACCCGTTCGCCGCGACCGGCGGGCGGATCGTCGCCAGCCTCGCCAAGCAACTGCACGAAGACGGCAAAGGCCGCGGCGTGATCAGCATCTGCGCCGCCGCCGGCCAGGGTGTCGTCGCGATCCTCGAGGCTCCGGGAGGTGCCAAGTAACCATGGCTGACCGCTACTCACAGGTTGTCAACGCGCCGCTCGTCGGCACGATCGCCAAGCAGCTCGGGCTGCCGCAGCCGGTCGCGCTCGACCGCTACCGGGAGGGCCAGCCGGTCGTCGCCGGCCCGGTCCTCTCCGGCGCCGCGCCGGAAGGCCGGCTCGGCAAGGCGATCGCCGCCGTCCTCGACAGCGTCAAGGCCGAACGCGCCGGCGCCGAGGGCAAGGCGAAGGCGCTGGTCTTCGACGCGACCGGGATCGCCGACTCGACCGAGCTGGTCGAGCTGCAGCGCTTCTTCTACCCCGCCGTCCCGCGCCTGCAGCGCAGCGGCCGCGCGATCGTGCTCGGCACGCCGCCGGCCGAAGCGGGCTCGACCGAGGCCCACATCGCCCAGCGGGCGCTGGAGGGCTTCACCCGCTCGCTCGGCAAGGAGATCGGCGGCCGCGGCTCGACCGCGCAGCTCGTCTACGTCGAGCCGGGCGCCGAGGACCAGCTGGAGTCGACGCTGCGCTTCCTCCTCTCGCCCAAATCGGCTTACGTCTCCGGCCAGGTGATCCGGGTGGGCAAGGGCGTCGCCCCCAGCCCGAAGATCGACTGGGAGAAGCCGCTCGCCGGCAAGGTGGCGCTGGTCACCGGCGCCTCGCGCGGGATCGGCGCCGCGATCGCCAACACGCTCGCCCGCGACGGCGCCGAAGTCGTCGGCCTCGACATCCCGCAGATGTCGGCCGACCTCAAAGCGGTGACCGAGGCGATCGGGGGGCGCTCGATCGAGGTCGACATCACCGCGGAGGACGCGCCGGAGGCGATCGCCGCCGAGCTCTCCGGCGGAGTCGACATCGTCGTCCACAACGCCGGCGTCACCAAAGACCGGACGATGGCGAAGATGCCGGAGGAGCGCTGGGTGCAGCTGATGGAGATCAACCTCTCCAGCGAGGAGCGGGTCAACGAGGCCCTGCTCGCAAAGAAACTGCTGAACGAGAACGGGCGGATCGTCGGCGTCTCCTCGATGGCGGGGATCGCCGGCAACAACGGCCAGACCAACTACGCCGCCTCCAAGGCCGGCGTGATCGGGATGGTCGAAGCGATGGCGCCGGCGCTGGCGAAGCGCAAGGCGACGATCAACGCGGTCGCGCCGGGCTTCATCGAGACCCAGATGACCGCGGCGATGCCGATCGGCCCGCGCGAAGCCGGCCGCCGGCTCTCGAGCCTCTCGCAGGGCGGCCTGCCGGTCGACGTCGCCGAGACGATCGCCTGGTTCGCCAGCCCCGCCTCGACCGGGGTCAACGGCAACGTCGTCCGGGTCTGCGGCCAGAGCCTGCTGGGGGCATGACCGCATGACCAGGACCCTCGACAGCTCACCCAGCATCCTGCCGCTGTACGCGCGCGCGGCGCTGCCGATGATCCCCGGCGCCTCGCTGCTCCCGTTCGTGCCGGGCGGGGGCGGCGAGATCCCCGACGGGCTCGACCTCGAGCTCGCCGGCATCGCCGCCAAGCCCGAGGACGTCGCCGCCTACGCCAAGGTCTGCGGCTTCGCCCTCCGCGACACCCTCCCGCCGACCTACCCGCACATGCTCGCCTTCCCGCTGCACATGGCGGTGATGAGCAACGGCTCCTTCCCCTTCGGCGCGGTCGGCCTCGTCCACGTCGAGAACTCGATCGCGCAGAAGCGACCGATCGGGATCGACGAGGAGATGACGATCCGGGTCCGCCCGACGAAGCTGCAGCCGCACCCGAAAGGCAAGACCTTCTCGCTGGAGACCGAGGTCCTGGTTGACGGCGAGGTCGCCTGGGAGAGCGTCAGCACGATGCTGCGCCGCGGCAAGGGCGATGCGAAGGCCAAGGCCGAGAAGAGCTTCGAGTCGCTGCCGGAGGACACCCCGGCGAGCGCCGAGTGGAAGCTGCCCGGCGACCTCGGCCGCCGCTACGGCGGCGTCTCCGGCGACCGCAACCCGATCCACATGCACTCGCTGACGGCAAAGCCGCTCGGCTTCCCCGCCGCGATCGCGCACGGGATGTGGACGAAGGCGCGGGCGCTGGCGCAGCTGGACAGCAGGCTGCCGGACAGCTTCGAGGTCGAGGTGCGCTTCCGCAAGCCGATCCTGCTGCCGGCTCGGGTCGAGCTCGCCAGCCGGGACGAGGGCGGGGAGATCCTCTTCGCCGTCCGCGACGCGAAGAAGGGCACGCCCCACCTCGACGGACGCGTGCAGCCGCTCGAGAAGACCAGTTCCAGAACCTCCAAAACCGCCAAAACCGGAAGGAAGAAGACCAAGTGAGCACCACCACCGAGAAACAGGGGATGGCGGAGCGCGGGATGGGCTTCGGCCTGCGGGCGCTCAACCGCCTCGCCGGCTCTGACCTGCTGGACCGCATCCACCTCCGCAAGCAGGTCGAGAAGGCCCTCTTCCAGGGCACCAAGAACGGGTTCCGCGGCGCCACCGCGGCCGGGCGCGCCTTCAAGGCGACCCAGCAGCTGGGCAAACCCGCCCGCCAGAAGAAGGGCAAGTCGAAGGGGCTCTTCGACCTCACCGCCGACGACGAGCAGCAGATGTTCCAGGAGGCGGGTCGTTCCTTCGCCTCCGACCAGATTCGTCCCGCGGCGCTGAAGGCCGACGAGGACCGCGAGACCCCGAAGGAGATCCTCGACCAGGCGAACGAGCTCGGCGTCAACATGCTCGGCGTCCCCGAGGAGCTCGGCGGCGTGATGACCGAGCAGTCGGCCGTCACCAGCGTCCTGATCGGCGAGGCGCTCGCCCACGGCGACATGGGCATCGCCTACGCCGCCCTCGCCCCCGGCGCCGCCGCCACCGCGATCGGCCTCTGGGGCAGCGCCGAGCAGGAGGCGACCTACCTGCCCGCCTTCACCGGCGAGGACATCCCCGCCGCCGCCCTGGCGATCCTCGAGCCGCGGCCGCTGTTCGACCCCCTGCAGCTCGAGACCAAGGCGAAGAAGAAAGGGGACGAGTGGATCCTCAGCGGCGCCAAGTCGCTGATCGCCCGCGCCAAGGAGTGCGAGCTCTTCGTCATCGCCGCCGACGCCGAGGGGATCGGCCCGGCGCTCTTCGTCGTCGAGTCCGGGGCCAAAGGGCTCTCGGTCGAAGACGAGCCGGCGATGGGCCTGCGGCCCGCCGCCACCGGCCGCCTGCTGATCGACAGGGTGAAACTGCCGGCGAGCGCGCTGCTCGGCGAGGGCGACGCCAAAGCCAAGGACTACGCCGCCTGCGTCAACCGCTCGCGGATCGCCTGGTGCGGGCTCGCGACCGGGACCGCGCAGGCGGTGCTCGACTACGTGATCCCCTACGTCAACGACCGCCAGGCCTTCGGCGAACCGGTCTCCAACCGCCAGAGCGTCGCCTTCGCCGTCTCCGACATCGGCATCGAGTCGAACGCGATGCGGCTGGCGACCTACCGCGCCGCGAGCCGCGCCGACCGGGGCGAGAGCTTCGGCCGCGAGGCGGCGATCGCGCGCAAGCTCTGCGCCCAGAAGGGGATGCAGATCGGCTCCGACGGCGTCCAGCTGCTCGGCGGCCACGGCTTCGTCAAGGAGCACCCGGTCGAGCGCTGGTACCGAGACCTCCGAGCTGCGGGCGTGATGGAGGGCGCCCTGCTCGTCTAGGCGCTGCCTGACGAGCGAAAGGAACGGACATGACTATCAATCTGGAGATTCCGAAGAAGTTCAAACCGCTGGCGAGCCAGGCCAACCAGGTCGCCACCGAGGTGTTCCGCCCGATCTCGCGCAAATACGACGAGGCCGAGCACGCCTACCCGAAAGAGCTCGACATGCTCGCCTCCCTGATCGACGGGATGAACGAGGGCTCCGACATCGGCGGCGCCGGTGCGGCCGGCGTCCGTCGCGAGAAAAGCGACGACGGCGAGAACCGCAACGGCTCCAACCTCTCCACCGTGCTCGGGATCATCGAGCTCTGCTGGGGCGACGTCGGCCTGCTGCTCTCGATGCCGCGGCAGGGCCTCGGCAACTCGGCGATCGCCTCGGTCGCGACCGAGGAGCAGCTGGAGCGCTACGGCGGCAAGTGGGCCGCGATGGCGATCACCGAGCCGGAAGCCGGCTCCGACTCCGCCGCGATCCGCACCACCGCCGAGCTCGACGGCGACGAGTACGTCCTCAACGGCGAGAAGATCTTCGTCACCTCGGGCGACCGGGCCGACCTGATCGTCGTCTGGGCCAGCCTCGACCGCTCGAAAGGGCGGGCGGCGATCAAGTCGTTCATCGTCGAGCGGGACAACCCCGGCCTGAAGCTGGACCGGCTCGAGCACAAGCTCGGGATCCGCGCCTCCGACACCGCCAACTTCACCCTGCAGGACTGCCGGGTGCCGAAAGAGGCGCTGCTCGGCGACCCGGAGGTGAAGGAGAAGGGCTTCGCCGGGGTGATGGAAACGTTCGACAACACGCGGCCGCTGGTCGCCGCGATGGCCGTCGGCGTCACCCGCGCGGCGCTGGAGGAGACGCGGAAGAAGCTGAAGGAGGCGGGCGTCACGATCGACTACGACGTCCCCGCCAACAACCAGCACGCCGCCGCGGCTCGCTTCCTCGAGATGGAGGCCGACTACGAGGCCGCCTGGCTGCTCACCCTCCAGGCCGCCTGGATGGCTGACAACTCGAAGCCGAACTCGCTGCAGGCCTCGATGGCGAAGGCGAAGGCGGGTCGCACCTGCGTCGACGTCACCCTCGGCTGCGTCGAGCTCTGCGGCAGCGTCGGCTACGGCGAGAACGAACTGCTGGAGAAGTGGGCCCGCGACTCGAAGATCCTCGACATCTTCGAGGGGACCCAGCAGATCCAGCTCCTGATCATCGCCCGGCAGTTGCTGAAAAAGACGTCGAGCGAACTGCGGTAACCAGGAGAAGGACTAGCTAGCAGTAAAGGAGTCGGTATCCCCTCTCCCAGAGACCGTCGCGCAGCTGGGGCGGCCTCAAGGGCTCAAGCCGGGTCCCTTGAGCCTTCGTGAGAGGGGAACACCGTCCCCTTGCGACAGCTTTTCTTCTACGGGGTCGCCCCAAGGCTGCCCCAGAACCTGCAGAGCTGTCGCTCGTTTCAAGCTGTTGCGCGAGAGGTGGGTACCCCTCTCGCAAAGGCTCCAGGACAGGGAAACCGCGCCCAGACAGGGGCCCCAGCTGCGCGACGGTCTTTGAGAGAGGGGTGCCCACCTCTCCCCCGCCACTTCGATTCGACAGACTCTCGCTCCGTGAACCTGATCGAGGACCTGATGGAGCGGTCGCCGGCTTCGCGGCTGGGGATCGTGGCGGTTGACGCCGAGGGGGAGCGGCGGGATTGGTATTTCGGGGAACTGGTTGCTAAATCA
>Ga0247774_1001221_pt1 | contig 13059 bp, 17 predicted proteins | sample UWRJL001104B6_FD_179933 | JGI IMG/M metagenome (GOLD analysis project Ga0247774, IMG submission 179933) | Plant litter microbial communities from Arlington Agricultural Research Station in Wisconsin, United States - UWRJ-L001-104B-6 | ecosystem: Environmental > Terrestrial > Plant litter >... | reverse complement strand
GAAATGAGTTGTCGGAGACTTTCGGGGCGTTCTGGAAGGCTATATTTGATGGTTTGTCTTTAACTTGAACAGATCCGTACTCCTTCGACGTACTGACAGACCTAGATATCCTTTTCTCTCCAACGTCGACGGAACAGCGCAAGTATCAAGGATTTCTCATCTTCCAAAAGATGCTTTCCGCTCTCACGCCGCACCACCACCTTGTCATATCTCTCTTCACGCCAAAATTTCTGTCTTGCCTCATGAACCAGGCTGCCGTCCGGAAGCGCCACCTTCACTCGGCCGCCGTGAAGGTCCTTTCTACAATCGAGAATACAGCGTCAAAGGATCCATCGTTGGCGGTTCCTATTTTGACGGGACTTATATTCTCCAGTGGCACCTATGCCTTTGATCAACGATCAAAGAGCAAAACCGCGACAAACGTTCTCCAATGCGTCACCGACCGGGATGCTCCAGCTATCATGAAATTGCTTGAGCAGCCTGTGCTGCTCTCCAAGAAGTACTATCCCCGCCTCGCCTCAAACGTTGAACTGCAGCTGACAAGATGGACAGGATGGAACCCGGAGACCGCGAGCGGTTGGCTACTGAATACATCAAGTACTTGCACAAGCTAGCCACAGCTCAACGCAACGATTCGGAAATTACCATCCTCGCACTCGACAAGCTCTGCCGTCTATCTTTCGCCAAAGATGAGACGCTGTCTGATTACGGAATGGGAGCCCATGCCAAGGAGTTCTGCCGTGAGCATCTCGACTCTGCACTCGCCAAGGTAACCAATTCCGCCCGAGGCTTTGATCTCTTTTGTGGAGTTGTGTGTGCCTTTGATCCCAAGCTAGTCGACATGGATGCCGAGGTTGCGGCCAAGCGCAAGATTGCTGCCAAGGCTTTCGCTAACCTCATCGGCACGACTGGGGATGATTGCCAAGCCCTGCAGGCTTTAGGTGTGCTTTACGCTCTTGTCCTATTCCACATCTACGGCGGAGATCCGGATGCCATCGTAGTCCTGTCTGATCTGGAGGTGTTCCGCGAGCGATTCGACAACAAGAGAGATGATGGCGCCACGACCGTGTTCTTGGTCGAGATTCTTCTTTCCTTAATAGCTCGCCCCTCGCCGCTCGTTCGACAGATCTCAAAACATGTCTTTGGGAAGTTTGCCCCGCATCTTAGCACGGAGGCTCTCAAGCTTCTGACAGAGCCTCTATTCGCCGAAGAGAATTTGGAAGGGCACCGCAAGATCTTTGCCACCGAAGGTGAAATGGACATGTCCGACGGCGATCTCAATTCAGAGGTGGATGTCTTGGAGATGGGCGAGGGCGATCTTGCTGGCTCTGAGACTGAGGCTGGTGACGGATCGAACGAAAGCGAGTCGGATGAAGACGCCGAAGAGGAAGAAGCAGGTGATGCAGAAGCAGATGCTCAGCAAAAGGCCTTCGAGGATGATCTAGCTAAACTTCTGAAGACACATCGACCTGATCAGGAAGATGATACCGAGTCTGAAGCTGGATCCGACATGACCGACACGGAGATGATGGCTATTGACGGCCAGATATCTGCCGCTTTCAAGGGCCGAAAGGCGGCATTGCCCCCCAGCAAGAAGGATCACAAGAACGCCAAGGAGTCTGTCATCCAGTTCAAGAACCGTATCCTGGACCTCGTCAATTCATATCTCGAGTGCGGCGCCAAACGCAAGGAAGATGGCTCCCGGCTCGTTGCCAAGCGCAGCGTCCTTGATGCACTGCAACTTCTCCCCGACTTGGTTCACCTCGCGGGAAGGACGACATCCAAGGACCTCGCGAAACGGGTTAGCAGCGTGCTTGGTGACTACAAGAATGATTCCAAGAAGGAGAGAGGCCAGTGGGTCGAGGAGTCCCGAGGCGAGGGCGGAGATGAGAATAAGTCAGGGGCGCTTGCTGCACTAAGGCGGATACACGATAACCTGGGATCGCAGGAGTCACATGCGTTTGCCAGAACGGCATCGACTGCTTGCCTGACACTCGCAGCAGCGCTTCAGGCCGTAGGCATGCTGGAGGATGTCAAGGAGCTGTATGAAGCCACGAAAAAGGAGAAGGGCTGCAAGGTCCAGCGGTCCTTTTTCGAGAGCTGGCAACACTGGTGCCAGAGCCAGAAGGCGTAGATTTGGCTGGGCACCCGAAGGTAATTTGGGGTGTCCATTGGATTAGGCTTGCTGGCATCCCTCGCGAGTTCTCCAGTCACTCCCAAGCACAACAATAAGTATTCGGATATTTCGCTGATTGGAGGCTGGCTAGGCCGGCTAAGGCGCATCAATTTGTATCATTGGTGGCAGCTCGGCACATACATGGACAGTATTATCGGCTTCGCATCCATAGAGGTAGACGTGGCCCGCGGAAACATTGAAAGCTGCTGAAATTTTATGCATATGCGTCGTGACCGTTTGAAGGCACCATGTGGCTGGGTTCCAGCTCCAGCCCACCGAGCCCGGGGGGCCTGCGGCTCGGCTGACTCCCGATGTTCCCAGCTAGCCGCTAAAATTAGCCGCATCGGAGCGCCATCCGGACCCTAACCTTCTGGGCCGGGTTAGCACTCGAGTTGGCAGGTCTACGTGGCATGTTATGCCACCAGAGTGAAACCTTTTACATTCCTTTTTATACCTCTGTGCTACATATCGTTGATAATTGCCCTTGCATGGAAGTCAAATTTTTTGTCACTATATTCTTTCAACAAAGAAGGGTCATTCCTGAGCGCTCCGAAGCCGTCGCGCCATCGGACCTCAACCCTCCGGCTGTTTGTTCTGGTGGTGTGTGATAGCAAATTTGCCGTCTCCGCTCGCAGATTAGGGGGGAACCATTAGTGATCCAGCTTCGGGGGAACAAAACCTGGAGTCCTCGACTTCTTTGGAAGCCCTGGCAGCTGGGAAATAGACTTGAATTTTTTGTAAATGCAGCGGATAATTATCTCTGATCTCTCACTTACACGGACGGCAGACGGGTATGTCCGACTGCAGATGGCCAGGATCTAACTAACCAGATATCGTAGGAGTTTCCCCATTTTCTGAGTTGGGCTCTCCCTCGCTCGCGGATCTGAATTTGAAAAAATTTCATGAAGTTTCTCTTACACCCCAAGTAGACAATTCTCAGCATGCTACTTTGCAGAATGGTGTTCTAAATCCCCCTTCTATCGGTTGATCATATTGATTTATGATTAAAAATTCTGGGCTTCTTGGAAGGGTAAAAGACAAAAGACGTCGCGCATTGAACCCGCAAGTGTCTCCGAACCACCCACCGCTACGAGGTCGGAATACTATACCTTCGGAGCACACAGATCGAATTCTGATGAGAGGCGGCAGGGCACAGCTTTGCCACCACCTCTTTCTCTTTCCGGGGAAGAAAACGACCACCCATCCTTAACACATGCAAAGCCCCCATTGCAAAAATAAGCGATTACGGCTCGCGTGGCAAGGATTGTCGGAAACAACCAACCGCATATGTTCCAATTTCAATATTCGGGGTCCAAGAAGAAAAGTGCAATAGTAGAGTAATTGACGTCTGTGCCCCCCCAACACAGAATCATCCTTCATTTCTCGCTTTTAATCAGGATGGAAGTCCGACGTTGGTTTTTGACAGCTCTCCTCACCCTCGTTTCCCCGTTTTGAGATGCCTTTGGACTTTTCTACCTAGATTGTCGAAAATCATTGCTGAAAGGCGCTCTTGATTCCTACTGCTACCTCTATCTGCACCTACACCTGCCCCGAGGGTCGAGAATCTCTACAGAAATACGAATACCCTGGACATCAACCAGCCAGAAGAAGCCATCGACAAGGGTGGGCGGGTTCGGCCCTTCTCCAACGAAACTAGTACTTCTTCGCAATCGCCTGGACCAGCTGGTTGGTGTTACCATACCAATCCGACGCATCCACCTCGACCTAAATCTCTTTTGCTTTCCTCATCTACAGGTTGTACGGCCTTCTAGCCCTCCAGCTGCGGGAGAAGAAAACATCCGCCACGGCAAACGACAAAAGTCGATCCCGGAAAGTAGCAGCGGCAGCTTGCCTCGCTCCGCTTTCCCACCAACTGCAAGGTAAGCAAACTTAATGATTTCTTTAGTACGACGGAACCCGGCTGTTGGCGTCCCCGGGTGGGCCTTTCCTGCTGCCAAATCGTCCCTCTCTCCGTTCCCACTTTGTTTCATTTCTGGGGGCCAGTCGGCTTGCTGGGGAGGACTTTTAGAGAACAAGCTTGGGACTCAGCACCTTGCGGCGAGGCTCGGGCGTGTGTGGTGTAAGCTGAGTTGTGATCATCTTGGCACCGCCCACCACTGGCATGCATGTGGACGAGGCTGTGAATGGGGTCCGCAAGCCTAGTGGTGGCACGCGGCGCGACGTTGCAATCACCGCCCATGACCGCAACCTGCCTGCCTGTCTCTTTTTATTTGATGCGGTCCGGGGGAAAAAAACGACAGAGGTCATGTAATATTAGACACAGAGAGTACGTGATGACCTGACAGCCCCAGACAGATCTCTTTATCGGCGGGTTTCCGGAGTTGGGATATTAATTTCCTGGTAAAGCCTTGGATCCCAATATCTCGGCTTGGAGCCATTTTCTTCAGGCGGTGTCGCGCAACCTTTGGGACACACTTGGTCCCACTTGCTCGTTTTACGATTTCTCCTTGGAATTTAGAGAGGCTTTTGACCAGGCCTCTCGGATCCACGAGTTAGGCAGTTCGAAATACGTCACGGCGTCGCAGCCCTCGTTAACGGCATCTCGAGACTCGGACAGCCCAGGCGTGGTCATTCATTCCGATTTCTAATACTTGCGATTGCGATCTAGGACGCCCCTGCTCTATCCGGATTGGTACACCGAGAAGGCACCATGTACGTCGAAATAGACGCACGATCTCTCTTTGGACGGCAATTGACCTCCAGCGACTGCGACGGGGCTGCTGGCTATCAGTGGTACACGTGTGATAATAGCAAACCTCCGTATAAGGGCTGCTGCGCAATCGATCCCTGCAACGAAGGCTGCCCAGACGACAAAGACCAGGAGAAGGTCCAAGGAGGAGGTGGTACTGGTGGAAATGATGGCAAGGACTCGACGACTACCCCCAACGACACCCCGACAAGCACAACCGAGGGTCCCACAGCTAAGACCACGAGCGAAGGAAAGCCCAGCCCAACAACATCCGTCATCATCGTAACGAAAACCGCCTCCGATGGCCGCGTAGAAACCTCCTCCATCGTCACAACCGTCACGCCGGCCCTTCCAAATCAGACTGGCGTGTCGGACAATGGCAGCGCACCATCTGGTTCCGCCTCAGGCAGCAAACTCTCCAAGGGCGCTGTGGCAGGCATAGCCGTCGGCGCCGGCCTCGCCGTCTCCCTCCTCGTTCTCGCCCTCTTCTTCCTCTACCGCCGCAAGAAGAGAGAACAACGCGGCAGAGGGCCCACATACTTATCCGGCCCGGCCTTCCCGTCCCCCACCATCCCCGACATTGGCGTCTCGGAAGTCCCCGTCGGGGCAGTAGCTGGTGCAAGGGCAAAAACGGTCGACACCTCCAGCACCCCGGGCACGCTGTCCAGCGACCCCTTCGCGCCATTTGGCGGGAGGTATGACCCCAGGGCAACCCACAACGGGCCGAGCCGGACGAGCTTCGTCTCGTCCATGGGGGATACCAACACGGCGCAGGGAAGTCCCACGACCGGGACGGCCGTCTCGAGGAACACACTTAGCGTGGACGGAGCAGCGAATCTCATGGCCGGGGGCATGATGCCCGCGCAGCTGGACGGGGAGGCCATCAGGCCTACGCTGGAGATGGACGCGAGCGAGACGAGCGCTGCGAGGCACCAGGGCCACGTGTCGGAGTTGGACGGGGCCGCGGGGAGGCAGGTGGCCGCAGTGATGGAGTTGGATGGGACCCCCAGGAATAGTCCGAATTCGAGCCACGTGATGGGGAGTCCGCCCCGTTCGCCGGGGATGGGACGGGGGGGCGATCAGGGGGCAACATTGAATGTGGGAAGGGGCCAGAGGGATTACGTCACTAGTTGGAGTTCTTATGAGACGGAGCCTGGACCCGCGAGGTGAGGTGAGGGTGAGGCGCTTGTGGGGAGGGAAAGGAAGTTAGGAGGGGCATACGGTGGTGTTGTTTACACTTGGAGTTGCTCGACATCTGGCATTGGTATTTGTATTAGCATTGGCACTGGCACTGCATGACAAGGTATCGCATGGTATACCGGGGCATGACATCTTGGAAGGCGTTTGAGGAATATAAAAGATAGAGCATTCCTCTCTGACTGATTATTCGGCAGGGCATCGGAAGCAGGGGTGGTTTTTTTTTGTTTGGTTTATGTTAATCCTAGGAGTCTTGTGGACTGTTGAGCTGGCGGTCCTCGTCTTCTCTTCTAGTGGTCCTACACAAATAATGTATATTGGTAGTGGGGGGTGTGCAACCCGGGCACTCAGCAGAGTAAATCATAAGCCCCCACTCGTACAGGTTCCAAGGCTTTGCATCTAATCAACTGTGAGACTCGTATAACAGGGTATCTTAATAGTATTGCAAAGTTGATCGTAAAGTGATCTATCCTGTAAACACATTACCTGGCTCTCCTTTTTTTTTTGGTACACATTTTATCCTCCCCCCTTTTGTCTATGATTTCCGGGCATGTCCTTGCCGTCCTGGCCCAATACTAGTCCTCATTCGCCCCTGATGCTAGTGACTGGTCTTCGCATACCCGTGCCACTCTGAAGAATGCTGATGCGTTAGGCTGACAAGATCATAGCCCTACTGCCCAAGCCGGAATAGTGCTCCCTTAGTCATCGTTCCGGGAGCAGTGTCCTTCCCCAAATGTCCCGATTTATGTCAGATGGCGAAAACCTCAAGCCATTCACTTGCCCTGAAGATTCGATATCTCATCCAGAACCTGCTGAAGGTCCTCGTCGCTGACCTTGTCAGCCAAGGAAGGAATAAGCGTCTTGGCTTCTTCGGCAGCTTCGCAGCACAGAGAGCCTATACGTGATGCATGGTGAGCTCAATAGACTATCTTTAACAGAAAGAGCGAGTAGGGGCCGTGGTTGGCGGGGGTTTATCGTACCGAGTTGGGCGCGCTCAAACTTGGCCACCCACGTACACGAACTCAACAGCCTCTCCACAGACTCGACTGTTTCATTGCGGTTGAAGCGAGCAAAGTTGTCGAGGTAGGTGAGAGTTTGCTGGAGCATTCTGATAGCACCTTCTAGTTAGCAGGAAGAAACAAACCTCCTCCTTCCGACTTTTCTCCATATCCCTACTAGCCAGCAGCTACCTAGCAACTGGTATGGCAGAGGTGTGTGTGTCGGTGGGAAAAGGAACCCTAAAACCTACTCCGTCTCATTCGTATTCCGCCTCGTCTCCTTTCTCTTCTCCAAAATCGCATTAATCACCAAGCTCGCCTCGCTCAAGGTTAACGTGTCGACGTCCTGAAACTCCCCCAGGTTGAGCACCTCGCCCGCCTCTTCATTGCCCGCGCGGGGGGGTCTCGGGCGCGAAATCTTGGGTGCCACATCCTTGGGCTTGCGCACCCGGGGGGGAGCTCGCGGGGCCGTGGACTCGCCGACATCGCGGTCTTCGTCCATTGTTTCCCACTTTTTTCTTTATTTTTTCCTCTCCTCCAAGGTTGGGACTCTCGGTAGGAGAAAATCGAGGAATGGAGTTTCAGGCGGCTGTAGTGGCGAGCAAAGGTCCGACTTCGATTCGTCGCAAGATTGAAGGCAGCAAAAGTGCTGCGTGCGGGAACGGCGTTGGTGCTGAGATTTGGCATACATGTGAATTCCAGGCGGATGCGATTGCGGCTTTGGCGCCACGAGGCGTGCGAAGTCACGTGTGCGAATAGTGTTGGCGCCTAACCGTAACCCTGACAATGAAACTTTTAGAGACTGTTACGGTTTGAGACCACTTGGCAGTCAGAGATATTTATCACATTGTATGGAACAAATGATTGAGAGTCTTATGAACCCGTTTTCCTAAGGTATTTCCTCTTTAATTGGAGTTGTGTTGTGGAAACAACGCCATATTTGATTTGCTTGGCCTACGAACCTGACGTTCTTGGCTGCCGGTTGGTGGGTAGATTCAATCTAGCCATTTCAACCACCAACTGTCAGAATACCATATGCCTCACGAACTCTCTCCCTGTCGATTCACGCGGAATCCTATTGACATTCTCATTATAGAGGCCAGGAATCCTCCAAATTTGAACTTCATAATCCGAGGATACCTTAGAGCTAGGATTACAAGGTTGGAAGCGGTTTGTAGGACGAAGAGGCTGCCCGAGAATTGAGGCACAGACGGCGCTTCAGAGGGAGCTCGAACGCAAGACAGCAACCTTTATTGAACTGGCTTGGTTGGCCTGCTCAAACCAGAAGCCAAGTCGTGGTGTAGGGCGGCGGGCTGTTTCCGTCAGCCTCCTCGAGGCTCGTCCCGCTAGAGTCGGTCTAGAGTGACTGTCTCTTCTCCAGACTGGGATCTCACAGCTTGAGGATCTCGGAGAATGAGACAAGCTCTCATAAAAACAAAATGTCAGATAAATAAGACACTTCTCCCTGCCTTGTAAAAAGGCTCGGGACCACCATCATTCTAACCCAGTCCTCCAGGACCGTCTACGCCCTCCTCATCATCAACAAAGCCGGCGGCCTGATATACCACCGCAACTTCCAAGACGGCAGTCTCAACAAGCTCTCTGCCAATGACTATCTCGTCATAGCCGGCACATTCCACGGGTAACCATCCATCATCCCTTTCCCTCCTCTCCCTCAACCTTCATATCGAACCGCTAATTTTTAAACCTCTCCTAGCGTCCACGCCATTACCGCCCGCCTCAACCCTCTTAAATACCAACCTACCGTCGGCCCATTACCCCTCAACCCAACCACAATGCCCTCCCGCCCCGAGCCCGATTCTGGGCTCGAAGTCATGGACACGGAAAACTTCCGCCTCCAGTGCTTCACCGCCATGACGGGCACAAAATTCTTGCTCTTCTCCGAGACGACCCAGGCCAACGTCGAGCTCATCATCAAGCGCATCTATGAACTGTATGCCGACTACGTCATGAAGAATCCCTTCTATCAATTGGAGATGCCAATCCGGTGTGATCAGTTTGAGAGAAAGTTGAGCAATTATATTCGGGAAATCAACAATCGGTGAATGGCTTGCGAAGGCTCAGAATGAGAAGAGGGAGGATCAAATTGAAGATATTATGACAATAGTGAGAAATTAACATGTCTGTTTAGTTCTCTTCTGCCTACTATGCCATCGATACCTGCCTGTGGGACTGCTGCTAGTGATGTAAACGCAGCGCCAGAAGAAAGAATTCGCAGCGGAACGCTCTATTCCCCTCGGGGTGTTTATTCTAATTGTACAGCTCTGCCCTTCACTATGAATGTCTACTCTTCTTCCTTGGCGGCTGGGACGGCGAACTACCATCGCCCGAAGAATTCCTCTCCCTCTCCGGATCCACATCACTTGCCTCATCTCCTGATCTCGCACGCTTATGCCCCCCGCGCCGACAGCGTGCGGCATGGATCCTCCGAAGCCTCTCCAGGATTACGGACCTCCCCCGCATTTGACTTGGACTAATCACAAGAGGCCGGGATCGATGCTGCGACACGGATCCCTATGACGTATCCATCTTACCACCGCCAGCCGCCCCTGCGCCAGCACCCCCCTCATCCTGCTTATCATCCTGCTTATCATCCTTCTTCTCATCATTCGAAGCAGCCGTCTCATCCCCTTCAGCAACAGTCTCCAGTTCATTCCTCCTCAGCCTCTCCGCCTCTTCCCTTGCCGCCGCCTCCCTAGCCTGCCGCGCCCTATCCTCCTCAAGTGACATGCGGATCGCTAGCGCCAGCTCCGGGTCCATGTTGGGGTCGAACCCTAGCTCGGGATCCATAACGCCGCCGCCGCCGCCAATGTTCTCGCCCGACCCGCTTGTTGGGGTGTTGTCGCCCTGGATAATGGGCGTCGAGATGAGCTGGTCGGAGAGTAGCTTGGACGACGGAGGGATCGTGACAAGGTGGGAGGTCTCGCCCGACTTGACGGCCTTGCTGAAGGCTTCAAGCTTTTTGGCCGTGCCGTCGTCTTCGAGATCGCCAAAGTGGACAAAATCCACAGACGTGTTCATCTTCTTGAGTTTTTTGGCGAGACTAACTAGTTTTTTTTCCTCTTCTTCAATGGGGGAGCAGACAAAGGCTACTATTCGTTGGCGTTGGGAGTGGTTTTGGCGGTGCTTGAGGGCGAGCTGGGTTGAAATCTGGTTAGCAGGCAAAGCAACAACCAAAAATCTTGTGTAGAATCGGGTCGCCGGTTATCAGGATAGAAATAGGGAGTAGCGCGTTGCTTACAGATGCCACCTGTAGGCCCGTAGAAAGATTCGACTTCCCCTTGATCTGCTTCTTCGTCCGATGCAGACCGTCTAGAATCTTCCCTTGCTCGGTCGTGAGCGTAACCAACACCTCAGGGCCCTTGCCGCCCATGCTCATGAGCCCGACTGAGGACTCCGGGTTTCCCTGCACGATGCTCTGGAATATGATGTTGACAGCGTCGGACTGGGCGTCGAATCGGGTGGGTTGGTAGTCTCCATTGCGGCTGCTCTCCGAGTTGTCCACGACCACCATCACAGCCTCGAGGACCATCTTGGCGTTTGGCTCGGTTCGTAGCGTGGAGCAACTATGGAGTTCAGGGGAATAAAAAAGCGAGTGGGCAGGAATGCAGGTGTAGGGAAGGATATTTCCGGTCTCTCTGTCCGATGGACTGGTCAAGGTGGCGGATGTGCGATGTGCGATGTCGAAAGCTGCCAAAAATGCTGCTTGCAGGCGGAAGCTCAAGTCGTAAGTCGGTTCAGCCTGCTGCAAATGTTCTGATACTTTAACATCACTCAAAACTTGGCAGAGATATATGTATAGGTACATTGGTGTTCAGACGTTGGAGCCTTATGTCAGCATGCTGTTGGAGGAGCTCTTTTGTTTACTCTGAATCCGGCCAGCCAATCAGCGCGCAGAAGGTCACACTGAAGCACCACAGCACCGTCTCGCTCTACAAATCCACAGACCCCATCCGCACAAACACGCTGAACTTCTTGTCCCTCTCACCTCTCAACATCCAATCTGAATTATTCAAATCAAAATGGCACCAGTTCGTCCGAAAAAGCGCCAATCCAGCGCATCTCCCAGCGCGACGCAGACGATCCCGACAAAGACGGGCACGACGACCAAGACCCCCCACAACCGGAGTCCCATCAAGAAACGGAGGAAAGGCATAACCCTCGCGCAGAAGCAGGCCATCATCGAAAACCTCCAGCTCGAGAGTTAGTATTCGAGAGACTTTGCGGAGAAGAGGTGTCGCAGGCTGACAGGCAGTCAATAAGTTACCGAACGCGCCAGACGGTTACGCGCCCAATACAACCAGCAGGCCCAGAGCCTCCGGTCTCGAATCGAGATCCGTGTTAACCGCATCCCGACCTCCCTTCGAAGACTGACGATGGGCGAGCTTCTACAAAAATATATTGAGCAGCAGGAGAGGCCCGCGCCTGTGCCCGGGTCTAGGGCGCCACCTGTGCCGGCCAAGGATCTCCCGAGAATGAGTCCGCAGAAGACGCATGCTCCGATATATCATCCTCTTTATATGGTCGGACGGCGGATGAGGTTTGTCTACGCGTAGTGGCCACCCATTGAGACATGAACTGACTTGTTGTACAGCCACGATGAGCTAGCTGGCCCTGACAAGGAAAACGAAGGCAGCATCGATAATCCCAAGAAGAGACATCGCGGTCCCGCTGGTGGGGTAGCCAAGGAGCTTACCCAGGTCCTTTCGCCAACATCATCCAACTCCCGTCTAGGTCCCAGGGGACGACCCGCCTCGCCTGCCAAGTCCCAGATCGCCCGGCCAGCATCGCCCGTGAAGCCTGCCCCATCGCGAGGCGCGGCAAACATGCTCTCCTCCATGGTCGAGAAGGCAAAGGCCACTCGTGCTGGGGTGGGTCGGAAAGCCACTACTACGTCCACCACGAGCTCGAGCTCGGCAGCAACTTCGACGGCCTCCACTACGAGGGCTAAACGGGCCGCCGCCACCAACAGCAAGACTGCTGCTGCGATGAGGAATACGCGACGAGCTAGTGGAGTTAGTAACTCGAGCAATGATAGCACCTCGACGGTGGTGAAGAAGACGGCGGCGGCTAGGGGCACAGCAGCAAGCACAACGGCCACGCAAAAGAGAACCATGATGGGCACGTTGAAGAAGGGGACCACGGGAGGAACTGCGACGAAGAAGACTACGGCGAAGGCTGCTGCCGGGACAACAGGCACTACGCGCGTCCTGAGGAAGAGGACCTGAGGACGGGGTGGGTTCTAGATCATGAGACATTACACAGGCTTGTTTGGATGGTTAAAGTGGACTGGATCGGGCATTGATTGTATGTATCTGTCATTGGCGTTTGGTATGGGGCTATTGATTTGGGGTTTCTGGGCAAGAGAGCTGCCTATTGGTATCATACACCGCCAGAGCATCAATGATGCTAAGAGAGGCCCATGACAAAGGCACAGGCATAGCATCATCCTTCCTCGCCCTGTGCAGAGTATATAATATACTCTTGGCACTCGTTTCCTTGGCCTATAACCACGAGAACCCGCCTGTTCTGTTAGTCTGTTTTGGGGGGCTCTTTCGGGTATGTAACCTCATGCCCACTCCAAAATATCCCTCAGCCACTGCCGGACCATACGATCTCGTCCTGTCCCCTGCTTTTTGGGCTCCCGGTTCTATGTCGCTTTCTTCTTCTTCTTGTCGTCGACAAGCTCAATGTTATCCTCGGGGACGATAGGGTACTTTTCGACAATAAAGTCCCTCATCTCGTCGCTGACGTCGCCCTGGACGACAATCTCCTCAACGCCAGCTGGCGTCTTGGTGACCGAAGAGCCCGTAGCGAACTTTTTGCCGAGTTCCTTTGAAACCTGCCGCAATTGTAAGCAAGACCAAGAAAAAAGAGGAAAATCATTCCTCAAAAGAAAAACCGACCTTCTTCAGCTCCAACCCAAAAGCCTCCAACCCCGTCACCGCCGTCACGAA
>Ga0247774_1001220_pt1 | contig 13060 bp, 15 predicted proteins | sample UWRJL001104B6_FD_179933 | JGI IMG/M metagenome (GOLD analysis project Ga0247774, IMG submission 179933) | Plant litter microbial communities from Arlington Agricultural Research Station in Wisconsin, United States - UWRJ-L001-104B-6 | ecosystem: Environmental > Terrestrial > Plant litter >... | reverse complement strand
GACCCGAGACGAAAATGGAGGTCAATGGACAGTCTTCGAGGGCAGCAGCAGCTCCCTCCCCCCCCGCAATAATAGAACCGGCCCAGATGAGCGCCGCCGAGGCCCCACAAAGGGAGAAGTGGAAGTCGAAGCAGCCCTCCAACAATAAATCGAACAAGAGACGGTCCGAATCTCCCGACCGCAACATCGACATGGTCGTTTTGGGCAACGTGTGTTTCAGGGCCTGGTACCCCTCATACTACGGTAAAGAAGTGGTGGGCGACACACCGAAGAGCAATGGCGGGAAGGGCGGGTCTCGGAGGGACCGGGAGAGCTCGCCGGTGCTGGACCGGCTCTACGTATGTCCCTGCTGCTTCAAGTACAGCAAGGAATTGGTCATGTGGTGGGAGCATGTCCGCGTTTGTGAGGCTAAGGCCTTTGTTCCTGGGCGGAGCATCTATGTCCATCCTCGCAGGGAGGGAACTGTGCTCGTTCCCGTGGAGAACAATAAGGGTGGTGGACGCCGGGGACGGGAGGGGAAGATGGAGGTTGTGAGGGATGAGGGGGAGTGGAGTATCTGGGAGGTGGATGGCGAGAAGGATGTGGTAGGTCTCCCATTTGTTTGGCACTCGTACGTCAACATGTCATGCTGATATCCGCATTGCAGCTCTTTTGCCAGAACCTCTCTCTCTTCGCTAAGCTGTTCCTTGACAACAAGTCTGTTTTCTTTGACGTTACGGGCTTTAAATACTACCTTCTCGTCCACACTCGCCCCGGCCCTCCTCTTCGTCATCATATCTGCGGCTTCTTCTCCAAGGAAAAACTATCTTGGGACAATAATAACCTGGCATGTATCCTTGTCTTCCCGCCCTGGCAACGTAAAGGATTGGGGTCCCTGCTCATGGGCGTTTCATACGAAATTTCTCGCCGCGAGGGCATTCTGGGGGGACCAGAGAAGCCCATTTCCGACCTGGGGAGGAAAGGCTACCGCCGCTTTTGGGCCGGGGAGGTGGTTCGTTGGTTACTTGGGTTAGATTTGTCTAAGAAGGTCGTTTACGTACCACCACCACCAATACTCGACCCCGATGGTGACATCGAAATGGACAGCAAAGACAAGCCCCAGTCCCAACAACCGCCCGCGACGGCAGATCCCAAGGACGCCGACTTCATCATCGACGTGGCCGAATGTTCCCGTGCAACATGGATCACACCCGAGGACTGTCTCACCGTTTTACGGGAAATGGGCGTGGCGGAAGATGCCGGCGTCGGGCTTGGTAAAGTCGAGATTGGTCCAGAGGGGGAGATGAAACCGCCAAAGGTTGCGCACAGAGTACGAATCCGGAGGGATGATGTGAGGAGTTGGATTAAGCAGCAGGGCATTAGTTTGGAGAGGACGTGTGATCCGGAGGGCTTTGTGCGGGGGTATGCGATCCCAAAGGGACAAGAGCCGAAAGGTGATTGAGACAGCGGAAAGCGGTAAGCTAGCCCAATTCTCGGTTCCGGGGTCTGTTTGACAGAATATTCCCCGTCTCGATAATAAATATGAACCAGCGCTTATGCCTCGGTGTCTCTCCACCTTCATTCCCAGTGTTCGTGCCTGGACCGGATCTGATTTCAATCATCTTTGTAGCCACGTGAATACCAGACTCGGAATACGAAAGTTCAGTAATGGTAACACATGGATGGATTCCACATCACTATCCACTTCTCCTCCCCTGCTTCTTCGGCTCAGTCTTTCAACCACCTCTCCCTAATTAGCGGCAAATTGTCATCGCTCTGTGCGCTTCCCCGTGCTATTAGAATCAGAAAATCACAACTCGCCTCGAAGCCCACCAACGTTCGCAAACGTCCTCTGCTCCCATGGTTTAGCGCGGTACATGTAATGTGAGTGCGGTGTGGTGTGTGCTCGCGTGTCTGCGCGCGTTAAGTGTCTGATGAGAATGCGCCAGGAAGCCAGGAATGATACATCGTGTTAAAAACTCCAGCTCCTCCCTACCTATGAGGCCCCGATTGTCTACTTTCTATGCTACCTCGCGGGGCCGCCACTTCGGATACAGATGGATAATCGTCCCTCGAGAATATGTTTGTTTCGTCGGGGGACAGTAATGACAAAAAAATTTGGGTTAGGTTAACACATTGGAGAGAAAAAGGTGAGTGGCGAGGATGCCTCGGCGATAAGACGGTCAAGGATAATTTACATGCCGTCAAAGTCTCCGCCCAGGTCATCCTCATCAAGGTCGCCGTCCTGTATCTCCTTGGCCATCTCACGTTCTCGCTCGCGTGCCTCCTGGGCGTTCTTCAGCTCGAGGCGATGCTGATTCATTGGGAATCGCATTGCCTATAGAATATCAGTGTCAGTATTGGGGCTTGAACAACAGGGAACAAGTGAGTAGGAAACCTACCTTGACGCTCTCGTCATGGAGTGTCAGGCATACGCGGATACGATCATGAAACGCTTCGCCGGGCTCTCGCGTAGCATAGACATCGCCCACCTCCTTGCTCTTCATAAACCCCCTCTCTCGATCCAGCGTCGCCTCGATAACGCCATCCCGAATCGCCTTGGCAACAATATACTCGGCCGACTCTTCGCTGCCGAGATGCAGACGGATGCAGATGTCGCGAAGGGAGATGCGTGAATACGAGAGCGACATCATGCGAATGCCCGTCTTGATGACGTTTTGCCGCAATCGGAGAATCAGAGTGTAGGTGCCGTCGCGCCGGAACGTGTCGGCGTGGTCGGCAATGATGGTCTCGAAGTCCTCGAGGTTACCCACCCGCACGGCCTGGACCAGCAAAAAGTACGGGCGCAGGGCAAGCTCGAGCGTCGGCTGGCGGAATGTCGCCCGGTCTGGAATGTCGCCCATGAGCAGCTCGACCACCAACAGATGCTTTGTGGCCGTTTGCGAGAAGCCAACGGCGCAATTGCTGGACGGAGCCTTGCGGGTGGCGGCCGTTAGGTGGGTGTGGGCTTCGCCATATCGCAATTGGATGGCACGGATGCGGCCGAGATAATACAAGAAGCGCGCGACCTGGTTGTTGGCTGCGTTTTCGGGGAACTGCGTGTGGGAAACCAAGAGGTCGGCCTGAGAGATGTGCGAGGTGAGAAGATAGTTTCGGAGAAGCAGGACTATGACGGACGCCTGGGTGTCCACATCCTTGCGGAGAACAGCTGTCCGGAGGGCGGCGAGCAGAGTAGGGCGGATGGCAACAATAGGTGATTGGGGCGACGGCGACAGTGGTGCAAGTTGTTCGCAGAACAGGTTGTAGTAGAAGTAGACCTTGGCAGACAACGAATCAAGTGTGCGGCGGTTCAGCTTTTGAATCCGATCCGAGAGATGTTTGGAAAACTCTGCACCGCGCTGGTATTGCTTCGAGTCGAAGAGGTGGACCTGAATCAGAATTCCGACGAAAATATCAATTTCCGGTATGACTTCCTTGAGCTCCTTCTTCGTGCCGTTCTTAACCAGCGTCTTTGCTGGCTCGCTGTCGATTTCCATCTCAGGTCCTAGAGGACGGCCAAGCGGAAGGCTCTCGCGGCCGATAGCTAGTAGGAGTGCCTTTGCAACATTTCCAGATGCTACAGTTGCTGGGAACGTCTCGACGATGACCTTGGCGATGATATCCGACGTGAGGCGTTTTCGGATCAGCGAGATGGATCGAAGCGCTCGGAGGGAAAATCTGGCGTCGAAGAGAGCGACGGCGCGGTCGAGGAGGGCAAAGTTATTCTTGATATCTGCAAAGTTATTAGTGTCGTTTCTTGAAGTATCGCGAGGCTCCGGCACCCCGACAGAGGGATAGGTGTTTGGACACGCTTTGCAACTCACCAGTCGCGGTTTGCAAGACCGGGTCAACCTTCACCTCGCCCTCATCAGCTTTATCGGCATCGACATCCATGGCCACGTCACCATCGCTATCGGGCGGAGGTGCCGATGATTTGACAGGTCTTGTAGGGGGGACGACAACCGTCATTTCTTCGTCTCCTTCCTTGGCGGATTTCTTGGTTTTGCCCTTTTCCTTCATATCAACGTCTTGATTACTCCGGATACCATTCTCGACAGGCTCATTGCCGTTGCCGTGCGGAGTCTTGCCGGGCATGTCGGCAGGCTAGACAGCTGGGGTTTGTCCTGGTCGAGGTTGATGGTGGCAGGAGGAAGGCGGATGAGTTGATGGCGACGACTTCGGGCGTTTGCGAGGCGCGGTCGTGGTTTGCTCGTCTAGTGTGTGCGTGTCGCGACGGGCAGGGCTCAAGTGGATAAAAAGCGCAAGGAAAGACGCGATGGAATCTTCTGGTTGTCGTTTGAACCCTGATGAGCGGGAAGCCGACGCTATCGCCTTTGTGCCGCTGGTGATGGCTTGTTGCTTTTGAGTTTGGGATGTGGCAGCAGAGATTTGGGAGAACAGAACCTGACTTGACCAGGCGATGACTGGCTCGGAATGGATCCTGAACGCATTAGGGATACGGGTACCGGGTACATAAAATTGGTCTTTTTTAACCATTGCATTTGGTATTTGGTACCCAACCATTAGCGCCCCGAGGACCAAATTTGCCGCTGGATGGAGCCCTGCGCGAGCCTTCTGCACCGCGCTCGGACCGGCTCTGCCAGGCACTTGAAAACAGCAGCCTCCCTAAGCGTACTCGTCAGAAGACCTCCCGACGCCAAGCTAATGTATCGGGTACATGCTTCTCAGCTGCTTCCGTGTCGAATTCAGGGTTTTCGTGACTTTTGGTCAGCCTCATGACGTTGCTGATGCTGCCTGCTGACGTGCCTGTACAGTACGAAGGTAGCTCAGTCTGAGTCGTTCTACTGCCTTCTATTGCCTAGGCTAGGTATACAGAACAAGGCTGAAGAAATTGGGGTTTCTGTCCGTTTCGAATCCCAGTGTAAACAATCATGAGAAGAGACGCCCCGGCTTGCCCGGCATTGTTTTCGCTGGGCTTACGATAAGTAGTTTACTCCTCGTTGCTCAGCTAGGTAGCACCGCAGCGCGAGCTGATGCGATGCTTCTACTTAGCACATTATTGTATCGCGCATCTCAACCTTAGCTTCAACCACTCGAATATGCCAATTTGCAGGGCTCTGACTGGTACTATGGGGAAAATGACAGCACTTTTCCCCGTCCAAGCTCCCATCTTCGAATTCGTCTGTCGATTCATCGACTGATGCGTTGAACTCGCTGTGGCTTGGATGTCATGGTAGGAAGCGCATACACGAAAGCTCTTCAACATATCGCCACAGTCCTGGCCGGTAAGATACACGATATTCGGCACCTTCTCCGCTCGCAAGCTTTCTCGTCCTGCCATTCATTTACTTGACTACCTCTGCGCAGCCCTGCGCAACCAGAACCAGAGCCACATCTCAACGCCATCCTAATTGTGTAGAAAACAGGTTGCCAACCAAGTCCGCCCTGAACCATCTTTGTGAAGCTTGGGTAAAATACAATGATTATAGTCTTTCCTTGCACTAGTCGCCCTTGCCCGGCATGACCTTGGAGGCCTGCACGGCGCTCATCTTGGAGATCCAGGCAGAGTTAGGCTGGACGCGTCGCACCGTACGTAGCTCGTCCGATGAATAACCCGGCACTCTGATGTTGTAGACACGCTCCAGGACAAGCTGGATATCTCGGATTTCGAGAACCTTGGAGCCTCTCTCCTTGGCGAATCGGCAGGCAATATTGAGAGTATTATCAACCATATTGTCAACAAGGAGAAGTATATTCTGAAGACATTGTTAGCGAGTTTTCAATGGCACCTGTAGGTAGGAACGGGGACAAACCTCTTCCACCTCGGGAGTCAAAAGGTGGGCAGTCTGTCCCTCAGCGGTGCCGCCACAGACCTGTCGCACCAAATCATCGAGTCGCTTCTTGCTGAGCACATGCTCTCCCTCGTCCTGATGTTGGTAGGCGGGAATTCTAGGGTTGGCGGGCTGACCCAATGCTCCAGCAGGCGTGCCAGTTCCGCCGCTGAGAGTCGGTCGGCTCTGGTTGATGACGGAGACAGGGGCGGGGGGACGTGTCGAGGCTTCGGGGAGATTCTTTGGTATTGGCATCTTGGGCGGGAGAGCAGTGCCTGGAGGATTCTGAGGTGGATGTGCGTGGGAATGGCCTTGCTGCGGTGCGGCGCCAATGACGCCAGGATTGGAAGCCGGAGTGGAATTGGTAGCCTGGTTAGGTGTAGATTGATTTTGCGAAGCCATTGTCAGAGCTGATGTGAATGAATGCCGGGGTTGGCCCGCCGGCGTTGCTGGTGCAGCGCTATTAGGAAAAGCCGACGCCGTGGCCGGGGTCTGCACCCGAGCAGAATTTTGCGTTGGTGTTCCGGATGCGGGATGCTGAGCTGAGGCAATTTGTGTATTGACAGGCGGAGGATGTGGAGGCTCGATCTTTGTGACTCTCGATTGAGTTTGCGCTGTCGCCGTGGGTACTGCTCCAGCTGGGCCTGGGCCTGGCATCTGCCGTCCGCTTGCATTCATATTATTTTGAGCAGTTCTCTGCCCAGCAGTTCCAGCGCTCTGGCCTTTGGCCGCGTCGCCGGCTGTACCCGCATTCGCTGTTGCCGCTCCAGCCTGCCCGGATTTCGGACCTTGAGAGGCGGCAGTGCCTGGGGCGGCCGCGACTGGAGTAGGAGGAAGAACCGGAGTAACAGCAGCCCCTCCCTGGGAAGGCTGCGACGCTGCCCCGGCTCCATTTTGCGCTTTCTGTTTGCTGATCTGATCTTGCTGCCGACGAATCTGCTCGACGAACTTGTGCGCATCGTCATGCTTCTTCTGCTCCACTTCCTTTCTGGCTTGTAGCACCTTGCGGTCCTCGGGTCCGAGTGGGTTTCCGCTGTTTTCGCGCTGCTTGATCATGGCGTCTATGCGATTCATCTGTTGTCGAGCCGCATCCATTCTAATGAGGGCGCCCGCATACCCCCTTTTGAGGTTCTCGAGAAAGCGTTTTACTTCAGCGTCACCCTTGGCCATGACCTGAAGCGGCGCTTGAAACCGAATCTCATCAAGATGCTTCCTGATGTGCTCCGGCATCGCCTGGGGCACCTGAGCCCGTTGGGCGGCCGCAGCAGCAGCACCAACACCACCACCACCAGCGACAGGAGCAACGACAGCATTTGCGGCCGTGGTATCCGCAGTATTTACAGCAGTCGCTGCCACGCTCGGAGCAGCAGGCCTTGCAGCAGGAGCTGCTGGGCCGCTTGTATTTACACTCGATGCCGACGCACTCGCCTGCCCCGTTTGCTGAGCTTGCTGCTGCCTTCGCTGCTGGATTTGAGCATTCCTCTGGATGAGAGAGCGAGAGATTTGCGCAATTCGTTGTTGGGTAGCGGCATACTCGGTCGATTCCTTAGGGTGGGATTCGAGGTTCTGCCACAAGTTCCTCAACGCATTGGCGTACTTGGTTTTCTCTTCTTGTGGAAGCCAAGCGATTTTGTCAATCGTTTCTGGACGGAAGTACTGGATTCTCTGTTGGCCAGCCTGGGCGGCTCCGGACTGTGGCGCTCCCTGGCCAGGCTGGCCTGGACGAGGAACGGCATTCATGATCTCGTAGGTGTCCGTCGGCCAGACGTGGCACGTAGAGCGCTGTCACTCTTTAGACGGGTCAGCAAAAGATCGTGGAGGAAGAGGAGGCATGGATGGCTCTTATTCTACAAAGAGACGTAACTTACCAATGCCAACGGCTCCGATACCCGCTCCTGAAGCTGGCCTTGTTCTCGTCCTTCCGATGCGCTGCCTACTCGCTCTCGTTGCACCATCTACCGTGACGATGAGTATTCGCGGAATCAAGCCCGATGATCTACTATCCAGGGGCGAACTCGTTTCTAGCTGGTTGATTCAAGATGGCGTTGGAGCAGTGAAGCCACTATTCTGAGAGGTGTCGAAGGGTAACCACGCTTGTCATTTTCGCCGCTCATAAACCAGCATGTCGGCGTGTTTGGCGGGCAGAGCCAGCCTTCGTTTGCATCGACAATTTCGGTTTGATGACTCAGCATCCAAGACCGGGGCGGCACAAATTGTAGCGGCTCTTATCATCACGTGCACGCTAACTCGCGTGTTCCAAGTTTTCAGTGGTCTTCAGAATCAATAACGGCTATAACTCGCTGGATATGGATTTTTCTGTTGCGCTGTCCCGAGCCGCCATCCTCGTATGGCATTGGTGATTTTCAACTAGCTTTCGCCTTTTCTGTGCTGTACAACCTCTAGAGATATTAAAGGCTCGCCACGTCACAATTTGCGACAAGGATCAATTCCTGGCGTAGGTGTCTCAATGAATTCAAAAATTATGAGTCAACGCCAGCACAACTCTCACTATCCTCCCTGTGTTAGAGTCCGTGCCGGGGGGCCGACCAGGCCTAGCTGTGCTATGGTGAGCCCGCTATTACAGACGACCAGCATGCACAGGTCCAGTCAAAGTTTAGGTATTGCTCCAGTCCACGCGTTGTTGAATCCTTGAGTCACACTATGCTCTGACCGCTGGCGAGACGCCGGTCACGATCTCTTTCGTTCCTTGTCCCCGAACTCTCGGGTGTTGCGTACGGGTTTGAATATTGCTCGCTAAATACATACTTGAGTCGGGATGCTACGCGGCGGACCGTTCAAGATGGTTTATTATTCTAGAAGCGTCCACAGTTTGTTTCGTCTGGCTGGATGAACCTTTTGTATATACCACCTTCCTTATTCCTTGCAAGACAAGCAGAGCAGAAAACACTAGTACTAGCAAAATGTCTAATAAACTGGGAAAGGGGGATTCAACCTGACACGATATCAGATAGATGTGTCAAGACAGGACGGCCCCGTTAGGCTTACATTCACGACCAGTCGTAACCCGTCTTTCAGCATTGATGCCCAAATTTCTGCGAGGGACCGCCTTGCAGCTGATTTCCCTGGGTCAGCTTAAATAGAAAATTTCCCGCCGGCGCCGAATCGGCCGCATTTGCTAGGGTTCTTTTGGACGATTTGTTTTGGACGAGTTTCTGTACAAGTTGTGCTCGCACAGGATACAGATGCCTGGAGAAATATAAGACATTAGCACCTCCCAAATCTCCGGTGCGTTTAGAATCGATGTCGTTTTGTCGACATTCTTCACAAGACATTTTACTTCTCGAAAGTTACTTCCCGAGCCTAATTCCCTCTCCGTGAATTGAAAGTTTCCTGGCTTTTATATTGAGCTCATCTTTACCCTCGAGCCCAGTGCCTTCGAGCATCACGAAATTTTACACTGATCACTCTCGTGCTGTAGAGTCGAACGTCGCGTACAAATGCAATCATCCCCTCTGCGGCCACCACACCAAGCTCGCTTTTCTTGTGGACTCACGAACCAGCCGTATCTGGTTCCACTGTCCCTGGGTCGTTCGCGGACAAGGCTGCTCCCTGCACCGTCAATCAGATCTGGCTCCAGCACACCAAGTAGTTGCAGACGGCACATGTGAACCAGAGCTGCTCCTTGCTGCCCCTCCCTCAAAGACGCACCTCAGCTGTTGCCTTCTTTCTGCCTGCTTAACGTCCAGCATAGTACGAAGTACTACTCGGTAGAGGTTGAGGCCAGGCCTGCTTGTTCGCGTACCAAGCCGACCGACACTGCCGACTGAATACTACTGCTGCTACTCTTGCTAGGGTGGTACATTGGCCCGTCTCACGGAAGGGATATTTTCGATGCAGAAACCTTCCAACTTGACAATTGGCCCTTTCTCAACCTACTCCGAATACATTATCATGAGACCCAACCCGAATCGATTTCTTTCCCCTCGTTGGAGGTTTTCTCCCCCGATATCGACTCCTTGACCTCGAGCTTCCTCTCCAAACTTTTGTTCAGTGCCCCTCCACCCACAATATCCTTGTCGATATTCGAGGGTCGGGATCCGGATAACATCATTGACCCCGCCAAGGTCCTTCGTACCCCACACTTGGGCTTGATCGATAAGGTCGCTTGCCAAGGGCTAAGAACCGCTGAACTCTAAAACACGCAGCCTGAAAGCCAGCAAGCAGCCACAAGCCCCTGCTAGGGTGCTGAAGCGTTTAGGGCCAATCCGTACCTACAGTACGGTAATACCAAAGTCCCGAAAAAAAATTACCAGAGACATCTACCCTTTTTAGAGATGGCAAGAAGAAACCAGAAGAGCACTCGCCCGGTTGCTCCTCCCGTCAGACTCGAGTCGACACATCTCAAGACGGAGGGCATGGCTTCTGCTGCCGCAGTTCCTCGCCATGGCAGCCCCAGCTCCCGTCAACCCCCGCCGTTCCCGAACTTTTCTCGACCCCGCGTGAATGATTCGCCAGATACGACAACACCACCGTCTCGGCAGCGTCAACCAGCACCGAGCAATGGCTCGGCCCATTCTGGCAGACCCAACGACGCGCGACTCGAGGAAGCATCACCGTCCTCGCCGTCAGACGACTCAACAGGCTGCGACTCCTCTGATAGCGAAAGTCCGCCACTCTCTACTAGCCCCGAATCTCCGTACCAAATACCACGGCGGCCGATGATGATGCGGGTTGACTCGCCGCCTTTCGGAGAGGATGGGCTCGAGGTCGCAGATTGTGGCGACTTTGACCCAATGGACAGCGACCGTGAGGACGCTCTGAAACCCTACGCTATCGAGTACGCGGAATCGGACCGCAGCCGCTCCCGATCACGCCGCCCAGGGGCACACCGCCGCCGCCGGTCCCTCGATCCGCAGCTGGTGGAGAAGATGCACAAGGTGAACTGCGACGACGACAGCGACTCGGAAGAAGAATACGCCATCGACGACGCCGATTTCCAGAATTTCATCCGGCAGCAAAGGGAAAACAAGTGGCGGAACCGTATGAGCCATGGGAGCAGTATCGGAAAGCGGACCATCAGCGAGCGGGGGAGCGATTCGGACAGAGAGGACATTGGGTCGACAGACGGACGGGACAGCCAGATCGGAGATCGGAGAACAAGACGAAGAGTCGAGCGGCGGAGCGGCTTGTATGCGGATGCGCCACCCGAGAGGATTCCGGAGTTGCCAGAGTTGGAAGAGCCCGACACAGATGATGAGGTGGACCTTGCTAGGGAGTTGCCGTTTTGTGACACGGACCTGGAGATCATGGAAGTTGACAGTGAGACTGACGAGGAGTAGCTGGAAATTGACCCGTTACGCGGACGGTGGAAGCCTTCATGTTGAGGCATATCTTTTTGTCTACGACCATACTGGCACGGATTCATGTACCGCACGAGTTGATTTCTCGGCCGTCGATATCATGTAGGGCATATGGGCTACGGCATTTTTGTTTTCCTCTCTGATACCTCACACGGATAGACCATTTTAGCGAAGCGAGCATTTCGGAGTTCAGTTTTTTTTCTTTCTTTTAGCGACGGTATTTCATGGCAATTTGGTGACGACGGAAAGAGAATACAGGCTAGGGTTGGTAGATGAGTGGGATAAGGAGAAGTAGCAACTAGTTTCACGTTTTCTTTGGGGCCATATCGTTATCTTTCCACGTTGGTGATATAGACAAGAGGGCAAAAGGACTTGCCTCGGGGTTAATAAACATGGGTTCGGATGACATTTCATGACCAGTTTACACGTCCTGGAGTACGGGAGGCCGTTTTCCAAATTGGATTGTTCACCATGCACGGTGGGTAGGACACAAAGGCGGGAGGCCTGGCACTTCGCTGGCCTGCCTTATTAACTGCCCACCACTAGCTAGAGCACTCATGACAGACGAGGAAAGATTATTTGTTCTCGGACGGGATCGGGCTTGTGATTGACCGAGATCTCTGGCGGACTGGCCCCAAAAGCCTGCAACCTGCAAGTAAAAAAAGTATGCCGCACGTCTGCCTGTCATAGCAAAGCACAGGCTTGGTGGGGGATGAGCCAGTTATTCGCTGGCACGCAACCAAGTGGCGTGCTGACTTCAAACGACTTTCCGCACGCTTTGGGGCAGCAAATATGAGCTTGCCAGGAAGATCGGACATGTGCTCTTTTTTCGTTCCACGAGACTTGCTTCTCGTACTTGGAGCAAGAAGAGCATTACCAGGTTGAGATTGGCGCCCTGAGGTATGGCCATCTCGTTCCTGTGAAGGCGGGAAAGCCTAGACAATTTCGAAGACGTGCTTGGCTGCTTTAGGCTTATGATGTCCGAGGCCCACGTGAAGCTGCCACCTCATCTCGCCGCCAGAGAATCGTCGAGCATAGTATGCTAACGAAAGCGGCCGTCCGAGCCACTCGACTGATCTGGTTTATAGGGTGGTAGATATGTAGGATGATGCGTAGATGGGCTCGGAGCTGCGGAGCAGTAAGGAGCGACGCTAGCGCCGAAAATTGAATCAGCAATTCTGATGTCAAGGATTTAAGAGCCAGCGGGCCATACCATTTACTACTACGGCAAATGGTTCCGAGCCCCATCAGGCAGCATACTCGCTGGCTTCCAGGACGTTAGAAGTACCTGGATAATAGCATACATCAAAGGAGCGAGATCTCGGTAACGTTGAGCTGCATATCTCTAGATTGGGCTCACTTCCCATTCTCTCGTTGTATCTGCGTTAGATCCTGAAGCTATCAAGATGGAGATTTCTGCATTCCGATGTATCGCCCGTCCTCTCAATAGACAAATTCTCTAGTGAGATAATTGACCTGAGGATGGCGGGGCATGATAGTGGGGTGGGAGCTTATCGATAAGGTCTTCTTAGCTGATGCCAACGGCAGAGTCCATCCTGCCAATCGTGAGGAACCCTTGTTTTCTTCCAAGTCAAAGGTAACAACAATATATCGCGAAAATCCGTACGATATCTCGCCCCAAGACGCTGTATTGCAACGACTTGGACAGTTTCGCCTGCGCAAAGCTGCTCCCGAAACTAGGATGTTTTTGGAATTTGCCTGAAACTTCTGAAATCCGGGGGCGCTTGACCACGCGATAGCTTCACGCGCTTGACGCGCTGTGCACGCTTTGAACCTACCAAGATGTCTCTCATAAGAGGCCACCTTGAACAAATCGCAGTCTCATGTGAGGGTATAGACTCTCTCCCGTACGTAATATATAGGAAGCATCTAATCTTCTCAATTTCCTGGTCAAAGCCCCAAAATTGCTAACAAAGCGCGCCGACAATACAGCTTCCCGCAACCCCG
>Ga0247774_1001219_pt1 | contig 13072 bp, 14 predicted proteins | sample UWRJL001104B6_FD_179933 | JGI IMG/M metagenome (GOLD analysis project Ga0247774, IMG submission 179933) | Plant litter microbial communities from Arlington Agricultural Research Station in Wisconsin, United States - UWRJ-L001-104B-6 | ecosystem: Environmental > Terrestrial > Plant litter >... | reverse complement strand
CATAAACTGGGGGACAAAGTGCGGCGAAAACACTATAAACAGTCGAAACCGAAAATGTAGGTTTCAATCCAGCAAACACAAACTTTTTTACGCTCGAATTGTTAAGTAGGGTAGGGCATACCCGAACAAAGCGGGAAATATCCTAGTACACTTTTGGAGATAGATCCGCTGGGATGTTTCTGAGTTAGGCTCGTCAATTGGTGGTATCCCCACCGTTGAAAGGTTTAAGAATTGCCGCAAGGACAGAACATTTTAAGGTCAGTCGCTGAATTAAGAATCCCCTCGGCTTCAGCCAGGGGAGTGTCAAAGAGTCCCCGTCATTACCATAGGCCCCGCAGGATTTTTAAGTAAGGGCGATGCTTCAACCGTGACAACTAATGGTGTTACTTCCGCATTAGCCGGCAGAGAAAGTTTAACAAAAACTGTTCCTGCTTCATTAGTATTAAACGGCTCCCAAGCGATTTTTTGATTATTATTAACCGACCATAACTGATAAAACTGACCCTGTGGTAAAACCGGAAGGTTCCTTAAGATTAAAACAGCTTTGGGTTCACCGGGTGTGATCACAATATTTCCAGAGGCAGCAGATGCGTCAGCCATCCCTTTGAGGGAAACTAGACGAGTATTAGGCTGTTGCAGCATTGCAATCACATCTTTTTGTCGCACTACCTGAGCCTCAAGCGTTGTTATTTCTTGCCTGAGTCGGTAGTTATCCACACCAACGGCCAACGCCAATAGTGCCGCTATGCTACCAAGAACGCGACTCCATTGTATAGGTGAATGCTTCAGTTTTTCCTGGGGTAATGAGTTAGGAACTCCAGAAACATGATGATTTGGTACTGCAATGCTAGCGGCCGAGGCAGATTCCAAAATGGCGGAATAAAGGTGTGGTGGCGGTGCGATATCAGGTAGGGCGTAGGGAATAAATTCCAGGACTTCCTGCAGGCGACGCACCTCTGTAGCTAGTTCAGGATTTTCTTTTAGCACTCGCCTTAATTCCTCAGCTTCTTCAGAGCTGAGGTTGCCAAGTACATAACCTGCCATCAATTCTTCTGAGCGATCGGGAAATAAAGGCTCTGTCATAGGTGCAACTAGCAAATTAAATTTTTTAAGTTTTTTCTTAAGTTCAATAAACCTTGCCGAGCCCAAGTTTTAATTGTTCCCAGCGGTATACTAAGTTTAGCTGCAATTTCTGATTGACTCAGACCCTCATAGTAAGCCATTTCTAACACCTGTCGCTGTTGTTCTGGAAGTTGAGTTAAGGCATCGCGAACACAGTGGGAGCGGTCACTTAAAGAAGCTGACTCGAAAGGGGTGAGAGGGGGAATTTCAGTAGCCATCATCTGACTCCATCGCTGGAGAAATTTTAAGTTAGTGCTGCGGGAACGAAGTTTATCAATTGCCCGCGAGCGAGTCATAGTTGTCAAAAAGCTGCTCATAGAGCCGCGATTCGGATTGTATGCGCCCCTATTCCAGAGAGTTAGAAATATCTCTTGGGTTAAGTCTTCTGCCTCTTGAGGATTGCTGAGAATTCTCAGCGCCAATCTGTAGACTAAGCTGCCATAGCGGTTATAGAGAATGCCCAAAGCAGAGGGTTGACCAACACTCATCAACTGAAATAACTCAGCGTCAGTCTGTTTGTCAGGGTTGTCCGCGCTTGTTTCGGCAGAGTTCAAATCCATAGGTGTTTTGTAGAACAGACCTAAACCGATAATTTTAAGTTGACTCTGGTTATTGCAGCAAGCACGTCTCCAAAAATAATCGGGCATCATCTTCTCAAATACGACCACCAGAGCTGATTGGATGTATACAAGCTGAGTATCTTGACCTCGCTCACAACAAATTTAGGATATTCACAATCCAATCACAGGAGTAATCCGTACTATAAGAGGAACCACGGCTAGCTATTACCTGCTGACTGCTTAAATCAAAATTCATCAGATTTGGAAGAAAAATATGAACCGGAAAGTGCTTTATTTGATTGTTGGTCTGACTCTAACGGCTAGTCTGTATGCCTGCTCTTCTACTCCTAGCGCTTCCCCCGATGCGATGAAGAGTCCTGATGCGATGAAGAGTCCTGATGCGATGAAGAGTCCCGATGCGATGAAGAGTCCTGATGCTATGAAGAATCCCGATGCGATGAAGAATCCCGATGCGATGAAGAGTCCTGATGCTATGAAGAGTCCCGATGCTATCAAGAGTCCTGATGCGATGAAGAGTCCTGATGCTATCAAGAGTCCTGATGCTATGAAGAATCCCGATGCGATGAAAAAATAGCCTCCACCAAAGACATCACCGACTTTTACCTTCAACCGCTATTCATCTGTCGCCATAACTGTACTCAATTTGGCGGCGAGATGAATGGCGGACTGTATCTCAACGATAATTAATAGTTTATTCCGATCGCACTTCACAGTGACCAAAACACTGGGTACAAGCCTCGCCCTTCTAGGGCGACTTTAGTTAAGAGTTGTGAATAAGCGCTACAACCTTTGTTCACGACACTATAATCAGTGTAGGAGGATAGAGCAAGTGTTAAATCTCTGCTACGAATTCAAATTGAAGCCAACACCAGCGCAAGCAGTCGTTTTTGAAGACTGGCTAGAACAATGTCGTCGCGTCTACAACTACGCGCTAGCAGAGCGCAAGCATTGGTTTCAATCTCGTAGTTGCCAAGTTAACGCTTGTTCTATTCGTTCCGAATTTATCATTTGGGCCGAAGCAAAGCGACCCACCTACGCTAGTCAGTGCAAAAGCTTAACCGCAGCCAGGGCAAGTATCCCCGCTTTAGGTGAGGTTCAGGTACACGTTCTACAGCAAACGCTAAGACGGCTGGAAAAAGCATTTGTCAGTATGTGGGAACAGAAACACGGATTTCCTCGCTTTAAGAAAGCGGGAGCAATGCGGTCTTTTGTATTCCCACAACTGGGCGTCAATCCTGTCAAAAATGGAACACTGAAACTACCTAAAATTGGTTTAGTAAGGTTTCGCCAATCGCGTCCTATCCCGGACGGCGCAACAATCAAACAGGCAAGAATAGTTCACAGGGCTAGTGGCTGGTACGTAATGCTAACCCTGCAATGGGATGTCTCAGTACCGTCGGTCATGCCACACAGTGAAGCGCTAGGAGTTGATGTCGGATTAACTAATTTCATAGCAACTTCTAACGGTCTTTTAATCAAGCGCCAAAAGTTTTTCCTCGACGCAGAACGCAAGCTTAAATTACTGCAACAACGTGTCAGCAGGAAAAAGTTAGGTTCAAATAACTGGAAAAAGGCTCAGAAGAAAGTTGCCAAACTGCATGAGTACATTGCTAACTGTCGTAAAGACTGGCACTGGAAATTGTCTCACCAACTTTGCAAAGATGCAGGGATGATTTTTGTTGAAGACTTAAACCTAGTCGGATTGTCTAGAGCAATGCTAGGGAAGCATTGCTTAGATGCAAGTTGGGGTCAGTTTTTTACAATATTAGAGCAAGCCTGTTTCAAAAATGGTGTGTACTTCCAGAAAGTAAGCGCTCACAAAACAAGTCAAATTTGTCCTAGCTGTGGCGTCGAAACGGGTAAAAAAGGATTGTCGGAGCGCACTCACTCTTGTTCAAATTGTGGCTACACAACCGATAGGGATGTTGCCGCTGCACAAGTAGTTCTTATTAGAGGACTTGCAGCCGTAGGGCATACGGTCAAGATGCTTTCAGAGGGGAAACTCGTCGGAGTCCCTGTGAAGAAAGAATCCTCGCACCTTTAGGTCGAGGAGTGTCAAATCCCAACCCAAAAGAATCGCGATCGCACTTCCCACAACAATTACGCCGCCGATTCTTTGTAAGGCTGCACTGTGGGGGCGCAAACGTAATAAGTGTTGGCTGAAATAGCGTCCTCCATAGGCGATCGCCAGTAGCGGCAACCCAGCGCCCAAACCGTACAAAATTAGTAAAACAAACGCAGTTACAGGCTGAGGATTGACAACAGCTATGACCAGAATACTGCCAAGAACTGGTCCGGCACAAGGTGTCCAAAGCAAGCCGAGTTGGGTTCCCAGCCAAAATTCGCCAACCAACCCTACTCGTGCGGGTGCTTTGGGCCAACTTTGAAAGTGTAAGTATTTAAACAGCAGTTGGTAAATCTGCGGAAAAATGGCACTTATCCCAGCAATCAAAAGAAAGGAAAGTGCTCCTGTTCGGAGGATGCTAGCAAAGCTGACAAACCACCCTGATGTCACTCCCAACAAGCTCCCAATTACCGCAAAACCAGCGATTAATCCTGATACCAAAGCAATTGGGCCATAGCGATGAGATTGAAGGCTTCGTCCTAATAATATGGGTAGGATTGGTAAGACGCAGGGCGAGAGAATTGTTAAAAGTCCTGCTAGTAAAGCCACACCAGCCGAAGTGAGTGAATTTGCCATCTGACTACCCTAATAATTTGCGAATAATCTGTTCGGTTTCCTCATAAGCTCCTTCCCCAATATGGTCGTAGCGCCAGATGCCTTGGCGATCGGCTAAAAATAAATGAGGCCAGTATTCATTCTGGTAGGCAGCCCAAGTTTTAAATTCGTTATCCAGTGGCACTGGATAGGTAATTTGGTGTTCCTTCAAAGCTTTTTTGACGTTGTTTGCATCCCGCTCAAAGGGAAATTCAGGGGTGTGTATGCCCACAATCTTCAATCCGCGATCGGCATATTGCTGGTTCCAGCGGACGATGTAGGGCAGAGTGCGCTGACAGTTAATGCAGGCAAATGTCCAAAATTGCACCAACACCACTTTGCCTTTAAGATCAGCTATTTTCAGCGGCGCAGAATTTAGCCACTGGCTGATGCCTTGAAACTCTGGTAAAGCCTTTCCAGTTGGTGAGGCAGCAACGTTCTCGACTGTGGGTAAATTAGGAATTTTAGCAGCAGCGGGTATGGGGATATTGTCAGAGCTAGAAGTTGGGATAATATCTTTCTTAATGCCACAACTGAGAGCAGTCCCACCAACTCCCAGCCCTAAATACCAAAGTAATTGGCGTCGCCCCAGCCAGCGATTGTTCATAAAGTAATTTCCTTCCTTATTTACTTTATATACGGAGATGAGCTGAAATTGGATGTTTTAGGCAAAGAGGAAAAATTTTAAATCCAAAATAGAGTTAGCCTCGTATTAAGTTAGAGACTACTAAAAACCCAGTCTCTTCTGGACTTATGCAAAAAGTGGTTTTACGTGCTATTTATAGCGATAAGGTGCGGTGTGCATGGAGTCCTACATATAGAGGTTTTGCATAAATCCTGTTATTGTCACCCTTACGCACTATGGATTCATCGGCTCCTTCTAAAAAATCTCGGTCTAAACCTTTACCGACTCAGGCAACTGGGGCGAAGTTATTTCACTGGTTAAATATCATTAGTCTAGTTATGATGATTGGCAGTGGATTGCAAATTTACAACTCGAATCCGGTTTTTGGTGGGCGGGGAGGATGGCAGTTCCCACCCATATTTTTGCTAGGCGGTTGGCTGGCTGGTGGCAGGCATTGGCATTTCGCGGCTATGTGGTTATTCGCACTCAATCTATTTTGGTACGGTGTCTATATTTTCATCACCCGCCGCTGGCAGCATCGTTTTCTCGGCTATAATGACCTGAAAGCTTTGCAGAATTCTCAGAACCAGAAGCGCAAAAACTATTCATGGCACCGCCTAGCTTACACAGCAATTATTCCGGTTTTGATGCTAGCTTTACTTAGCGGAATGGGAATGTATAAACCTGCTCAATTCCACTGGATAGTTGATTTATTTGGCAGTTGGCAGGCACTGAGAGTCGTTCACTTTATATCGGTTCCTACAGTCATCATCTTTGCACTAATTCACTCTTTGCTGGGCCTCAAGGTAGGGGGTTTGCGCCTGATTCAGTCAATTTTTAGGTAGAGGTTTCCTAATGTTTCCAGACTCTCCTCGTTTATGGCAGCGCCGCCAATTTCTCCAATTATCTGGACTTTCTAGCATCGGTTTACTTTTAGGCGGTTGTGGGTTAGTTGGATCTGATATAATCGGGAAGAGTTTTGAACCTCTCAACCAAAGTGTTGAAGCTTTGTTGTTGAATCCTCAAAAACTCGTACCAGAATTTCCTGCAAGTGCGATCGAGCCGAATGCCTTAATTATCAATACCTTTGATATTACTCCAGATATTGATGTAAAAGCTTTCCGTCTGATAATTGATGGTGAGGTAAATCGTCCTCTTAACCTCAGTCTAGAACAACTTCAGATTATGCCTTTGAGTGTAATGACAATTCGCCATGTTTGTGTGGAGGGTTGGGCTGCTATTGTGCAGTGGGGCGGAGTGCGGCTGCGGGATTTGGTAGCTCTTGCACAACCAAAAGCAAATGCTCGCTACATTTACTTTAAGTCTGCTGATGGCTACTACGAGAGTTGGGATATGCCTTCAGCGTTGCACCCTCAGACTTTGATGGTTTATCAGAAAAATGGTAATCCTCTGAGTGTTGAGAATGGTGCGCCTTTACGCGTAGCATCTCCAATTAAGCTAGGTTACAAACAGAGTAAGTGGGTGACTCGAATTACATTAGTTTCTGAATTGCTGCCTGAAAAGGGTTACTGGGAGGATCAAGGTTATGAGTGGTTTGGAGGGCTATAATGTGTTTGAGAAGCCTGAATTCCGCAGTCTTCTTGAGTTCTTGTAGGGACACGGCAGTGCCGTGTCCCTACAGCACTCGCTCTTCTAGTGGGGTGTAATTCATAAACCTGGAATCTGCTGTATATGTAGCGATAGTTTTCATAATTGGTATTAATTAGCAAGTGGATGTATCATGAAGAAAAGATTATTTTTACAAGCTGGTGCAGCAACAGTAAGCATGGCATGGTTATCGCGCTATTTACCTGGGAAGCCAAAAGTTATGGCAGCTTCCAAGGATGTTTTTGAAATTACTAAAAGTGAGGAAGAGTGGCGCAAAATTTTGACACCTGCACAGTTTGATGTGTTGCGAAAACATGGCACTGAACGCGCTCACACTAGCCTTCTCGATAAGCAATACGGTTCGGGAATCTATGCGTGTGCTGCGTGCAATTTGCCACTTTTTTCATCGCAAACCAAATTTAATAGCGGTACCGGCTGGCCGAGTTTTTCTGACCCCATAAAAGGGGCGATCGCCACATCGGTAGATAATTCGCTGTTTGCGAGTAGAATTGAAGTGCATTGCCGTCGCTGCGGGGGGCATTTGGGTCATGTATTTGATGACGGCCCTGCACCTACTGGCAAACGCTACTGCATGAACGGTGTTGCTATGAAATTTATTGCTGGCTGACATTCTTTCACGGGTACTCTTGTGGTAAAGAATCCGATAATTATCGACGCCCCAGACGTCTCTCTACTGCCAAACCGCAGGTGCACGCGGATTCGCGCGGATGGTATAGTGATTTGTGGGACGTGAGGGCGATCGGTGATTTATGGATGCTGAAGAACTTTTAGAAAAATATGCTAAAGGTCAACGAAGCTTTCAGTCGGCTATGCTCAGAGGTGTAGACCTCAAAGGTGCTGACTTAAGTGGGATAGACTTAAGCTCTGCAAACTTGACAGCAGCCGAGTTGAATGAGGCCAACCTAACCGGAGCAACGCTTAATAGTACAAATCTCACCAAGGCATCTCTGACAGGTGCAAATTTGAGCGGGTTAGTAACATCTAATTCTGCAAATTTCACTTATGCACATTTGTGCGGTGCTGACTTAAGTAAGGCTAATTTGAATTTTGCTAATTTTAGTAATGCCAACTTGAATGAAGCAAACCTAAGTGATGCCCAACTAACTGGTGCAAACTTTACTGAAGCATCCTTGATTGAAGTGTGTTTGAGTAGAGCTAAACTTAACGGTGCAAACCTGACTCAAGCAAACTTGACTGAAGCAGACTTAAGTCGGGCAGATATAACTGGCTTAACAATCAAAGATACTAATCTTCAGGGAGCAAAGCTGCGGGGTGTGAATTTGTCTAAATATGACTTGTCGGGTATCAATCTAGCAGAAGCCGATTTAGCTGGAGCCGAATTGATAGCAATAAATCTGAGGAAGGCTTGTTTGCAGGGTGCAATTTTAGAGAGGACAGGTCTTCAAAGAGCTAATTTGATGCGAGCTAATCTGGAGGGTGCTAAGCTTAAGAGAGCAGATTTGACTGATGCCAATACTTATGGTATGAACATCAAGGATGCAGACTTCACTGGTACAATCATGCCCGATGGAGAATTTTACAAACCGGAAATTTATCAACAACAATCCCAAACAGAAACATCTATGACGCGCAAAATTATTCGTACTGACAAAGCACCGGCACCCGTGGGCCCTTACAATCAAGCCATTGCCGCGACGGGCACTATGCTGTTTGTAGCCGGTCAAATTGCGATCGACATTAGACTAAACGATATTGTCTACACCGACGACGTGGCAAAACAAACCGAACAAGTTATGGCAAATCTCGAAGCCATTCTCACAGAAGCCGGCGCTACTTGGTTGGATGTGGTAAAAACTACGGTTTTCCTCAAAGATATGAATGATTTTGCCGCTGTGAATGCGGTTTATGCGAAATATTTTGATGCGGAAACTGCACCGGCGCGCGCTTGTGTGGAGGTTTCGCGTTTGCCGAAAGATGTGTTAGTTGAAATTGACTGCATTGCTGTGATTTGATTTAATAATATCAATTCCGGTGGCACTGGAATCATAGGCCACGGAGGACACGGCAATGCCGTTTCCCTACCCCAAAATGATCGATATTCGTCTATGAAAGACGTAATCATCCCCCGATTAATTGTAGGGAAACGGCACTGCCGTGTCCTGACTGTGGGTAATATCTTCCTCAATGAAAGATGTAACTTGAATTTTCGGCAATTCTTTCCAGTCGGGATCAATGGGTGAGTAGCAACAGTAGCATACCGCTAAACAGTCGTATTCAGCATTCGGAATTTCAGGCGTGTACTCTTCTACGCGCGAAACCTCCCAATCTCCCCAGCGAACGTGAGTGCTGGCAGCAGGGAATTTAGGATCGGCACTCTCCTTAAATTGGGCAAAGTTTCGCAGGCGATCGCCCGTTTTAGGCAGAGGTTTGTCTGAGTAGTCGTAGTGTTCTGCTAGGATACTCGTGAGAGCACCTGTATGGGAAAGCAATCTATCCTCCCATCCAGGGGAAGAAAGCGATTCCGTTTTGAAAATGATCAACCGTTTTGGCATTGATTTATTCCTTTCTCTCGTGTTCGGGTTCGTATGGACTCGGTGGAAACTCTGTCAACCCTTCAAAGACACGATCAACCTTAAGTATAGAATCGTTTGTTTTTTCCCATCCGATTAATTCCCATCCCTGACGCTTGGCCATTTGAGCGCATTTCTCAGGATCGGTTGCACTATGACGGCTAATATTCTCTTCGGGATCGTAGCGTGGTCTTGAGGTCATCTTTATCTGCGTTTTTCTACAGACGCTGATGAAAATTAAACCTGCTATCTTCACCTGCGATGTCTGCAGTTTACAAGCCTATATCGTATCATTGTATAGTAACTACCTAAGCATACTTTATATTTTTTTGAGTCCCCGCTCTGCTGGGACTTCATTTATGTAGCTGCGGCTTTAAACGCCGAGGGTAAAGTGCGCGACTCTATTAACTTCTACAGCCGATCGCACAAAGTCGATCTGTCGCTGTCGCGCACCCTACTCCCAAATAAATCTGAAACAATCAGATTTAATCTCAATTAGCAATTAATAATTACTAATTGCCAGTTACTAATTAGCAATTAGCAATTACTCTACAAGCAATTACCAATTACCAACTCTAAACTATTTATTCAGCGCTTCGCGGGCGGCTACCGCTTCGTCGGGATGAATGTTCAAGCGGGTCAAATTAATTCGACCTTTGTTGTCAATTTCTCGCACTTTGACAATCACTTCATCGTTCACAGCTAACTCATCTTCCACTTTCCCGACGCGGTAGTCCGCTAACTGGGAAATGTGAATCATGCCTTCTTTTCCTGGCAAAATTTCCACAAAAGCGCCAATCGGAATAATTCGAGTTACGCGGCCGACATACACGTCTCCTGCATTCAACTTGCGCGTCATGCCTTGGACAATGTTGTAAGCCCGCTGAGCTTTTTCGCTGTCGTTGCCAGCAATTGTCACGGTTCCGTCGTCTTCGATGTCTATTTTGACACCGGTTTCTTCGGTGATAGCTTTGATCGTCTTGCCACCAGGTCCAATTACCAAACCGATAAATTCTGGATCGATTTTCAGGGTTAGCAAACGCGGTGCAAACGGCGACATTTCCTTGCGGGGAGTGTCGATGGTTGCCAGCATTCTTTCTAAGATTTGCAGTCTGGCCGGTTTGGCTTGGCGGATGGCATTGGCAATTACATCTAAGGGCAAACCTTTGATTTTCATGTCCATCTGCAAAGCGGTAATGCCGGTGTCGGTACCAGCTACTTTGAAGTCCATGTCGCCTAAAAAGTCTTCAATTGCCTGAATGTCAGTCAAAATTCGGACTTCATCGCCTTCTTTAATTAAGCCCATTGCCGCGCCGCTGACGGGTTGGGAAAGGGGAACGCCTGCATCCATTAATGCTAGCGTTGAGGCGCAAACTGATCCCATTGAGGTGGAACCGTCGGAAGAAAGGACTTCTGAAACTACGCGAATCACGTAGGGGAAATCTTCTTTGGATGGCAAAACCGGCAGCAAAGCGCGTTCTGCGAGGGCTCCGTGACCGATTTCTCGGCGTCCGGGCGATCGCATCGGCTTGGTTTCTCCTACCGAAAACGGCGGGAAATTGTAGTGATGCAGGTAGCGTTTGTCTTGCTGCGGGTGCAAGTCGTCTCCTAAGTCTTGGGCGTCGCCTGGGGTTCCCAGGGTAGCTGCGGACAAGACTTGAGTCAACCCGCGATTAAACAACCCAGTGCCGTGTACTCGCGACGGCAGCACGCCTACGCGACAAGAAACGGGTCGCACCTCGTCTAGCTTGCGGCCGTCTACACGGACGCCATCTTCGAGGATTTGCTGGCGCATGATTTTTTTGGTAACGTCTTTGAAAACGTTGCCGATCGCCTTGGTGTTGGCGGTGGCCGCTAGTTTTACCGGATCCTCTTCCGGGAGTTCGGCGATCGCAGATTCGACTTCATTTGCCTTAACTTCGTCCAAAGCTGCATTCCGCTGGTTTTTGTCTTGTTCAAATTTAGACAAAATGATGCGGATTGGGGCTTGGGCGCGATCGCGAATAAAGTTTTCCAGGGCCGAGTCTAGGGATGGCCGTTCCTCTACCACCAAATCGATGCCCAATTCCGCCATAATTTCGCGCTGGGCTTGAATCAAGTCACAGGCTGCTTCATAGCCGAAGTCGATCGCCTCGATGATATCCTGTTCCGGCAATTGGTTAGCGCTGGCTTCCACCATGATTACTCCATCAGGAGAACCGGCTACCACCAGATCCAACTCGCCTTCTTTGATTTCGCTGTAGGTGGGGTTGATGATGAAATCGTCCCCTACCAAACCGACTCGCACTGCCGCCATCGGCCCGTAAAACGGCATTTTCGCCAGCAGTATCGCCACCGAAGCCCCCGTCACCGCCAAAACGTCCGGCGGCACTTGTTCGTCCATCGAAACCGTTGTTGCTACAACTTGGATGTCATCTCGCAGCCAGCTTGGAAATAGCGGGCGCAGCGGTCGATCGATCAAACGGCCAGTCAAAGTCACTTTTTCGGGGGGACGCCCTTCCCTGCGCAAAAATCCACCGGGAATTTTACCGCCAGCGTAGAGTCTCTCTTCGTAATCCACCAACAGGGGCAGGAAATCAATTCCTTCTCTCCCCGGAGATCGAGTCGCTGTCACTAAAACCGCCGTGTCACCTGACTGAATCAAAACTGCACCGCCTGCTTGAGGCGCTAGTAAACCAATCTTCAGTCTAATATCCCGTCCATCGAAGGATATTGACTTGTCTATCTCTACCATGTAGCACTGCTTCCTTATCTACCACATTCTTTCTCTGTCGGGATCGTAACATTACCACAGGAGGTTTGAGAGTCCGACGCCAAAACACAGGGATAATCGCCTCGCGATCGACTGTGGGCGTCTCGATTGTAAGCATTTATACTCGATAATTATTTTTTGCAGTCTGGGGCCGATTCTCCGGTCGATCGCCCGCTAAACGCCTGCCATAGATGGTACTATGAATTTTCATTTGGGAATTGGGACGTTGAAGGAAGAAGAAAGAAGGGTTTAGTTATCTAGGACTGGAAATAAGCCGTAAGGTGCTTAGGTTGCACCCTACATATACAAGTTCTACAGCGGTTCTCGAAAAGATGAGGTATTCACGAATTAATTAACAATTCCCCAATCCCCCAATCCCCCAATCTAAAATCTAAAATCTAAAATCTAAACTTGTACCTCATCTTTCTGAGAAAGGCTATACCTAAGTCCTGTCTGGCTCAAAATATCCTTTTTTTTTTGAAGAAATATTCATAAATCCCATATAAATGCTGTAGTCAGCCTCGCAATTAAATAAAAATATCAGGGTAAAAAATATGGCAATTTTACACGGCAGTTGGCTACTTGAAAATGAGAAAAGTTGCTTATTTATTTGGGGAGAAACTTGGCGAAAAGTTGGGGCAATTCACACCAGAGAAGCGGGGATAAATCTACCGCATCCCTTAGCAATGACCGAAGCTGAATTTAAGACTTTCCTAAATTCCTTGCAGCAGTCGGGAAAACTCAACTGGCAATTACCGGAAACCGCAGAAACTCCACCGGAAAAAAGCAAAAAAACTAGGCGAGTCCCCCAAACTCAAAACGCAGAAATTACCGCCCCAAACTCCTCAATTCAAAGGGAAATTCGGGCGATCGCACTTCCCACCCAAATCTCAGAATCGAACGCAAATCTCATCCCGCAGCACTCAGCAGCAGCACTTGAGGAACTCGCTAAAACCGAGGAAATTTACCTTTATCCCTGGCAAGTTGAGGGTTTTTGTCTCAACCCTCAAGCAGCTTTTGTTTTCTTGCAATCACTACCGCTTAACAGCACGGAACCAGACTCTTTTGTCGGCTCAGATTTGCGTTTTTGGTCTCATATTGCTAGGTGGAGTT
>Ga0247774_1001218_pt1 | contig 13073 bp, 11 predicted proteins | sample UWRJL001104B6_FD_179933 | JGI IMG/M metagenome (GOLD analysis project Ga0247774, IMG submission 179933) | Plant litter microbial communities from Arlington Agricultural Research Station in Wisconsin, United States - UWRJ-L001-104B-6 | ecosystem: Environmental > Terrestrial > Plant litter >... | reverse complement strand
ACTCAGCCAGTTGTTCGGCGGGCCGCCATCGGGCGCCGGATCGCGCCAGAGATACCAGTCACGACGCGCACTGTTGCGGGATGAACGTGCCTCTTCGAACCACGGATGCTGGTCCGAGGTGTGGTTGGGCACGAAATCCAGGATCAGCTTCAGCCCGCGGCGCTTCGCTTCGGCAACCAGCTCGTCGAACTGCTGGAGCGTGCCGAACAGCGGGTGGATGTTCGTGTAGTCGGAAATGTCGTAGCCGAAGTCGGCCATCGGCGAGGGATAGATCGGCGACAGCCATATCGCCTGCACGCCCAGGCCCGCGCAGTAATCCAGCCGCTGGAGGATGCCGGGAAGATCGCCGACACCGTCGCCGTTCGTATCCTGAAACGAGCGTGGATAGATCTGGTAGACGACGCCGTGCTGCCACCACGTTTCCTGCATGCATGGCGAACGCCTCCGGCACGAGGCGGTTCCCGCGTTATGGGACAATCCGCAGTGTGCGGACCCAAAAACGAATCCTGGTCGGGGCGATTGCCGTTCTATTGATCGCCGGCAGCATTGCGGCCGTGCTGGTCAAAAAAGCGCGCGACCACGCGGCGGCACTGGCTCACGAGCCGCATGTCCTGCGGCTGGCGGATGGCACCGCGGCCTGGTTTCGAGGCGATACGACGATCCGTCCCGTGAAGACGTATCCGACGCCGCCTGAAATTCACGTCGACGGGGATGCGTATATCCAGCTGCCCGCCGGGACTGCGCCATGGACCGTTCGCACGCGATTGCTGGTGCTCACTGTGGATGGCGGATCTGTGTTCAGGCTCACGGCGTACTCGAAGCAGACCGGTGAGCAGGTCGAGGTCGTTCAGGGACGCATGGAGGCGCGCAAGTCGTATCCTTCGCCGTACGCGGTGCCGGACCTGCTCGGCCCGGGCGAGATGGTGATGATCAATCGAACGATCGATCTCATGGAGAAAGAGCGCACGAACGCCGAAAGCGTGCGGCAGTGGGGCGAGGGGCTGAAGACCGAGGTTGCCGGCCAGCCGAACTAGCTCATTTGGCAAAAGTCGCCTACGGCGCCTTTGCGGACGAGCTAGTTTGCAGACGTGCTAGTTGGCGGACGAGAGCGTAGCGGTATCCGTCGGGCGCTGCGAAGCTCCGCTGACGACGGATGCGAGCAGGATCAACGCGAGCATCGAAGCCTCGAACCAGACCGAAGTTTTCATGGCCGCCCTCCGCCAGAACTCCACCAGGATGCGCCCAATCCATTCCGCCACAACGGCGGTTCGAACGCGGTAACGATTTTTCCGTGCTTGTTACCGCCGCGTAACCACGGGGCCCGTCCTGCACGCGCGCCGTAACAATTCAGTCGAATCGACATCGCGCTTTTTCATAGCAGCATTCGAAACAAGCTTTTCTCAACGCGCTCGCGCTACCGAATACTGACCTTAGCCGTCATTACCTCGGAGCGGATCTCGATCATGCAGCGTTCTGCGCGGGCCACCATCGCAAACATCGTGGCCACACTCGTCGGTACGAGTGCCATTTCCACCATTCATGCGCAGGAAGCGATCACAGCAGCAGGCCCGGAGGCTTCCGTCGAGACCGTTACGATTCTCGGCACGGCCCGCTCGGACACCACGGAGCTCACGAGCACCGCTCCCGTGGACATCATCTCGCCGGAGCAGCTCCAGCAGACCGGCGCGGTCACGCTGAACCAGGCGCTGTCGCGCCTGCATCCGTCGTTCAATTTTCCTCAGGGCCAGAACGCGGTCAAAGGCCAGGGCGTTCGCGCGGCCTCGCTGCGCGGCGTCGGCCCCGCGTACACGCTCGTGCTGGTGAACGGCAAACGACGCAACGTTTCTGCACAGCTCACGGGCACCGATCCGTGGCCCGCGGCGCAAGTCGTCGATCTCAATGTGATTCCTTTCAGCTCCGTCGAGCGCATCGAAGTGCTCCGTGACGGCGCAGCTGCGCAGTACGGATCGGACGCCATCGCCGGCGTCATCAACGTAGTGTTGAAGAAAGACGCAACCGGCGGCGACCTCGCCGGCCGCTTCGGCGGCTACGACGATGGCGGCGGACGCACGTACCAGATCGCGGGCACCAAGGGCCTGCAGCTCGGCGAGTCCGGCTTCGTGAACTTCAACCTCGACCGGCTCTACAACCGCAACGTCGATCGAAGTGCCGCGGACTGGCGCCAGCTGTTCCCGAACGGCGATCCGCGCAACGACACCTTCGACAAGAAGTACGGCCAGTGGGGCCAGAGCCAGCGCGACAACTGGGCGGGGCTCATCAATTCCGAATTCGCGTTCACGGACAACCTGCGCGGTTACGGCTGGGTGAACTACTCGGACAAGTCGGCGCTGAACTACGTGAACCCGGAGCGCGTGGTCAAAGCGAACACGCAGAGTCCGACGGCAACGAATCCGACGAGGGTTTCGGAGACCGCCGTGCTTGGCGTGTATCCCGACGGCTATCAGCCCTTCATGACGTATGTGGCGAAAGACGCCGCAGCCGTCGCGGGCGTGAAGTACGGCTCGTCTGCGACCGGTTCGCTGGATTTCGCGGTGTCGTACGGCTGGAACGAAACCGGCCGCTACACCGACCACACCATCAACCCGAGCTACGGCCCGACCAGTCCGACGAGCTTCTATCTTGGCTCGTGGAAGAACGACACCACCAGCGTCACGCTCGATTACCTGAAAGATCTGTCGGTGCCGTTCCTGAATTCCTCGGTGCTTTCGGCCGGCGCGCTCTATCGTCATGAGTACTGGGCGACGGGCGACCTGGGTGATGCCGAGGGATATACCAGCGGTCCGCTCGGCGGCCTGACGCTTGCGTCTGCCTATGGGCCCGGCGGCATCTACAACTCGTTCGCCTCGCAGTTCCCGGGCGTGAACTTCGCGACCGACACTTCGGTGATCCCGGCCACGGGCTCCTCTACTGCGGGCATTCAGCCGATCGACGTCGGTTCGATCTCCCGCGACGTCGAGGGCGCGTATGTCGGCCTCGATGCGCAGGTGACAGACAAGCTCGACGTGGGCGTCACCGGCCGTTACGAGCATTACTCGGACTTCGGCAGCACCAGCAACTATCGCCTGACGGCACGCTACGAGCTCATTCCGGCAATTGCTCTGCGCGGAACGATAAGCAGCGGCTTCCACGCACCGAGCGTGGCGGCGCTGGGTCAGCAGTCCACGGGCTACACCAGCACGTTCACGAACAACGGCAGCAGCATCCTCACGCCGGGCCGCACGCGTCAGTTCCGTTCGAGCGATCCGACCGCCGCGGCGTTCGGCGCGAAGGCGCTCGAGCCGGAAGAATCGACGACGTACTCGCTCGGTCTGGTGATTCGTCCGGACTCGACGAGCTCGATCACGCTCGATGCGTATCGGCTCGCCATCAAGGACGTCATCACGATCACCGACGCCCTGCAGGGTGCACCGATCGTCGCTGCGTTCAACACAGCCGGCCTCACCGGCTACACGCAGACGTCGTACTACCTGAATGCGTGGGACGCGCGTACCAACGGTGTCGACCTCATCGGCCGCAAGCATTTCGAGCTCGCATCTTCACGGCTGGACCTGACGCTCGCGACGAGCTACCTCGACACCGAGATCAGCCACTTCAAGAACACGGTCAACGTGGGCGGGACCACGCTCACAGCGCTGAGCAACTCCCGCGTGCGTGACGCCGAGACCGGCGTGCCCAAGAACAAGATCGTCGTCGGCAGCACGTATGGTTTCGGAAAGTGGGTCGTCGATGCCGTGGCCACGCGCTACAGCAGCTACACCTACAACGTCGGCAACGTTCCTGGAGTCGCCACCGCCAACGGCAACATCGACCAGGAGTTCTCGCCGGAAACCTATGTCGACTTCAACGTCGACTACCAGGTGACCGACGCGGTGACCGCGAACCTGCAGGTGCAGAACCTGTTCAACAAATATCCCGACGAGTACGTGCTCGGCAACCGCTCGAGCGGCATCAACCCGTACTCGTTCATCGCGCCGAACGGTGCATCCGGCCGCTTCATCATGGGTGGCGTGCACTGGACCTTCTGATCGAGTTTCGACCTGTCGATTGTTTGAGCCCGGAGATGACTGCAATGCCCGAATCGAATCGCAATGTTTCCCGGCGCGCCACGCGCGCGCTCGTTCCCCTGCTGCTGGGCGTCGGCCTAGCGGCCGGCTCGCTCACGGCAAGCGCGCATCACGCGTTCGCGGCCGAGTTCGATGCCGAAAAGCCCCTCGACCTCAAAGGCACGGTCACCAAGGTGAAGTGGGTGAATCCGCACAGCTGGCTGTACTTCGACGTGAAGGACAAGAGCGGCGCGGTGACCAACTGGGGTGTCGAGTTCGGCACCCCGAACGCCCTCGCGCGCGCGGGCCTGAAGAAGACCGACCTGCCGATCGGCACCGAAGTGCACATCAAGGGCTACCTCTCGAAGAACGGCGGCGCCTTCGGCTATTCGGTGACGCTGACCTTGCCGGACGGCCGCACGATCCAGACCGGCGGCGCACAGGACGTGCCGACTCGCGGCGGTTGATCATGAACCTGCACGCTGTCATTGCGGCCCGACCCTCGGCCGCACCCGCGAAGGCCGCCGTCAAAACGGCCTTCGCGGCGCTCGTCGCAACGACTTTCCTCCTGGCCGCGGGCGCTGCCCGCGCCGCCGGGGACAAACTTCCGCGGCTCTCGAACGGCAAGCCGGATTTTTCGGGCATCTGGCAAACCACGAGTGCCGCGGATTTCGATCTCGAGCCGCACGCGGGGCGCAAGGACGCCCCGCCGAGTGCGGGCGTGGTCGAAGGCAACGCGATTCCCTATCTGCCCGCGGCGCTCGAGCAGAAGAAGAAAAACTTCGAAGCGCGCACCACCGCCGACCCGCGCCTCAAGTGCTACACGCTCGGCACACCGCGCGGCATCTATTACCCGGAGCCGTTCCAGATCTTCCAGCGCGAGCGCGATCTCACGCTGGTGTTCCAGTTCGGCCATTCGGTACGCACGATCCACACGAACGGCACGCTGCATCCCGAAGTCACGGACAACGAGTTCTGGCTCGGCGATTCCCGCGCGAAGTGGCAAGGCGACACGCTCGTGGTCGACGTGACGGATTTCGTCGAAGACACCTGGCTCGATCGCGCCGGCAACTTCCACAGCACCGCGCTGCACGTGGTGGAGAAGTGGAAGCTGCTCGATGCGAACACCATCGACTACACGGCCACGCTGGAAGACCCGAAGGTATTCAGCAAGCCGTGGACGATCAACGTGCAGCTCCACCGGCATCGCGAAAAGAACTTCCAGCTGATCGAGGACTACTGCTTCACGCAGGACTACGACCAGTACTACCCGTATCCGGCGAAGGGCACGACGCAGCGATGAACACGAAGCTATTGAGCATTCTGGCGGGCGCCGCTGTATCGATTTCGGCAGTGGCCTCGGCCCAGCAGGTGGCATCCGCTCCGTCGCAGGCGCCGCCGGCGGCTGCCCCGCAGGGCGCGGCCAATCCGGGCGGTCCCATTCGCTGGGAAAAGACCTACGCGGCGATCGAGTCCGGGCCGTGGAAAGGCAAGCGACTCGCCGACGGCCAGCCCGACGTGGAAGGTCACTGGTCCAACACCATTGCCAACCACAACAACTGGACCGACCCGCAGGCCGGCGAGCCAGGCCGCAAGCCGCCGAAGACTGCACGCAGCGAGCGTGCGCCGAGCCGCGTGACCGATCCCGCGGACGGCCAGGTGCCGTTCCAGCCGTGGGCGCGCGAGGTCCAGCAGGACTTCCAGCACAACTTCGACAACCCCACGAAGCCGGAATACATCGAGCCGCTGGCCCGCTGCGCTCCGGCCGGCGTGCCGAAGAGCTTCATCTGGCACGGCTACGAGATTCGCCAGTATCCGGGCTACGTGCTGATCCTGTTCAACTCGGGCACGCGCATCATCCACCTCGACGGCAAGCCGCACCTGCCGGAGAACATCAAGCTCTGGAATGCCGACTCGCGCGGCCACTGGGAAGGCAACACGCTGGTCGTCGACGTGACGAACAACAACTCCAAGGCGCGCTTCGGCCGCACGGGTGAGTTCGCGAGCGACAAGGTGCACATCACCGAACGCTACATCTTCGACAACGACGGCAAGCGCTACAACTACGTCGCGACGTTCGACGACCCCACCGTGTACACGCGCACCTGGACGGCAACGATTCCGGCGAAGCGTCGCACGGTAGAAGACGAGCAGGACGGCTGGCACTGGGAAGGCGAAGTTGCCAACCGCCCGGGCAAACCGCCGCTCGCCGAGTTCTACGAGCGGGTCTGCGTCGAGAACAACAACGCCTTCGGCAACGTGGCAGTCGCCCCGACGACGAGCGTCCGGTAACGCCATGTCATTGCTATCGACCTTGATGCCCGCCGCCGAACGAATCGAACAATGGCCGCTCGCTGCGGCCATTGCCGAATCGCGTTACGCCTTTCCGATCATCGAAGGAATCCATCTCATCGGGCTGTCCGTGTCGGTGGGATTGATCTTCCTCACCGACCTGCGGCTCATGGGCCTGCTGTTCAGGCACGTGCCCGTGAACGATGTGCTCCGGCACCTGCGTCCATATGTGCTCACGGGCTTCGCGCTCGTGTTCATCTCGGGTGGGCTGCTCGGGCTCGCCGAAGCCTCGGCGCTCCTGCAGAGCCCGGCGTTCCCGTTCAAGATGCTGTTCCTGCTGCTCGCGGGCATCAATGCGCTGTATTTCGAGCTGCGCATCGCGAAGCGTGCACCGGTGATCGAGAACCATCCGGTGCTGCCGCGGAGCGTGAAGTACGCGGGCGCGGCGTCGCTCGGCTTGTGGACGCTCGTGATCGTGTTCGGTCGGCTCATCCCCTACCTGCCGAACTGGGGCTGATGCCGTGAACACGCAGGAAATTCTCACGGCCATCCAGACGAGCCCGATCGCGCATGCGGTCAGCAAGTCCAATCACCTGGTCGGCGCAATCCTTCAGATCGTGCACGTGCTCGGCATCATCCTGCTGCTGGCTGCACTGGTGCTGCTGAGCCTGCGACTCGCAGGTCTCACGTTCGCAAAACAAAGCGTGCGCGACGTGGGCAGGGACTCGCTGCGGCTCATGCGCATCGGCATCGTGCTCGCGCTGGTGAGCGGCGTGCTGATGTTCATCGCGGCGCCCCAGCTGTATTGGAAGAACGAGGCGTTCCAGATCAAGATGGTGCTGTTCGTCCTCGCGATCATCGTGCAGGCGGTGTTCGTCCGGCGCGTCGCCAATCAGGACGCCCCGTCCGCCGGTTTCGCGCGCTTCAGCGCAACCCTTTCCCTCGTTCTCTGGTTCGGTGTCGGACTGTCCGGTCGCGTCATCGGTTTTCTCTGATTCAAAAAAGGGAGCTCCGCGTCATGCGGCACAAGAAGTATGCGCTCGCGTTCAGCGCAGGTTTGCTGGCCACGACGGCCATCCACGCGCAGGAAGCGTCCACCGCCAAAGCCGAAGAAGACGCTCTCAACGAAGTCGTCGTCACCGCGCGTAACCGCACGGAGCGCGCTCAGGATGTGCCGATTCCGATCTCCGTGATCGGCGGCGAGCAGCTCGAACGCGATCGCGTGTTCACCGTGGCGGATCTCACGCAGCGTGCGCCCGGCCTCACGGCGACCACGCCGAATGCACGGCGCACGGGTGTCTCGATCCGCGGCATCGGCAAGACCAGCGGCAACGACAACATGGAGCCCGCGGTCGGCGTGATCATCGATGACGTGTTCCTCGGCCACGTCGGCATGACGTACCAGGATTTCACTGACCTCGAGCGCGTCGAGATCCTGCGCGGCCCGCAGGGCACCCTGCTCGGCAAGAACACGTCGATGGGCGCCATCAAGTACACGAGCCGCGCGCCGAGCTTCACGCCGGAAGGCAGCGCGGAGCTCGAAGGCGGGCTCAATCGCGACTCGCTCAAGGCGCGCATCTCGCATTCGGATGCGCTGGTCGGCGAGTCGCTCGCGTATCGCGCTTCGGTGTTTCTCGACAAGCAGCAGGGCGACCTGCGCAACCTGCAGGGCGGCCACTGGCACGAACGCGATCGCGTCGGCGGCCGGGTGCAGTTCCTGCTCAAGGCGGCCGAAGACCTGTCAGTGAAGCTGAATCTCGATGGCGCGTTCGTCAACGAAAACAGCAACACCAAGCCGTTCATGGTCGACCCGACCACGTTGAACGACGGCTCGACGCGGGCGACAACGTATTCCACCCGCCTGGCACGTGATTACTTCGGCGGCTACCGGCCGATCATCGGCTCGTGGGACACCGTCGACCTGGACATGGCGCGCCCGCTCATCACCAACAATTACGGCGCCTCCGCCGTATTGAACTGGAATCCCGGCAGCGTCGAGGTGACTTCGATCAGCGCCGCGCGCTGGTTCCATTTCGACGCGAAGAACGACCAGGAACAGACGCGCTTCGCGATCTCTCGCAGCGGCACGCTCGTGGACACGCGGCAGATCTCGCAGGAATTCCGGCTCGCCGGCAACGCGACCAGCAAGATCGATTACCAGACCGGCATCTACCTGTTCAAGATCGATACGGACACCACCAGCCGCAGCACCTATGGCGAGGACGGCGGCGCGTTCTTCGCGACGGACGGGCAATATCGCACGTTGAACACCGCGAGCAACCTTCAGTACCTGAAGGCTTCCCTGCGCAACGTGATCCAGACGGTGAATCAGCAGCCTGTCTCCTCGAGCGCGGCCGTGTTCGGCCAGGTGAACTGGCAGGCCACCGATCGCGCGCGACTCACCGTGGGTCTGCGCGAGACGTGGGAATGGAAGGACAACGAAGTCACTCGCCGCTCGCTGTTCGTCGATGGTTCACCGCTCGCCTCCACCGGCAACACCACTGCCGATGCAATTCGTAATGCGCAGACCGGCGTTGACTACGGCCCGTTCAATGGCGTGAAGATTCACGACAACGCGGTGGCGTGGCTGTTCAATCCCAGCTTCCAGCTGACAGACAAGGTGCTGCTCTATTCGTCGGCGAGCTCGGGCGAGAAGTCCGGCGCCGTGGCGTTCGACAGCAACGGCAACCCGGCGAACGTCGAGCCGGAAAAGAGCCTCAATTTCGAAGCCGGCATCAAGAGCCAGCTCTGGAATCGCCGCGTCACCCTGAACGCGAACGCGTACTACACGAAGGTTCGCGACTATCAGAACGTGACGAGCGAGGCCGATCCGGCTTCGCCGACGGGCTACAGCTCGCGGCTCGGAAACATCCCGGGCGTGCGTGCGCGAGGTGTCGAGTTCGATGCGCTCTTCCTCGCCACCGAGCGTCTGCAGGTGACGGCTGGCGGGGCGTTCAACGACGCGATCTACACGGACTGGGCCACGGCCACCTGCCCTCGCTCGTTCCCGACTTCGGTTGCCTTCTGCGACAACACGGGCAAGCAGATCGTCGGCGCGCCGAAGTGGACGGGCATTCTCGGCCTCGACTACACGCAGCCGCTCGCGTCCGGCTATTCCGCGCACTTCTTCGGCAACTACACGTACCGCTCGAAGCACAACCTCGAGCAGCTGCTGTCGGACTATGGCTTCCAGAAAGGCTATTCGCTCACGGACGTCGGCGCTGGTGTCACGCACGGCACGAGCGGCGCGGAGTACGAGCTGAGCGTCATCGCCAAGAACGTGTTCGACACGAAGTACACGACGAGCGTGAACGACTTCAGCAACAGCGCGCCGGTCGGTTACGACGGCATCGGCGCGCGGCGCTACGTAGGCGTGGTGTTGCGAGCCAAATTCTGAATTACCCGATAACGACAACCCAATTCATGACGAGGATGGCAATGAAAACTTCAGTGACTGCGACGGTGGTTTCGATTCTGGCCCTGACGCTCGGCGCGTCGGCGGCGATGGCGCAGTCCGCGGGCGGCGGCACGGCAGCCGACGCAGCCGCCCCTGCGAAGAGCGAAGCGAAGCAGAAGGCGAAGACGCCGGTGCTCACCAGGGATCAGCTCGACGCGCTCATCGCGAAGCCGGACAAGCTGCTGTTCATCGACGTGCGTCGCCCGGACGAGGTGACGAGCATCGGCGGCTTTCCCGTGTATCTGAGCGTGCAGCTCAGCGAGCTGGAAAAGAGCCTGGCGTGGATCCCCAAGGACCGGAAGATCGTCACCGTGTCCAACCATGCCGCCCGCGCGATTCGCGCTGGTGACGTGCTGAGCGCTCACGGCTACAAGGTTGCCGGTGGCGTCGGTGCGGAGAGCTACGAACAGGAAGGCGGCAAGATTGCGCACATCAACGCACCTCCTCCACCACCGGCTCGCGGCCCCTCGCTTGAACTTGCCTCGCAGGCTGCACAGGTTGCCGTCGACGCGTGCGCGGCGAAGGGCTTCAACGTTGGCGTCAGCGTCGTCGACTCGGCTGGCGTGCTGAAGGTGCTGGTCGCGAAGGACGGCACGTCCCCGCGCGGCGTTCAGTCCAGCACGAACAAAGCGGTCACCGCACTGACCTTCTCGGACTCGACCGGCCACCTCGGGGAGCTGTCGAAGTCCGACAAGGCACTCGCGAGCCGGCTGTCGACCAACCCGAACTTCAACTCGCGCGCGGGTGGCGTGCTGCTGAAAGCGAACAACGAAGTGATCGGCGCGATCGGCGTCGGCGGCGCCCGCGGCAGCGAGAACGACGAAGCGTGCGCGCTTGCCGGCATCCAGGCGATTCAGACGCGCCTTGCTGCGACCGCCAGCGTCGGCACAAACTAAGGCCCTGTTGTCATGACGAAGGTCCGTCTCGAAGCCCCGTATGCGCGAGCGGCCGGAGTTGCTGACACCAACGGATAGCGCCCGCGCACGAGTGCAAAGACCCGCGCTGCTGTGACAACAGCGCGGGTGCTGGTCAAAGCGGGCGCGCCGCGCTCAGAACCTGACGCTCACGGATGCCCGCAACGTGCGCGGTTCGACCGGATGGAAGTGAATATCCTCCACCGGCTCCGCTTCTCCGCGCAGCTGTGACTCGTAGAAATAGGTAATGTCATTGGCGCGGCGATCGAACGCGTTCAGCATCACGACACTGGCTTTCACGTTCTGCGTGAAGCGGTAGCCCGCTTCGAGATTCACGAGCGTCGTAGACGACGAGCGCACCGAGTTGTCTTCGATCAAGGCAGCCGGGCCGAGATAGCGCAAACGCGCACCGCCTGACCATCCGGAAGGCCGATTGAACGTGACGCCCAGCGACGCGACCCGATCCACCGCATTCGGAATGCGATCGCCGGCCGGGTCGTCATCGCCGAACCGCGCGCGCGACCAGGCGATGTCCGCGTCCACGATCATCCAGTCCGCAGCCGTGTAGTACGCCGCGAGCTCGACGCCCCTTCGCTCGCTTTCTCGACTCGGCTCCGTCGTTCCGCCGTCGCCCACGAAGAGCAGCTCCGAATCGAGATTCAGCGCCCACACCGAGCCGGCGAGCTGCAGGCCCGCGAGCGGCGAGGTGCGGAAGCCCACTTCACCGCCGCGCGCCTTTACGAGCGGATTCACGCGTTCGGCGGGCGTCACGCCATCGGTTGGGTCGACAGTGATCGTCGTGCCGCGCGCGTCGTTGCTGTGGAAGCCCTCACCCAGGTTCAAGAACAGCTCGGTGCCGGCCCAGGGCCCGAACACCATCGTCAGCTTCGGGCTCACGATCGAATCGCTGGCGCTGCCGCTGTTCGCGCTCAGGCTGCTGTCCACGTCGAACTGGAAATAATCCGCGCGCAGGCCGAGCGTCGTGCGGAATTCTGGCGTCCAGGCGATGCCGTCGCTGATGAATGCGGAATAGCTGGTCTGCCGCACTTCGTCTTCGCGCACGGTCGACAGCCGCCGGCCTTCGCTCGTGTGGTACAGGCCAACGGGCGCGATGTCGTCGTGACGAATATCCGCACCGGTGGCGAGCTCGGTTTCGAAGCCGCCCAGGGCCATCGGCAGCGTGTAACGCACGCTGCCCCCGAACACACGCCGATCGTCGAACTGCTCGAACTGATCGCCGTCCTGCGTGTTGGTGAAGTACGTGAAATTCGAGATCAGGTCGAGGCGATAGTCCATCGCATAGGCCAGCGCGCGCACTTCACCTTCGCCTGCACGGGTCCACCAGTCTGCGGAGAGGCTGTAACGATGCGTCTCGCCGCCATCGGTCGGATCGATGTTGCCGAAGCGGGAAAGCTCGCCATCCGCGACGGCGCGCAGCGGAATCTGATCGGTCGACTGCCACTTGCCGTCGTAGCCCATGGCGGTGATCCCGAAGCCGCCATCGCGATCGCCGTGCGTGAACTTGAACAGGCCGTTGACCTTGCGAAAGCCTTCTTTCAGATCCCACGGTCCGTCGTTGTGCTGATAGTCGAGGCCCACGAGCAGGTCGCCACCCTGAACTTCGGGCGAAACGGCAAGCAACGCGCGGCGATAGCCTTCTTCACCGCCGCCCAGCACCGCAATCGATTTGTCGAGGCGGCGCGCGTAACTGAGGTCCACCGCGCCGGCAGCGGAGAAGTTGCCTTCGTCCGCGTAATACGTGCCCTTCTTGTAGTCGATGCGGTCGACCAGCTCGGGAATCAGGAAATTGATGTCGCTGTAGCCCTGGCCGTGTCCATGCGTCGGCATGTTCACGGGCAGCCCGTCGACGCGCGAGGCGAGGTCCGTGCCGTGGTCGAGATTGAAGCCGCGCAGGAAATACTGGTTCGCCTTGCCATCGCCGCTGTGCTGGGTCACCACCAGGCCCGGTACCACTTCGAGCACTTCACCGGTTCGCAGGATCGGTCGGTTCTCGAGCTGCGCCGCCAGCACCGTGCCGACACTCGCAGAGTCGGCGTGGGCAAGCGATTCGACGCGCCTGGCCGTGATCGTGACTTCGTCGATCAGCTTGCCCGGCGCACCCGCCGCCCAGCTCGCCAGCGGAAATGCCGCACACACCCCGAGTGCACCTGTGCGCACCCAATGACAACCGATATGCATTGCTCGTAGTCCTGCAACCGGTCCGCAACGAAGCGTCCGGTATGAATATTTCTCAAAAGTTCATACAGGTTGGCAAGTGAAGGTTTCTCGCGCCTGATGACCCATGCTCGCCGGCAGTCTTGTCATGCATGTGAAGATTTCATTAAT
>Ga0247774_1001217_pt1 | contig 13078 bp, 9 predicted proteins | sample UWRJL001104B6_FD_179933 | JGI IMG/M metagenome (GOLD analysis project Ga0247774, IMG submission 179933) | Plant litter microbial communities from Arlington Agricultural Research Station in Wisconsin, United States - UWRJ-L001-104B-6 | ecosystem: Environmental > Terrestrial > Plant litter >... | reverse complement strand
CTTTGGTTTGAAACCATCACCACCCGTCCCCTATTTTTGGTACAGCTCCTCAGCGAGATCCGCCAGGGTGAGGGTGAGGGAACAAAAGGTCAACATTTCAACCATTCTGCAGCTAATGGCGACGTATCTCGTTGGATAGGGGCTGTATCAAGGCGGGGCCGGACCGTTCAGCTGTGGTTGCCGGCCAACATCTGGATCTTAGCTGCATCCTGGTCGTCCTGCAGGCCTTGTACAACGTGTTCACACAGGTCCAATTGGTGTTTGAGATGCGGACCTCGGCCGCTGTCGAAGCCATATTGGTCGACACGAGGAATTTCTCAAAGCCATCCTCGCGGTTGGACAGCAATACATTTTATGCCTTGACATTGGACTCCCATACATTGAACATGGCATATCGGCTCATAAAAACCCAAGGCGAGAATGACTCATTTTCTATATCGGCGCTTCAGAGGTAGGACCTACATGAAGAATCGGAGAAGAGGCAAGCGACGAGGAGAAAAATGCCAACACTACGGGAACTGTCGAAACGGGGTGTCAATTGATGAGTTTGAAATTGGATTGGAAAATTTTTCTTCTGAACCAGATCCACTGATGGCGGCTTGACTGCGCACTGACATTGGACTAGCTCCATGGAGGTGAAAACAAAAACAACCACGAGGCTTCCAGAAGAACAACCTGGTCGGTCAAGGGTTGCGATGATGGGACGGACTTGCAGCGGTAGGTGACAAGCCAAATAGCGAGCTAGCACTACTACGGCGGACGGGAACTGGGACGACTGGGTCCCCCCGGATGGTGTACGGCAGGCGGAATTGTTTGTTCCTACCACCACCATGTTGAGCAGCTTGAGCAGCAGCATCTCGCCCGCTGGATTTGGACATTATCAACGGCTCCGTGGCCCGAGACGCGCTAGCTCGCCAGGCTACGGTAGAAAGTCCCTCGTCTGCAAGCTGCAAGTTGAGGGCGTGCGATTTTATTCCATCGTTCCGAGTCCCACTCTGCCCATCGTGTCCACGAAGTACCCGGACAGGTGTAAGAGTTATTTCGCACGATATCGACCCAGTGAACTGGCCCAGACTAATTTCGGCAGCCATTCTGTATTGATGCAACGCACGATGCGGAGATGTCACTCCTTCGCGGTAAACAGTCGAGGCCATACTGTATTTAAGGTGAGGCTGTATTGGAGGAAAAAAAAAATTCACTGCGGCAGGCATAGCAGCAGGCTGAATCTGAGGCGATACGCCTCGTGAGTGGCGGTCCCTGAAACCTCTTCGACCATGCATGATGTCCGTGTAGAGCGGCGAAGGACTCGAAGGCAGGAATGATGGATTCAGTAAATTCAAAAGACCTCGGACAGTGTCCTTTGCAACTCACATAGCGAGCAACGATCTTCGAAGTGCGACTCGTAAGTTCACTTTGTCTCGTTGCATAGCCCTGAATGCTGGCTGTATCTGCGTCGCGGGCATATATAAGCTAAAGTCGAGATGAATGAACCGCAATGAGGGGTGCGATCCTACGAATTCAAAGTCAATTAATGTTGCAGGAGGCCCTCTTACGTTTTATCTCGGTTTATCTCTATCAGAGGAGGTGGACATGGCAGGATAGTTCTCACGGGCCAAGAAGGGTATGTTGAGCGCGCGAGAGCCAAGTCGCCAATGAGGGCGCGTCGATGGCGCGAACCTGTCGCCGCGGTCTGGGCGTTCAGGCGTAGCATCCAAGTTCAACCCCCACTGGCGTTGACCGAGCCGGGGCAGCCAGCCGGGGACTCGACCGTCGGTGTGCAGCCACTAAGCAACGCTACCAGACGCTAGGTCCTAGCTAATACGGGCCAAAGCACCTCTCGACGATGGGTGGTGGAGGTCTGTCAAAAGGCGGGCTGGGAATAATGGAACTTTGGGGTGGTGCATGAACGACCATTGACCAAGCCCAAAAGGCAGCAATGAGCTGAAAATGGATGGACAAAAAGGTTACCATTCAGAGATCGGAAATTTTGGTTATGTATCTACGAAGTATGACGTCGCACGGAAGACAGACACAGGGGAAATGAAGAGAGGCAATGGCCGGAATAGGTCCCAGAAAGTCTTTGCCTGTGGGCGGGGAACTCTTTAACCTCTTCGAGCACTTGGCCAGGCCAGACCATGCGATCCAACCACCGTTACCACCCACGACGACCCACCACCGGAGATGCTGATATCCACCCAAACCCCGGCCGAGGCTTGAGCCACGAGGGTCAGCATGATCTTATCAGAATTGCCATCATGCAGACAATCCAGACTGAATCTATGTATAGTCGAAGGGCTGGCATTTATGGTTTCTAGATGGAATCTCTGGGCTCAAGTGCCACCGTCTGAACTCTGATCGCTAGCTTCTGGACGAAGTTGAAAAAACGATTGCCGGAGCGCAGTCGATAGAAGTGGGATAGTAATTTACTGTCCAAGTTCCTCTGGCCCAGGGCGACCCACTGTCAACCTGAGAGTATCCGTAGCTACACTTTCCTGCAGGCGATTTGCGGTCCGTACACATGACGGCGAACTCCTTCACAGAAGGGTGCGAACCCTGGACGTCTTCGGACGCAACCGGTGCGACTTTCCATATTGATCGGGCATGTGACCAAGCGTGGACGACGATGGTGGTGTCACTGGCATGGATATGCGGAAGCGCCAGAGGGTGGGTATGGAGTCGTGCATGTGCGGGGAAAACAAGAAATTCACGCTCGCTAAATCACTGATACTTCAAGTCTAGATCGAGATAGCTCGTGACGAGTGCGGACGGCTGCCTCATCATAAATATCCAGCCCTGCCTACAGAGTTTCAGAGTTCATACCTTATGACTCTTCTCTTCGGATCTGTCGGTCTATGCAAGATTAAACCCGCCAGCCTCGTCATCGACGTGCAAAGGCGTAGGTGTACGATAACGCCACTTTGCCACCGTCGCCTTGCCTCCTTGTATATATTTACCTCAACCCTCATCGTCGCCCAGGATTGGCGTCTTGACCTCAGGTAGCTGGCCCGTCGAAGGACAAAGTTCCCACAACGGAGCAATACAAATCCTCAACAGTACTACTGGAACAATACGACGACAATCGGCCACAGCCTCGGATCCCGTATTTGGGGACCTCAGAGACGCGGCTGAAATTTTACCCAGCAAATGGCCAAATATTGCACGGGAGCAAATTTTCCTGCCAGCCGTGCCGGCCACGTTACACCCTTTGCCGGTGAAGGTCTTCTCTTTTGCGTTCGCAATCACGAGTAATCAAATTCGAGAATTAGCCTGGGATTTTCTCACAGCGGAAGAGAACTCTAGGAACACATGAAGGATTTCTGAGGAAGCACTTGGAAACGGAAAGCCTGAAGACTCCGGTACGAGCAACGGGCATTCGTCCGGCCCGAACTTTCTTTCCTCGTACCTGGCCCCCGAAAGACACGCTTTGCTGCCACGGGCGCCGAACTGACGCTCACCGAGATCCGCTTGTCCCCATATGGATTTACGAGGACTCGTTTCCTGCCGTGCATAGCTTGATTGGAGTCGTCCTTTGCCCTGCTTGCATTCGACTTATGCGACAGGTACCTAGCAAAGCACCAGCCGAACACCATCGGTTTTCTAGTACCAGACACGCCTGAATTTCGGACCTTAGACCGGTGGGCAACGGCCTCGAGAACGGGGAAACTCGAGACACAGAATTTCTTTCGTGGTTGACGGCTCCAGACATCATCCAGAGGTGCAACCTACCGTGGAGTCAAACGGAGACTGAGAAAATTTTTTGTGCGATATCATCTCGCTTGGCAAATTAGGGCCAGGTTCTGAGCAAACAGCGCAGAATCACTGGGATTGTGGCATATCGAAGGCGTCCTGTCCTAGCACGAGAAGCACGACCCTAGCACAAATTCAATTTTGTCTAGCACCAACCCCCTGCCATTTCGATTGCACACCGAGCTGCAACGCCTTGACTGGGACGGCAGACTACACGTCACGTCTCGTCGACAAAACTTATCCACCACGAGGAATTGCTTTTCAGCGAGGAAACGAAAGTTGCGACACGAAACGCCTAATTCGAAAGAATCCGATTCCACCTGCTGGAGACTTTGTCCTGGCATAGCCCCCGCCAATTTGCCCCAAAAATAATCGTTGCGAAGAAGTCAGCTCAGAAGGGCCACGCTGTACCACTGTACTCGCGTGAATGAGAGAAGGGATACACGCTCACACAGTGCGAAGTGAGCCGCCACACTAGAAGCTACTTCAGCATCTGTGCTAGTGATAAATTCACCCTCAGGCGTGTCGAGAAAAGTACCTCGACTACAAAATACACCCCACCCCCTGGTCTCTCCTGAACGGTCTTATTAAGAGGGAGAGAGGTTGGGGCTAGATGACCAAACCGGGAGAGAGAGTGTGTGCGCGCCCCTGCCAAACAGTACATTAACATCTCGGCCCTCCATTTCCACCTCGTTCATCTTGTCATCTGTATTCTCTGGCCCTAGCCAACTCAATCATTACTCCAACAACCATTCGAGGCTTTGACTAAGCCATTGCAACGAAACCCAGATTTCCAATTCTGGGATAGAAAGTGCCAGTACCTTCTCCGCCGAACTCGATATCGACGACGGCGACCTTGCCTTCTGCCAGAGGCGACCATATATTGCACATCTTGAGCATGTTTGGATTCGGAACACAATTCTTTCCACCTCCTTCCGACCACATACATCGGTGAATTGACTCACCGTTCTGTCGCGCTTCTCACCTCCACAGCGCGATTTTGACACGAACACTTTCCTGCCCGCAAAGGGCTCACGACTTTCACAATACCATACTACACATACACCACGACGTACACACGATACTATACCAAAATGCCTCGAGGCGGGGGTTACGCCTCGCCATACAGCGGCGCTTCGACGCCCGCTGCTGAAGGTTATGCATACATGTACTCGTCGCCGACGCCGACGCCATCGCCGCGTCAGTATCCCGAATACATGCCGTCTCCCAACGTCCGCCCGGCAACGCGCGCATCGCATCAGCGATCCGGTAGCTCTGCCTACGAGCCGACTTTCCGGCCGCCGACCGCGTCGCCCCGCTACCGAAGCACGGGAGAGTACGCCACCGTCAACGTGAGTAATGGTCGTCAGTTCAGGGTTTACTATGCGCCGGATTACAGGAGAACTGACGAGCGTTATTATTACCGACAGGCTGGTGCTGGGGCTGGTGCTGCGTACTACACTCCAAGTTGGGGCTTCCGGGAGGCTGCCTACGAGGCTGCTCCCCCTCGACGACCGGCCACGAAGCACGGCCATCACCAGCGGAGGCAATCGACGTCGCAAAGTCAGACTCCGCGCAAGGAGTCCAATCGCGCGTCGACTCCTTCGTCAAGCTCCAAGGCAAAGAAGCCTGTGGCAACCGAGGATGACAGGAAGCGATGGAAGATCCCCAAGGGCTTTTCAATGAAGAATTGGGATCCAGCTGAGCAGCCGATTCTCCTGCTCGGCTCTGTTTTTGACGCCAACTCGCTTGGCAAGTGGATTTATGACTGGACCGCCAACGTGCACGGTGCTGCGACGCCGCTGGCTGACGAGGCCGGCGAGCTGTGGCTGCTCCTCATTCAGCTTTTTGGAAAGGTCAGCCGCATGGAGAAGGTAGTCAACCGAGTCAGGACCAAGGATGACAAGGAGATGGTCCAGGAGTTCCTTGAGGCAGGTGACCGTCTCACTGCCAAATTTCAGGAGATTCTCAAGTCGTGCGAGCAGCCCATGCTCGAGGCTGCCAACAAGCAGGGTTCCGCTTCTCTTGGCTCCGAGGCCGGCGTGGAGTTTGTCAAGACGCTCTTTGGCCGGGAACGGAAGCTGAAGGACGTTGAAAAGTTTATGCAGTATGTCCGAACCTTCAACCTTAGGTACGACGTCAACTGTGAGGCGGTTGTTCGAAACCCAACCAAATAATCAAACCATGGAGCTTGGGCGGCCGCCACGGACTTGCTTTTTTCTCTTGTTTGCTCCGGATTGGATTTTACCAGATCACCTTGGAATTCCATGGGACTATGGCGCGCTGCTTTCCACTTTCGTCGTCGGGGCTCCATCCGCGGTCACTCCTTGTAACAACAGCGAACATTTCTCTTGTTTTTTTGATACCCAGGAGCCCGCGGATGTAGATGCCAACGCGAATGTATAACATTAATTAAGAGAGGTTAAGGGAGGTCAAAAGCTTTTGGGCATTTTTTGGGATACGAAGGACTATGGGATTGACACGGATGACGATAGACTGGGATTCTGGGGAAGATAGTACCGGGGAGTGGTTCCCAAGAACCAAATATGTGTTTGTTTTTGCGCGTTTCTGTTTTTGCGGCTCTCATTTTTTTGTACTGGAATTTCTGCCGTTCAATCCTCTCATTCCATTACTTGAAGAGGCTCATTTCCTTCTCAACTTCCTCTTGTTTTTTTTTTTATCGGAGAGCCAAGACGGATATACCCCTGTTGCAACGGAGGAGGAATTGGGTTCATCGGTCGCAGCGGGAGGTTGGATGGCTGTTTGAGACTTTTAGTGGTAGTGGTACAGAATCGATAATTACCCCCTCCCCCCATTTTCCAACTTGGACGATACGTGCCATTTGTCGTGAGACATATATGTGATGCTCGTGACACACTGTGGAATGCTTTAATTGAGGTTTCGATTCTTAGGCAGATATCAAGATCAAGTTCGTACCGCAAGGTCCGTCAAGCCGGCTGGCCCTTCCGTCGGCGAGCACATAGAAACATTTTACGGCAAAGCAGGCCGGCGCCTGTGACGGGAGGGTCGGAACCTCGCAGAAAATGAAGGAAACACGACATACCGCGCCGCTGCTGCGGTTTTAACTGCACAGTAAGGATGGGGCAAAACTCAGTTGCCTAAGACATTGATCGCGCCTCCTTTCCCCGTCCTACCATGTGCAACTGTCCCCCCTTTGTAGTCGTGTGTCGGGTTTCTTTCATGTTGGGCTACGAGGTATTCCTATTTAAGGTGGCCGGGTCTGAAGAAACGTTGAAGAAACGTTGAACAAAACATGAACCATGATGGGGTCTGTGTAAGTCAGGAAACGATATTACGGAGCATAGCGATGTATTCTTTTCGTTAGATGCGGCCTGTCGACCGGACTTGTTTGCGGGTGCCTTCCTTACTTTTTCGAGTGTAGGTGGACAAAGAAATTGACGGCCTAGTTTATGGACTGATAGAAAGAAGGGAACAGTATCCTTTCCAATGCAAGTGACCGAGGCAGAGAAAATGAAACCCCATATAAGCTGCCTCCATCGGTGTATGGCTCAGTTGAACACGGGGGGGGGATGCCGCATGCGACCCCCACGTTGGAGAACATACAAAAAGGGCTGGTTGTTGGAGTCTAAACTGTACAATTGGCATCCAAACTCCAGCTCTCTGTCCAAGGGTTAGATGCCAGATGTCTTTCCATGTCCCTTGGCGGGAGCTTGTTCCTATCCAAGTTTGATTTCAGTATCGTATCTGGCATCGAGGCGCTATTGGGAACATCGAGGTTTCCGGACAGCCACCAAGAGTAGCTGCACATGAAGGCGGAATGACCAAACGGCAGCCTCGCCGTTGCGCAAGATTTGGCAACCTTCGTCGAAGAAAGAACAACACCATGTCTGTCAGGTTGTGAATCCCCCAGCTTCAATGCGTTTCTTTGGTACATGGAAACATGCCTACATATTTTTAGGTGGGACCGTTTGGATTCATCGTCCTCACCAACTTACATAACATAACCCCAACTTTTTGAGAAGAAGAATGACCTTGCGCAAAAACTCCAACTGGCAAGGTTCGGCCACGCCGGTTGGCCAGATGAAGCGGAGAGCTTGACTAGAATATGGTAGTATTCTACCTCGTGAAACAATGTGAACAATGGCGGCAGCCGCTTCGATTCGCAAATATGGAGGGAAAGTCGCCGATGGAACATTGTTCCAGCTGAGGCTGTTGAGGCTGCTGAGCAGCAGGGCTAGCTGACCGCAGCAGCCGGATCGTATGAACCCCGATGGGGAGTGATGTTTTACTCTCTTCGTCGACCCACTATACGAATACTTGTGAAAAATTAAGGAACTATTTGGTTCGGACTCACACAATCAGCTATCTTGTGCATCACGATGTAGAATTTTCGCAAGCTGAAATTCGGCAGCCAGGTCAGCGCGCCCATGGCGCACCGCAGCCAGGGGGCTCCAGCCCTGTTTCCGAGCCTTCAAACTCGCTGTCCCGTCGTTTTCGGCAGCTCTTCTTCCGTGCACGGAAGGGCCTAGGCCCCGGGTAAGTACTGCCTCCCGACCCTACACGTTATGGAGTTGTAGTGGATGCGCGAAACAAAAAAAAAACCCCCCCTTTCTTTTCTCGTTCTTTAGCTTCTCTGAAGTCCGAATTGTTTCCTTTTTCTGTCACGCCGTCTCCCAGTGAGGCGTAAAGTGAAGAGGGAAAAAAATTTCTCCCCCTTTCCCGAAACAATCACACGGGCGGATTGGTTTCTTGCATAAGTGCCCGCACCGTGCAGCATCATCGACGAACATCCCGGACACGACTTGGGACGAAGATGTCTGTGAACCAGCGGCGGTGAACACCCATCTCGCGGCGAAGCAACGGCACTGCCAGAACCACTAGACTCAATGGAAAGGAGTCGCGGAGGCATGAAACCCTCACCGAGCAGTTCGATCCAATATTCTCTGCTCTGGAAAGCGGGATAACTACTCCTTGGTGGACCTGGGAGTCGCGAAAGTGTTGCCCGACGATGATCAGGTCTAAAGTAAATTTGGATGAAAATTCCTTCCCGTTTTTTGTTGTTGTGTGTGTGCTTGAGGCAAGCTCAATACCCTGTTTCTCTGCAATCCTGTCCCGGCATTTGTTCAATTCCACTACACGGCATTGGCGGAGAAGGAGGATGCCTGTTTCTCGTTGGCGATTGATGCATGGGGCCGTTTTCTGTCTTTGCTCGTCGCGACGCGGGCTGGGATATTGGCTGCTCTTTCGTGCCGCGGGGATCACCAAGGCCGCCATTAGAAGCCCTAGGCAAGGGAGTCACGGGGATGTCGCGAGCTGCCCGGACAATTTTTTCACATGAATTGCACAGGTAATATTTCATCTTTCTTTCACTTTGCGCCCGACCATTTGCGGGCCTTCTTCAATGCCGCTGCATTTTGCGAAGCCAATTCTTTCCCTTGCTTCGCCAGATTCTGCTCCAAAAGCGGCTTCCCTGAACAACCACACCGTGTGGCACATTTTTTTTGGGTTGACTTTCGTAACTGCCTCTCGTCAAGCTGGTTTCGTCCGTGAGGTTCCTTTGACCCAATTTTCACGCCGGTCTGGCACGGGTTGAGACGAAGGGGGCGTGCGGTTTGAAGGTACCTCTCGCTCCATCGTCGTCAAAATTCTGAGACGGAATGGATCGAGGGTAACCAGTCCGTGTGTGCTTTCCGTGTCTCCCGTGGCCGCTGGTCCCTGTCACGAAGTACCACACCCAAAGCAGTAGCAGGAAACATAGTACGGCAAACATGGTTCGACACCCAGGAGGCAGGAGTACCCTTGCTGAAGACAAATGCCGTTTATCCTTTCGGTGTACCAATCATGCTTGGTTAATGTGAATGGTTCACTCACCGTCCAAAGACAAAACGCGGTGCGATGTTGCAGACACTAATTAATAGGTCAATTAAGCCACTTTTGGGGGCGAGTTGGATATTAGCGTGTCGCATGCCTTGCATGGACGCGCCGAAGCTGGGAACGCCGTCTCTCGATGTAGCGACTCTGGTTGGCTCGATGGCTCGTGGTTGCCAATGTAACTATCCAACAACGAGGGGACCTCGGCGATGCTGCAAATTTGTTCTAAAAAGGGTTCCTTCCTTCGATGCATCATTTCTAGTCTTTTCCAAGTTGTTTCTTGTTGGGGCTATGGTTGTACCCGCCTGTTGTGGAAGCAAAATGCATCTGCAGGCTTACTGGTTGGCCACCCCGAGCAAGGCTTATACTGGGAGAAAGCGTCTATCGCTGATTCTGACTGGAAGATGGTGTTCAGAGTAACCAGTCACTGCAGTCAGCGCCAATCTCACCAATTGCTACGGACGTTCGGCAGTTGGCGTCCCAGCCACGACTCATCACCCACCTTTCCCCCCAGTTCTCGCCCACCTTATCCGATCTCCTCAAAGCGTCCGCGGCCCGCCATAAACTAGCCCGTTTTCTGGCCAAGCCCGCTTTCCTAGTCGAACGTGGTCGAAAATCTTGAGGACATCGATGCCAACGCTACACATTGACGCACTCGTCGGCGGCGGCAATCCACGACATCTTACGATGGTACTAGTAGTACTGAAGAACGAACTCGGCGCAGTCGTAGGGCTGTCCCGCAACATGGTGTCCAGGCCCAAGTGGCCGCACGAAACGAGCGAGACGCAATGATCGCCCATGCGTTCACGCGTGCATGCTCGCTTCTTCCTCACCTCACCTCAAGATTATTAAGCCCGACTGCCGGTAAATATCATGCGTCCAGGTTTCTCGCAGAGCCCTTCGCCGACCGATTACGGGCATTTCATTTGTGACTGACTACTTTCACACTCACACCAAGGGAATTTGGATGTCGAGATGGGGAATGCACTGCTAAATAAATCCCATCCGTCTGACATGCCATGGCTCTTCTGCGTCCAAGATCCCTTCCCAAGTCCCTTCCGCTGCAGCCGAGATAGATCCTTGCTGCAATCCACGTCGGGACGGTGATACCTCGTGCGTACAGTGTGGGCATTCCTGCAGGTTTGCGGCAAGAGCACCGCCTGCAACCTTTCGTAGTGGGTGCCCCTGCGGTGGGCTTTTGCGGTGGGTGGTACGAACAACGTTAGGATATTTTTACACGACATTCCAGGCTAAATTGGTATTTACGGCACAAGTGTGCTCACATTCCGATAGTGTCCATCGTTTCCTCGAGTCCGGTCTTCGAGAAGCAAACTGCATATTGGAGTGGATGGACAGAAGAAGGCCTGAGAAGGAACGGGGCTTCTGTGATCGGCATGGTCTAGGGAGAAAAAAAAAATCTCTTCCTTCCTTCATCGACGTGTCGCGTGTGGAGGAGAGCCGGCTGACGCAGATCGTGGGCCCCTGATTCCACGATCCGGGTGTCGTTGGTGAACTGATGTGCCCGGTTTTGGAGGGCGCGGCGATGACAATATCGACTAGAACCGAATCTAATGCGGGCTGGCAGGCGCTGTGCCGCATAACAGAGAGCCTATCGGCAAATGTTCCGGGGGCGTGAATCTTGGTATGTAGTTTAGGAACCCTGATCCTGTGTGGATTTTTACATTGAAGTGTCCAACAGATCTATAGTTGTCGATTCTTGAAGGACTTTGATCAGCGAAGAGTACTTCTACTTAGGAATCCGTCGCTGGTCTGCTGAACAAACAAAACCCGAGATAGTAACAAGCGCGTACGGGTTGGCTTTCCTGGTCTTGAGACTGCCAACAAACCATAGCCTAGCTCATGATTTGCGATTGTAGCGCTGGGTCTTGTCCAAGCGGCGCTTCAACTTTCGCCGCAGCGGCATCACAGTAGACTACAGCGCCAGGCTACAGGCTACAGGCCACAAGAGCGAAGGCCCGGCTTCGACCAAGGCTGCCGACGGCCGCCCCCACCCTGCAAGGACGTTGCGGTGTCTTCCTTGCCAAAGGTGGTGACCGGTCGGGTCCGGCCAGGCCATTTCGAGGTTCCATGAAGCCTTATTTTGGAACCGACCTGCAGACAGATCAGGGCAATGCCAACACCGAACTTGGAGCCTCGTCAGGAACGCAAACAGGTTCCTCTTGCCGCCACTCCACATTGAGATCTGGCTGCCTTACGCCCCGCAAGTAGACGCAGCCTTGCCGAGCACTGTGTCGATGAGGCTTCGAGTAACCAGCTCGGAAGACATGTCACTGCGGGGTATGTGGTTGAATCATCGGCACATGTTGCCTTCCAGGATATTCCTTCTATATATGCGTGACTAGCAGGGTTGGTAGAGTTTGGTCACGATACCTACACCATCTAAATTACTACGCTTTGAACCAACGACCAACCCCTCACCACAGCCTGCCGTGACCTTGAGCGGTAAACTTGGTGGTGGAGTGATGCTTTGCGCTCTACGGCTTGACTGGAGATGTTTCTAGTGATATTATCTCGCAAGGTTAGAACTCCCACCCTCAATCGGGATCAGGTTTCCTAGGCGCCTAAGTTAGCCAGGCGAAGGTGGCATGATATGCAACCGCCGACAATGGGGACCGGAATGCATGTCTCATCCCCTCCCTTGCGAAAGCGAGGGCAGAATACAACCAATCACATTCAAGAGTTTAGCGGGATGCTGTAGGAGTGGCGCCGACACCTGCGAAAAGAGTCTGATCACACAAATTTAATTATTCGGGTTAGGGTTGTAGCGTTGGCGGGGTCGGTCATTGAGGAGAGAGATATTGGATCTGACGGCGGCGACGGACGTTCAGGTTTGGGGATTTCGAACTTCCCTGCTGTCAAGAAAATTGCGATCCGAATTTCTATAGGCATACGAATGTATTGGCATATCTGGTGCACAGTGCAGTCCACTACTTCGCAATTCGCAACGGTACCTCCCAGAGGGGTGCGACATTCTCAGAGTACATACGGAGCCACCGACACCAACCAGAAGTTACGTCATCAGCGGTTGTGCGGGGAAGCCATTTCAAGTTCACGCGCTGGCATGACAAAGACTTTGGCTAGCTTCCGATGAGCAGAATTCAAAAAGTCCGGCCGGTACCTCTATAGGTATGTAGTGGGAGGTGGTGGATGCATGCTGAGGATATGAAGAAAGAAAATGTGATACCGCCACCAACCGTCTTCGTCGGTTGCAAATCAATCATCGGTTGCACAACTTTGTGCATCGCAGTTTGCGTTGGGTTATTTTTGGAGGCCGCGGACAGCACTGGTCGTCCCAGCATGTTGGTCCCTTGTACGCAGCTCTACGCCATCTCGGGTCAACATATCGTTTCGTAGTACATACTCATGCACAGAAGACAATTTGGTTGATTGAGCAAGTCTGTCGATGCGAAAGAATGTACGAGGTACAGCACTGAACGAGGTGGTGGGTGCAGAATGA
>Ga0247774_1001216_pt1 | contig 13081 bp, 9 predicted proteins | sample UWRJL001104B6_FD_179933 | JGI IMG/M metagenome (GOLD analysis project Ga0247774, IMG submission 179933) | Plant litter microbial communities from Arlington Agricultural Research Station in Wisconsin, United States - UWRJ-L001-104B-6 | ecosystem: Environmental > Terrestrial > Plant litter >... | reverse complement strand
CGACAGTAGCCTGGCGAGCCCGGGCCTTCAGTCCTGTGATGCCCGACGATCCGAACGCCCCCCAGACCGACCGCCGTGCCGGGCTGGTCGTGCGCTTGCTGGAGCTCAAGAAGCAGCATCCGCTGCCGCCGGGAAAGATCCTGCCGGCCACATTCGACTTCTCGCTGAACCGCAAGGAGCAGTGCCCGCGTTCTGAGGAGCTCGACTCCTTCGCGAAGAAGTATCCGGAGTGGGGCATGCCGTACGGTCTGCCTGCGTTGAGCGAGGCGGAGCATGGCACGCTCGCGCAATGGCTGGCGGCCGGTGCGCCCGATCACGGGCCTGCGCCGTTGAGCACGACTCTCATGAAGGAAGTGGAATACTGGGAAACGCTCTTCAACGGCACCACCCTCAAGCATCAACTCGTCGCGCGTTACATCTACGAGCACCTGTTTCTCGCGCACCTCTATCTCGAGGATCGGGGCGCAGATACGGTGTTCTTCAAAGTGGTTCGCTCGCGTACGCCGCCGGGTGTGCCGATCGATCTCATTTCGACCCGGCGCCCGTATGACGATCCCGGTATCGCGCAGGTTTACTATCGGCTGTGGCGCGATCCGGCTTCGGTGGTGGCAAAGACCCACATGCCATACGAGCTCACTGCGCAGAAGCGCGATCGCTGGCGCAAGTGGTTCATCGACACGCCGTATACCGTGGAAAAGCTGCCGGGCTACGACGCGAAGACCGCCTCGAATCCGTTCTACACGTTCGAGCGCATTCCCTATGCCTCGCGCCACAGCTTCATGCTCGATGAAGCGCAGTTCACGATCGAAAATTTCATCAAGGGCCCGGTGTGTCGTGGCAGCGTGGCGCTGAGCGTGATCCAGGAACGGTTCTGGGTGTTCTTCACCACGCCGCAGTCGGCCGTCAACGAGCAGTTCTCGAAGTTTCTGTCGGAGCAGGGCGACGATCTGAAGCTGCCCGCCGGAGCGGAGAGCGGCATCTGGTCGGTGGCGAAGTGGCGCAGCTATGCGAAGGCGCAAAGCCGCTATTTGAAGGCGAAGGGTGACTTCATCCGCAGCAACGCAAGCGCGCTGGAAGCGGCGGGACTGAATACGTTCTGGGATGGTTACGGCACCAATCCGAACGCGGCGCTCACCGTGTTCCGTCACAACGATAGCGCGACGGTCGTGCAGGGGCTCGTGGGAACGCAGCCGCAGACCGCGTGGCTCATCGACTATCCCATTCTCGAGCGCATCCACTATTTGCTGGTGGCGGGCTTCGATGTGTACGGCACAGCGTCGCATCAGTTGATGACCCGCATGTACATGGATTTTCTGCGCATGGAATCGGAGATGAACTTTCTCGGCTTCCTGCCACAGGAACAGCGCGTCGCCGAGGTCGCGCAGTGGTATCGGGGCGCCGATCGCAGCGTTCACGAATACCTCAGGTCGTATTACGAAGAGGGCGTGTTGCCGGCGCCTTACGCCTTCGAGACCGATGATCCGAAGGCGGAGCTGTTCCGCGCCTTGCAGGCGCGGCTGGCCAAAGTGTTGAACCACCGTTACGAGTTGCAGCAGTCCGGGCTCAGGCCGGCGAGCATCGAAGCGCTCGCGCGGATCGATCAGGTGCGCGGCGTGGCCGCGTCGATCATGCCGCAGACGATGATCATCAAGATCAGAGGGCACGGGCTTTTCACGGTGTCGAGCAACAGCGCGTACTCCAACATCTCGTCGCTCTTCCGTTCAGAGAGCCGGCGCCTTCCGGCAGAAGATACGCTGACGATCGGCAGCGGCGTGCTGGGTGCTTACCCGAACGTGTTTCTCGAAGTGAGTGAGCCCGAGATTCCGGGACTCGTCGCGAAGATCGAATGGTTGCGCACCGAGGCCGATTACGCCGCGTTGCTGGACCGCTTCGGCATCCGCCGCACCGATGCACGTTTCTGGCAGGTGAGCGACGAGGTGCAGTCGGACTACCGGGCCGCGGAGCTCATCGATCACGGCGTGCTCGACTACAACCGTTACGAGAATCGGTGAATTCGCCATGCGCACTGCTTCAATCGAAGAGGTTCAAACCCCCGCGCTGCTGCTCGAGCGGCAGAAGCTGGATCAAAATCTTGCGCGCATGCGCGCACAGATCGCCCGCTGGCCGGGCCTGCAACTCCGGCCTCACCTGAAGACGGCCAAGAGCATTGCCGTCGCAAGTCTCGTGTCGCCCGAGCGCGGTCCGATTACCGTATCCACGCTGCGTGAGGCGGAAGAGTTCGCGCGTCACGGCTTCAACGACATCACGTATGCGGTCGGCATCGCGCCGAACAAGCTTTCTCGTGTGGCCGCACTCAATCGGGGTCCGACGCGCGTTTCAATCATTCTCGACAGCGTAGCTGCGGCGGAACACGTTGCCGCCTTCGTGAAGAAAGAGGGCGTGCAGATCGCGACGCTCATCGAAGTGGATACGGATGGGCATCGCGGCGGCGTGAAGCCTGGCGATCCGCTCGTCGTCGCGATCGGGAAAGTGCTCGCCGATGTTGGTGCGCTGAGCGGAATTCTCACGCATGCGGGCGGTTCATATGGCGCCCGCTCTACCGAAGAGATTGCCGACTACGCTGCGAAGGAGCGCAACGGCGCGCTACGAGCCGCCGAGCAGTTGCGCGCGGCTGGCTTGCCGAGTCCCGTGGTCAGCATCGGCTCCACACCGACGGCGTTGTTCTCGAAGGATCTCTCCGGGATCACCGAAGTGCGCGCTGGCGTGTACATGTTCCAGGATCTGGTCATGGCCGGTCTCGGCGTCTGCAGGCCCGAAGAAATCGCGTTGTCCGTGCTCACCAGCGTGATCGGGCATCAGAGCGAGCGCGGCCAGCTCATCGTGGATGCAGGCTGGATGGCGCTGTCCCGCGATCGCGGCACGCAGCGGCAGGCGCTCGATTGCGGATTTGGGCTCGTCTGCGACGTCGAGGGCCGCATCCTCGATGATCTGCAGGTGATGGAAACGAACCAGGAACACGGGCTGGTTTCGCGCCGATCGCAGGCGCCAGTGGATCTGGCTCGGTTTCCCATCGGAAGCAAGCTGCGGGTGCTGCCGAATCACGCTTGCGCTACGGCTGCTCAACATGGCCGTTATCACGTGCTCGCAGGCGGTCAGGCGGTGGAGGAGTGGGAGCGCTTCTCGCATTGGTAGACTTGCGGGTCACCATTCGGAGATGTTCGAGCCGATGGCGGAACGCATTTGCGCCAGAGCTCCGTGGCGCTCGTCAGCTACGGCGGACCAAGCTTCGCCGTGGATCGTGAGCGCCCCGTCTGTGCGCTTCACGGCGAGGGTCGAGTTCTCGCCGGCCGGCCTGTGTGCGAATCGCCCCGCGGGCAACGGTTGGAAACAAAGGGTTGCGCCTTTGCTAAGGTCGGCCCCCCGTGTAAGCTTGCGCGCCCGCGCGGGCCCGGCCGATCGATCGTCTCGATCCACTCGACCCGGGCCGCGGATGCGACCCCGGTTCCATGGTGGCTCGCACCGGTTTCTCCGCGACGACCAGCCGCAAATCCCGTCAGGCCCGGAAGGGAGCAGCGGTAGCGGCGATGTCGGGTGCCGGAGGTGAGCTGGTGCGGGCTGCCTCCCTTCCTCGAGGTTCGATTGAGCGGCTTTTGACGCGTGCCGTTGGCGTTTTCGCAGGCGAAAGGCGCGTGAAGGTCGCCTTGGCGAGGGGCGCTCGAGCCGTCGGTGGTCGCTTTCAAAACGCTCCCGGCGTTATGAAACCCTGCAAGGGTGACCTGCACGCGACCCTTCGCTTCGATTGAGTCTTACGAACCATCCGCCCGAAACGTCCGTAGCGCGATAAACTCCCCCGCCTCATGGCTTACACCGCTCTGGCGCGGAAGTACCGCCCCAAAAATTTCACGGAGCTGTTCGGGCAGGAGCACGTCGTCCGTGCCCTGTCGAACGCGCTCGAGACCGGGCGCGTTCATCACGCGTTCCTGTTCACCGGCACGCGTGGCGTGGGCAAGACTACGATCGCCCGCATCTTTGCCAAGTGCCTCAATTGCATCCGGGCGGAGCAGTCGAAGCAGGAGGTGACGGCCGATCCGTGTGGCGTGTGCCCCGCGTGCCTGGAGATCGACGCCGGGCGATTCGTCGATCTCATCGAAGTCGACGCGGCATCCCGCACCAAGGTCGATGACACGCGTGAGCTGCTGGACAACGTTCAGTACGCGCCGACCCGCGCCCGCTACAAGGTGTACCTCATCGACGAGGTGCACATGCTGTCCACGCATTCGTTCAATGCGTTGCTGAAGACGCTCGAAGAGCCCCCGCCGCACGTCAAGTTCCTGCTGGCGACGACCGATCCGCAGAAGCTGCCGGTCACGGTGTTGTCGCGTTGTCTGCAGTTCAACCTGAAACGTCTGTCGGTCTCGCAGATCAGCGACCTGATGAAGAAGCTGCTCACCGCGGAGAACGTGCCGTTCGATGCCGGTGGGATTCGGCTCATGGCGCAGGCCGCGGACGGCAGCGCGCGTGACGGGCTTTCGCTGCTCGATCAGCTCATCGCATTCGGCAACGGAAAAGTGGATGAGGAAGGTGCACGAGCCATGCTCGGCACCGTTGCGCGCGACCACGTGCAGAAAATCGGTGAGCTGCTCGCGGCAGGCGATGCACGTGGACTCATGCAATACGCGCAGTCTCTGGAGCAGTGGGCGCCGGATTACGCGCAGGTGCTGGACGAGCTCGCTTCGCTGCTCGTGCGGGTTGCGACCAAGCAGGTGGTCAGCGATTACGACAGTGAGGAGTTGTTCGCCCCTGAGTTGATCGAGTCGCTCGCGAAGACGATGGCGCCGGAAGATACGCAGCTGTTCTATCAGACTGCGATTACGGGTCGGCGCGATCTGTACATGGCGCCGGATCCGCGCGTCGGGTTCGAGATGACGTTGCTTCGGATGCTGGTGTTCAAGCCGGCGGGCGAAGCTGCGTTGGCGGCGTCGCAGGCGTCAGGGGCGCAAGGAGCCGCTGCCGCACGCGCGGCGGCCGGCGGCAGTGTCGCTTCAAGTGGCGCCGCGCAGGCGCGCGCCGCCGCGGCGGGGGCGGGTGGCGCTGGAGCCGGGCTTTCCGGCGCGGCCGCTGCCCGCGCAGCCGCAACCGGCGGCGCTCGCTCGCAAGGCGGCGGGCCGCAGAGCGTTAGCGGCGCGGCCACGCTGGGCATCGGCGCCGCCGGGTCAAGCAGCGCCGGCAGCCGTGGTACTGGCAGCTCCGCGCAGAGCACTCATGCAAGCGCTCCCGACTCGCACGCAGCTGGCGACGGCCGTTCGGCGCCCCTCCGAGGAAACGTCGCGCCGCCATCTGCAGCCTCTCAGCAATCGGCGCCGGCGGCGGCCGAGTCCGCACCGGGCGACTGGGGCGCGATCCTCTCCCAGCTCGACATCTCCGGCCTCACCCGCCAGCTCGCCATCAATTGCGTGCTGCTCGGTCGTCGTGGCGGTGTCGTGCGTCTCGGCCTCGATCCGCGCAACCAGGTGATGAAATCGCAGGGTCCGGTCGATCGGCTGACCCAGGCGTTGTCCAAATTCTATGGCGAGCCCGTGCGCCTTGAATTCGACCTGCCCGCTGCCGGGCTCGAAACGCCCGCGCAGGCCGAACAGCGCGCAGTCGTGCAGGAATTCGACTCGGCGCGTCAGTCGCTCGAAGCCGATCCGGCCGTGCGTGCCCTGCGTGAAACGTTCGGCGCCACACTGGTGCCAGACAGCGTTCGTCCGCTCAAGTAATTTCCTCAATCCTTAATCACGTTCCCAGCGAGAGAGAAGACAGCCATGCGTGGAAACATCGGCAACATGATGAAGCAGGCCCAGGCCATGCAGGCGAACATGCAGAAAGTGCAGGCCGAGATCGCCCTGCTCGAAGTCGTCGGCGAGTCCGGCGGCGGCATGGTGAAGGTCACGATGACCGGCCAGCACAACGTCAAGCGCGTGCAGCTCGAGCCGGCCGTCGTCACGGAAGATCGCGAGATGCTCGAGGATCTCATCGTTGCCGCCACCAACGATGCCGTGAAGAAAGTCGAAGCGGCCGTGCAGGTGAAGATGTCGAGCGTGATGGGCGGCATGCAGCTCCCGCCAGGCTTCAAGCTGCCGTTCTGAGCCTATTGGAAAGAAGTCATCGGAAGACCAGCCGGCGCGGCCCTGCGCTTTTCTTGCGAACCGCTGCATCGGTTACGGCGGCGACGCCCCAGGAAAAGCGTGGTTTTTGCGGCCTGGACTGTAAGGGCTCGCTGATCGAGACTCTCTGAACTTCATGAAGCATTCCCCACAACTCGTCCGGCTCATCGATGCACTTCGCGCCCTGCCGGGCGTGGGGCCAAAGACCGCGCAGCGCATGGCGTTTCACCTGATGCAGGAAGGTCGTTCTGGCGCGCGCGCGCTCGCAGATGCGCTGACCACCTCGCTCGAGAAGATCGGCCGGTGCAAGCGCTGTCGCATGCTCACGGAAGGCGAGTTGTGCCAGATCTGTTCCGCGCCTCAGCGCGATGAGACGCTCGTGTGTGTTGTCGAGTCGCCCGCCGATGTCGTTGCGGTGGAGCAGTCCGGCAGCTTTCGCGGCCGGTATTTCGTGCTCATGGGCCATCTGTCGCCGCTCGATGGCATTGGGCCGGACCAGCTCGGCGTGCGTGAGCTGGAAAACATTCTGGACGAAGGCAACATCCAGGAGCTGATTCTCGCCACCAACCCCACCGTGGAAGGCGAGGCGACCGCGCACTTCCTCAGCGACATCGCGACGAAGCGCGGCATTCGCGCCACGCGTATCGCGCACGGCGTGCCCATCGGGGGCGAGCTCGAATATGTGGACGGTGGCACGCTCGCTCACGCGCTGAGCGGCAGGCAATCCTTCACCTGACTCAGTTCGGCGGCCGGTATTTCGGGCCGCGCGCTTTCGTCAGGTCATCGAAGATGCGCCGCATGCGCTTGTAGCTTTCATAGCGGCGCGCGTTCATCCCACCTGTTTCCACCGCTTTCTGCACGGCGCAGCCAGGCTCGCGGATGTGCTGACAATCCTGGAATCGGCAGCCGCCGGCGAGGCGATCCACTTCGGCAAACCCGAGCGTGCGCGGCTCGAGCGCATCGATCGCCGGCGAGAAATCACGCACACCCGGTGAGTCGATCAGATAGCCACCGAGCGGCAGGTTGAACATGCGGGACGTGGTGGTGGTGTGCCGGCCTTCTTCGTCACGATCCAGCTCGCCGACCTCCGCCTCGGAAAGCGGAATCAGCTTGCGGATCAGCGAAGATTTGCCGACGCCCGATTGCCCGACCAGGGCGCCCACCTCGTGCGCACACGTCTTGATGATTTCATCGAGCCCTTCGTCGGCGCGCGCGGAGCAGGAGATGGTGAGATAACCGGCTTTTGTGTACGCCTCGAGCCCTGCACGCAGATCGTCGTCGACTGGCAGATCGCGCTTGTTCAGCACGAGCGTCGCGCGGATCGATGCCGACGTCGCGGCCGCGACATAACGGTCCACGACGAACAGGTCCGGCGCCGGCTTGGGCGCCAGCACCACGAACAGCTGGGTGACGTTGGCGACCACGGCTTCGGTCACGCCGCGCAAGTTTGAACGGTAAAGCGCCCGGTGCCGCGGCCGCGCCTGGACCACGGTGACTTCGTCGTGGATCGTGTCGCGCTCGCAAATGACGTCGTCGCCGCAGACCAGGTCCATGCGCCGCCCCTTCGGACGGGCCCGCAATTCGCGGCCTTCTGTGTCGCGCACGAGCAGATCACGGCCGTACACGGCAATGATTCGAGCGTCGAACGGGGAGGGGGATGAGTTCATGGTGGCGGCGGACGGCGCGGCGAGGTTAGCGGCAGGTGCGGGGCCGACGCAAATCGGCGCGATCGCTGGCGCGGCCGGAGCAGCGCATGGCGCGCCTGTTACACTTCCGACCTCGGAATGGTTGTCGAGATCGGAACGGTTCCCGCGGTACGCCCGCAGCCGGCCGCAACGGTTCCGGCTCTGGAAGGATCGCCTGGCCGCAAGGTCTGCTGCCCCGACATAGAAAGCCTCATGCCCAGCACCGAACACCTGATCTGGATCGACCTCGAGATGACGGGCCTCAAGCCCGACAGCGACTCCATCATCGAGATCGCTACTATCGTCACGGACAAGAATCTCGAGGTCATCGCCGAGGGGCCGAACCTCGCCATCCACCACACCGACGAGGTGCTGGCGGGCATGGACGAGTGGAACACGCGCCAGCATGGTGCATCTGGCCTCACGGCTCGCGTGAAAGCGAGTGCGATCACAACGGCCATGGCCGAACAGCGCACGCTCGCGTTCCTCGCGCCGTTGGTGAATGCCGGCTCATCCCCGATGTGTGGCAACAGCATCTGCCAGGACCGGCGCTTTCTCGCGCGCCAGATGCCGCAGCTGGAACGGTTCTTCCACTATCGCAACCTGGACGTGAGCACGCTCAAGGAGCTGGCGCGGCGCTGGGCGCCGTCAGTGTCCGAGTCGTTCACCAAGACGGGGTCGCACCTGGCGTTGGCAGACATTCAGGAGTCGATCCGGGAGCTGCGGCACTATCGGACGCACTTGTTTGCGCAGCAGTTTTCGAGGCCTTGAGGTCGGACAGGGGTCCTCAATCGCAGGGCGGCTCCAAGAGCGCTCAGTCGCCGCGCGGCTCAGAAGAAAACCTCTTATCCGCGCGGCGACTGAGCGCTCCTGGCTTTTGCGGGCGAATCAGCCCGCCTTCGCCCCAGCCAGGAACAGCCAGGTCTCCACGACGGTATCCGGATTGAGCGACATGCTCTCGATCCCCTGATCCACGAGCCACTTCGCCAGGTCCGGGTGATCCGAAGGTCCCTGGCCGCAGATCCCGACGTATTTGCCGTGCTTCTTGCAGGCCTTGATGGCCATGCTGAGCAGCGCCTTCACCGCATCGTCGCGCTCGTCGAACAGCTTCGCGACGATCGCCGAGTCGCGATCCAGGCCCAGGGTGAGCTGGGTCATGTCGTTCGAGCCGATGGACATGCCGTCGAAATATTCGAGGTACTGGTCCGCCAGCAGCGCGTTCGTCGGCAGCTCGCACATCATGATGACCTTGAGCCCGTTCTCGCCGCGGCCCAGCCCGTTCTTCGCCAGCAGCTCGGTCACGTTGCGCGCTTCTTTCACCGTGCGCACGAACGGCACCATCACCTGTACGTTGGTGAGGCCCATCTCATTGCGCACCTTGCGTAGCGCGCGGCACTCGAGCTCGAAGCAGGGTCCGAACGATTCATCGACGTAACGCGAGGCGCCGCGGAATCCCAGCATCGGATTTTCTTCGGACGGCTCGTACGCGCGGCCGCCGACGAGATTGGCGTATTCGTTCGATTTGAAGTCCGACAGGCGCACGATCACCGGCTCCGGCGCGAACGCCGCCGCGATCTGCGCGATGCCTTCGGCGAGCTTCTCCACGAAGAACGTCACCGGATCGGCATAGCCCATGATCTGCGCGCGGATCTGGTCTTTCACATCCGCCGGCTGCGAATTGAAATCCAGCAACGCACGCGGATGCACGCCGATCATGCGGTTGATGATGAACTCGAGCCGCGCGAGCCCGACGCCCTTGTGCGGAATGCTCGCGAAGTCGAACGCGCGGTCGGGATTGCCGACGTTCATCATGATCTTCACGGGGATGTCCGGCAGCGAGTCGAGCTCGATCTGCTTGTGCTCGAATTCGAGCTTGCCTTCGTAGACGTATCCCGTATCGCCCTCTGCGCAAGAGACTGTGACGTCCTGGCCATCGCGGATGCTGTGTGTCGCGTCTCCGCAGCCCACCACTGCCGGAATGCCGAGCTCGCGCGCGATGATCGCTGCGTGACACGTGCGGCCGCCGCGGTTCGTCACGATCGCGGACGAGCGCTTCATCACCGGCTCCCAATCGGGATCCGTCATGTCTGCAACGAGCACGTCACCGGGCTGCACCTTGCCCATGTCTTTCACGCTGCTGATCACGCGCGCCCGACCGGCACCGATGCGCTGGCCGATGCTGCGACCGGATGTGACGATTTTCGAGCGGCTCTTGAGCGAGTAACGCTGGATGGTGCGACCCGCGCGGCTCTGAACCGTTTCCGGGCGAGCCTGCAGGATGTAGATCTCGCCAGTGGAGCCGTCTTTGCCCCACTCGATGTCCATCGGTTGCTTGTAGTGGTCTTCGATGATCAGCGCCTGCTTCGCGAGCGTCACGAGATCGTCATCGGTGAGCGAAAAGCGCTGACGATCGGCTTCCGGCACGTCGATGGTCTTCACGCGCTCGCCGGAGCCGGCCGCGCCGTAAATCATCTTGATCGCCTTGCCACCGAGGTTGCGGCGGAGAATCGCCGACTTCCCCGCGCGCAGCGAAGGCTTGTAAACGTAGAACTCGTCGGGATTCACGGCGCCCTGTACGACGGTTTCACCCAACCCATACGACGCGGTAATGAACACGACGTCGCGAAAGCCGGAGTCGGTATCGAGCGTGAACATCACGCCGCTCGCGCCGAGGTCGCTGCGGACCATGTGCTGCACGCCGGCAGAAAGCGCAACGGCGCTGTGATCGAAGCCGTGGTGCACGCGATAAGCGATCGCGCGGTCGTTGAACAGCGAGGCGAATACCTCATGCATCGCTTTCAATACGTCCGCTTCGCCGCGCACGTTCAGGAAGGTTTCCTGTTGACCTGCAAACGAGGCTTCGGGCAGGTCCTCGGCCGTCGCCGACGAGCGCACTGCAACGGCAATGTCCTTGCCGGCGCTCATGCGTTTCAACTCGCCGAGTACCGCATCTTCGAGCCCGGGCGGGAAGGGCGTGGCAAGGATCCAGCCGCGGATCTGCGCACCGACCTGCGTGAGCTTCTCGACATCCTCAACGTCGAGGTTGGCGAGCGCGGCGCGAATGCGCTCGTCGAGGCCTTTCTGCTTCAGGAAATCACGATAGGCCTGTGCGGTGGTGGCAAAGCCGCCCGGCACGCGTACGCCGGCGCTCGCAAGCGAGCTGATCATTTCGCCGAGCGACGAATTCTTGCCGCCGACGATCTCTACGTCACCTTTGCGCAGACGCTCGAAGCCGAGGACGAGTGCGTTCAATGGATTCCTCTCTGAAGTGAGTCCCCCACTTGCCGTGGAGGATGGGGCAGTGAAACACTCGCGGCTCTTCCGGAGGATTGAAACCCCCGATACATCGAAGTGGGTCGAAGATGAGCCGACGAACCGTATTCTTCGTGTCCGATCAAACCGGCGTGACTGCGGAGACGATGGGTCACAGTCTGTTGACGCAGTTTGGCGGGCTGGATTTTCGGCCAGTGACTTTGCCATTTGTGTCGACGGTTGACAAGGCAGAAGAGGCCGTCAGAAAGATCAATCGCGCTGCTACGGAAGATGGCGTGCGGCCCATCGTGTTCAGCACGCTCGTCGTCGACGAGTTGCGCGATATCGTTCTGGGGAGCCAGGGACTGTTCCTCGATTTTTTCGCAGCATTCGTCGGCCCGCTGGAGCGCGAGCTGAACGTGCGCTCCACGCATCTCGCCGGGCGCGCGCATGGCATGTTCGATGTTGCCGGTTACACCGCACGCATCAACGCAACGAATTTCGCGCTCGCGAACGACGACGGCACCGGTCAGGACTACTCGCACTCCGATGTGATCCTCGTCGGTGTATCGCGCTCGGGTAAAACACCGACGTGCCTCTACATGGCACTCCAGTACGGTGTATTCGCCGCAAACTATCCGCTCACCGAAGAAGACCTCGAGTCCGGCAAGCTGCCGCAGCGGTTGGAACCGTATCGTCGCAAGCTTTATGCCCTGACCATCAAACCCGAGCGTCTCCAGCAGATCCGCAACGAGCGGCGGCCCGAAAGTCGCTACTCGTCACGCCAGCAGGTCGCCTATGAGCTGCGTGCAGCGGAATCGCTGTTCTCGCGATATTCCATTCCCGTGATCGACACGACGGAATGTTCCATCGAGGAGATCGCGAGCCGCATTCTCAGCAACAGCGGAATCGAGCGCCGCCTGCGACCCTGAAAAAATAGCCTTGAAATCGCGACTCCGCGCACGATATTTGCTTGAGAAAATTTGAGGTCGGCACGCCTTGCACGGCCATCAACGTGAGATATAGTCGGCCCCGATGGTGAACGATTCCGTCACACTGGTTTCCTGGCGTTCGCGCCCGCGTAGTTTCGTGGCGCTCATGTCGCTATACGAAAGCAACTATCAGCGTCTCGGCTGGCTCGCAGGCTCGCTCACGACACTGACGGGCGCTCATCGTTCCACTGTGCGCGATGATTGTGACCTTCTGCTGAGCGTGACGGAACGCACGACTTACACCACCACGCTGAATCTCACCTATCGATTCGATGAGCCCGGCACGGCGTCTGCGGATGTCGTGAGCTATCCCGACATGGGCATCCGCGTTTATCACGATGCGCATGTCGTCGAGGCGCAGGAGTGGGCCGGCGCGGCCACCCGTCCGCACGCGCATGGCGTGCTGCAGGCGTTGCGACGGCACGCGGAGCGTGAACTGGATCAGCGCTGGGCCCGCAACATGATGCTAAATAAGTGGCTGGAGTATTGCCTGGAGCGAGGCCATCGCTTCTCGCCAGCCACACTTATCCCAGCGTGTTAGCGGGATGTGGCGGGCCACCGCCGCATCTTTCATGAGAGCGCTACGACAGCTCGGTTTCCTCAAGCTGCCTTTTCGTCAGGACGACAAACCCGCCGAAGACACCCGGGTTCTCGCACTGTTCCGCAACCGTGCGGAGCTGAAGAAGGCCTATGGCGAGCTGCAGGACGAGATCTATCGTCTGAAGGACCGCATCAAGCAGCAGGAAGGCGCGACCCAGCGCGTCCAGGAAATGCTGTCGACCCTCGAGCAGCGGCTCGGTGCGCAGGACAGCGGTTATCCGGCTCTGGTGTTCTATCAGCTGCGCGGCCTGTGGCAGCTCGGCCGCGAGCTCATTGAGCAATTCCTTGCAGACCTGGCTCGTCAGCTCGAAGACCGTGAGCGCCGCGCGCACTTCGCGGACTACAACCGCAAGCAGTTCGCGCGACGTCAGGCGGTAGAGGCTCAGCTGCGCACGGCCGAAACTCAGGCCGCGGACGCTTCTGCGCATCTCGCGACTCTGCAGAC
>Ga0247774_1001215_pt1 | contig 13083 bp, 17 predicted proteins | sample UWRJL001104B6_FD_179933 | JGI IMG/M metagenome (GOLD analysis project Ga0247774, IMG submission 179933) | Plant litter microbial communities from Arlington Agricultural Research Station in Wisconsin, United States - UWRJ-L001-104B-6 | ecosystem: Environmental > Terrestrial > Plant litter >... | reverse complement strand
ACTGCAATAGAGAAAAAGTGTCCCCAGTAAACTAACAAACTAACAAAAACTAATAAGAACGAAGCCTTCTCTAAGCAAAACAGCCCGAACACCGCCAGCGACCCCAAAAAGTTGGCATGACGTGCGTGATGAGAAAACCCGTTTCAGAAGAAAACTCAAACATTGTGGTAATCCCTCCTTCCCTCCCTTCAGCCATCATTCTGAAGGAACAACAGATAAAGATTCGCTGTGAGGGCCTCACGGTCTCCTGAGCTCCACGCGTACCCTACAACTTCCTGTACATGGTCTCGACAACGTGGAATGACTCCTCGAGCGACTGGCCAACTCCCACTGTCTCCCCTAGACACTATGTCGTACGATCCACCCCGACGCCCCGTTTCATTCTGCCCGCCTCGTGTTCTTTGACCCCAAATCAGCAGGGGTAGTCGGTCCTCGCAGGTGACGACGTCCTTGTGATCGCGTCTATAACCATCTACGACGTCTTCTTAGGCGCAGCAGCTCCGTTCATGTACTTATTAACATCCGTCGCATTCCCAAATCCCCTAGCCCCTTGCTTCACCGCATCCCAAACCTGCCTGGCCGCAGGCGGCGTCCCCTGGCTCCCCACCAACCCGTCAATTTTTGTCTCCAGCTGCGCAAACGAATTCTGCACATGGGTACTCTGCGAGAACCGTGCCCTCAAGAAGGCCGTATACAGCGCCAACAGAATCCAGCTCCTGCGCTGAAACGCAATGGAACTGAGCAGCAAGCGTACCCAGAGCGCAATCTCAAGTCCCGACACAACCGACATGGACGAGTCGTAGTACTCCTTAACAAAGGCTCCGATTTTATCCTGTAGCGGGTTCGGCGCATGCTGCTGCTTTCCGGGGCTGGAGGGACCAGCGCCAGCTACAGGCTTGGGTGGTTGGATAGTCGGAATGAGGTTTGCGCGGGTGTAGGTTGCGACGTGGAAGACGGAGTAGATGGCGTACGGCAACATGGCGAGGTAGTTTTGGGGCGTGAAGAGCCAGACAAGGGCCATGACTAATTCAGTCAAGTGTTAGTGCATCATATGCAATATGACACTAGGTGCAGGCCTTGTCGCCTCGTTCCTAGGAAAGACGTACCTAGATACTGGACATTTTCATCACCGGCAAGACCCAAAGCTCCGCCTGGATACTTAGCCCCAACCTTACTTCGGGATCGCCAGGTCTTGTACACCACGATGCCGTACGTGACGGCCGCGGCAATGAAGGATGTGCGGTAGCTGAACTGCGCCATGCGGGAGTAGTAGTTCATCTTGATCCATGAAAATGTATATCGAAGTGTACAGAGGATGAGCGTCATATGCCTGAAGCAGAACGGTCAGCACTACTGAGGGAGGAACATTGCAGCCGAGTGAAGGCTGGAGCTATTGGCTACATACCCGACAAACCACGCAACTGGACACAAAGTTAGCAGGAAGCTATAGCGAGGGCAGGGGACGACGTACACTGCAAGGTCTTGGCCAGGATCATCACCCTCTCCTGTAGAGGGAGGTTTGCAGGTGGTGGAGGCGCCATTGTGGGATCTGTTTCGAATCTCGTGATGCTCTGCCTCGATACCGTCAAAACGGGAAGTCGAAATTTTGCGCAGGAAGCTTTTGCTACTCGACCAGCGGGACTTGTAAAAGGTCTCGTGTCGTATGCGTATACCTAGAAAGGCTTCTATTGCAATTATCTCAAATGGTCGTATTGCCTCGGGATGCTGAAGATATGCAGCGAGAGGAGGATAGTCCAGATGTGCGAAGCCGAGTTGCTGTCCTTAAAATCAATGACCGGGGCAAGACGTCAAAGTGGCTGGCTTGGTCAGTGGAGCGGGAAAGTGGACAGCAAGCTAGGTGGAAAGGTCAAATGGTCTGTGCGCACAGGGTCCTTCAGCTTCAAATCTTTCGTCACAGCCTGTTGGTGGGCACGCGAAGTGAATGGCAGGTATTTGCTTGTGACGGAGCCTGCCATAAAAGCCTATGACGCCACTCCTTTTACGCGCACCTCGGGCCCGTAATTCGTACCGGGCGGGCACCTTTTTGCTGTTTTCAAGACACTTTGTTTGCTAGAGTCTACTTTGATGCCAATTTGATTTTATGTTCGCTACAATATTCTTATCGATCCATGTCTCTGGCCTTTTACTCAATCATTTGCTTGATTCACAATTCCCGGAGTGACCAAATGCCAAAGGCGAAACCAAAAACTTGGCTTGTGAAGCTTTTCGTCATTGTGCGGCAGCAGGCAGTGGCTGCCAAGCAATGGGCCAATCAAGGCTTTAACCACTCTCCTCTCCCGGTTCTGTCGCACTAGTCTAGAACCTACAGGATTCTAGATCGGCTGTTTCGTAGATCATAAACTAGAAGAAATCTAGCATCTTGGATTTATCATTTTGATTTGACCGGCTTGGTAAATATCGATCCGTCAGGTCACTTACTACTTTGTTTGAGACTTTCCTTGGCAGCCAGGGAGCTGGAACTCACCATTCATGCTGTTTAATTCAATCCAAGAAGCCAGTCTTGGTGTAGCTAAGCAGAAAGTGATAGAGCCTCGTCCAAAGCAGGCAAGAGGGACGTTGGAAGTTACAAACCGCTTTGTTCACCTCGTGACGCGTCAAGCTCACATGAAATCTAGCCACAAATTTGGGGGTGATACTCGCTTATTGCTGCCTACTGAAGACCTGGCCTCTCAGGTCTACCTACTTCTTGGCAGGTACCTATGAATATGAGATCTATCTGCTGATGAATGCAAAAGCAAACCTCCTAGGGTATCAATATTTTCCGTGCAACGCCAAATGATGCTACTCCGCTGCACCTACAATGCAAAGCCGCTCAACGATATGCCCGTCAACTAGTGGTATCGTCGTCCGCCACGCCGGTCGTGAGGATGATGCGGCCGATGGGTCCGATGATACGGTCCCCAGCCATGACCGTGACCATCCTGACGTCCTCCACGGGGACCTCGGGGGCCGTGATGGCCGTGATTTCCACGATCGCGGGGTCCATCGGGACGCTCGGGCTCGGGAATGGGCTCCTCCACCTCTACCTCATACTCTTCAAAGTCATCCTGAAAGTGCTCTGCCACCGTTTGACCCTCAGCACGAGCCTCGTCTGGATTGAAGACAAACCGAACTGTCGTGTCCGCCTGGCGCGTGCTAAGCCTAATAGAACTGACCGAGGACGTGGTGGCCGGTGCCATGTACCCGTTTGTCGTCAAAGGGCCACCCTTCTCAGCCTCCTTCTCGCACTCATCGCACCAGTACTCATACCGCTTGAGGGTTGGGTCCGACTCGAGTTCTTGGTTGACTTGGATCTTAAGGTCAACCCACTTCTCCAGCTCAAACTGTTGGCCCAGCTTGGTCGACTTGTGGTGCTGCGTGTAGAGTTCGAGCAGATCAAGGAGGGACTCCATGATTTCCTGGCGGCTGGTATGAAAACGGTCTGGATCGACGCCGCGCACCTCATCTACGTGTGTGCCCGTGATGAGAGCGGTTAGCTCGATGCACGTCAGACACATGGAGAAGGTGGTCTGCTTGAGCGGCACAAAGGTCTTGTACATGTCGATCGACATGTCCCAGGCGAGCTGGTGGAAATCCCTGGCCTCCTTGCTGGCACCAAGGATGCTCTTGCAAACCTTGGTTAGGTACTTTTGCGGGGATCGCGTGCGGAAGTCGAAGCCGATGCTCTCGAGGATCAGGCGCTCAAGACCGACCACGACGCGGGATGGTTGCTCAAAGACCTGTCAAGTCAGTCACCTGGCGGTCAACCCCAAACCATGCTATTGCTTACCTTGTCATCTGGAGTGGTGGGGTGATCCGGATTCTTTAGATTGTAGGCAGCGCAAAGGATCTCCTTGGACTTCTTGATCGTGTCTTCAACCTTGCAGGCGAGGAAGAGCGCAGCCATGGCACTATCTTGGAACTGGTACTCGGCCTCCTTATGGCGGAGCCGGAATCGATGGTAGTAGTTAACCGCCGTATTGAAGGTCCTAACCGGCCTGAAACCCATCAGTACCGTCCGTGACAAATGAAGTGTTCCGGAGAACCTACAGCTGAAGAGCCTGACGGACGTTATCAATCATCTGTACACCTTGCAGCCGATAGTTGTCCTCGCGAGTGGGATCCGAACCCACGGCCTTTTGGAGCTGACGGATCTTCTGTTCAAACGTGTACTGCGCTGGCACGAGCGTCACTCCTGGGTCAGGACCGCGGGGTTCCTTGTGCGTGTGTTCCGATTTCGTGGCCGTGTTGGAGCTTGTATTGCTAGCCCTTGGGGCTGTAGGAGCTGAAGGAGTCTCGGAATTCGTCGTCGAGGTCCCGTTAGGGGCTCGGGGACCAACGCCGCCACGAGGGCCCTTGGGTGCCTCCCTAGGTGCCGTTTCTGAAGGCGCCATGTCGGCCTTGATGTGCTCGGGTTGATTCCGTGTTCTGGTAGTCTGAAGGAATCCCAGATAGAAGTCACAAGAGAGCGGAATGGATATCGGTTGTTAAACCAAGGCAATTGAATCTGTGAACAAGGGCTGCAAGGCTACGATGAAGTGGCTTTCTTTGACTCGAAGCTGCGGAAGCAGTCGCAGCCGCGCCCGCGTAACGCACTGAAAGAAGGCAGCCAGTGCTCAAGAGATTTGCATGGGTTTTGGCACGGTGTACGGATTGGAGATGGTGGGGCAGGGGATAATTTTCCCGGGTAATTTTCGGCCTGAGAGTGCGCCTAACCCTAACAACTTCCTATGCATATTCATGAGGCGCAGTGTCGTCTGTTGCGTCGAGATTAGAGGGTAGGCTAGGTTCTCCAGAACAAATCGAACGGCGAAACATCTGTCTCGCTCCGGCTTCGATAGGTTCCGATGATAAGGTTCGAAAACAAGAAACCCGTACACTCAGATTCCGATCCTCGACCGCTCGTTTGAAGCGTCCGTTTATGCATGATACCGACGAGCTTAGCGCGAGGCACGAGACGCAATGAGAGTGCTAAGAGGTGTTTACGCCTATCAAGCATATACGGAACAAGTCAGGTCGGCCCCAAACGACCTCGCGGATGTGCAAGACCCTGCACAAATTCGAAACTTCCAGTCGCTTCTCCTTGGAAGAACCTACGAGTTTTCTGGATCGCAAGATGCTTTTGTCGCAAGAAAGCCAACACTGCATTCACGCAAACGGTGGAGAGGAACTGCGTGTAGAATCCATGGCACTTGGCCTCTATTGCGTGACCTATGTTGTTTGACAGGAGCTCCTCGACAGGGTCTGCTTCCTCGTCACCAGCTTGACCAATGCCAACGCGTTTGGATGCCATGGCTAGGCTCGTCCTGTATCCGCCATAGGCGACCCATAACTATCCCTCCACCCCAGCCGATAGCGGTCTATGAAATCATATGTCCAAAACAACCTTAGAAACACACTGAACAATGTTAGTCTTAGTCTTGTTCACAAGATGCAACAAAGGTGAGGCTCAGGTTGTGATGTCAGAAAAAGTGTTGGTTTCATGAAGAAGTCAATCCCGTCTTGAAACATGTTTGGGGTAAGAATATCATCAGGTGTAGTCAGAGAGAGAGTAGATATGGGAGGAAACGTACCTTGAGAAAGATGGACTCCAAGTAACCATTGTAGATATCGCCTTAGCGCCATTGCAACCGATCACTCCCATGCAGTGACTCGCCTACTCCTTCGAGACGGTGACGTCAAGATTCGGCTCAATGGGCAGACCAAGGGGATCGTCGAGGGTGGGAAGCTTGAGCAGCCTCGTCGGTGCAGCAACGACGGCGGCGGTAAACGCAGCGACAACGAAAGCAGAGATCCTCATCGTCACGATTTGTAGGAAGTTGAAGGAGAGACGATTCAAGTAATGATTGAATACCAAATCTGGTCGAACTGAAGATCAAGCCAAAGGAACGAACTTGCGAAAAGGCTGTGTGGGGGATAAGACAGTGACGGCAAGGCAGAAAAGATGACATCTCATGCGATCCTTATATCCCAAAATTGCCGCTTGGCATTTTCGTACCTAAACACCAGAGATACGGGGAAGTAGATCCTCTAGGGTCGAGTTGAAGCCCCCGGCAAATCGGCAAACCAGGAAACCCTTGGCCTGCGGTTGATCCGCTCGATCCACACAGGGCCGATCTCTCATCCGGCGCTCTATTCGGGAGTCAAACAGCTCGAATCATGAGAATGCTGGGGCTTGGCCGTTGGTGACGCTGAAACAGGGGAAGATGCGTGGTTGGCCACCTTCGGCACTGCGGCCCCATCAGTTTCATGCACTTGCGGTTTCACGACTGGGCACATTCTGGCTTGCGGCAGCTGGCGGTCTTGCCTGCGATATGCGGCCAAGAGGCAATTGCCTAGCGTTATCCCAATGTGAAACTGTCAGTTTGCCTGGAACTTGACATGTTGGGTGATCTGTCTACCGGCGGTTGCTGGATGGTTTTTCGAGGCGGTGGTGCGGAGTGGAAGGTGGGACTTCAGAGAGGTGTTGGGTCGGGATTCGAGCCCGGACTTCTGGAAACTTGGAAAGATCAGACTTCAAGCCAATCATGCGCGACGAGTGAGCAGGGAGCCCTCGGGTTGAAGCACTAACTAGCGCTGCCAACTCCGCTTTCCTTACTAGCGCAGCATCTATTACCACGCATCAGCGCGAAATGTGTCAGAAACGGTGCCGTAGGCAGCTGCCCGCGGCTGTCCGCTGAGAGTAGCGATGATCGCTAACAATCATCAGCGACCACGTTAGACTTTTCAGAACTTTCCCAGGTCATGATCAGGATAATTACACGAAATACAGGCAAAATCAGCCCTATTTTTGGTCGTAGACCGTCAATTTCATACAGCTGCGTTATCGGCGTTATTCTCTCGTGTTTCTGACAAAATGCTTGATATTTGGTTTTATTAGGGTTAGAGCTCAATTTACCTGCAAACTGAAAAGTCTTGACAGGCCAGAGCCTGGTCATAGTCCTCCGTGCACCGTAATAATAGCACTGACGTCTGTCCCAGGCCAACGGGATTATGGCGGTTCGATACGAGGGCTATTTAGCGGAATTAACATTTAACCTTCTTCAAGAGCCCAGAACATAACGCCTTAATGCCGAGGGCGACCTCGTAGTGCTTTTTCTCTAGTGCCGGTCCAGCGAGCCAAGCGCTGCCCAGCATCAACGCATCCCATCCGTGGTGTATTGACCCGTGCCATGCTGGTGGGCGGATGCGGGGTGGAAGCAAGGAAAACGCCAGAAACGCCGGCAGCCTATAGCCTTGTCAATCTAGGCTCAGGAAGCATCGACATTGCAGCCCTCGACAATCGCCTAGCTAAGCCAGGTTTGCAGATTTCATGCCGGCTGCCCAGATAAAGAAGACCGCGTGTGTCTGATACCATGGCCCTAGTGGTAGCCTCGTCCTCGGCTGGGACGCCTGCCGGCCCTCGAAAATCGCTGGAAGTCGCCGTGCAGGATTTCCAGAGCATACTGACAGACGAGCAGCGCCGAGATCTTGGAAGCCTCGGCGCCGTCCCAGGTGCGGACACCGTCATCACATTCACCGCTCGGCTAGACTACGATTGTCAATCGAGGAAGGGACGAAGCATCGCGAGCCGCCTGTATTCCGTTCTTCAATCTGTCCAAAACTTTTCCACAGTTGTCGATACTTTCGTCTCGTCTCGTCCCGGAATTGCCGCACTGGTTTGGGGAAGCATTAAGCTTACCATGCTTGTAGGTGATGGTTGTCGCGGGTGCATAGGGGTATGAGTTGACGATTATAAGATCGCAGTAAACTATGTGTCTTATTTTGAAGCGATCTCCGGTCTTTTCATGGCCTTCAACAAACAATGCCCACGGTTTTCCGAGTACCAAGCTCTCTACCCAGCCTCGACCCGACTCCAGAAAGCTCTGTGCGATTTTCATGCCTCCATTATTCGCTGCTGCAAGCATGCAGTAGAAGCGATTCAACGCCCTTGTGTGTAAATCCCCGTGTTCTCCCTGATCTGAGAGCACATTCACTTACCTAGCCACAACAGGGCAGAAGCAACTGTTGAATGCTTTCTGGCGGTCGTTTGAACAAGAGTTCAAATCCGATGTGGATGACATTAAAAGGTTCGGCGAAGAGGTGAGGGAGGAAATAGCGCTTGCCAAGACACAGGGGGATTACCGAGACCATCAGCTCCAAGAGAATGAAAGAGCAGCCGCGTCTAGGCATAGGTCGAAACTGAAAACGTTTATATCGAAGGCAGAGGATGAACTTATCAAAATCCAGGAATTGCAGTCACAACAACTTATATGTCGGTCCAGTCAGTATTGTCGATCCCATTAAATAAGAAAAGCTGCTTACTTGCCTGCAGGAGAGGAGAAGCTGCGAATTCTCGAATCTCTGTCTTCGCATGATTATATCAGTCCGTTTAAAGAAGCTTGTAAAAGGCGACAATATGGTACTGCAGAATGGGTACTAGCAGCTCCCGAGTTCATTCGATGGTACGATGGAACTGGATCGTTTTTGCTCTGGTGTTCTGGGAAGAGTACGTTCTATTAAACTTCTTTAGTAAGCTATACTAATAGAAGGTAGTCGGATCGGGAAAGACCATCCTTAGGTTAGGATACCAGTTTTTCGCCCTTCCGAAGCCCTGTATAGAGTTACTAATACTTAAATTATTCATAGCGCGAGCGTTATTAACTATCTCTTCGCAAACAAAAGCAGCACAGATATCCATATCGCTTTCTTCTTTCTTCAGTATGACGATGCCGATTCCCTTAAGGCGGAAACGATAATACGGTCTCTCATCCGGCAATCAATCGATACCATTACAATCTCAGAGGATTTGGAGGCTCAGTTGAAACAACTAGACCGACAGTCGTTCGTTGAACTGAAACACTGGGTAGACCTTCTTCGACAAAGGATCAAACTATCGGGTGCATTCTATGTCCTCTTCGATGGACTAGACGAGTGCGACCCCGCAGAGAGACGAGCTCTTCTCGACGCATTGTCGTCTTTTGCTGCCCATGCTCCTGGCTTGAGAGTCTTCATGGCCAGTCGCGAGAGCCTATCTGTGGACCTAAGGGGCAGATTTTCGTATGTGGAGCATGTGTCGATGGCATCACCTGGCCTAAGCTCCGATATTTGTCTCTATGTTGAGGCGGCTATTCAAGAACGAGTACAGAATGAAGACCTAGTAGTTGGGGATCCTCGCCTCTTAGAACATATCAAAGATGCATTGACTCAGCACGCTGACGGGATGTAAGTGACTTCTATTTAGCTTTGGAAGGAATGAACATATGCTAATAGCCGAAGGTTCCTCTGGGTTACTTTCCTAATTAGCGAAATTTGTTCGGCAAACTGTGATGAAGATATCCGGCAATCCCTCCATAACCTTCCTAAAGACTTGGAAGACGCGTTTAGTCGAGCATTATCGCGCATAATATCTCAGCAGAAGATAGCTATCGTGCAGAAAATATTTCGATGGGTAGCCGTAGCGAAACGACCTCTAACACTCGACGAAATCCGGGAAGCTATATCTCTAGATATTGGCCAAGAATACTCAAGACCGGAAAGGCAGGTTCACAATATAAGCCGCGTTAGCTTATGGTGCGAAAATCTCCTTCAGGTTAACGAAGAGACCGAAATTGTCCAATTTGCGCATCGCACTATTTACGACTTTATTGTTGCGGGTTCCTTAGCGCCTCACCTTACCAACTTTCATGTTGACATAGAGGAGGCAGACCACTTCGCTGGTGAAATATGTATTACATACCTTCACCTAAGCGACTTCAAGACAACTGTAGTCCGACGACCGCAGCTATTTCCTCGGATAAACCCTGTGGCTATAGCTGGAACTGCTCTTAGTCGTGAGTCGAAAACGACCGAGCTTGCAATGCGCTTTGCCACCTTAACTTCAAACCACCGGAACCACAAAACGGATCCAGATCTTATTAGGATCCTTACCAACTATAACAAAGCCAATACCAATCAAGGCTTGGATAGACTCCAACAGCGCCATCCTCTTCTAAAATACGCCGCAAAATACTGGATATTTCATACTGTTAGATTTCAAGAGGGAAGATCCATCACCTGGGACTTGTGGCTTATTATTATTATGGGTGGCCATGATCTGGCGCAAATACCTTGGCTGCAGTCAGAGTCAGAGTCACGTCAGCATGCTATGCTGGTCTGGAGCCATCAGGCACATCACCATGCTCTTCTCCGGTGGGCCAGTTACGCCGAGGTATTGCCTGGAGTAGAATGGAAGAGGCTGATGAAGATATCGGCATCTGAAGGAGATATTGATGCCGTCGATATTTTCTTGAAAGTCGAAGGAAGTAATTTAACGCACGGCATCGTCGCGGCCCTTCAAGCTGCATCGGAGGGGGGCCATCTTCCGGTCGTCGAGCGACTCCTTGGCGCGGGTGCCGATGTTAATGCTGCTGCTGCTAGTGAATCTAGACGCACAGCGCTTCTGGCTGCATCGGAGGGTGGCCATCATCAGGTTGTCGATCTACTCCTTAACGCGGGTGCCGATGTTAATGCTGCTGCTGCTGCTGCTAGATTTGGACGCACAGCGCTTCAGGTTGCATCAGAGGGTGGCCATCATCAGGTCGTCAACCTACTCCTTAACGCGGGCGCCGATGTTAATGCTATTGCTGGTGCTACTAGATTGGGACGCACGGCGCTTCAGGCTGCATCAAGGGAGGGCCATCTCCCGGTCGTCGACCTACTCCTTAACGCGGGCGCCGATGTTAATGCTGCTGCTGCTAGTGAATCTGGACGCACGGCGCTTCAGGCGGCATCGGAGGGTGGCCATCTTCAGGTTGTCGAACTACTCCTTAACGCGGGTGCCGATGTTGATGCTGCTGCTGCTAGTTTTGGACGCACGGCGCTTCAGGCGGCATCGGAGGGGGGCCATCATCAGGTTGTCGACCTACTCCTTAAGGCGGGTACCGATGTTAATGCTGCTGCTGTTAGTGAATCTAGACGCACAGCGCTTCTAGCTGCATCGGAGGGTGGCCATCTTCAGGTTGCCGACCTACTCCTTAACGCGGGTACCGATGTTAATGCTGCTGCTGCTGCTGGATTTGGACGCACAGCGCTTCAGGCTGCATCAAGGGGTGGCCATCTTCCGGTCGTCGACCTACTCCTTAAGGCGGGTGCCGATGTTAATGCTGCTGCTGCTGCTGACGTTGGATGGACGGCGCTCCAGGCTGCATCGGAGGGTGGCCATCTTCCGGTCGTCGAGCGACTCCTTAACGTAGGTGCCGATGTTAATGCTGCTGCTGGTGAATCTGGATGGACGGCGCTCCAGGCTGCATCGCAGGGTGGCCATCTTCCGGTCGTCGAGCGACTCCTTAGCGCAGGCGCCGATGTTAATGCTGCTGGTGGTGAATCTGGATGGACGGCGCTCCAGGCTGCATCGGAGGGTGGCCATCTTCCGGTCGTCGAGCGACTCATTGGCGCAGGCGCCGATGTTAATGCTGCTGCTGCTGGTGAATCTGGACGCACGGCGCTTCAGGCTGCATCGGAGGGTGGCCATCATCAGGTCGTCGAACGACTCAGCATCGCCGGAGCCAGGAGAGTATAATAACCCAAAATTTAACACCAGCTTACCGATGCTGGCACTGCTGCAGTCGCCTGGCCTCGGCTAGCTACTTTCCCGGAACAAATCCTCTAGCCATGAGCATCACCACTCAAGCCATGATAGGTCTAGAAGAGGGCGGGGGCTCCAACTTTCAGCTACAGGGTAAGCAGAGATGGTCGCAGGTTTACCTTGTAGGTAAAACTTATTCTACTGTTGGCGAAGCCGTGTCCCCCACTACCAGTGGGTCGTGTTATGAAGTTCTCATTCTAGATACTAGCAGCGCTTATTGCTCTTATGAAAGTTGAAGGTGGTTTTCATTTCATTATTGGGTTTCTAGCTTTGAAAAAGAGGGCTTAAGGGGAGCAACCCAATATATGAGATTGGGGTTTTTACTTTCTACGAGATCTAGACTATTCGAGAGCGTGCTAAGTACTTCGAAACTACTAGCCTTCCCTCTCCGCTATGTCCGCCGGAAATGTCCTCCTTGCCGTTTTAAAGGATCTTGCCTACAGAGCGTCATTGCTCCTATGCCTCGAGAAATGTAGAGTCACACGGCCCATAGACCTCGTTCTAGCCAGGTACTTGTTCTATATGCTTGTCAGCTGTAAAATTATGAGCTCCTACTCTATATTTTCGTATTGTCATACGATACGTCCGTCTAGTGTGCTTAATAATGTGCACTGTTGTTTGTAGCTTGGCATGATAAGAATCCCAGGTAACCGGAGTCGAAAAGCTACCCTTTTTTCCCGCTACGCGTTTAAGGACCACATCCTAAGGGGCCACTCGTCGTATACCCCCTCGTCTCTTGAGAGGGATGACGGAAGACTCTGGATACTGAGAGGCTGTGAGTTATTTACTTCTTCACGCATTCAGCCCTTGTTGGGATTCGATTGTGAATGGATATTTTGCGACGCTTCTCTGGTGGTTCTTGTGTTAAATCTAGTGAGTGGTGGTACTCATCACCACCGCTTGCAGATGCGTCAGCAGGGGCGCGAATGTCCACCACTTCAGGCGTACTTATAGCTTCAGAGGCGTGGCTGGCTTGGGAACCAGAATACTCTGGAGGGAAGGATACTGATAACATCAGCTCAAGAAGAAAGGGTGTAGGCAAGCGCGGTAGTGGGTTAGAGCCGGAGCTCAACTGACATGTTCAGGGGCTTTCGAATTCGGTGATTTCATGGTAGATCTCATGAGTAGCGTTATTGAGAGCCGTGGTAGGACCTCATAACGACTCTATTAGCCATACTAGAACATCATGTTCCATACGGGCATGTTAAGATGGATAAGTAGTGCTCCACTACCGCTAAGTTGAGAATCTCGTGATCCTCTAGGCGCTTAATTAGATCGCTCATACTAGAAAGGTGTCAGATAGAAAATTACCCATGCTATCGTTGCCTTAGCGGCACCACCATGTGTTGCAAGGAAAAGCAATCCAAAGAACCTCGCTAGGCGAAGCTGCTGGCCTAACAACTTGTGTATGCTGACTTGGAGAGGCTTGTTCTCAATGCAGGCGAATAATTCGCGAGAATGTTAATCAACCGCGCTAA
>Ga0247774_1001214_pt1 | contig 13088 bp, 6 predicted proteins | sample UWRJL001104B6_FD_179933 | JGI IMG/M metagenome (GOLD analysis project Ga0247774, IMG submission 179933) | Plant litter microbial communities from Arlington Agricultural Research Station in Wisconsin, United States - UWRJ-L001-104B-6 | ecosystem: Environmental > Terrestrial > Plant litter >... | reverse complement strand
CTGCTCCTCTTGGCATGTGTACTGTCTGGCTGGAACCTTATTCAAGGCGTCGGCAGGTGGTATCGGCTGACCGTACAAAGGTGGAAGAAAAGAAGCTATGGAACGGCGAACAGGAAAGGCGGCAAAACCGTCTCGATATGCCCAGACATGGTGATGTCAGCTTCCCCATATTTTGCCCGCAAATTCTGGAGAACTTCGGTATTCTCGGTGGTATATTGGGGAACAGGAGATGTGGTGCCCAATGCCCTGATGCCGGCTAGGGTCCACAATGACCATGCAAGTCATACCGCCCCCAGCCAGCAATGGATGTTCAGCACTAGGCTGCAGTCTTGGGGTAGAACGACACAAGTTCCAGAAAGCCAACCGAAACTCTCAGCGGGTCAGCAGCAACTGAGAAGGTCGGAGTGGAATGTGGCTAGAGTGGTTGACTGGCGACTGGCAACTGGACATCCGAGCCTTTGAAGAACCTGGATCTTCAAGGATTCATCTAGTTAATATTCGGCCCTCGTGCTGCCAATTAGGAACTTAAAACGACAGCCCATGATCGTCTGGTGACTCAAAAGGATGGCCTTGTGCCTTCTTGATCTGCGTTAAGAATAGCCGTAATCAAGGCTGTTCGTTCCAAGCAGACGAGTGTCTGAAGCTTGGCTGGGTGACGTGACTCTTTTTGAAGGCAGCAGCAGCCTTGCCAGCGGCTTTGCTCCTTTGGAAGCTTAGGAGTTGCCAGCAGTGATCAAGGCATTTCAATATATCGTACTGTCATGCGGCTGAACTCCACACGGAGGCCCAGCATTTAGAACCAACTCTGAGTCGAGTGTCTTTCAAAGCTTGAGAGCGGAAGCGAGCAAACAAAGTTACGGCCACCGCCGCCGCGAGCAAGTAAGTCGGGAGCCCGAATGGAGGTCTCGGCGCCCCAAGGTCCAGCAACCAACGCGTGATATCTCGTGCCCCGATGTACAAAGATGTTCGCTCAACCATGCTGTGCGACATCTCCTTTTACCAATTGGTAATGGACTTGAGACTGGCCGCGTTCGCATTGGTGATGGAGGACAAGGATTGTGAGAACGACTGGTGTAGGTTGATTTCATCATGGTGATAGCTAGGCTTGCTAGGCCACCAGGCTACCAGGCATCTTTCTTCAAGGCTGTCTTGTCGATTTGCCCGGCAAGGCTGGCTAGGCTGAGGTGTGGCTGCACATGCATTTTCAGGGGTGGATTGCCCACCTGCTTTGCAACGAGGTTGCCCGAACACCTTTTCACTGCTGGAAGTGTAAAATGGCGCGGGAACAGTGCATCTTGGTCATTTCTCGCCTCGTGGTACAAGAATGGTTGCTGACCCGACGCCTGACGCCGGCAGTAAAACCTTCTGTCGCTAGGCGATGAGATTAGTGATTCCCCTGACTTGGGTTCTTCTCTCGTGTATCCCCGCAATGATACAGGCGCTTTCCTTTTCGTTCGCATGGCATGGCAAGGCTTCGTGGTTTTTAAGACAGTCAAGTGGTCCAGCATGAATGCGCCAGTTGATGCTATGCCTAGGAAGGATAGAGGACAGCGGATGTAGAGAGCGGCAGGTGGAAACATTGGTAGCCCTGGCTTACGGCCGCTCCCACGATATTGAGAGCCGTTTGCGCCGCTTTGTGCCAGATTGGCCGTCCAGCTCGCAATGCGATGGTGGTGGTGGTGGTCGTTGTGACCCTCTCCGGACCTGTTTGAGGTGTTGAGTCATACTTTTGTCGCTCGGAGTCAGATCGGGTACGTACCTTTTGGCCCGTTGGATCGGGAACACGAGACGTCATTGGCTGCCGGCTTTGTCGGGCAAGGCAGCATAACCGGCGGAGGAAGCTAAGGATGAGGACCTTGCAATCTCCAAATGGACTTCTTGTCTCCAATAGGCAGCTTTGGCTCTGAAGAGCAAGCGCCGTGAAGACTGCGGAGCAGTACATTATAGGTTTTTGCGTTTGGCATGAGCACTTGGTACCATTCTCCGTCTGCTCCTTGAGTCGGTACTCTGTCGGATTGTCGGCCGGAACAGACGGGAGATATGTTGAGAGCTCGGCTACAGTGCAGCCTCATTATTCATGGCATGGCGTATGCACGGGTTGGCCAGGGCTCACGATTGATCGGCGGCCTCGAAAGATGTCTCGTCTCTCGAGTGGGTGATATTGCAGAGGGCAAAGTAATTTAGCTCTTCATTTCTGCAGCTCTCTGATGAGAGCAGAGCCCCCAAGAGCTTGTGGTCCAACCAGAAGGTTCGCAAAGCAAGAGCGGGGAATAAATCCTCGACGGACGTCATTGGCTGTGTGGGACACTGGGACTGAGCCGGCATCTGTAACTGTGTGCTGGCTCCTGCAGTGTGTCGAGGAGTTCGTCCCTTAGCTCAAGAGAGCCTCGAGCTGTGGGATGACGAAAGAGAGTGTCCTTCGCCGTTCCGAGCCTAAGGCTGGCGGATTTCTAGAAATTTCAGGAAGATTTTCGATATGGGCTGGGAAGGCTTGGGTTGGGTGCATCTGAAAATGTTCCTCATTGCGATGACTACCTGCTGCAAGCCCCGGCCGCCATCGTCATCTTTTTTTTATCTGCCTGTGCCACTCTTGTCTCGCGGGAACTCCAAAATTGGGCTGATGGTATGTGGCCGCATAAAGTGGGTCAAGCGGTCGCCGTAGTCGCAGTTAAGGATGCTACGGCGGGCGACAAAGGCGGGACGTGCAATCTTGGTATTACGCAGAGCAAATCTATTTCGCCGCGGACGAATACCTAGTGCTCGACTTCGATGCCCAAATTAAGCCGGTTGCGAGGTATCGACCAAAGTCGGCGCAAACACCTTGAGATTTTTCCCTGCCCTGGTAGAGATTGAAGGTTACTTGCTTTGTAGGCCCAGCATGCGACCTCGTTCGCGAGACCGAAGACACCAACTTTACACCTGGTGAGACGTGAAGCGAGGAACGCGCACCCCCCAGTTGGGGCTGGGCTGTATTTGTCTGGGACACAATGAATGTTTCGCCAGAGGCGGAACTTGAGATCGCCGTCCTTGGTGTATCAAGAGCGACAGACCTTTTTGCAATTTTTAGAAACGATCCATCACGACCAGCATCGTTTACTGCCAAGGCGAATAGGGGGATCTGACATGGTTTGAGCAAACGATAAAAAAAGTTCTTGCTTCTATTCTCCTCTTGGTTTGGTTATTCATGTGAGGGCTTTGCGCCTGCCCAAAAACAGGTGCGAGCATGACACTGCCAGCTGCAAGCCAAAATTGCCATGCTATGCCATTCTCGATCGGGTTTTTGTACCAAGGTACCACTGAAAAATCCTCAATATCAAATGTACATGGAACGCGCTATTGGTACAATATTGCAGGCAAGGCTGCGCTGCCCCCTAGTTCCTATGAAGTACAGCTCGAAGAGGTAGCACTTTCGTAAATACAGAGCTACAGAGGTAATTGGTAGTTTATTCGCGGTGGGTAAAATTGGGCAACCACTATGCACCTATCTATCAACCATGTGGTATTCTTGATCTTGCTAACCTGGGCGCTGATGCCTGAGATTCAAGTTCCCGAGAGCAGCCTGCACGCTGTTTCTTAATACCTGAGATATTATTCTAGATCTATGGCGGAGATGTCGTGGAGGCAGACAGGGGCTGATGGTGTGGCGCCTGCAATTTGGCAAGCCAAAGTCGAGGAATGTCGTGGTTTCGATAGATCTGGGTTCGTCACTCATCACAGAGCTCCAATTCAACGACAAGGCACTAAAGGCAAAATCTTGTCGACAACTTCAATCTCGAAATTGGAGGGGCAGTGTCTGTTTGCAGTAAGGGAGGTGGGAGGCTCGAACGGAGTACTGCCACGATATGGTGGTGGATGTGTCTCGAAGGCGGAGTCTGCTGGCAGTTGCTCAGCCTGCCAATCCGAGACGGGTGGGGACGTGGAGCCTAAACTCGAGGCATGTCCGTGACGGCAAGTACGGATGTTGCCGGCGAGGCAGCCGCCGCGACTCATTCTGTATCATGATGAGTCTATTGATGAACTCGGGCTTCCAAGAAACCCTTCGCATCGAAGAAGCTCGCGAGAGAGAAAAAAAAAGATGATTCGGCGTTCGGAAGACGTGTCATATGACAGTGGAGCTGCAAACAAAATTCCCGCGACAGGTTTCTGTCGGGCAGATTGCTTAGGTCCGATGGCGAGATTTCGAGAATCTAGAGGGACCTGCAGAGGGAATGTGGGCGGGCTTTGCGTCGCCAGCTTTGCAAGAGTGGCGAGATCCTCCTCCAACTATGACATATGAATTATTAGCAAAGCACCCACGACTCCAGACGCATTCGGACTAGAAACAAAAAGCACCCGGTCCGTATGAAATGGTCCTCTTGCTTTGGTAATAATTTGCCTCGTTCCTGGCGAAACGACAACACAGGCAAGCCACGTTGGAATTTGTAAGTCGACTATCACTAACTTTGGGCGGCATTTTTCAGCAGTCTCGTCAAGTTTCGGCGCCGCAGGGCTAGTCTCTGCCAGATTCGAAGCTTCCTGCGTTGAATGCCATCGTCGTTAGAAGTACACTACGGCGGAGGACACCCTAGATCTTAGATGATCAATCAGCTGAGAAAGCGAGCGCGTAATTGAAGGAAGGTTCCCTTTCGCGCGAAAATGACTCCACTGCGTCGTAGTCATGTACTCATTCGACGGAGATGGCTGAATGGAATACTCGGCAATACCTCAGCCAACCACGTCAAGATACATGCGTGACTAACAACGCCACCTCGATCTCTCATACAGCGGAGCTCATCCACCCGCGATTTGCTTCAGGCCCAACTTTGCCAACTCCCAAGCGATCTTTGGTTGTTGATGATTCTCGAGACAAACAGCCACCAACTGCCTTACAGAAAATACAAACCTCTCAGCGAAAACGAAAAGGATTAATCTTGTCACATTGGTAATGGCACAAAGGTGAGCATAAACGATGGGACAGAAGCTTGTAGGAGGCAGGCGGTCGCCGGAGAGCGAACACCCGGACAGGTGCAGAGCTGATGTACTTGGAGACCCATGTTGCCATGCAGTTACTCTTGTACCCGCCATCCTTGGCATTTTTACTGCTTGCAGGGACGTTCGAACTTGCTGATGTCTCGACCCCCTTCTCTTCATGGGGCGGGCCCGGCAAGCCCGGCCAATGAGGACCCGTCAAGGCCACTATGCTTGGGCTGGGACGGGGGAACAGTGGTGAAGTGAGACTTTTTTGGAGAACGGGTTGGAGGAGCAGCGAAGAGGTACCACGAGGGGCCCCCGAAGGAAGTACCTCTGGACCTCTGGCGTACCCAATTGGAGGAACAAGTAGAGAGGTAGGTGTGTGGAAGGCAGGTGGAAAATGATAGCGGGTGCCGAGGAGAGAATAGCGTATTAGGCGGGGGCGGCGACAGCGGCACCTCCATTCCCTTCGAGCCGCTGCATCTGGTCTCTGGCGGTTTCGCTGGTTAGTCGGAAAGGTACTTGTTCTGTAGCAGCGAGAGTACAGCCAAACCGGTTGGCTGGTGTCCCCCCTTGACGTGCAAAGGCCGGACCATGTTCCAAAAGTCGCAATCTGCGTGTCGCTACTCTGCCACTCTGCCTCCAGCGCTCCACGCTCAGAGCTTCTTTCCATTCAAAACTAAACGCCGCCCACGCTGCCGCTTCGGCGACCCGTTCCCTCCTCTCTTCAACGAACATGGCTACCGCAATGTTCGACTACAACACGATCTGAGACGAAGGCGACTTTTGAAAGTCTGCTGGGTGTCTCTAATGAGCCAAAATTGACGCCCCTTTTCTCTTCCTTCTCGCCATTTTTTCGATGAACAATCCCCGACGAATCTCCTGATTATATCTCCTGCTGGGCGTTTGGTCTGTTATTTCCCACTCGGAAAGGCAGCTCTGGACCCCTCCCCTCACCCTTTCGCAGCGGCATTCACTTGTTCCTTGCGACCAAAAAAGGACACGACAGGAAAATAAGAGGACGGAAAAGATTAAGCAAAATTGTCATCCCTCATACCGACTACACCAAGACGAGACGATTTCCTTACCTTTTTTAACATTGTATTACTCACCTTGCCTTCTTGCTTGACGATTCACGGTTTTCCTATCGATCGACGCCTTAGAGCTTTGTTATTTGGGTTGCGAAAAAAGACACGTTCAAAAGTCGAGCTTTCTTGCCACCACCAAAAGAGACCCAGACTCACGGCCGAACCACCGCTTCCAGGCTGCGAAGCCCAGACTAGTCATCGTTCAGCCCCCCTCCACTCCACTCCTTCCACGTTACCTCCCGCCTCCGTCGCCTCTGCTCAGCACCCCTGCCAGGTGCGCTCACTTGGCTTTTCGCGGTAATTTTCGGACTCCAGCGCCTTCGCCACATTTCATCCTTTGTCGGATGAAGAGTCATCTAGGCCACACGACCATTTAGTCTCGGCTGTGGTCACACACCAGGCTATTGCCTTTCTTGTTCCAAGGCTTCCCTTGACCCCTTGCAGGTACTCTCCCTACCTAAAGGCAGACAGGCGCCGACGTTGCAGAAGAGTCATCGATCCTTTTGGGCTTCAAGCGTCTAAGTCTGAATAAATGCTTGCTGCTTGCCACGCATAACCGCTACGCAAAGCAAAGAAGACAGATTGTACCTGCATATCGCCGCACAGCAACACAGCTACACAACGACATCAAAGCTTCAACATCTCGGCCGAACCGTACCGCGGCTCTTCACGGCAACTCTCAGCCTCTCTCGTCATCCGACCGAACACATCATCAACTCCTTTATTCCAGCCTTTCGGATGACCTATTTGATGACTCTGTACTCTTTGTATTAGAGGGCATCATATAACCCCATCTCCCCTCCTACCCTCCCCCCTCACTTTTTTTTTTGGGCTTAGAGCATTGCCAACAATGTTTCTGGGTCGCATCACTTATATCTCAGCTCCAGTCGCTCGTCCTGCTTCGCCATCCGGTTTGATCATTCGTGCAAAGAAGGCATTTGACCTCTAGGGTGAGGCAACCTTCTCCCTACTGAGACCTCGGTTCTGCGACGGCATATTCTCCAAATGCCGTGGTAGGACTTGCGCTTCGAAACGGTTTTCACGACTTACACACGATTACACGATTCAACCTGGTTTGACTTAGCTTGACGACGACTGGAGGCGGACTTACACAAGACTCGATTTGAGTGTTGTTTTTACTTTTATTTTAACCCTGCAAGATGAAGGGCGCCATCAACTATGATGTGCTCCTGAATCCTGCCCCCTGCCATGCCGAATACCGCTCGACCCTCGCCCCGCTAACCTCTGCCTCGCTTGGTTCGGATTGGTCCGACGCGTCGTCACAATCCTCCGACGATTCTTCCGAGTCGACCTCGACCACGTCCAGCAGCTCTTCCCAATCGACGACGTGCGACTTGTTCTGCCACGAGAGGCAGGGGGAAGTGGTTGGCACAAAACCTGCAATTATCCTCTCATCTCCTTCTAGCCACGCGAGTGGTCGCAGAAATGGCGATGTGGTTCCTCCTGAATTGCGACAAAACCCTCGACGATCGAGTACGAGCTCGACTTCCCGATCTGGATGCCCGCCCAAGTTGGTGCACCAGCAAGATCGCAAAGTCAACTTTGTCGACAGCCTCGTCGGTAAGCAGTTCCGCATTCACGCTTCGGCCGTGGTTCCCGTACTTAGACGCAACCCACGCAGATGCTGCAGCTTTGATGGTGGAAGCCGTATGGCCCCTATCTTCGGTTGTTTGCCGAAATGAACTGAGTAACAAGGTTGTGCTGCCTCTGAGAACCTTCATCCAGGAGACTCTGAAGAGGTCGCGGACCAGCTACTCGACTTTGCAGGTGACCATGTACTACCTCGTACTGATCAAGGGACACGTTCCCAAGCATGACTTTACCATGGAGCAGCCCAACGACCTTCACGCGAATCGCGCTCTTCAGTGCGGTCGCCGCATCTTCCTGGCCGCACTCATTCTTGCCTCCAAATACCTCCAGGATCGAAATTACTCGGCCCGGGCTTGGAGCAAGATTTCGGGACTGAACACGCAGGAGATCAACCAGAACGAGATGGCCTTCCTTCTCGCGGTGAAATGGAACCTCCACATTACCGACACCATGTGGCAGCGGTGGACCAAGATCCTCTTGAAATACCGCCCGCCGCCCACACCTCCGTCTCCGGGCAGTCCTTGCCCCTACTACCTGCAGCAATGCGCCGAGTGGAAAAAGGCCATGCTGATGCTGGATCCCGAACTTACCAACATTGATGCCTTGCTGCCGTTCGCCCGCACCCCGTCGCTGACCATCGAGATTACCTCGCCTGTGGGATTCGACTCGAGCGAATTACCTCTGACTCCGATCGTCTTGGAGCCCAACCCGGCCACTGTACATACCCCCGGCCGGAACCTCCCTGCCCTCGGACTCCTACCCACGCCCAAGCTGACGCCCCAACTGAGCGGATTCAACACTCCTGCTGTGAGTGCTGTTTCGCACATGCTTGGAAAGAGCTCGGCCATGGGTGTCGCCATGAGCCAAGCCAGCGGCCTCTCGACGGCACACTTCCTGGATCGGTGGCCTGTTTCGACGACTTCGTCGCCTCAGAGCTACCTTCCCACGCGTCGCTCGTCCCTCGCAGCGTACTCCACGGCGTCATCGCCCGAATCGATGATATCGGATGTGTCGCGGTCTTCCCGCTCGTCTTCCATTTCCTCGGCTTCCTCGCTGGTTAGCGCGACTGCTCTTAACGGCAAGTTGAGTGCTGCGTCGCGATTCCGCGTTTCGAAGCTTGTGAATGAGAAGCCGATGCTCCGACCTATTGTCATCTCTTCGGTTCCTGAAGACTACGAGCAGTCTTGTCTCACCTCGTCTCCCGAAACGTACATTGGTCCGGCCGGGAAGCTTTCTGAGATGGCACTGGAGACTCCGCTTGGACGACGAGAACGCGATCTCGAGGAGATGGCGCGCGAATCTGCAAATGATGCGGCTCGAACGTTGCAAGAACTGCATCACGGCTACGTCTCGACTCCCGAGGCAAATACCCCTGTCCGGGCCGGGTCCAAAAGGAGCCGGTCCAACTCCCTGGAGACTTCTCTGCTGCAGGAGGATGTCCGGGAGATTCTCAGCGGCCGAAGCCAATGCCGGGGCTCTGGTTGGCCCGAGACTGTTGTGCGCACCCGCTTCAGCAACCCCGAGATGCGTCAGGCGCTGCAGGTACCGGTTCCGGTACCCACCCTGACCAGGACGGGTAGCAAGCGGCTCTGCTGCTCTGCCGAGGTGTACCAGGAACTCGGTCCCAACTACCTCCACCCTGGCATGGGTGGCATGGGAAGGCCTGGCATGTGGACAAACATCCTCCCTTGACTGGTTTCGGGGTTTCAGTCTCGATGCGTGACTGCTCATTCCGTCTCTTGTCGGCAGTGATACCCTCAACATATACATTTTTTTCAAGGCAACCTACCTGCCTGCCTCCTTTATGTTACAATACTCCCCGCCGTGGGGAATCAAATCATACTGTACTCCCTTTGCTTTGTCTTTTGCTCTCTATCATCCCATATTTCGGTGCCTTGGCGATGGGAAACGGTGTCCTGGAAGGAAGGGACACTCGGGTTCTGGAAAGACGGGTGGGAACTTTTCGTGGTGTTTTCGCTGCCTTCTTCGACTTTTCTCGCGGGCTGATACATTTGGTGGAGGGGGGGGGATCCTGGAAAGCATTATCTTGCGCATAGACGATTAGAAAGGCGTTCCAGGACATGGCAGCTGTTGGTTGCTCGAAGTTTGGGGAAAGTACAAGGAGAAAGGGCGAACGAACACCTTGCGAAAAACATACTTCTAATTACCGGTTGCATATGCATACTTTATGCTAGGCATAAGTGGGTTGCAATGGGGGATTACGGGGTTAAGGCGCCGATGGTGTGGGATGCGGGAAGCGTGTTGTCTCTGGGCTGGTGGCCTCTTAGTTGTGCGAACTGGGAGAAGCCTGCGCCCGTGTACCAATACCTTAAATGCTGTGGAGCAGGGGAGAAGGTAGTGTGAAGAGTTTGGATGGAGTGCGAGTGAGAATGGATCGAGGAAATAGTTAGTTTAATGGTAGTTAGGTGGGAGAGAAGTGAGAAGGCTTGACAAGCAATACATTCGGAGATTAGTTCACTTTCTTGGGTTCCGTTCTTGCATGAGCAACGATGAGTGATTTTCCTGGGGTGCCTTGGGTTTTTCAAGGGCATGGGAGACAGGCAACTGGTTAGGCAGGGAGGTGCCTTGTCGTTGGGGGTTGCGAACCAACTGACTTCGTGCCTCAGGTTGGATATTCTCTGACACGATATCTCTATACCTTTGCATTTTTCTTTTCACTTCGGTCTTCTGTTTTCCTTCCCCTTTTTTGGGCTGTACATGGTGGCTCTCGCGTGTTTTGGATGTTGTTCTGTCATCCATTCCCTTCGGGCACGCTTGGTGGAGAGTGTCTTTGCGTAGACGGCCGGGCAGGAATTTCGGAAGGGGAGAAGGCAGTGGAAGGAGAAAGCAACCTACAGGCAGCCAGCAAGACTTGCGCAAGTTCCCAGCCCGGCTCATAGCTTCCCATAGGAACTCGAATCGCCAAAATGCGCACACTCTAGTTCGATATGATCCTTATCGAGAAGCAATGCTACCTCAAACTTTTCTCGTCGTTATTGCCAGATGTGTTAAGATCCTTGTCTAGCAGAAGAAGAGCTAGGAGATTGCCTATAGGACTTATTTAATTGGAAGGTGGGTCACGAGCACCAAAAGCCGAATTCCTCGCTCTACGCTAAGCTCTCTTTAGTGCTCTCTGGCTGGTCATGCTCATCATCATCATCGTCGTTATCATCACCGTTCCGTCATAACAGCTTTCTATCAAGGATTTACTCGTCCTTGTCCTCATCAATACACCCATGCATCTCCATCCACCGCTGCAGGGACTCCCCGTCCCGTCGCCTCTTGTATCGCCTCACGCCATCACCAAACGATAAGTCATCGCTAGCTACATCCGAGTCGTAGGCCTCGTCATACTCTTCCTCGCTGTCATTGGGGTTGAAGCCCCGTTTCCTCCTCATTGCTCGGAGGTCCTCCCTCTTAAAGTGGTCGATACTGCACATCAGCCGCAGGGAATTCAACGCATCCCACTCGGGGGTGCCGTATTCGAACGGGTTCTGCTTCAAGCGCCGATAAAAGTCGTAGCCGTCTTCGCCGAGGGGAAGGCAGCCAGGCGCACAGATGTACTGATTGTTGACGACGAAGAGACGGGTGGGGTAGTCGGCGTGGGCATGGAGGATCTGAAGATGCTCCGTCGTGTCCCAGAGGGGTTCCGTGGCCATGAGTGCGTAAGGGTTATAGGCGCCGCCGGAAAGAAGCCAATACAGAAGCTTAGTCTTCTGCTCGTCGTTTGTGGCCAATAGTAGGCGGAGAGGGATTCGGACAGTTGGCTCGACGACCTGGTGGTTGCGAATATCCTTCAGGTCATAGATCTCACGAGAGTCGGCCATGGTCAGGGCGCGGGCAAAGTCGTGCTCGAAACAAGCGACGGGGTCGAAAATGTGAGGCTCATCCGAGGGAGGATTGCAGTGGTAAATACAAGTCTCGAACGTCCCCTCACAAGTCTGGTGCGCAAAGGGAAGAAAGCTCTTGTGGGCCCGTTGGACCCATCGCTTATGCGCGTCGAGGATAACATCAAAGCTGCACCAGGGCTGGTTCAGCAGCTCGGTCTGAGCAGCAGCGAGTTCTGGGCGCCGAGCCACAGCTGGGAGGAGGTCTCCGACAGGCGAGTTCTGATAATGGTCCCAGGTCGGAGCAAGGAGGTGGTACGCCATCTTGCCGTATTCGGTCTTGAGACCCGAGAATCTTCTGCTGACAAGGCGTAGGTTGGGATTCATGCTCATCTCGAAAATTATATAGATGAGCTCGTCGGGAAGGCCTTCTAAGGTTGCGTAGCTAGTCCTATGGATTCTGACTTCCTTCTTCGCCCTCTTGGTAGTCTTCACAGCCACGGGTTCGCCGCCATTGAGTCGCTTCTTCCCTCGAACGTAGAGTGGCTTCTGCGCAGCCATTGTGGTATTTTATCAAGCCTAGTTGAGGTGGACGAAATGGTCGAGGGAAGAGGAAACAACTAGGGGCATAGAATGCGTGGGAGTTTTTGTTGCATGCTGTAGCTAAGCCAGATGCTAAGCATGGTCCCGATGAGTTTGGCAAATAGAATTTTTGAGTAAAGGAAAGAGGCCAGTGAAACGGACAACGTAAGTGAAGTAGATAGTGTTGATGTACCAGAGGACTCTCATACAGTGAGACGTAAATCTGCGGCTGCTTCTGGGTAGCTGTTGCTCTAGCCTGTGCCTTAGGGTCTGCTTTATATTTTTTTTGGTTCCAAGTTTTTTCTCGGACTCATCTTAGCCACCATGTCTATGCCTGATAGACTGGAGCTCTGGAAGACCTAGGGACCTTGCGGTTGACGAGACAATGATTCAAATTTATGACGAGCTGTGGGATCTCTCGAAGAATATACACAGACAGTTCGTCGTCCAAGATGTAACCTCGAACAATCAAAGCGTCTCCAATAGCCAAGTCCGGGGTCGCGGGATACAACCAGCAAGCTAAAATGGATGGGAGTGGCTCTAGCCTGGACGGCCCCATCTGAGCCAGCGCCACAGCAATCGAATTAGAAAGACCTATGGGGCTGAAATCCCCCCAATGCGACAAGAGGCCGGCGGAGAAGGGGTGAATTGAAAGAAATATAAAGATATTTACGTGGTTAGTCTCTTTGTTCGAGAGTGAAGGCGGGACGAAGAATACGCCGTTATCGCGCGCTGTCCCTACCAGCCGGTACACCCCGCTCCGGGGGTGTACATGAGGGTGGGCCTTGCACACACCCAGTCGATGAGATTCACGTGATAACAAATCTTCGCTTGGTGTGATGTCAGGTATGGCCCGAGCGCCCTGGCGGGCCAGCTGCAAATACACTGTAGATAGCACGCAGCTTGTCCCACCAAAGAATTTTCTGTGGGCAATTCCATCGCTCGAGATCAACCGCACACCCGGCCATGTCGATATGTCTGCGATCGCAAGCGCCATCCCGGAGCCTCCTTCGCTTCCTCAGAGACCTAG